>Ga0123357_10015400_pt1 | contig 10024 bp, 8 predicted proteins | sample TergutEmb28metaG_FD_89873 | JGI IMG/M metagenome (GOLD analysis project Ga0123357, IMG submission 89873) | Embiratermes neotenicus P4 segment gut microbial communities from Petit-Saut dam, French Guiana - Emb289 P4 | ecosystem: Host-associated > Arthropoda: Insects > Digestive system > Gut ... | reverse complement strand
TACATAACAAAAAAAAAACGTAGGTTAAAAAAAAAACAAAAAAAAAAAAAAAAAAAGTGAGAGTAGAGTGTGTTTTTTTTTTTTTTTTTTTTGGGGGGGGGGGGGGGGGGGGAGTATTCTGTAGCACCCTTTCTTGTTTTATTAAATGTATGTTGACATATATTTCCCTTTTGACTTGTATTACTACTATTACCTATTGTTACATTAATTCTTTTCATTAATGAAATTGTATTGCTGTATTGTGTTATCATGTATGTGCTTATTTTGCTTGGAAAGTTGATGTGGTGGAGGGTGGCTTGGGCTGTAGGTGGTTATGTAGTTCTACTTGTATGCAAATGATTGTCAGTTGCTTGGCTTCACTCAAGTGCAATTTAACATGCTGGAACTGATGACCGGGGCATAACAGGCTGGGAACTGTCTTGCACCTGCTGACAGTGTGCTCTGCTGTTTGTGTATGAGTGGTTTAGATTGGTTTAGTTGTCTGTGCGTAGCAGATATACAGTTCAGACTTGGTGTTTATTCTTTTCATTGTAATGTATGAAGTTTTTGTGTTGAGGTTAATGAACGTTTGGAGGAATAGATAGTTTGAGGGCACTTTCGCAGCTGAATGTGGAAGTTTTGATGAAGTGCAGTATGTCACTTGATAACTGTAATTAATCCAACTGATGTGCAAGTAAACTTTTGGATTATTGGAAATGTATGGTTCCCCACTCTCCCCTATAAATCTGAAATGTGCATGTAACTATGGTATTTTGATGGTTTTAACTATGTGTGGCTCCTTGATGAATTCATGATAATATATATATATCACTGGACAACAAATTTTTACTGACGTTGTGCTTCTGAGTTAATAGTAGCCATTTCTTATTAATTTCGAGGCGCTGAGCACGAATATGACAGTGAAAACTCAAAAATGAATTCGGTTTCTAAGAAATCCGCAAACGTTTATTATATATTTAAGAAATATGTACATCAGATATTTAACTATAAAAATCCACGTCTACTTGCAATTTCGCTTTGTCTGTCGCTTGTGTGGCTGCTCAGAAGCATTTCTGACGAGCGTCCAACAGTAGTCAGCCAACATGGAAGTGGACCACTTTCCCTGATATCGTTTCTTCATCGTTGCAATTTTCTGATGAAAATGTTCACCGTGCTCATCACTAATCATGCCGCAGTTTTCGGGGAAGAAATCCAAGTGGGAATGAAGCATGTGTATCCTTAAGGACATTTGCAACCAAGTTTGTGGTACACTGACAACATGTCCTCAATCAATTCCCTGTACTTTTCTGCCATGATAATCATGAGGAAGTTAGTTGACACCAGACGAAACGTGTCCCAAGCTTTTTTCTCGTCACCCTGAAGAAGGTTGTTGAACATATCGTCTCTGAAGAGCCCGCGGATCTGAGGACCCATTAAAAAAAACCCTTTTTAATTTTCGCTTCGCTGAGCCGAGGGAATTTTTCAGCTAGATACCTGAACGCCGATCCAGTCCGGTCCATCGCTTTTACGAAGTTTTTCATCAGACCGAGTTTGATGTGTAGGGGCGGTAGCAGGATTTTGTGCCATTCTGCCAGTGCTGGGTGTTGCACATTCTTCTCTCCGATCTTCAGAGATTTCTTCTGAGGCCAGTCTCTCTCTTCAGGAAATGCAAAGTCTTTGCTCGGCTGTCCCATTCACATTAAAAAAAAAAAACAGCAATACTTCGTACATCCCAGTTGGAGATCCATCAACAGAGGCACTGCCTTCAGGTCACCACAAATATGCCAGCCATACTTGCTGTATTCAAGCTTATTCAGAAGCAGCTTTAGGTTTTCGTAGGTTTCTTTCATGTGGACAGCGTGTCCGCCTGAAATGGATGTATGTTGGTTTCCATTATGCAGCAACACCGCCTTCAGACTCAGTTTCGAAGAGTCTATAAATAGTCGCCATTATTGCGGGTCATGTTTGATTCCGAGGGCATTCATCAGGCCATCTACATCGTAGCAAAACACAAGGTCATCTTCCTTTCTGAAGAAAGGCACCAACTGCTGATGACGACTGCGAAACGAAGAAATTCGGATATTTTTCTCGAGAAGATTCCATTGTTTGAGTCTTGATCCCGGTAACTCTGCTATGTTCTTGGACAGCTCCAGAACGCGAACAAGATCGTTCAGTTTGTCCAGTATGAGATTGTGTGGCTGTGGCGCAGAAGACCTACCGTGGGAGACGTGTGGTTCAGTAGACGCCGGCGGCTCAGGAGAACCCGAGGTCGACTCACCTTTGTCCTCGTCGTCTGAGTCGATGGTAAATTCTTTTGGATGTTCGGGAACGGAAATTCCTTCGCCGTGCGGAACTGGACGGAGAGCAGGTGGTATATTCGGATACACTATTGCCCACTTCTTTTTCTTCGTGATGCCTCCAGAAACAGGTGGCGCCATTCAGAAATAGCAGTCAGTTGCGTGGTTACTTGGCTCCCTCCAAACCACAGGAACGGCAAACGGCATCGCGTGTATTTTGCCATTCAGCGACTGCGAAAGATTTGTTACACATTTACCCCAACATACGTGCGGGGCCCAGGATTTGTCTTGGTCGCCGATCTTGCATCCGAAATACAAATGATACGCCTTTTTTTACTATCGCGGTGATGGTCTTCCTTTGCCTTGCAGTCGTCACCGCAATTGTAACAAAAGTTACCTGCACTATCAACACAGTTACGAGGCATCATTAAGGCTGGATTAACACTGCTGGGATCGCTTTGAGGTATTTATGACGCACGAATAAACGGGTGTGGTGTGCATGATGGGCTGATGCAATATGACGCAATATTTTGAAATCTTTCAACGTAATTCATTTTCAGTAGATATGTGTACTTAACGCAAACTTCATTACGGACACAAGCGACAGGCAAAGCGAAGTCACAAGTAGAAGCGGGCTTTTATCGTTAAATGTCTGATGTACATATTTCTTAACTCTTTAAAATCCAAGGTAAATCCCATCTGCTATTTGCTGGCATTATTATGAGCTCACCATATTTTCCACATTAGCAGGATAAGGGTTAAATATATTATAAACGTTTGCGGATTTCTTAGAAACGATAGCCAGTTTTGAGTTTTCATTGTCATGTTTATGCTCAGCATCTTGAAGTTAATAAGAAATGGCTACTATTACCTCAGAAGCATAATGTCAGTAAAAGTTTGTTGTCCAGTGTGTTCTTAAAAATAGTGTTTTAATTTCTCTTTGAAAGGATTTGTGGAAGTTCTGATGGGATTTTGTTGTAATAAATGGAATGAAATTTCATTATCAATAAACATTGTAGTCAAAGATGGTATACATTTGTCTCTCATAAATTCATTTTCAGCACAATGGACCCACAAATAGTGTTGCTTTTCTTGAATTTACACAGTATATCATTTAGTGTGTTAATTATGTTGGATGTGCAGATCAAAATACACAAAACTGAATCTGACTTTCGTTTTTTCATGAGTATGAAAGTTGGTCTCTTATGTTGTGGGATGAATATAGATTGAGGCTATTCAAGAGTAGACTGCTGAAGAGAATATTTGGATCTAAAAGGGCAAAGGTATTAGGAGTTCAGAAAATATTGTGTGCTGATTAGGAACTTGATGGTTTGTACTCCTTGCCATGTATTGTTAGTATGATGATATTAAGGAGGTTGAGATGGGCATGTTATATGGCATGCGTGGGAGAGAACTTCTTACAGGGTTTTGGTGGGAAACCCTGAAGAAATCACCCTGAATTTGTAGGCATAAATGGCAGGATAATATTACAATGAACTTTAAAGAAATCTAATAGGAGGTTGTGGACTGGATTTATCTGGCTTAGGGTAGTGGGCAGTGGTGGACTGCTGTGATCATAGTAATGAATGTTTGGGTTCCATAAACCGTAGGGAGTTTCTTCATTAGATGTGGAGTTACTGGCTTCTCAGGAACATACTTCGTGGAGTTACGTGAACATTTTGTTGTACCAGTAACATACACTTGTTCAAGAATTTCAGGACATCCTGTCATCTGGCCTTGACAGCTTATGCATGCACAAACTTAGTCCCTGATGGAAAATAGTTTCATTTATATACTCTCCATCACCAAATTTCTTCTTTTTATCTCTTCTGTACCCTTCTTTCCTTTCCTGATTTCTCCTATATTCTTTTCCCATTCCTTTTATTCGTCCATTCTGTTGTTATTGTTCTCCCTGTTTCTTCCTCCCTATCTTTTGTACAACATGTCTGTCTCACCACCTTTCATCATTCCCTTATCCTTTCTATACCTCTTTCCCTCGTTTCTATTTCTTTCCCATCCTTTCTGTTTGTTTTATTATTGTTTCCCTCCTGCTTCCTTTATCCCTTGTCTGCATTAAAACAGTTTAAATTGTTGGATGATTTACGCCATTGATCAGATGCTGACAGTAAATACATCCTTTTGCATTGCATTATGTAAGGCCTGAGTGTTTTCTGCAAGATCTGCAGTCTCTTGGAGTGCAGATGTGCATGAAACTTACTTTTTATGTCTGTTACGTACACACACACCTATACATACATATATGCAGAATGGACTGTCTAAACTTTTACACATCTGTTGTTAGAGAATAGAAAATTGTAGAGATATTACATTTTCATAAGTCTGAGTTGGAAAGAAGGAGCACATCCATGCACCACACTATACAGCCGCACTGACTGCTAAGAGGGGGGCATAACATACATTCTTCAAATAGTACTGTAGGCTATAAATTATTTGGTAACTATATTGTAGTTTTGAAATTTTTCTGAGGACAAGTCACAGAACTAACACCATGGAGTAGAATCCTTGAGAATTTAGTAGTGTACTGGCTGATATTCAAGCCAGGCACCTCCAAAATACAAGGCTGAATTGTCACTGTTTGGACCAGCTTGCTGAGTGTAGATTATTTAAAAATGATGGTTTAGTGAGTTGATGTGAATTGCACATTTTAAACAAGGTCCTTGCACTGAACTGTGTTGTCAGTAGAATGCCAGTCTGCTAGGTATATTTAATGGATTCTTGTGAAGTTGCATTTTGAAATCAATTTGACTGCATGCTGTCACTTCTTGTAGCAATTCACTTGCAGTTGTGAATGTGTGTAGTAAATGTGAATGACTTTTGTGAGTCTGTCAATGTAGCATTTTGTTGTGCTGTATTATTTTCTTGACATGTATGTACAAGAATAGAGTTTGCATTTTGTAATAAAGAGGGAATATGCAATTTGCATGTGTTGGATAATATCAGGACCTGTGCATTGTACAGAATATTGTATGCACTGTACAACAAGGCAGTTATGATATGCACTGTATATATATTTGTAGTACATCACTGAGGTAGTTGATTGAAATATGTGTGTTCCTATGCGGTATTTAATCTAATTGCATATATAACCATAAATTATTGTTGTTATTTTGTGTTCCTCCTCATATATGTTTTGGCTTCGATGGTCCATTTTCTTGGAGGTTATTTACAAAGGAATGCATTTAAAACAAATGCTATCAAAGATGTGCGTATATGGAATTCAGATACACTGTTATCAATTGTAATGTTGCTAACAATGTACATGTTCATTAATTACAGGTATTTTACATTTCCTGATAACTTTATGTTAGTAGCAGACAAACATCCATTTCACAACTGTTATCTTCATTGTAAGGGAGTTATAACCCTCTGTTGTCTGTTGATATTTATACCACAGGTGGTCCACTTTGGTATATATGTGTAGGAAATGTGCAGGAGGAGCATTACAAAGTAACATATGGTTATTTGTGGTTATATGTGCAGGTAGTTGGATTAAATACTGTATAGTCAATCTGTTGCACAGAATGTGGATAATATTGAATGTGTATTCCTGTACTTAATGAATGACTCATGTTCCATAAGGCTGCTCATCAGCTGGGTGTTGGTAACTTGGAATTTCTTTACCTTTGAGACATGCTGTAATATGTGGGTTTTGGGTTTCTGTGTTTAAAATAGAAGGAATTGAATACAATAGAACAGAAGTTTAATACACAGTAGTACATTTTGTTATTATTCTTGTTACTTTTGTGGAAGGCTTGTTTTTTCATTACTGAGTGGGATTCATGTGTTTATGAGCCCCATGTTATCAAGTGATTGACTATAAATTATGAAGGATTTTCAAGAAACTAATTAATGAGCTCTGAAGTAATGAAAATGGCATGATGAACTAAGTACTGAAATATGCTATTTGATGTAAGTTGTCTGCTTTATTTTGTGGCAACTAATGTTAAAGAATTCATTTTTACTGATTAGAATAGATTTGAATTTAAAGTAATTGTGTGTCATTATGTCATCACCACACATATTTGTGTATTTTTAACATGACTATTAACTACTGTTGTCATGAATAATCAAATTTGAAAGACAGTTGTGAAATAGAAGTTAAGGATTTTTTTTTAATGCCTGATATGAATCAATATGTCATGCAGAGAAGCATCTCTATAGATTACTGCACAAGTTGAAGGCATGAATCAGGTGAAAACATGTTGCTTGTATGACCAAAGAAGGCATCGTCCAGTGGTTGTGTGCATGCCTGTTATGCATGTGTATACACTCTGGTTTTCGCACCACCTCAGAAGCGTGTGTGAGATGGAGCTGGTGTTTGCAGCAGCAATCGTCAGGTGAGCGGCGGTACTGCTGCCGCCAAGGTGAAGGCTAAAGTGGCAGCTACTTCGCGGCCTCACACGCTGCGAATCCAGCTGTTCAGTCATCATCAGCACAACTCCAGCATGGCCTCTGATGAATCCATTGGCAGCTGCTCACTTGATGCTGATGTCACAGCTAGTGATGCTTCAGGTACTTTCTGATGGCAACATGATATGCTGCAAGAACTCCTCATGAAGTAGAATTCGTAGGCTGTGTAATGTCTGACATGAGTTAAAAACAGCAGAATTTTTAGTACCCTTCTTCAGTGTTGCCAGAATATTTAGAGAAGAATAAAATGAAAATGTTCTTAAAATGTGGAAAGGTAGTAGTAAAGTATTGTGTCTTCAGAAGTACTATACAGGAAGTGAACATTTTTCAAAACTTCTCATGTCAGGTCTCTTAATAACTTTTTTTAATTATGTTGTTAACAGATAAGTGTAGAATGTAACCACCTGACCTTATTCTAAGTGTAGGATTCAAAAACAGTCTGTGATGAGGAAAGCACACTTTGTGCTGTCTGTAAGAAGGCAAGAATTGTAAGATGACATGGTGTTTGGTCCAGCTGCACAGAATTTTATATCATAGATATGACTGTGACAGAAGAAGAATTATGACCTGATGCAACAGAGGGTCAAGTCTCTTCCCCCATTTCTTTCTGCATATGTTAACTTGACTGGTGTATTTTCATGGTATCTTCGTGTAGACCGTTAATTGAAATTTATGATCTTTTGTTATATTACAGCTCATAAAATTGTATGCAGGGTTCGTCTATGTAGCCCTAAATGCCAGTCATATTAGTTTAAGATGTGGGTTGAAGGCGACCTTGTTACATTCATTACAGTGTCTGGTTTCGTTACTGTATTTTCAGGCGTCTGCTTCATTGTTTGCAGCTGTTCCTTCATGTGGCGTGCTGTGGCTTTAGATTGCGGTGCTGACAGTGCTAATTGTTGTAGGGCTGTATTATGCTTAATTTCAGCTCAGTTTATTTGTTGTAGTGCTGCTGCTGCAGGGCACACGTTTTTCAAAGTTATGTGGGCTTTGTGCTTGCCTCTTTGGTTTTTTATAATTTGTAATTCAGAGACAGCTTTTATTGTTGTTTTTATGTGTTTGGGAGGATCACCGTTGCTTATGTAATTTCATAGGGCATTGCTGCTGGCTTATTACAATTTCAAGTAGCTCTTCATACGTGCTTTTGGCTATATCATTAAAATAACACTGTGTGCTTTAAAGTAAGGTGGCTGGGAAATGGTGGGTCATTGTATATGATACTGAAGAGTACTTGTAATAATCAAGCAGGAATAACTTCACAGCAGCAGATGTATTTATCAGATTTATTTTGATATTAAGGTACTTAAATTTTACATAAACTGTATTAGCTTTAGTGCATATATTGTAACCCCTACTGTACTTAAACATGTTGCATCTGTTCCAGAATGTGTGGATTTGGCTGCAGTGTCCACACATACATTAAGAAGTTTACAACTATCAACAAAAACTCCTGATCGTGACTGTGTAACAATCAAATCTCCTGGAGATACTTCTACACCTGAATATGTTAAGCGGACTGCCCGTCTCTTTGAATCTGCTGATATTACAGCCTTAGGAAGTGAGTCGCCTAAGAGTTCAGTGCTTCGAAGCAATGGAAGGCATGTTGGTTCTAGTAAAACTAGTGATATTCCAAGTGTGGTGGTAGTTAATGGGACCAATTCAGTGAAGACTGGAGAGAATTTGGTAAATGGTGGTGGATTCACAGGGAAGAAACCCTCATACTTAGGTCTGGCATGCTCAATAAGTGGCTACAGTGGCATCACAACATATGACAGTAAGCTGCGTGAAGGATTTCGTTCACGAGACCATAGCCCAGGACGTTTAAGTATCCTAAAAAGTCGTGATGGGAGTCCCTCACAACAAGGAGCTGATCAGTTTGAAAACAGTCTCATGCCAACTTATAAATCAGACTGTGGGAATTTTCTGGTTGCACCACGTGTGAAAGTAGGTGTTGTGGGTAGTGGTGACAAAGTGGAATCTGCAGCATCCTTAAAATCAAGATCAAATATAGCAGGAGACACACCTGCAAGTAAGAATGTAAGAACACCTTCTAGTGGAAATCAGATAGGTGTTGTAAGTGATATGAATGGGTTTGATCAGCTAGGAAGAATGAATGGTAAAGTTCATTGTTCTCAGTCACAAAGGACAATGGGGGATGATGGAAAATTTTCAGTAACCATGCAGCATACTGTGAATGGTGTTTCAGAAAAATTAGGTATTACCGCAGATGAATGGGATCACAGACCTGTAGGGAGTTCTCATGTTGATAATTATAGTAGTTCAAGTAAAGAGCAATTTTTTTCTGATTCCAAATCTAATATACAAGAGTCAACACGACATTTCATGTCCTCGATGTTGACAACAGAGTCTTCATTTCCTTCAACATACTATGAATCTTCAGTTATAGAGACAACGACAAAATCAAGAGACGTAACAGACTTTTCTTCTCCGGTAAAGAACTCTCCATTGAATTCAGTGCCTAGAGATGGTTTTGGAGCCTTTTCTCCTATCAGATGCTCACCAGAATCACCAAAGACTGCTCTGAGAGATTCTCCAGGTTCCCGTTTGACTTCTTCTCCTAGAGATAGTTCGAGTCAATCTTCATCATTGAAGCGTTCTCCAGATTCTCCAAAAACTTCGAAAGATTCCCTCGGTGCACCCTCAACAACATCCCCTCAAAAGAGATCCCCTGGAGCTGTACGAGTAGTGGAATTCACATCTCAGACAAAAAGCTATGTGCGTACAGCTTTTGTTTCTAGTAGTTCTGTGGAATTGACTTCATCAGCTACTACTCAGGGTTATTCAGATTCACCTCACCTGAAGGGATGTGTGGATGGATCACAGACAACAAGTTATGTGAAAAATGTTTGCTCTGGTGTAACCACCTGTGGTTCAGTTGACAGTGAGGGGCCTTCTGATACATTAGCAGCCAAAACTAAGTTCCCAGATTTGGAAAGCACTGCGTGGGCTAGCAAGTCTTTCATTCAACAGAGGGTGGAGCGTTTGTATGGTCCTGGTGCATTGGCTCAAGGTTTCTTTAGAAGAACATACCACAAACCTGCAGAAGAATTGCAGGTAAGACATCCCTTTTGATTGCCGAACCTAACTTCATACAATGACTTGCTCAGTTTTTTTTTTCCAAGAGGTATCCTTTTAAGTTTATAATTTAAGCCTTTTTGTAAGTTTATAATTTAAGCCTTTTTGGCCTTTAAGTTGTGTGTGTTTGTGTGTGAGAGAGAGAGAGAGAGAGAGAGAGAGAGAGAGAGAGAGAGAGGGGGGGGGGGGGGGGGAGAAAATTGAAAAAGCTGTTTTTTATC
>Ga0123357_10015399_pt1 | contig 10024 bp, 5 predicted proteins | sample TergutEmb28metaG_FD_89873 | JGI IMG/M metagenome (GOLD analysis project Ga0123357, IMG submission 89873) | Embiratermes neotenicus P4 segment gut microbial communities from Petit-Saut dam, French Guiana - Emb289 P4 | ecosystem: Host-associated > Arthropoda: Insects > Digestive system > Gut ... | reverse complement strand
TCATCATCATCATCATCATCATCATCATCATCATCATCATCATCATCATCAATGTTAGAAATAACAAACACATATGGCACACTGATAAATTAGGATTAACAATACAATCATCAATAATAAAATACACAAGTAACAGCAACATGTAGGCTCCTATTTCATCATCAACAGTCCACCAGCAGACAGAGACATCTTGTGTCACTGTTGCTAGATGCACCTGATCTTATGACAGCAACACTGCAAGAAACGGACCGGACCGTACACATGATATATGATTCTGTTGTGTTTAATACAAGGATACAGACAGCAAACAGCAAACACAACTATTCATTAATAAAACTAGCTGCTTTGTTTTATAGATGTAGCCAAAAATTTTAACAGATTTTAATGTGACCACAAACATTCTTCTATGTCTTTTATGGCAGCAATATGGTTTAACAAAAAGCTAAAACCTGCAGCTACTTTTACAATAAAAAGCAATTTGTTTTATTAATAAATAGTTTTGTTTGGCTGCTCCCCACTGTGTACAACAATGACATATCTCCATGGACGTTACACACGATACGCCACACTGATGAATCTACCTCAGAAAATGTTTGTTATAGCTACCATGAATCACATTTTAAACTGTCAGCAGTGACAGCTAACACATCTCTCAGAAAAGTGCCCCTGAACATACACATGTACAAGAGGTCACTGTTGTCTCTGGTCAATTTGCACAGCAAAATGCCACTGACAGCAAACCGCCACTACATGGGGAAAGTCTGCCCATAAGAAATGTAAATATGGAGTAATGAGGACCAGGTTGCAGTGTATGCAGTTTTTATGTGTGAGAGCTTATATCAAGAACAGGAGTGGGAGAAAATGGCAGAAATGAGATTCAGACCATTTTCTGAGGAAAATTTGTGGTCTGTGGATATGACCCTCAACAATTCACAACACTTGTACTCAACTTTTCCTCAGAAGTTTCACCCCATACATGTATGAGAACAGACAGTGGGGACTTCAATAACTGGGACCCCCTGTATTTCAGTAGATTCACACTTCACGACCATATGCATGAGGCACCTTTATCAATCATGATTTCAATTTATCACTGACTGCAGTGAAACCTGTGGCCCTGATCCCTCATTGTGAGCTACAATAACTGTAAATGCTTGCACCATTTATTTTCCAGTGCCGTATCAGTCAATACACGAACGTGTGGCCTGTATCCCTCACGACAGCTTACAGTTTGATGCTGTTTGGTATCATAAATATAACAAATATCAACATACAGACGTCAGCACTGAAACAAATTAAAAAATAACAGAATACCTGCTTTTTCTCAATATTTTTGAAAGCTTTAATGAGTTCAGAAGCCTTGGGACCATAAAAACGATTAGCAATGATGGTCATAAAATATTATCAAAAATATACGTTCACAAATATATGTAACAAACTGCAAGCAGCAGAGTTCATGAGAAACTAACTGGTACTCAGAGGCTCAAGAAGTTACCCCTTTTACAGACCATGAAGTTTCATTACCACGTTTACAGCGGCTAAACGTGTACTAATTAGTAAAGTAAATATGATAATGGCAATCTTAACATGTCTGAAGTCAACTCCGGCTGAAATGGAGATTAGAGAGGAATGTTATTCAGAGGATGTGCAGACAGGAGAACAAACTATATAACAAGAGACTGGAATAAAATATTGAAGAAATTATGAAAAGAGAGTTTGGTCTGATACATGGAAGACATTAAAACATCAATGGCGGCACAAGACAAGTGAAACTGGAAGACCCAAAAATATGGTGTTAAGGAAAGAACTATACAAAAATCTCAGTGGCTACAGATACTGACAGTTCGCAAATGTGTGAACATCCATGGATGATGATGCTGACTGTCGCAAAAGAGCAGCATAACTAAAGGACAGTTAGCAACAGCCATTTTTTGGTTTTCAGGTCACACAGTAAAGGTTTCATACAACATTTCACAGGAATGTACTGCTTCCACCTTCAGGGTGACTGAATTCATACAGGTGGATGCTGAAATAACTGGTAGAAAGCAGAGTGTCAGTTATATAACAAGAACATTCTTACATCTGAAACATCCAAATCAACTTTTCTGTATAGCGTGAAAACTCAACAACTGACCACCATTTTCATAACTGCCACTAAAACCAGGCAACTCACGACAGCAGTGTTTCAATAAAACTGCAAATGCTTTAACAAAACCAATCAATCATTGTTTACCCAACAGGCATACTCAGAACACATTAACATTCACACCACTATCATCTGTTACAGTTTTGTAGACAACATCACTAATATGAAGGGTATGTGACAACCAAAAAATATTTTAGCCTATGATGGCCATCACTGGATTCAGTGTGCACACAAACCACATTCCAGCACCGTGACAACGCGGGCAAAACAATGGAACAAACCATTACAACATGGTTAATAAAACCCTTCACAAATTATGATCATCTAAATCACCACCACTGAGAAGACCTACTAACCTACATTTTGGTTGCTACAGATGCCACAGGAATACAACATTGCTTGAGGTCCACTGCTACATTGCCCCGCAGCCCAACAGCTTGAAGTCATCGAAGTCATCCACCTCAAAGTGCTCAACAACAACAACAACAACAACAACAACAACAACAACAACAAAGGTTACTGCTACCAACACTTGTACAAGTAGAGGGGTTCGACAACTGCAAGGGAATCCACAACAGTCCACAGAAATCTAAATCTGTACAGCATGGACACCTTCCTTCACTGCTGGGCCAGTTGGCCTGCACACGCGCACGTGCACGTGCACACGCACGCACGCGCGCGCACACACACACACACACACACACACACACACACACACACACCAGTACAAAAACATGAGGCACAGCTTGTACAACACAATATCCATTTCCCCATTTCTCTGCACAAAGATGATATATTATACACATGCAGAATTGTACAGAGGAACTGAAGTGACCCTATGCCTCATATCTTTAGTACATAAAGTTTGATACAATAAATACATCTGCATTTTAGTAAACTGTCAACCTGAATGTGAGTGTTGAGGAAAGCAATGACATGGACTTGATATACAAGTTGCTGACAATTCATGGAGGTCTGGCTCAGAATGCAACAGACTAGATCAACATAGTGAAGTAACTCACAGTAAACATATGAGTTCAGAGCAAAATAAATACAACATGACACTTCCCTGGGGTTACACGAGGAAGTAATAGTGAAAAGTATGATCCTGAGCCACATCACAGCAACAAACACAAGAAGATTAGGCTGTTCATTCCAATGTCTGGTTTATACCAGTTCGTAGTTTACAACTCATGAAGTAGCAAATGCCTGATGATCAGGTTCATTACATTTCTACTTAAAGCCAAGCTCCAACAATATGCAGATCTCAGTTTTACGAAAGTCAGTTACCTTGCAGTGACGCTCTTCAGAAGAAACACACACTAAAGCTGCCACATTCTGTTTATCCCGGACAGAAGTGAAACCATTTCTGTGCTAATCTCATGTACTTCAACCACAAGAAAAAAAAACTACTTACTAAAATAACAAGAAATTTAAATAAAATTATTTCATGTAAGTTTCACGCCAGCTTCATGAAACATTAAATACAGTCCCAACTTTAATGGGATTTTCTTCTGTAAAAGTTATTTACACTGTAATACTATATATGAGTTCAACATTCACTTGGTGAAAGTTGCATGAAGTGCAAGTCTCTTGGCTTGTAGCAGTCGACTTTGTAGTAGTGACAGCATCCAAAATAAACTGAAACAAAAATACTGTAATATTAGGAACAGGCAGCGACAGCACACCTAACAAGTAGAGAGAGAACACTGAACAGGCAGCAACAGAACACTGAACAGGCAGGAACAGCACACTCAACAGGCAGCAACAGCACACTGAACAGGCAGTGACAGCACACTGAACAGGCAATGACAGCACACCTAACAAGCAGAGACAGAACAGTGAACAGGCAGCGACAGAACACTGAGCAGGCAGCGACAGCACACTGAACAGGCAGCGACAGCACACCTAACAAACAGAGACAGAACACTGAACAGGCAGTGACAGCACACTGAACTGGCAGTGACAGCACACCTAACAAGCAGAGACAGAACAGTGAACAGGCAGCGACAGAACACTGAACAGGCAGGAACAGCACACTCAACAGGCAGCAACAGCACACTGAATAGGCAGCGACAGCACACTGAACAGGCAGTGACAGCACACTGAACAGGCAGCGACAGCACACCTAACAGAGACAGAACACTGAACAGGCAGCGACAGCACACCTAACAAGCAAAGACAGAACACTGAACAGGCAGTGACAGCACACTGAACAGGCAGCAACTGCACACATAACAAACAGAGACAGAACACTGAACAGGCAGTGACAGCACACCTAACAAGCAGAGACAGAACAGTGAAGAGGCAGCGACAGCACACCTAACAAGCAGAGACAGAACACTGAACAGGCAGTGACAGCACACCTAACAAGCAGAGACAGAACACTGAACAGGCAGCAACAGAACACTGAACAGGCAGGAACAGCACACTCAGCAGGCAGCAACAGCACACTGAACAGGCAGTGACAGCACACTGAACAGGCAGCGACAGCACACATAACAAGCAGAGACAGAACACTGAACAGGCAGTGACAGAACACTGAACAGGCAGGAACAGCACACTGAACAGGCAGTGACAGCACACTGAACAAGCAGCAACAGCACACCTAACAAGCAGAGACAGAACACTGAACAGGCAGCGACAGAACACTAAACAGGCAGGAACAGCACACTGAACAGGCAGTGAAAGCACACTGAACAGGCAACAACAGCACACTGAAAAGAAAAATACAGCCCAGCTGGTATAGTAACTGCTCTATGGACTGGACATGCAAGAAAACATGTGTTGATTCCTGGCAGGGACAAGATATCTATCTTCACTCCAAAATATCCACATCAGCTCTGAGACCCACCCAGCCTCTTTTTCAACAGGTACAGACAGCCATCACCCCAGAGGTAGTTGCCAGGACACAAAGCTCGCCACTCTTGCCCACACTGCTAAGGTACAACTTTACTCTACCTGATGTTACTAACAACACAAGCCATCTCCATCTCCAAAACGACCAATCACTTAATCTATTTTACAGATATAACTGATGTTAATTGCAAGGATCACACACAACAGTTTTGCTATATTGGCAAAATGCAGAGATTTGGAATGTTAAAACTGGAAGTTCATCATTACTGCTGGGCATTGAAGGATTAACTAATTGTCCTTTGTAACTCTGATGTCATGTTTTCTGCAAGGTAGAAAAAATAAATTTTAATTGTTACTAAGGTGAAGTTAACACTTCACACATGCAGCAAGTGGTACCGTACGTAACAAATCTACACAAGCCACCACCACAGCAACCACTACTGATGTTACTGATTGTGTGGGCATTACTGATGTGTCAGTAATACTGCGCACTATGAGAAGTGACAGAGCTAGGAAGTGTTTCACCTTAAGTACAGCAAAAGAGCATGAAAACCATTGAGAAAGAATAGGGGCACACCTCACTGTATGGGAGAAAACAGACAAAAGACAACAATACCATTATACAACACACTTCAGTAATATGGGCTGCACACATCCGATTTTAAACAATTCTTCCTGTTCATACAATTTTATCACACAAAATACAAGCTGAGATGCAAGTATTCTGAGATGTGATACTGCATCATTGGATGAGTAGTTTCTGACATTTCAAAAGGCAATGGAGTCTTCAAAAGTCAGAAACTACATGCCAAACAATGCAGCATCACATTCCATAAAACTAATCTTCAGCAACACATTCTGACACTACACAATCTTAGCAACTCACAGCATTGTTAAATAACACAACAAAAATCAGCAGCAATGCTATGAGAACCTCACATATTGCAAAATACAAAACTGCCAGTTAGGTTCTACAATTTACCAACAATCCCATCTTGAGAACAGTGGCATACCTGCATGCACATCCAACACACATTCATCTGCCACAGGTACAGCTGTGGCCAGATCACTTGCTACGCACTGGCTTGGGGGTGGAGAGACAAGCAGTTAAGAGAACAAACACTGCCCATATACCACAAAACATTTCTTGACCTTTACAAAAATGTCCACAGTAACACTAAAAATGTACGTGTACTCCCAAAAGAGTAATGTTTTTGAAAGAGGTTTAACACTACCTGGTGCTTTGACAGTGAGCCTAGCAGTGACCACAATGTCCAGACCACAACTTGATATACAGGGCAGCTCAGCAAGTTACCTGGTCACTGTACCAGAACATTACATATTACAAATTTCACTAACATCATTTAAATATCTGTACTGTGGGAAAGCCAAGAATACTCACATTTCAGTAGATGTATCCTTGTCAAGACACAAACTAACACCAAGCAGTCCCAATAAACAACCTGCTACAATCCCACTGCGATGTCAAGCCGTCACTGTGTCACTGAGGTCATCTTTCAGCCACTGGGGGACAGACCTGTGACCCAGTCGCTTCAGAAGCTTTACAAGGGCTGTATTGTGGGACAAATAATATCGCTGTAAACACACAACCAATATGCATAATTAGCAGCACCCCTGACTTGGCAGGCAAAATATTTCTTCAACCATAAATCTACCATAAACCCTATGCTTTGGTGAGAAGCAGTTACCACCCTCACTATACCTCCCTGTACTCTGTCACCATCCTATGTCAACTCCTTTCAAATCCCTAATGCATTAAGCAATTTTAAATAGACATGTCTGTACATTAAGCAATTAGATATCAAAACCAACAAATGCACATAAGTGTATGAAAATATATTACACACACTGCATACCTCCTACATTGTTGTATAGTGGTCATATGATTAATCCGTGTTGTGTTTTTTTGGGGGGAAAAATTAAGTGCTTTTGTATGTATAGAACTGCATAGTTGTTATATATTATTCTTTACAGAATTACTGCTTACTTCAAGCTAAGGGTGACATGCTTATTTAATGAATGACTAATGTAATCTGGACTGTGCCCGTCAAAAAGTACACCCTGTGACTGGGTACTGTGCTGAGGCATGATCACACACGGCACAATGTCCAGAAGCCCCAGAACTCTGAACAGTAATTACCCCCAAAACTTTCCATAATTTCTGGATGCTTTAACATAACTATGAGAGAACAAAAGACACTTCTTCACGAGATGTCGAGCAACACGACCACTAAGCACTCACTAGTGGTACATTACTGTCCTCCGAGTTCTCACCTTGTTGTAGTTCACTTACTAGTACACAATAAACTTCCCATATATTCAGCATGGTGAGTTATTACTAGAGCAAGGAACCTTCACCTCCGAGCCCTGACCAAGGTTCGAGCTTTGCTCCCTTAAGACAGCAACATCCACGATACGTTCTCTACCGGGATACAACAACATGTCTTCAGGGAAGTTACAAAGGATAGATACATCAAAATATTACAGACTTTTTGAACCATAATATTTTAAAATAATTAAAGTATTATTTTATACCTATGCACTGGTTCAAAAACTTCTGTAATTCAGTGTATCTATCCTTTGTAATGCACCTCTCTGAAGGCAGCCATGACTGGCCGAAACATGGAGGAATACAGTGAATATAATACTGTATGTACCCAAATGGCTCTAATCTAAGGTGAACCCCCACAGATAAAACATGCCTGCGAAGGGAAAATGTATTTAACCAAATCTAAGATGACCTCCCAAAAATGAAATGTCTCCACTGCACTGGATAGACGGCACTTCATAAAACCTTTCACAGTCACTTGCTGCCATGATGTTACGATCCACACCAACTAAATAATACATTTATATTTCTTGGTTTATTAACTGACTTTAACCTGTGAAGAAAATTCACAATTCTCTCCACAGATGGTGTTAAGTGGTATTAAGAATCTCAAATACATGTGTTCTGGTTTTTTGTGTTGTGTCTGTGGTCTGATCAGTCTGAGTTCATGGCTCTCTTTTATGCCTTTTAACCTTTTGACGCCTAACGACGACTATAGTGGTCGTACCGCACCGCTAACCTCTAAATGTTGCATTTTAAATATTTATTCAACAAATAAAGGTACTGAATATTTTAAACATGGTATATACTGTCCGTTTTTTGCTCTTCAAAATGCAGTTTCTTTCATAAATCTAACATATTTGGTTCCTGTTTTATTCACATTTTATATACAGGGTGTGCTAAAATTAAAAAAAATAATTCCGGCGCCAAAAGGTTAATTTGTAGATCGGTGCAGATTTTATTGTTAAGTCTTATAGCTAATTTTTAATTTTTTAGTAGCCATTTTCGCGTTACTACCCTTGGACTAGATCTGTTCTAAGTTGCATATCTTAACAAGTTTACAGTTTCTATCGTGCCCTGTGCTGGGAATAACTTCTTGAAGATGACAATACAGCTGCTTTCCTCCACACAATATATGTTTAGAAAATCTGACAGTTCAGAGCAATCAGGGACATGGTCCAATTTGGTGCTTCATACATAAATTTAAGGAAAACCCTTATCTTGTATTCCAGTAAATATGGTATATTTTCATTGTCTATGTGTGTGTGTTGGTTTTGATATCTGAGCCTATTACAGTCTTAAAAAAAATAATAAGTGCCAAAAAAAAAAAAGCATTACGTCTAAGTTCATCTTCCCTGACCTAGTGTTAACAGTGAGCACCACCACCATCATTGTCATCACAGTAACTCCTTTCCCACTGTGGTTTTGCCCAGCATGATCTTTGCTGTACGTGCTACAAGAAGACTCATCTTTAGCAATACATACAGGCAGGATATATAATCCTCGCAACTGGCAACTCTGTATGTATGCATACGTGCATGTACACAGAACGAACCACATAAGGTGTGCCAAACTTCAGGATGTTGTTGTATGAGTCACTTTCAGCAAACAATGCTATACCAACACATACCTGATTATCAACCATTACATTGCTCCTGGCATGTTAATGTTTCAAGATAATGTAAAGTAATATATGGTGTCGGTTCTTACAAACCACCTTCATGCTTACTGCTACCTCCAGCTAATACTACCCCCTCACACCTCATACTCTCTTTGGCTCATACGCCTGGCCTGCAAGGTCACCAGATCTCTCACCGCTATACTACTATATGTTGAGGCATATGAAAGACATGGTCTAGCTGCAACATCACAGACAAGAGACGAAATCTTGCAGCAGATGGTGGAGTATGCTAACCACACAAACAGAAATGATAATTATCAGAAATGCATTCCTTTCTCTCTGAGACATGTATAATTGTGCACATGGAACAGTGCAGAACATTTCGTACAGTTATCAGTGTAATGTAACTAAGAACTGACCTACAATATCGTCTATCTAAAACAGTGTCCCCCCCTGCACCGCCCAAGTAGCAACATAACTATATAAAAATAAGGTAACCAAGTTGGTAGCAAAACAAAGACTTCACTGCCACCTTCTTTGTGGTGATACTAAACACATCCTTGAACAGCAGGTTAAGACTTAATGCATATGTTCCTCTTGTAGTGTCACCTAAATTGCAACTTTACTTTTATTAATACAACACGTAATGTACAATTTTCAGTTACAGCCACAAGTACATGAACTGAAATGTGTTCACAGAAGTTAAACAGTTGATACGAGCGTACATTGATGCAGTATGTTGTAACCAAAATGACTCATGCAACATTACCCCTAACTTTGGCACACCTTATGCAGAACATCCAATCTCGCGTGCGTGCGTGCGTGCATGCGTGCGTGCGTGTGTGTGTGTGTGTAAACATTCAATTTCTTCACAAAAAACACACACACGCATATATATACATGTGAAGATTTTATTTCTGTTTGAGTTTATTTCAAGAATTCTGATATGCGTCATCCCCGTTGTGTTTTATACAATAGTAAGGAGCTTAGTGTAGTAATACATACAGTCAAACACAACTATATTACCTCTATTATTACAATGAGGGTT
>Ga0123357_10015397_pt1 | contig 10024 bp, 3 predicted proteins | sample TergutEmb28metaG_FD_89873 | JGI IMG/M metagenome (GOLD analysis project Ga0123357, IMG submission 89873) | Embiratermes neotenicus P4 segment gut microbial communities from Petit-Saut dam, French Guiana - Emb289 P4 | ecosystem: Host-associated > Arthropoda: Insects > Digestive system > Gut ... | reverse complement strand
TGAGTACCAGGAGCATTTCCTGGGGGCAAAGGCGGCCGGTGCGTAAGGCTGACAACCTTACCACCATCCTGTGCCGTTGTCATGAAATCTGGGAACCTTAACTTCCTGGAACCCTCTGGGCCAGTCCAGGCCTGTAACGGGACTGCTTTACCTTTACCTTACTCTCCTCCCGATTTCACATGAAACCCGTTTGCATTTATTCGCTGTCCCCAAAAAAGGGTCATATCTAAAGATTCACACACACACACGCGCGCGCGGACTAGTAATAACTGTTACTGATTTTCATCTCATGTCGTGTTAACATATGGGATGTTAGAAAAAGAATGGCGGAGTTTAGGGAGGCTGTGTCTCAAAATACACCGGAAGTATCACATTAATTCTCCCACTCAAACAGTATCAGGGACGGCTGGCTGCCACAGGTTCGACACGTCTGAGTTTATTTTCAATGTGTGATCGCCTGATATGTTTACTCCGCAAGAAAAGGCGGGCTTCATCCTCTCGTGAACGGTCTTACTTAAATTCACGCCTAAATCTACGCTAGAACAGTAACAACCTATTTATGGCTGGCTAACAACAACAACACACGATGCGCCTTTTCTTGCGGACGTAAGCACCATCCATCGGACGGCCACACACAGTGAACGATCACACGAAACTAAATTCGGAAGTGTCAAACCTCTGGCAGCCGTCCTTGAAAATGTTTGAGTTGGAGAATTTAACCCTTATCCCGCTAACGTGGAGAATATGGTGAGCTCCTAATAATGCCAGCAAATGACAGATGGGATTTAATTCGGCGTTTAAAGGGTTAACCCTTTAAACGCCGAATAAACTAGTGTGATTATTGCTGCGTATTTCGAGATACTTCATCCTCAAACCCCACCATTCTTAGTCGGAGATACGGTATTTGGTTTTATCTAAATTTAATACTACACCAATCTACTTGCTGGCCACAACGGAAATTTCTCAACTGTAGTGAATAGCATTTATACAGTTCTCCCAATACAATATCGCCATCAACATAAACAAGAACCTCGTCGTTTTCCAGCCTTTCTTCATTCTCTTGAACTTTTCATAATGACATTCTTGAACGATCGCAACATCACAACGCACAGCGGATAAAGCAGCCCCAGGTCTTAACCCACCGTGAAGTAACACGGTCTCGAACAAACGTTGGCGCTTCTTCTATATACAATACAAGCAATTCAACTGACCTGCTAATCTAAGAACAGCTTCTCCTACCCAACCCGATCAACTCAATGCGCCACTCTCAAGCGAATGGTCTCCACCAAAGCCATCAATTCCAAAGCATAAATTCGACATTACATCCATCGGAACACAGAACAGCTGACGCTCTCTTTTCGCAGCAAGCTGATCACCATAAATGGATCACATGTAAAGAGGAATGCTGTTGCATTTCCAAGATTCACCTTGACTTGTGACGTCATATTGCCTCGCTCGCTTGTTGAAGGCTCAGTAGCCATTAGTACGGGCTGTCTAACCTATAGGTCGAGGAATGCAACGCACTGTGATGTAACAAAAACAGCCCAGTGGTATGAAACGCAAGCCTTGATTCTCTCAGTCGACTTGCAGCAAACCGTACGGATAATTAACATAGTGTCCAGTGCACATCCATGCGTCTATTCCCACAAACAACAGTTAAACGATCTTTGCAATTTTAATTAACATTTTGGCGCCGGATTTTTTTTTTTAATTTTAGCACACACTGTATATAAAATGTGAATAATACAGGAACCAAATATGTTAGAATTATGAAACAAACTGCGTTTTGAAGAGAGAGAGAGAGAGAGAAAAAACGGAGAGTATATACCATGTTTAAAATATTCCGTACCTATATTTGTTGAAAAATATATAACATGCAACGTTTAGAGGTTAGCGGTGCGGTACGATCACTATAGTGGTCGTTAGGCATCAAAGGGTTAATCGTACATGCACAAAACATATTACCATTAAAAGCAACCCGACCGTTGTATTTTTAAATTTCCTGCGATATAATAACCGCCGGGTGGAAGCGAAACTTGCTACACTGGATATAAGGTCACACGACATTACGTGTGGTAACAGATCCTCAAAATACATGCACCGTCCGATAAGACCATTTGTTTGTAAAATGTGAAACAATACGGTAACAACGAGAAATCTAATTCTTTTCCATTACGATTGCAATTACTACCAAACCCCCAAAGCTTGGTAAGTGTAACACGGAACGGCATTAGAATATAAACAGGAACAGGGATGTCGTGCGCTAAAATTTGCACAGATATTCAGGCCTATGTGTATTTTTTTTTGGGGGGGGGGGGGGGGGGCGCTTCGACCCGATCCCGGCTCAAGTGGCTTCGCGATCACTCATCGGATACACCACAGTCGGTAGGACTCAACTGGACGAGTGACCAGCATGACGCAGAGACCTGAGAACACACAACAGTCAAACATCCATGCCGCCGGCGGGATTCGAACCCACAAACCCACGCCTCAGACCGCGCGGCCATTGCGATTGGCATTTGAAATAAATATGTACTTAGTAACGGGACAAAACGTATAATAATCTTGCACTAAGTTTCCATATCTAACTTTTCTGCCTCTTCATTTCACTGACTGTGCTAATGGCCGGAAGCCTTCAGTAAGCAAGAGCCAACGAAATTTTCGTGTTTGCCGAAGAACTCTTCTCGCTGTCGACCTGCGTTGAGAAGCTTGTTTTGGAACCCTTGTATTTTGTTATCTACCGAGTGTTCAAGCACTACTGCCTGTAATTTGAAATCTGTTCTATACTTGGAACTGCACCTGTAATAACTGAAAAAAAACTTGTGCGTTATATTCTCTGAAGCCGGTTACAAATCACAACGTACATATGGGTGGATACTTAAAATAGGCCTAGAAATGTGCTGATAACGCCGGGGTTTCGACAACAGCTGTGAAAAGCAGTCCGTACGGATCCCCCATTACACGCGCTATATAGCCTACGTGACATCTGCTACGCAAGCACGAATGCCCTACAAGTCGCATTTTTATGGTATTCCTTCCCCCAATCAACACAACGGTCGGATGACACCTTTTCGAAACACCCAATAACTATGCGTGATTTCAGACTTCTGTCGGGAAATACGAGTAGATGAGATGTGCGCTCTTCTGCAATATTACGCAGCGTATAGTGGTAATTACTTACCGACACCCTTGAAGATGGGACCGATACGTTGTCCCGAAACGTCGGTAACGAATTACCATTACACATGCTGCGTGATATCCCAGAAGTGCGCATATCTCACCCAATAACTACTATTCTAAGGATCTGTAACAAAACTCTACCTCAAACGTCGTAAGTTGTCACTGTACATGCCATTCAGGCAAATGGGGAGGTGAAGGTAACAGCTCCACTCAATCTTAACCTTCGCATTCGATGGAGGTAAGTGGTGAACTTCACGCTTCGGCCGCTTTACTCCCGGCGAAATCTCTCCCGGTAGCCATTGCACAGAAGGCTGGGTGGGCCCCACAGCATGTCTGGACAGTTTTGAGAAGAAACAAATCCCTTGACCCTGCCGGATGGGTTCTTTCTCTGTCGTCTAGTCGGTACCCTTTTCACTACACCCAGTACGCTACCCCGGCTGCCCCTCGATTGTCATTATGCCACATTAATTCGATTCCTGTTCTCTACGTACTTTAACACTATCATCTCACACCAAAATATTCTGAGTTCTGGCTGCTGAAGGAATTATTACCTGGACCGCGCACCTTTCCAAATGCATTCGTCACAATTTTACGTTTCAAACTGAAACTCATATCTTTTCTCCTGCTGATACAATTTGGTGGCGGGAAAATTAAAACGCACCCTCATATTTTATAATTAAATGTGTACTATACTATCTTGAAGCCTTGTACAGAACAACTCCGAAAGCGCCTGAATTCCTTTACTATTACACCACCGACGCGGACTCACTTAAGCTTTTGATGTTTGTTTGTCCGTGCATCGTAGTATAAGCGTAGAGAATAAAACCATCTAGATGATACTGAATGCTTTATTGCGCTTATAATCTGCTCAACATGTTTCGGGCACTTATATGCCCATCATCAGGAGCTCAAGACTATACTTGCGTTATTGCCGCATATGTTGTGTAATGCCTTGGTTGCTGGTGGTCGGCTGTTAGGAGCAGTGCAGCAGGCTATGCGTCCGGGATAAGGGAAATTGTGCGATTCGCACAATTTCCCTCATCCCGGACGCATAGCCTGCTGCACTGCTCCTAACAGCCGACCACCAGCAACCAAGGTATTACACACCATATGCGGTAATAACGTAAGTATAGTCTTGAGCTCCTGATGATGGGCATATAAGTGTCCGAAACATGTTGAGCAGATTATAAGCGCAATAAAGCATTCAGTAACATCTAGTTGGTTTTCTTCTCTACGCTCACTTAAGCGCATTTCCTTTGTATTCAACAGTCTCCTGAAACGCCCGTGAACAGATTAATTCTTAAAAACACATTTTGTGTTCAAAGAATGAAGCTTTTACCAGCCTAAATTTGGTTGGAGAAAGTTACAGACGTCCAATGAACAGAACCTTCACTGAGAAACTGACAGAGATGGAAATGGTCAAGAAATTCACATCATTCAACAGAACCTGACAAGTAACTGTCGCCCATGGCTCAAAGTTTCAGCCAAACGAATTCCGTTTGCAGCTCACTTCCTATTCTTTAAACTCAATTTTAATGTTATCCTCCCCTCGTATGACCTTGCCTCCCATGTGGTCTATTTCCCACAACTCGAGGAAGTTTAATTATACTAGTTCCACACGTATTCCAACTGGATTTACTCGTACTTTATGACGGAGTCTTTCCAATTCATTTGTAAATGTCGCTAACATACATCGACCGCATCAGCGTGCATAGAACACGGTTGCTGCCGCACCAGTCATATGGTGACGGTAGCGACAAAGAAAAGGGAGCCTTTGGTTTCATACCATAAATAACAGAAGAACCATAACTTTCTCACGTCTATACCTGGGTTTGTTGCAAGATGAGGCTACATTTACAAATTACTTTATATATAAATATATAATTTATAGGTAAATAATAATAATAATAATAATAATTACCTTCATATTCCATCTCATTTACATCTTCCTACGCCTTCCGGATAACGTTCCTGTAGCCTATTAATGTTTACAGTAATATTTTATCCCGCATTGTATCCAAACCGAACACATTTCCTGCTCCACTGCACGTACTGACTGACAAAGCATAGCACGCAAGGAGTCATTTAAATCTGTTTGACGGTTTCTGACATGCAGACCAAAACCTGACGGGGGGAAAAAACTCTTTGGGAGGCCTAGACATAAATGGGAGGACAACATTAAATTGTGTTGTAAAGAAAGATGTGAACTAGATTTTAATGAATCAGGACGGGGTCCAGTAGCAGTCTCTTGCTATCACTAGTTTAAAAAAATGGAGGTAATTTCTTTATCATTTGCTCCATGGATTTATTCCCACAGAGGTGATTGGCGGCGATTTGTACGTACAGAGTTCGGCTGTCTACACAAATCCGTTCTAAGATGTCTAACGCAATTTGATCTCCACAGTTTGCACATGAAACCCGAAATGCACAAATTATACCAAATATGGAAGTAGTGCAGTAAATAATTAAGAATGTAAATTTGTCGAAGTTATTACACATCTTGTACAAGGCACTTGGTACACAAATGTTTTTGTAACGGACAATATATCACCGCAGCACTAAAGAGGGGAGAACAGCAGAGCGGAAGCTGCTGGCTGGCTAGATCGGTTCCTCCCCATCTCCATGCTCGTCTCACGACCGGGACAAATAGACGTTGTCGCTATGCTACGGCCCACTTTTTCTCTCCAGGATGGTTTTAATCCTCGCATCTGCAGACTCCAAAGCTTATTGACTGCCGGAAGAGAGCGAAGCCTCGAACTTCTCGAGGCTTCTTGACCATCTAAGAAATACGCGTAAAATTTTTAAAACAGTAAACCATAATTCTTTGGCGAAGAAGTGCAAAGATTTTGGAAAATCGCTGTGTGCAGGACGGCTTTACCGATCTTTAAAACTTATCCCTCCAGGCTAAAGTAAGAGGTCTAGAGTATTATCATCATCATCTCCTTTATGCAGGGTATTTTTACTTATATTCCTGAGACAAACTATATCCCTAGGGAATACAGTGTAGCAGCTATTCTGTTGTTACTATTCATGGTGCTTATACGGTTAGTTTCAGTGTTGAATTGTACTTTTACGTTAGTACTTTCCGAAGTATGTGTGCAGTGCCCAATATGGCTGTTTTCTGTAGTTCCTTGACTTCAAGTTTTCCTGGTATGTTGCTCGCGTATTTTCTGAATGACTTTGAAATAGTCCCAGTCGCCCCTATTATTACTGGTTTATTATTATTACTACTACTACTACTACTGTAATTCACATTCTACGTTCTTCCGAGCTGTCGTATATTACGTCACAATTTTGCACCGTCCCATGTTCGCAATTATTCACTTACAAACAGTATTTCTTATGAAATATGTAGGTACGTCTACGACGTCAACTACGTAACAAAGTCCACGTGCCTAGCTCCAAAGGTTCATCAGATGCCACTGGCTAACCAAAAATCTCGCACGGTCTCCATGCTCGTAGTTTCTTCCACTGTACCAAAAACGGGCTTTATTCGAAGATTACTTACCACACTCCACTTCTGGGTCGTACATTAAGTGGTGATAATGCGACTCTCACCTCACAAACTCGCACGTTATGGGCAATACAGACAACGAAAAAAGTACGACGTTTGGATGTCCTCCAGTGGCAAACGTACCATATTTCGTGAAAATCGGTCAATCTGTTCAAAACCTTAAATGGAAGCGCGCTCACGAACAATACACACACTAACACCTCCCCCCCCACCCCCCGTGGCACTGCGGCCCAACGCGGGCTATGGCCTCCTCATTCTTGAGGTTTCTAGATCACACACAACGATGCACCACAGTCGGCAGGATTTCTCTGGACGAGTTATCAGCCCGTCGCAGAGACCTCTACCTGACAACACTCAACACAGACACCCATGCCCCCGGCGGGATTCGAATCCACAATCCCAGCAAGCGAGCGGCCGTAGACCCACGCCTTAGACCGCACGGCCACTGGGATCGGGAGAGAGAGAGAGAGAGAGAGAGAGAGAGGGAGGGGGGGGGGGGATTTTGCACAACACAAAAATTCATTGCGTTTTTTTTAAAATAATCATGTACGCTAACATATTTGGTCGTCTTAACTTTCACTACGCTGACACACCAAACAAAAACAGGACAGAAGCTGTTGTATGTGTCTGCATAACCTTCCACGACTTGCTGTTTCAAAGCTATAAGCAAAACAGAGACTATCCAGACACAGAAAAATTCCGACCCCAATGAAAACTTCGATTAATTCCGTGAGTTGGAATCGACGAATCGCGGTTCGATTCACTGCAGAAGCAAGAGATTTATCTTTTCTCCCAAGCGTCCAGACTGGCTCTGGGGACGAGTCGGCCTACTGTTCAGTGGGTACGGGGGGCTCTTTCTCCGGGAGTGAAGCGGTCCGGTGGCGAGGCTGACCACCGACCTCCACCTAGCGCCGAGCTTAAGAATGAGTGGAGTTATATTCCACTTCTCCATATGCCTTCATGGGGTGCATAACGACAATTTTACCTTCACTTTCATTAAGTAAAAGTTGCGGCCCGGCCTTGTGCGCCTGACATTTATCACCGGCCCTCGCTCAAGTTTTTAGCGAGTACTACTTCTATACTCGTAGATGGTGATATACATGGGTTTGGACTGGGCTCAAAAGATTAGCTAAAACTGGTCGTCGTATTACTTGAAGATGAAGCTCCTACTTCAGGGGGCACTGAAACCGTAACAATTACCACTGCTGGTTAATTAATGATTTGTCCTTTAAACTACATACTATCCGGCATTCGTCCGTAATGACCGACGAAAACTACGGGAAACTTCGTGTCCTGGTACTGAAATGAATCATTTTTACGTCGTGTAACTGACCTACAGACACCAGCCTTTATCGGAATTACATGCAATTGCAGGATTGATTATTATACATCCTACGGAGTAATATGCATACAGGTTATTCCATTTCTAACGCTGTGCCACGGGCCGCATGCTCATGCATTCATCACCGAAGCTACATAATCTTAGCAACAGACAGCCTCGTTTAATAACCAATTTAGAACGACGTTTCTTTCCACCGCATCCAGCAAGCTTTAGATCCAATGTGCACAGAGGGCTGTTTCCCCGGGATAAACAAGCTTGAGGGTGAAAATTACTGCTCGACTTTGCCTAGTGCCAACGAACGCCAAGTCCCTAGGCACCGGGTTCAAACCTCGAACCGGACCTGCAATTCTGAATGGGGGTTTAGTAGTTTCCCTCAATTTCTCCTGGCAAAATCCAGGAAAGTACTTCAAAGTAGGCCATGGCCGCTTCCTGTCACATACTTTCTAATTCACTGTCCACAATCATCTTACAATTCGAAGACATACAGCCTGTGTGATGCACAAGTAATACAACTTGACGCTTCCATTTTGCTTAGTCTCAGATACCACAGAGATTTTCTGTACGTTTGTTGTCCCCCACACTGAAATTAATACGACTTTACGAGCTTGTAAAAACACGTGACGTACTTACATAGTCATGGACTTCCTTGTCCGACATCCGAGGTAGCAATGCACAGTCCATGATGTAGGCCTAGCAGACCACAAACTCCCAGTGGAATTTAGGGCACGCGGATTAAAGATTCGCTTTCATTACTTCAATCACATGGAGAAGGCAAACAGCTTCAGTTTACGACTTCTTTTGCCACAGACACAAGCTACTTTCAGTTCACGAACGTCTTAAAATAATGCAAACAATTAATGTAATAATTGTGCGCGATGTAAGTCACGACTGTTCGGATGAAGTCACACCGTGAAAACTGTATTTACTTATGATAACATGACACTACAGCTCAAGTAAGGAGTATGGTTTGTCGTTAAGTCAATACAGAAGATAAATCTTGGCCAATGGCAAAGCCGGGTCTATCTCGGATAGTAGATTGATAAAACTCAGTTCTACGTGTAAATGCCTCGCAGTTGGAACAATATTACCAAAACTGTACAAAAATTTTTTTTGAAAAAGTTACATGAATGAGTTGCACGACAGTGTGTTTGTGGACTGCACAAAAAATGTGAACTTAAAGAGCAGCACAAGACTGACGAAATTGGCGAATGGACAGTATGACACTCTACACCTTGCACGTAAGTGTACGTAGGAGATACAGGCAGGTACTGTGAACGGCAGTCGCCACATCTCTGCAGGGCAGGGCTGACGGACCTTTTTGAGGGCACCTGCCCAAACTGTCTATAAATTTCGAAGAATCCTTTCGTGTGCCCATGGGAATTTGGAAGAGCAAAATTAGGTCTTGGAGCCTTCCATTATTATTAAAACACTTTATTATCCAACAGATGCACAAATATGTAATAAGTAGATACAATTAGAATTATTAAAAAATATTTAAAATTGCTCCAACATGTTTCGGATCACAAGGGATCCATTATCAGGGAGCTTTATACAGTGGTTGGCTAAAATTACAGTAATGTTTTTTTCGTGTCCGTTGATATGGACCTAGTCGTTGTTATGACAGCATGTTTGCCCATGGTGCGTGTGTGTACCGCACAGTGCAGTCCACACACAGTGCCTCTCTAGACTGTGCAGTACACACACGCACCATGGGCAAACATGCTGTCATAACAACGACTAGGTCCATATCAACGGACACGAAAAAACCATTACTGTAATTTTAGCCAACCACTGTATAGAGCTCACTGATAATGGATCTCTTGTGATCCGAAACATGTTGGAGCAATTTTAAATATATTATAATAATTCTAATTGTATCTAAAACTAAACTAAAAAACTAAACTCCGTGGCTTTAGTCCGCGAGCGAACCATACCGACAGAGCGGCCGCCGCCGGTAGGCGAAGTTAGTGCCAACTTTTGCGGATAGA
>Ga0123357_10015395_pt1 | contig 10025 bp, 9 predicted proteins | sample TergutEmb28metaG_FD_89873 | JGI IMG/M metagenome (GOLD analysis project Ga0123357, IMG submission 89873) | Embiratermes neotenicus P4 segment gut microbial communities from Petit-Saut dam, French Guiana - Emb289 P4 | ecosystem: Host-associated > Arthropoda: Insects > Digestive system > Gut ... | reverse complement strand
CGTGGGGACCCGTTGCGCTAACCACGTGACACCCCTCTATCCGCAAAAAGTTGGCACTAACTTCGCCTACCGGCGGCGGCCGCTCTGTCGGTATGGTTCGCTCGCGGACTAAAGCCACCGAGTTTAGTTTAGTACAAAACAAAACCCCCGTTCCCAATTGATGATTTTCATTCCCTTTCCCGTAGAAGAAATTATAATCCCCTTCTCTTACTGTGCCCCACTGTCTCACCTGACCTCCTGCACACCCACTACATCTAATTTATATATCGCTAATTCCCTCGCTGCTGTCTTAAGGGAACCTGCCCTATAAACACTCCTAACTTTCCAAGTGCCTAATTTCATCTCCCTTTGTATTCTGCGTGATGCCTCCCCCAGAAACACTTCCCCCACCCCGGAGATCCAATTGGTGGAGTAGTTTACCTCCGGATTGTTTTGTCTCCAGAGGAAGCATCCTGCATGAGTGTTTCTTAACAGGGCTGTTTTACAGGGAGCGGTTGTTGGCCCCTCGCCCAACCCCTAAGCTGGGAGACCACCCCTTGTAGGTTGTACACGAATGCTTATTCCATTTTTTCGCAGCCACCCTCCATATCGGAAGCCCTTCCTCCATCCGCAACCCGAGGACGCGCCATGCCGTGGTGACAGGGACCCACTACATGGACATATCGTACCTTACGGACAATAAATATTCTGTCAACATTTCAGTTTCGATCAACAGTGTTTCTCTGTTTTAGCTGCAACACAATCACAACTGAATGTGCCTACCAAAATTCCTTCCGGGCATATCCTTGCATGTCCGGCAAGTAGCAGTACATGCGCAGTCTTCGGAATTGCTGTACGACGTACGTGCTAATGCAGTTCATTGTTTGTATCCGTTGTTTTAAATTTGTAACTCAGCATAATGGTGACGTTTTTGTTGGACGGTAACTGGAAAGCTGAAGACGATCCATCAACTGGCAGTGCTGATAAAATTAAGCCTACTTCAAGGAAGTATGTTGGAAGATACATATATTGTGGCTTCACAAGTGCTTTTCTTACTGACGAAGAGCGTCCTCAATATGCTATGTGTCAGAAGACGTTCATTGAGAGTGTGAAGCCAAGAAAACTGTGAAGACGCAAGGAAACACGTGAAAACTTAGCTAGCAAACTTGCAGGGGTTTTCAATCGTATAACATATGAAATCCGTGATAAGTGGGTCCCTGTCACCACGGCATGGCGCGTCCTCAGGTTGCGGATGGAGGAACGGCCTCCAATATGGAAGGTGGCGACGAATATATTGAATATGGGGTGGCGGAGTGCCGACAAGGGGTGGTCCTCCGGCTTGGGGGTTGGACGAAGTGTTGGCAACTCCTCATCGTAAAACCTGGCTTTGTTACGAAACGTGAACACTTGCCTCGGACTTGGATTAATACTTTGGTACGACCTAAGCAACGAAAAAGGGACATCATGATGGATCTTCAGGAATGGGATGTGGGGGTATGGACTGGATCGAGGTGGCTCAGGATAGGGACAGGTGGCGGGCAATTGTGAATGTAGTAATGAACCTTCGGGTTCCATAAAATGCGGGGAATTTCTTGACTAGCTGCAAACCGATTAGCTTCTCAAGAAGGACTCTGCTCTTTGGAGTAAGTAAGTAGAACGTGTGAAATAAGGCAAGAAAATAAGACTCTAGTTAAAAACACAATCGTCCATTTACAGTCACTTCTCATTCATTATCGAGCTACGCACAGAACCGCCCAGTGTAAAAAACATTCACAAAACTGGAGAAAATTTAATTCATCCAGCCGCTATTGATAAGGTAACAAGTATTCACAAAGGTGGGTCTCCTAAAAGTGCTACGGCCGCACATTTCATAAAGTACGTTAGACTTCCTAAGGGTCGAATAAATGAAGTTACCATCTTATAAAGAAATTACAGCAAGGATATTATTGATATTTATGAAAATGCAATTTTTGACTGGTCAAACTGCGTGTGGGTATTCATTGACGGGCACACTAAAGTCCGGCTGTTACAGAGGTCAAACTGTTTAGGGATACTTTCTGACGGGGCACACTATATTTGTTTTGAGGTAAAAGCTTATACGTGGATGCTACAACACGCCCCAGAAATGTTCGGTGCAACAAACCCAGCACCGTTCCCCGGTATGATTTCGCTCATTCATTCAATAATACTGCACAAGCAATTAAAAGTTTGAATCGTTACATAAAAAGATACTCTAACCTGCATTAAAAAAGTTCTACCTCGCTCCTAATCTGCTCAAGAAATTGCTCCAATTAAAAGAGTTTCTTGAACTTGCGAGGCTGTTGACTTATGCAATACCGTACGTATGTTCTGAATGGTGTCTGCAAATAGTTTACAGGTGCCTTCGCAAAATTGCGGAAAGCGACTGTTGGCTTCGTCATGTCTGCCCGCCCGCCCGCATGGAACATCTCGGCTCCCACTGGACAGATTTTCATAAGTTTGATTTTTGAGTATTTTTCGAAAATCTGTCGACAAAACTCAAGTTCCATTAAACTCTGACAAGAATAAGACGAACTTTATGTGAAGATCTCTCAACATTTAAAATCATATCTCGCTCAATTCTTCTCAGAAAGAGAAACGTTTCAGACAAAGGTTGCAGAGGAAATCAAACCACATACTTCATGCTCAATAACTTTTACCGAAAATCGTGCCGTTTACTAGATAAAGTGGAAAAATATGGTACAGTAACACAGGCTACAGATGACAACATAATAGGTGCAGAAAAGATGCGATTTGCATGCTAGATAACAACAGCAAGAACATACACACACACACTCATAATATTTAAAGTTTATTGCTTCATAACTGATTAGTTCCGTCTAATCTCGCAAATGTTTTACACCAACTCTTGCAGAAAATGAGTAACTGTGTAACGAGATATCTGTCGTTACGAACTGTTTAGCCCAACTGTAGGTCTAAAGATGGCCATGAGCAAACGAGCATTCTTCTTATACAATATAAACTAACAAAATGCACCTCTTCTAATATAATATTTTGATTTTTTATGTCTTCTACATGTTTCGAACCCGAGAGTTCATCTTCAGGAAGATGGCTGTATATACAGGTATGGTATAGTGTGGCTTACATACTCATACTGATACACACTATACCATGCCTGTATATACAACTGTCTTCCTCAAGATGAACCCTCGGGTTCGAAACATGTAGAAGACAAAAAAATTAAATTAATTAAAATATTGAGAAAAGGTGTAATTTGTTATTTTATATTGTATAATTATATTACAATGCACAGTGTAAAAAACATAAGAACATTCTAATATTTCAGTGTAAACATAAGAACAATCTAATATTTCAGTGTAACATTTATATGTAATGTGTGAAAACAGTGCAGATTGTTTGGAATATGGACCTAATTTCTTTCAAGTACAGGTAGTATACTTTGCATAGTTGTCGGTGATATAAATTTACTATAAAATCATTGCTGTGCAACACTTAATCTTTTTATATTGTCGACAGTGACATGTATTTCAACAATATGCAAAGAATGCACTGTTGCATCTCCACTACACAATGGTTACACGAACGCACCACAATGTTACGTTACATGAACACTGCATATCTTACTGAAAACTATGTAGTAAAGTGTGTATTAAGTATTGGTACTGGTTTCCATATACGAAATGTTTACAGCTGTGTCATGTTCATGTCTAAGTATAGCTGTATAATAACATTGTTTGCAACTGCACTTTTATAATACACATATAACTACATGTTCCATGAATCTATCATAGTGTTCAATCATCTTAATTTTTTTTATTAATTTATTTTTAAATATTCCAACGTACTAGTCATCAGCTGATTTTGGCTGAAGGGTGGATCACATAAAACTTTTGATATCATCCTGTCTACAAATTCAATATTTTTTAAATTTCGGTTTTGGAGGTTTTTTTTTTGGTGGGGGGAGGCGGGCCACAGCCCCGCCCTTGGTCACGTTACAAAGTAAGTGTAGACAGACTGCATGACTGTGTGTGTGTGTGTGATCATTTCAAGTGTCCACTTCAGTTTCAATATGAAATAACTTGTACACTTGTGTAGACAAGTGTTGCATCATCCAGCATTGCCACAAGAATTTAAGGAATGCAAACAAATTATCTTCACACTTGAAGAGGGCCCACAGTTAATATAGCTGATATCATTGTTTCTATCCTGTAAACTGTCCTATCAAATTAAATTAGGATGACTCAATGTGCCACATGTCACAGAAGTTATTTATGTACAGGATCACTGACAATCAAGAGACAATGATTTCACACTTACAACTTAGACATCCTGACACCATACTATGAACACCACAAACAGTTCTGTGTATTGTTTTGGTGGCAGAAAAGTAAGAAGGGGATTGTGTCCCCCACATCTGCCAGATTTCAACCTGTGTGATTTTCACTTGTGCACAATGTGTATGACATGAATCCTCACACTTAAGAAAAATCTGAGAGGGAAGAAATATTCAGGATGTAACAATTTCAATTTCACAACCAGAACACTTGTCAGGTCTGATGCATGTCTGCGAGTCACAGAAAATAAATTCCAGGACCTTCTTCTAATGTGGTGGGTAAAAGTGTAATATCAATGGCAACACTTACTTACATACTTAATGGAACCCGAAAGTTCATCACCGTATTCACAAATTCCTGCCATCTGTCCTTGCCAACTCCATCCAGTCTCCACCCCCTCCCACTTCCCGAAGATCCATCTTAGTATTATCCTCCCATCTACGTCTGGGTCTCCCTAATGGTCTCTTTCCCTCAGGTTTCCTCACTAGAACCCTGTGCACACCTCTCCCCTCTCCCATACGCGCCACATGCCAAGCCAATCTCATTCTTCTCAATTTTACCACCTGCACAATATTGTGTAAGGAGTAAAGAGCCCTAAGCTCCTCGTTATGTAATTTTCTCCATTCCCCTGTTACCTCGTCCCTCTTAGGCCCAAATACTCTCCTCAACACCCTGTTCTCAAACACCCTCAGCCTACATTCCTCCCTCAATGTCAGCGACAAGTTTCACACCCATACAGGACAAAAGACAGAATTATAGTTCTATATATCTTGATCTATAAATTTTTGGACAGCAACCTGGATGACCGAAGATTCTGCACCAAATAATAGCAAGCATTACCTAAATTCAGACTGTTCTTAATTTCTTCCTGAATAGAACTTTGATTTGTTAACGTTGTTCCCAAATATCTGAAATATTCCACCCTCTCAATGGAACTGTGAATTCGTCCTGAGTTCTGATCTTGAGACATGGTCATGTACTTAGTTTTATGAGCATTTACTTCTAGTCCAATCTCCTTAGTAGCAGCTACTAAAGCTTCTGCATTTTTCTTTACAGTATCTACAATTCCTCCCAATATATTAACATCATCGGCATAAGCCAGAAGCTGGTATGTACCATTTAATTTCAAGCCATCCTGGTTTACCTGAACCCTCCTAATGGCATACTCCAAGGCAAAGATGAAAAGCAATGGCGATACAATATCTCCCTGTTTCAAATCATTCCTAACAGGAAATATGTCAGACAAATTCTTGCCTACCCGGACTCTACTATACGTTTCAGTCAGACACATTTTTATTAGCCTTACCAGTTTCTTGGGGACCCCAAACTCAACAAGAATATTATACAAGACTTCCCTCTTAACTGAATCATAAGCTTTCTTGAAGTCTATAAAGAGCTGATGCACTGCTTCAATGTATTCCAATTTTTTCTCAAGTATTTGACGAATGCAGAATATATGATCAGTAGCTGACCTGTTGCGTCGGAATCCACATTGATGATCCCCAATAACTTCCTCCACATTTGGAATTAACCTTGAGAACAGGATGTTGGACAAAATTTTGCATGTAGTTGGCAATAGTGATATGCCCCTATAGTTATTACAATATGCCCCTATAGTTATTACAATCTGTTGTATCCCCTTTCTTATAGATAGGTACTATGATCGACTCCTTCCATCCTTCAGCCAACTCCTCCTTATTCCAAATAGAAATAATAAGTGTATGAATCGCACAGCAAATTGTCCTACCCCCTGCTTTAATCAGTTCTACTGGGATTTGATCAATACCTGGTGATTTGTGATTTTTTAGCTTTCCAATAGCCAACTCAATCTCAAAGGCACTTGGCTCAGGCACTAGTGGTTCTACTGTGTATTTCTGCCTGCCTAACGTCATTATCCTCATGTACATTCAATAGCTGGGAGAAATAGTTCCTCCACCTCGCCATAATACTGTGGGGGTCTGCATCCAACTCTCCTTTCTTGTCCTTTACTATAATAATTCTATGCTGGTATCCCTTCTTGAAGTCATTAATGCCCCTATACAAGTCCCTGACATTGTTGACCTTACTGTTAGTTTCAAGTTCCTCAATTTTAGCTTTCAGATATGCCTTCTTTTTGTTCCTAAATGGCAACACAGTGGACTAAAATTTTCAAATATCATCTTCAAATACAATGTGCAAACACCTACTATTAACCGAAATACACTGAAATAAAAGACACCGCAAATCCAGCATTTGGCAAATCAGAACAGCTCCAGTCGACGCTCTGCCTGCTTCTTTGCAAAACAGCATGTGAAGTGACCAACCACATGGGTCAGACCAACTAAGGATCCTGTATTATGGTTGTTCAGAGGGCTAAGCATTAAGTCACCTTTGCTATCATAGGTATGCAAGGTTAATTATCATGCTCACCAAGAACTGATACCATGAACCGAATTGTACAACACACTGTAATTATGATGTATCACAGTCATGGATAGGAATTGTGATACAAGACATGGTAATCACTTGTGCTACTATCAACAAATACAACAACTTACCAATATGTACATTTTACAGGTATGTAACACAACACATACTTGTCTTATGGTGTTATTCATGCATTTGCATACTTTATCATTATGCCAGACTTGAAACATTTACTGTGTAGAGTTAAGTGCAACCTACGGCGAGTAGAGGGTTATAATAGGGGTAGGCAAAAGCAGGCCAGAACAGACCAGATCAAACTGCAGTCAACACCAGTCAAAACAAAGCGAGACAGGCAGTTGCATTTCTATCAACAAGGAAGTGTGCCACCAATATTTTGTTACATGGTTTCTGAACATGATGTTACATTAAGATGCTGATATGTACAAACCTTTTCAGCAAAAATGTTTCATACTTATGCAAATCACTTTTAAATTTTTTTCCACACTCTTCACAACAGAACATTTTATATTAGTGAGATATTTACAGATTACTTCATTTTCCCTCCTGGGACACTTCAGGGACAGAATAATTACACGCAGTTGGACCATTCACTTCCATCACTGAAATTAAAATTAACCTGAATTCCATGACACTTTACAGTACAACACTGTTGATCATGTCACAGAAGGAATGCACCACACTATTGTACAATAAAAATAAGAAATACCTTTTTTTTACAGGTATTAACAATGATCTTGTTTAGAGTTGTACCATGTTGCCTACAATTAACGAGAGTCATGACACTAGGTATTCAATGGCAAGGGGAAGTACCCAATTATCAATTTTCAGACCAAGGTACAATTACTTGACCCATTACTTCATTACCATAACCCACATTTAAGCTAACATATGTTTCATTTTTTTGGTAAAAGGCATCATAATGTTTTAGTATATGTTTTATTATAAGTAGTAAACTTCATGAAAATTGTTTTATCAAATTGTACAGTATCTTTATCATAAATCGTTTGTTCAACTCAGTAAAGGCACAAACGATGCAACAAAAATCTAGTCACCATGTGATGCCCTTCTTTGGTGCACACAGCAAGTGGAGCAGCCACATTAACACAAGACTTATTTGCTCACTGCAATTTCAATCCCTTATTACCACTCAAAACACATGGCAATGGTCTGCATATATGTGCCCCTACCCCTACAGGTTAATTGAGCTTTGCTGACATCTGGAATGAGATGCCAAGCTGTCTTGGAGACAGGTACGAAACTTCTGAAAGGACTTCCTGTCTCCAACCTCAGAAGTAAGAAGCAGGTATCTCTGGAACATTTGTACCTGCCTACCAAATTTTAGGGTGTCAAAACCCACAGCACAGAAACCATCGCTATAACTGCTGTGAGAACCTTAGATCTTACTGGCTAAAGAGTCTGTGTCATGAAACTGAATACAGCAGAAAAACTAAAACAAAATATTCTATCTGTATATTGGAATATTTCCAATTAGTGGTTCATCAAATACTTCAAAATGTGTTCAAAAGATGTGAAACTTGTCTGCATGCAAAGAAACGTCGTTCGAAACAGATTACAGTTACAGTAAGAACAATCAACATTATATTGCATGGTGGCAAGAAATGCAACTTGTTGTTTTACCACCATGAAGAAAGGCTTGCAACTTCCCAGCTGTTTTGCTGAGTTTAGCAAGGGCAACTATCACCAGGCTTATAGTATCACAAAACAAGAGTCCATACATTGTATATGCCGTACCCCAAACTGATAAAATTTGTACAGATGTTGACACCTGTCACAGTTTGGTAAAAGAGTATAAACACTTAACACTCCTAATATAGCCCAGTCAATATTGTGACTACATTACAAATTGGACGACCCAAGTTCGAGTCCCAGTGCAGACACAGATATTCTTCCCTCACTGATGTTTCCAGATTAGGTCTGAAGCCCACTCACCATCCTATCCAATGGCAACCAGAGGATAACACAGTTAGGGACCGATGTTAACCAGTTACCTCCATCTAATGCATAATTAATACTGTGGGGCCGCAGGTCCATTCTCCCGTATGCCTTCAAATTAACACACTATGACAGTCTTCTGCTACTTTGAAGTATGACCTCGTCCTCTCCACAATAGATGTGCATGTTATCCTCCCAATGCCTTCTCAGCCCTGTGGTTTAAGTGTTCACTGGATTTCAGCTGAGTATTTTAGGGGGTTTCTTCAGATCCTTCACAAGCCAGCGTTTACCATCACATCCACTCAGTGAATTCACCGGCACAATGATGGCAGCTGTCACTGTCATTCAATAATACGACAAACTGTATAGCTTCTCCTGAGTGACCTCAATAAATAACGGAATTCTGTTCGACGTGTCAGTTTAATACAATAAATAACTACACAAGGGATAACATAACCAAGTTGGTCTAGTTGTATGACATCATGTCATCAAAAAGGCCATTACGTGCATTATATCTTCCAAAGTAACGCTGCATTCAAAGACATGATAGAAAATAACTATACTTTACACCAGTACATCAAACTTACCCACATCTTGACAGGATGCTTGGAGCAAGAACAAATTGAAAAGCCAGTCCTTTACCATTCCCAAATTGGATGCCTAAAATGGAACATATTTGACAGTTAATTTCTTGCAATTAAGCGTCACGTCTTAACACAGCCTGGTGCGTTCATTTGATTGCTGCCGCATTCCGCCCCGCACTTCCCGCGGATATACAGCTGTCGCGGACTACTTTCGCTCGCCGCCATCTTCTTACGGGGCGGAATGCTGCAGTCGATCCAGATGACTAGGGAAGTTTTATGTTATAGAACGCCCTTGAATAGATTAGGCCGGTGATTTTAGTACTGTTTATTTATGTCGGTTTTTCTTTATACAGATGATTAACTTTTTTGTGGTCTTGGAATAAGTAGCCTGTGCTAATTAGGAATTACATGCATTCGTACCCAACTCTACGAACTGTGGGATTTTTCAGTGGCAGTTATGGCTGCTATGCAATTTTATTAATTCAAATGAAATTTTCTAAACTGTCGTTAGTCTTCAGTGGCCCTGATGGTTGTGTTAATAGTGTGGGTTATTTGGTGGTATTTGGAAGTTGAAATACGTGCCAATGACAGGCAGTTGTAAATGTTTAAATTTTATGACTGACTCTTTTTGGATTAGTGAATATTTGTAAGAACACGATGTCTTCAACAGGAGATGAAGAGTCGAGTGTTCGAGTGGCTGTCAGGTAGGTTTGTCGGCTTCGTGTTACAGTGATCACGTATTACATGG
>Ga0123357_10015394_pt1 | contig 10025 bp, 5 predicted proteins | sample TergutEmb28metaG_FD_89873 | JGI IMG/M metagenome (GOLD analysis project Ga0123357, IMG submission 89873) | Embiratermes neotenicus P4 segment gut microbial communities from Petit-Saut dam, French Guiana - Emb289 P4 | ecosystem: Host-associated > Arthropoda: Insects > Digestive system > Gut ... | reverse complement strand
TCGGTAACATTTTTCCAAATATTCACGCTCCTAATTTCGTAGCTTGTTGAATCAGGATCAAGCTCAGCCTTAGCGAACGTCCGTTTTCCCCGGCGGTCTACCAAATCGAAATGGACTGGCACCCTATCACCGGAACTCGCAATCGCTCCTTTATAATGCACGACAATATTGTACGTCCCCTGCCGGAGAGGTATGTAGGGACCATACAGGATCTGACTCTTGCCCGGCAGAAAAACAATCGAATCAGCCTCCTTTTCAAATGACCCGCACACAAAAAATCCTTTGCCAGGCAACAGCGAAAACGTGCCCCCTCTCTTCGCCAACTCGGCTTCTGGCAAAACAAACGGATTTGTATGTTCGAATACATACACTTGGTAGTGTAAAACCGGCTCCAACTTCCGCGCCTGGGCAAGAAAATTTCGAGCAGCCGGATTGTTTGTCGCGATTTTTTCCTCAGCGTTGGTCAACATGACAAAAACATTTGAGTCTGCGAATTCCGTGGAAAAATAACGTGTTGCTGCAATATAGCGCATAGGGTGGAAAGGTGGGCTACTGTTCTCGTCGAATGGCGTCCAAATGGCGGCGATTTCCAATTTTTCATTAGATGCCGCTGTATACATGTACGCATGCCAATAAGACGCATAACCCTTCGATAAGCCATGTCTTGCCATATACTCAATCAATATCTGTGTGCTCTGTAAATACGCAGGCTTTGTAACCTGTTGCCAAGCTGTCTCCCAAGACCCCATTCGCCATGTCTGCATCAGCGAAACGACAAGCAGCATACATAGTAATAGCCAGTAGTTATGTTTTTTGTTGTGGACAAAAGCGACTGCAAGCGCAAAGCATGTGGCGTATAAACTTAATACAGGAAAAAGATAAAATACAGAGGCTACAATGTTTGCGCTTACATTTGTGACTGTGATAATGCCAAAGGACAAAAGGGAGGATAGAGCAAACACGAATATCGGCATCCGGAACTTCTCGTTTGTCCGCAGGGCGTAACCCGTTATGCAACCGACGACAACGCATAACGATATCTTTACGACAGTATGCAGGCCATCCAAACTCGCCATTAACTGGCCATTGACAAGACGAACGTCAAATAGAATAAGCAGAGCTTTGATATTTTCCAAAAACTTTCCAGGGATATTGGAAAAACCGATAAACGAAGTAGGCGGCCTAAAAGTATAGACGAGGTTATTGACCTTGATTATGCTGTAAATAAGGCCAATAACATTGAGTATCAGCCAAAGAATTGGTTCGCAAAACGCCTTTTTTTTCGGCAGGAACACTTTCCGCACAAAATTCGGGCTAAACGTCATGTGCGCCGCAAAGGACAACAGATAGTAACATGCCAAAGGTAGCCAACATGTCACCGTCAATCGTAGCGACTCCACCCCTGTCGAAAAGGCAACAAGGGGAAGTAGCCATTTCAGTATCTTCTGCGCCACCCCAGTATCGCCCGCGTGGCAACGTAAACAGTACCCCACCGCCAAAATCCCGATAAGCGCGAAACCTGTATAATAAAAATGCTGCGCCATTGGCAACAAAAGCGCAACAGCCGACAGGGAAAAAGACCGTTTGACTCCCAATGGCGACAAAGCATAAACCAAGGCGGCTGCCAGCAGAAAAACCATGGTCGTGGTAACGACCATATGAGAAACATAGGCATTCCCGGTAAGGAAATATACTAGGCCAAGCCAAAAAGGCACACATGACGGCACCGTATAGATGCAGTGCCCCGCCCAGACCTCGGAAGGCAAAAAAGAATAGCGCGATATAGCTTCCTTCGCGATAAGCATTAGGGCTGCGGCGTCCGAGTTGAATTCAGCGGATGCAGCGACGATGCATTGAAATATGGTGAACGCAAAGAGAGATATTGCGATAACACACAGTATGCGATTTATATTGTCTAAAAAGTCCGTTTTCATCCTGAGCTCACCTTTTTTAGCAATACAATTTTCCCTTATTTCATGAATAAGCACTTATTAATGTGAGCATATATTCTTGAACATGAAAAACATTTTGGCAATATAGACAAGAGGACGTTAACAATGTTTAACAATTTATGCACTATTTAATAGGTATACTATCTCAAAATAATGAGAGAATACAGTCAGCGAGTAATGCTTCTGCCTCCTACTTCCTACGCCTTTTCCCGAAACACCAGCCAACGCCGAAGGGCAAAATTTGCAGCGAAGCCAATCACGGCAGGTAAGAACTTGGCCCAGAAGGGAGATATGCCCAGCGCTAACAGTCCAGTCGTGACGCTATAATCGATCAACCCCATAATGGTTATGGCGAGAAGATATACAAACAGTTCACCCGTTGCTGACCAATACGCTTTGTGCCGAAACAAAAGAGTTATACAAAGTAGGTAATTAATTGATGCAGCAAAAACAAAAGCTGCCACAATAGCCATCCCAGTATTAATTCCAACGCCCAACAGGCTCATGAAACATCCAACGTTGACCAAGGACGCAACAAGCCCGATAAAAAAATAGAGTAAAATCTGCATCGGAAGGGGGGCGCGATGCGCACTGTAATGAAAGATACAATAGAGTGCGCGAACCCCATCTTTCCAGCCAATTTTTTTCCCTTCTTCATATGTGCGAGGATTGTAGGAAATTGCGCATTCATAGACCTGTGCACCAGCCAAGGCGATTTTAGCTGTTATTTCCGGTTCAAAGCCAAAACGGTTTTCTTTAAGAGAAGGGGCAATAGTCTGGATAAGTTCACGTTTAAACAATTTGTAACAAGTTTCCATGTCTGTCAGATCGAGATTGGTAAACATATTTGAAATAGATGTAAGCGTTTTGTTCATCCAGGCATGCCAAAAATATAGCACTTTTCGTGCTTTTGATGGGCGCAAGTATCGTGAACCATAAACAACATCAGCTTTTTCATCACATATGACCTGTAGTAAATTGCCATACTGCATGGGATCATATTCAAGATCGGCATCCTGTATGCCAATATATTCCCCTTTGGCTTCCAATAATCCTGTACGTATCGCTGCTCCTTTACCTTTGTTGATTTTATGTTTAAGCAAACGTACTTCCGCAAATTTTTCTGCTAATTGTATGGAAATCTCACAGCTTTTGTCTTTCGAACAGTCGTCAACAATGATGATTTCAAGGTCTATATTGAGTTGTTTTAAGCATAAAATTCGCTCAACACAAATAGAAAGTGTATATTCTTCATTATAGCAGGGAACGATGATCGAAACCATTGGCATCAGCAAAACCTCACCAGGCCTAATTAGATATCATAACAACCTGCATTAAATGATCTCAATTTCAGGAAACGGAAAAATCATCTTGCCGCCTGCGGCGAGGTATTCCTTTTCGCGGCGCAGGATGCCTTCCTTAAAATGCCACGGCAGAACCAGGAAATAATCCGGTTTCATCGCCCGAGCTTCAGCTTCACTCACGATCGGGATCTTCGTGCCCGGCGTGAAACAACCGAACTTGTCCGGATTTACCTCCGCAATGGCTGCGATGTCGTCCGGCGTGAATCCACAAAATTGCAGTACTACATTGCCTTTTGTCGATGCGCCGTACCCAAGAATGGTTTTGCCGTCAGCCCGGAGCGCACGCACCAGCCGACACAAATCCTCACGATGACGGAATACCCGCTCCTCGAAATCACGGTAAGGCCGGGGAGTGGACAACCCCATGCGCGCTTCCTGTTCGAGCAACCACTCAATGACCGCCTTGTTTTCCCGCACCGTGCGATTTTCCCGCTTGGCGGCGGTAACGGCGAAGCTCCCGCCGTTGACGGCGTTCATGATAACCTCAACCAGCCGCAAACCGGCAGCGTCGAGGATGCGTTTGACAACGGCGAGCGAATAATATTCCAAGTGCTCGTGGCAAATGGTATCATAGGAATTCAGGCGCAACATCGAAGGCATATAGCTCTGTTCAAAATGCCAGATGCCGTCGTCAGCTAGAATCGCGGCAACTTGCCGGACGAAATCAATTGGCGATTCCAGGTCATAGAACATGGCGATGGAGGTGACGATCTTCGCCTGCTCCCTGCAGACCGACCGGAAGGCATCTGCAGAGAAGAAATCAGGAAACAAGGTGATTTCCGGCGTATAGTACTGACTGAACTTTTTTCCTGTGGGGTCAATGCCAAAACGGCGTAATCCATTGGTTTTATAAGCCTTGAGGGTGGTCGCATCGTTCGAGCCTATGTCGAGAACGACGTCGCCGGCACACGGCATCGCGAGGCGTTCAAGAAATGCGACTTTATTCGTCAAATGGTCGACCATGGACTGATTGAGGCCGGATCGGTAGCCGTAATTGTCGCCGTACATTTCGTCGGCTGCGTAGGAATGCCGGAGCTGCAGGAGGCCGGTATCCGGACACCAGACCAGTTCCAGAGGCCCTTCGGTGAGTTGGATGTCGCGTCCAGGGGGAAATATGCCTGTAAGTGCCTGACGCCCAAGACTAAGCACAGAAATCAAGTGATTGCTTTCGCCAAGGCGGCATTGGGTTATTTCATGATATGAGCGCATATGTATATCCTGATGTTTGTTGTGGCCTGATAGTTGGCTGCATAATTCAATATTGTTCACGCTCAACGCGTTCTTGCCGGGCACAATCGAATATGCGCTTGCAGACGGTGCGAACACGCCCCTTGTCAACGGCCTCTGACTGCTTCCTGGCTTCCAGCCACCACACAAAGGAATCGTCCGGGCGATGATACGCGTTGATGGCGCGCCTCAGCCAACCGTTGCGGTCTTTCCACGGACAATCAGCCATGCCAATCGACCACGGGGGCTGATCGGCGGATTCGCGTACCAGCAACAATCCCTTTTTATGTTCCGTCTGAAACCCTGCGGTGGACAACATCTCCTCCATTTCGCCCACGGTATATTCAGCGATATGTTCCGGGTGCAGCCACTTGAGTGGGCTAGTCACTAAACGATTGGGGCTGTCGACAATCAGCCATCCGCCTTTTTTTAAAACCCTGTTGGATTCGAAAATGAATCCGACCAAGTCATCGAATTGAAGATGTTCAACATTCTGTCCAGAAAACACCATGTCCACGCTTTCGTCCGCGACTCCTTTCATTGCGCCCACGGTGTCGGATATCCATTCGACATAGGCCGGCAAGTCATCGGGTTTGGGCATGTAGAATTCAATCCCAATGTGTTTGTCCAACTTTCCATATTCTTTTTTAATCCAGTCAAAATACCATGTCCCAGAACAACCGGCGCTTAAGAAGATACTAGCTCCTTTCGGCATGCGGGCCAGTTCGTTGGACCGTAATTCGTGCAAATAATGATTAAAGTCACACAATACCGGTTCCATTTCAGGCGCGTTCGGGACAAGCAATTGCGCGTTAATCTCCCTGGCTAGATAGTCGGCAACCGGATTCAACATCATCCGCTTAAGCATGTCCTTAACGAAGCGCTTTATTCCCATATCTCAAGCTCCATGAACACGGCGTATTAGCCCAGTATCGCATCCAGCAATTGGTGTGCGCTTTCTTCCCACGTCAATCTGGGCATTTTGTAGGAATCCGGTATGTTCCCCTGCTTTGCCCGCTTCCACCACGCTTCAATATCCTCCGCCAGGCAGACGGCGTTGCCGATGCGGGCATAGGTGGCGAAATCACCAGCTATTTCGTGAAAAACCGGAATATCCGAACACACGACAGGCGTTCCGCAACTTGCGGCTTCTATGAGAGGCAGGCCGAACCCCTCACCTTTGGATACGAACAACAGTCCCTTGGCGTGGGAATAAAGCCACGATAGTTCCCGGTCAGAAGGGTTTTCAATGAACACAAGACGCGGGTTCGTGTTGTTCCGCAACCGGCGCATCAAATCATCTACCAGCCAGCCTTCCTTGCCGGCGATGCACAGAGACAGCTCAACGCCCCTGTTCCACAATGCGCTTATCGCTTCCAGCGCCAACGCGTGGTTTTTCCGTGGTTCAACGGTTCCAACCATAAGCAGATATGCGGCATTCCTCAGACATTCCGTTCTTTGGGTGCTGGGGAAGGCCTTGCCGTCAGTGCCAAAATCCGTTCCCAAATGCCAATGGGAAAAAACGAGCTTGCGCAACAAGCCTGGATGACTTTCACCCAACCATTGGCGTACGGCATCCACTGAGGTACGGGAAATACCGAGCAGCACATCGCTTTCCTTCGCCATATTCAAAAAACATTTCTCAAACCATTGAGACTCACCCGGCACGAATGCATCAGGCATAAGCAGAGAAAGGATGTCGTATACGACCGAGATTATGGTTGTTCCATTGTCCCTTGCTGTCTGAAAGTGCGGCGCCATATTGTCATAGTATCTCCATGACGAGTCGAGCATGAGCAGGATGTCGCCAGGCTGGAAAGCAATGCCGCCTGTTTCCCCGCTACCATTACAAGGGTGTTCATCCTTGATCGTAATGCTGTTGGCGGAAAGCCATTGCGTGGCAGAAACGAAACGGTCCCCGTCAAAGCGTATCGCCATAGGTTCTACGCCCGTAGCATCGCTATGGTATAATTCGCGAACTATTTCCTTCACGACCCGCTGGATGCCAGACCCAAAATCCTTATTCGCGATATGGGTGACATCAATATGTATCCGTCGCCTCGAAAATTGCGGTCGGGAAAATCCAGACAGGCGCCTAGCTGCCAATGTTCCCAAGTGTTGGTTGTTGCGCGCATCCAGATGCGGGCCGAACACTTCCGTGAGCGCGTCTACCCGCTCCAGGCGGCAACGGCTGTAAAAATCATGCAGGGCGGCGGCATATTGGGCGGCGCATTGAGCCGGATCGTGATGTTGGCGGACGTATTCACGGCCGGCTGCGCCCAGTTTGCGCCGGAGTTCCGGATCGCCTGCCAATTCACCAATGGCGGCAGCCAGTTCCCCCACATGGATGGGATGGCTGATTTTGCACAAAATGTCGTCTGGATAATCTGTGTAACTGGCGTAATCGTTGAGAATGAGCGGCACTCCGCTGGCCAGGCAATCCAAGGAACCCTTCGGCGTCCCCCCCCGGGAATGTTCACGAAGCTGAACCGCTATGTCTGCCACGGACAGCCATTGCCGATATTCCTTGTCGTTGACAAAGCCGGTTATTCGAATCCGCTCCCTAATCCCCGCCCCTTTGATCGCCGTCTGCAAATTGCGACCGAAATCGTCTTCCGCCAACTGGCCGACAAAAACAAGCTGGAGGCGGTCATCGCCCGCAAGAGCGCTTCCGGTTATGGACTGGAGCAACAGGTCGCCGCGCTTGGTGAATGAGATATGCCCGAAGCTGGCGATGACCACGACCGATTCCGGAATGCCGAGTTCACGGCGGATTGCCTCCCGTTCCTGCTCGCTGATTTCCGGCGGAAGCGCCAGGGGCATGTTGATAATGCGGTACGGTGTACGGAAGCCCTCGGGATACTGTTCACGGGCAATCGCCAAGTTAAACGGAGAATGCGAAATGACGCCCATCGCTTGATCCAATACACGTTTGGTGCAAGGCAAGTCTATTAAAGCCAGATACTTGTTTTTGTCTTGATTCGGGCTTGCGTTCAACCGCCGCCGCGCCCGTGGGCCGTGTGAATACAGCATTTCTCGTTGAAACAATCCAAGTTGATTCAATATATAATTAATATAATTTAATATGTTGCCGAGATACGCGTCGTGAAGCGTTACCACGCCAGGGAAACGCGACAAGTGCCCGAACATATGGGCATGGAAATCGGAATTTCCGAATTCATAGAGGATGAAATCATAAGAACCGGCGACAGCCTCGAAATCCGAATAATGGTAAATCCGGAAGGCTGAACGGCAATAATCATCCGAAACAGTCTGCCCGTCGATATACACGTCAATGTCAAAATAACGCGCCAAGTGCGGCAAAAGTTCCGTGGAATAACTGGCGATACCGGATTTGGCTGGCGGCAACGGCGTAAGGAACGCAAGACGCTTCCTGGGCTGCCAGCCCTCGACCACGCAGGTCACGCCTGCATGGCGCTTTCGCCGGACAGCTTCGTCGAAGGCCTCCAGCGCCAAGCGGCCGGTGCGCTCGAAGGAGAATTCTTTGGCCCTCAACAAGCCGTAGCTGCGCAGGTCGTCGGCAAAGGCTCTATCGGTCAGAACATGGTGCAGAACCATGGCCGTGTCGTCGCTGGAATGTGCATCAAAGAGGGCGTCCTGGCGGACGATGATTTCACGGATGCTGGAATTGTCACCGCCGATGACCGGCGCTCCACAAACCATGGCCTCAAGTATCGGCAGCCCCAAGCCTTCATAGCAGGAGGGGAAAATGAACGCATCACAGCCTGCGTAGAAGGCTCGCAAATCAGCGTCCGGCACGAATCCGGTGAACACAACATCGTTGTCAGCCAATCCCAGCAACTCGGTTTGGCGCTTATAGACTGACTTGGACTCCTCGCTCATGTGGCAGACAATGACCAGTTGATGGCGGGAACGAAGCTCACCGGGCAATTGAGCGAAGGCGGCAATAGCGCCGCCGAGATTCTTACGCCAATCGTCTCCGCCGGTGTACAGTACATAGGGGCGCTGGATGCCCCATGTTTTGGCCGCTGTCGTGGAATCCGGCGCGGCAGCGGCTTCCGCCATAAATGAAGATGGCAGCCCTCCCCAAATCGTGACGATGCGCCAAGGCTCAATGCCCAGCCAGTTAATGGCGTCCCGGCGGCTAGCTTCGGAAATAGCCAGCAATAAATCAGCCTTTTTTAGCCAGGCCATCCGGGAGAGGTACCAACGCCGAACACCGCTATCTATCAAGTAATGATCCTGGAAAATCAGTGGAATGATGTCATACAGCGTGGCCGACAAAACCTGCCCCGATCCCATCTGCATCGGATCTGGAAAGCTAATTTGCCGGACTACCTCGCAAGCATGCGAAACATGAATAACGTCAGGGCGCCAAGGCGCCACAAAGGCCGAATAACACAGAGCGTCCAGCTTTTGCCGTTCCCCGCCGTTCCAGACATGCCCGGTCGGCCAATCGGGAAGCGGGGGCATGCGAATGCAACGGTCAGGCGGTATTGCGGAGAGATCCGGCTGAAACGATAGGGCCCCCGACAGCAAGGCGAAGAGTTCACGCTGCCCAAGCTGTTTGCCCACAGCATTGAAAAGAGACTGGGAATATCGGCCTACACCCCGCTGGGCTGAACCTGGGGATTGGCAGGCTTGCAGGTCAAAAAGAAGGCGTAGTGTGCCGCGAACGGTCAATGAGTCAGTCATGGATACGTTTCCCCAACGGCCATTTTTCCGCTGCAGTAATGAACATTGCTTCCAAATTCATGGGCCGCCAAGTGACAAAATGCGAACCTTGCTTTCTTGGCGTACCACATAGGGGGACTTGGGGATGGAACAAACGCCGGTAGAAAAACATGACTAGACGGTTGTTTTTCAGGAATGCGAAAAACCTTGGGAAATACCGGCGCACACAGTCGATGCCTGTACGTACAAAAAACCGGAACATGGCCGCCATATCGCGAATGGGGCGAAACGGAACTTGTCCGGTGAAGCGCCGGTGTAAAGCATGCGCCAAGGCACTTTGTTTCAAGCGGGCAAACAAGTTGGGCAAGTAGCGCTTTACTAAGGAAGTCAAATGTTGGGTCGTCCCCTCCAGAAATCGTAGACTCATCTCAATTTCTCCCTGCCGTACAGCATATGCCCCGCAACGTGCGGGCCAAAAAGCGTAGGGGTTTGGTCACACGCCAAGAACGCGATGCCAACATGGCGTCACGTTGGGCAATGGCTGCGTCACGTTGGGCAATGGCTGCGTCACGTTGGGCAATGGCTGCGTCACGTTGGGCAATGACTGCGTCACGCTGGGCAATGACTGCGTCACGCTGGGCAATGACTGCGTCACGCTGGGGATTGATTTGAACGAGTTGCTGGTCAAGCAATCCCGCTTCAACTTGGCGTTGATAATTCTCTTCTTGCGAGTTTGCCGGAACGGCTTGCTTCCGGAAAACCAATGTGGCGAAGCCGTAAAAGGCCCCGTCATGCTCGAAATCCGGTGGGTACAAAATCCAGTCAG
>Ga0123357_10015392_pt1 | contig 10027 bp, 9 predicted proteins | sample TergutEmb28metaG_FD_89873 | JGI IMG/M metagenome (GOLD analysis project Ga0123357, IMG submission 89873) | Embiratermes neotenicus P4 segment gut microbial communities from Petit-Saut dam, French Guiana - Emb289 P4 | ecosystem: Host-associated > Arthropoda: Insects > Digestive system > Gut ... | reverse complement strand
TGCTACCGGCGACCCGCCATTTTTTTTTATTAACTCCTTAACAATAAAGGCTCGATGTTCTCCCAACCACGCCATGGTGTACACTTAAAACGGCACATACACCGCTGTTCGACGACGCACTCCCCCCCACTTTACGCGCTCCCCACCCGAAGCTATACCCCTCCGAAATCGGGGTGTTCTTTCTGCCGCACTCTGTGTATATATATATATATATATATATATGAACACTATTTATGTATATAAATGTATGTACACTTGCACACCCCATTGGAAGCCACTGCATCTACTATGTTCATGGTATGGCTGTGGGCCTGGTTAGCAGATGTTTACAGCTAAACTATAACAGAACAGTTTTAAGTGTTAAATTTAATTCATTACTCGGTCCTAATAGCTGCATACTTCCATTCAATATTGACAGCCCTTTGTAAGACCAGACTTTTTAAACTTACCGCATTTTGTAGTTTTGTACTTGAAATAATTTATGCTTACTGAACTGTGGTATTACTTTTCATGATATTTGTTTGAACATGGTAAGCTGGAATGCCACTTGAATGTGTACATTGACTGAGCATCTTCAAGGTTACATTTGTTTTTAATATCTGACATGTTGCCAGATAAGTCAAGTTACTGTTAGAAACTGCTAACTGGTTTGTGGAAATCTGTTGTTCAGTAGTTAGCAGTCATTTCACAATGGTCATAAGCATGTTACAAAAGTGCCATCTTCATAGTTAACATCTGAAACTTGAACTGGACACGCTTATCTAGGCTGCCACAGGTATTCTACATTTGTCAAGCTGTCACGATTTTCTGCTGTATGAATTCCTGCTGGAAAATGTGTATTTTACCTGGGTAAACTTCAGATTAGAGCAGTTTTTATCATCTGTGACATACACATTTTTTTGTACGGTGTGTGTATTCTTCTTTTCTGAAAAGTTTGATATCTTCTGTTTGAGTTATTCATGAACATGACTACTACTTTATATTGTCACCTTCCATTTATGTTTCTAGCATTGTGTGTCATCTTATGACAAGGCCTCCATTATACAGCTTTGTCCTTTTATATCTTGTCCACTCCATCTGTGCTGTGTCTTGTACACATTGCATTCTGCTTACATATGTCCATATTGCTGTACCAGTGTGTGAAAGTAGGCAAGTAATATGGCAGATAAAAATTAAACATTTGTGACACCTCCCAGTTACAAATATGTCTGTAGCCATTTAGTGCCTATTGGAAAAACGGTCAGCACCAAAGTTGGTTCAAAGTGTTACCGTCATAACTACTGGATACTCTTTTTATTCCAATGTCATTACCATACCTGGCAGAGACAAAAGATGTTTCTGTCCTCCAAAATGTTGAGAATGGTTCTGGGGCCCTCTCAGCCTCCTATTCATTGGGTACTATTGGCTTTGTCCCTAGTGGTAAAAGCCAGAGCGAGGCTGACCACTCACCTGTACCTAGTGCTGAGGTCAAGAATGGGTGAAGCTGCACCTTCACTGCCCCTGTATACTTTCATGGTTTGTACGGTGACTACTGTATCTTTATGTTAACCTTTTGGCGCCGGAATTATTTTTTTTAAATTTTAGCACACACTATATATAAAATGTGAATAAAACAGGAACCAAATCCGTTAGAATTATGAAACAAACTGCATTTTAAAGAGGAAAAAACGGAGAGTATACACCACGTTTAAAATATTCAGTACCTATATTTGTTGAATAAATATGTAAAATGCAACATTTAGAGGTTAGCGGTGCGGTACGACCACTATAGTCCTCGTTAGGCGCCAAAAGGCTAACTGTATCATACATAAAGTGTCACTTCTGATTACTGCATTACACATATTTCTGAGTATAGTATATCATGTTACTAAAGTGTAATTGATTTTAGGTGTTCTTTACGAAGTGAAAAGAGAACATTTTATGTGGAGACCACGTCTTTCCATCTTTTAGTCCATCTGCCTGTAACTTAGTGACTAAACCATTTGTTGGGTTTTCTTGAAAATGAGTGTGGGAGTTCATTACAAAAAGTTGTTGAGTAAGCATCAGTTTTGTGAAAATTGGCACAGTGACAGTCATTCTTTGCTTAAGAGCACAAATTAATTTCTACCCATGATTTCTGTATTTCTTGACTGATTTGGATGATGTTCATTGTAGAGGATCTCCACATAATGAGCAGTTATGAGTTTTGTGAAAATTGTTGCAGTGAAAGTCATACTTTACAAATGGTCATAAATTAATTTATTTGCATGCTCTTGACATTTATTGTTCAATTTTGGTAAAGTTATGCACATAATGCTTTTAAACATTTTTTAGTTTTGTGAAAATTAGCACAAGGAAGGTCCTACTTTTCTTAATATGCAAAAATTATATTACATTTACTGTCTCATGTATCCTGCAACTATATGACATTTCGAAGACAAAGAAGGTCGTGGCAAAGTCCGTTTGCTGTGCAATGGAATACATCACTTCCAGTCTTGTGAAGTTGTGTGGTACCACGCAGTACGCCTGGTAACATTCCATAGTGTAGTTTGCTGCTGTGGTAGGGAACAAAATTCTGAATCATGTGTAGGAAGTGCTTAATATTCCAATACATGCTGAACACATGTGGACATTTTTTATATAATACTGACAAGGCGTGTGAAAGCTATTTGAAGAACAACAGTGTGGGTGATGCATTATCATCACATGACACTGACTACATATCACAATGCTCTTCTAAACAAAAAAGGTGTGTGATCACGTACTGTCATGTATTATTAAGGACTGATTGGGGTCACATTGAGGGTCTAATGATAGTGATAAAGATAAAAACAAATTTGACATATGCTTCCATTTTTCATCCTAGCAGTACTAAATATAAGTATTACTGTTACAGTCAGTTACGTCACAGAGTTCATTTAGCATCATGCCCATCTTTCCTGCAGATTCTGGAACAAGGAAAGGAAAAATGTCCCTGGAGAAATGAAATATGTTTACATGTTTGTCAAACAGGAACATAATCAGATGACTAAGAATTGCAGATTAATTACTACATATGTTTTCAAGAGAGTCATTACACACTCTTCTGGTCATGTCGCTGTTCAGATGATAGTGTTGCCTGACTTAAAATTATGTGTGGTGTTTTTCTAAACAGTGCAGATGTGGTTAATAGTCTTGCAAGACATATGAAACCTGACAATGAGTGTAGTCTGGAAAGAGAAAATGATTCTTTGTAATAAATTTATTACATGGAATTTGGCACCAAATGTAATCCCTATATAAATTTTGTGTAAATCGTTACTCTTAACAGAGAATTTGTAAAGTGGTGTGCAAGGTATATGAAGTGGGAAAAGAAGTTAACATGTCTTTTTAGTCAATATAAGAGTCTTCTGTAGTTAAGCGTGATAAGTTACATGTGGTGGGAGCAGGCAGTGCAAAGGTTTTCTGATGCTGGTGGAGATTACGAATTATGTGAAGCATAAAAATTGATAGTCATACTAAGTCAGAGTCCTCTTTCAAAAACTGATTATCGCTAAGTTGGCCAAGATTCTGCACCTTTTATTTGACACAAAAGTCCATACTGCGTTCACAGGAACCCACGTTTGGATTGTATCATGAGCCAGATAGTCCGTGTAACACCCTCACATCAGTTTGTTTATGACCCATCGTAATGTTATCCACCTGTGTTCCCTCCAGGTTTTCTTACTTATCATTTACAAATTTTAAACTCTGTAGGCATATGTATCCAGGCCTCAGTCATTGAAATTTGTGCTGAATAGAGATTTTTTCTTCATGAGCAAAAAGGGCATGGCACTTTCAATATATCCTGCTCCAAATATAATGAAGGAATTAAAATCAAGAAAGATGATATGGGTGGTACATGTAGCACATGTGGGAGAGATGTAAAATACATACAAAATTATGGTCAGGGAATCTAAAGAAGAAACCATCTGGTACATCTAGGACTAGAGAGGAGTAATTCAGATAACCGTTATTCACAATCATTACAGATTCAGATACATGAATAGATGAAAAGGTAAATGTGATGAAATTGTCATTGTATGTATGCTGTTCTGTATGGGATTTTCCCCTCTTTGTTCTGTTGATCCAATAGTGGACTTTGTAAACTTCAGTAGTGTCCATTCCTAGTGTAGTAATAAAACTGGTAATTGTATGAGTGGAAGTGAAATCCTGTCAAGCCTGGCTGATAATAGAGAAGTGTAGTACAGTGAGTGAGGCATGGCAATCATTTTCAGAATTAATACAGTAATAGTCACTGACAGGTGGTTGAGGACAAACATATCCATAGCACACCAGAAGTTTTGTCATTCATTCAAACACAAATTCTCGCAGAAAACTAAGACATTTTTTATTTGTGTATTATTTAATTAGTGTTCAAAATTGTCAAAAGAAACTAATTGTTTGATATTTCTTTCTCTTTTCTTCTTTTTTTATTCATTTTCTTTGTTTTCAATGTAGTCCATGCACCCAATTTTCCTCTACTTGAAGGTCTGGGTAGGTGTTTACACCTTACTATTGTTTGTTTGTTTGTTTGTCATTGTGGTTGTGCTACGTGTGTGACTGGTTGTATTAATACCACAAGATCATGCTTGGTTCCTGCATGTATACTTCTGTTAAGAAGAATGACCAAAATGACATTTGGATCTGTATGCATTGTCTCGACCTAATGACATGCAGATTCATTGTGCATGTATATGACTATTTAGAACTTCTTGTATATGAACTAATTTAATAGAGCCAGCATCATTCAACATTGTATATTAAATTGTTCAGGAGGTACTGAGCACTATTTGTATTCTTGTTTCAAAAGTATACAACTTCTTTAATGTATTTTTACAAGAAATAACCTTCAGTCATTTATGACTATTATTGAATGGGAATTAGAACTTTTTGTATGTGGTCTAGAGTCAACTTGCAGTGATGTGAGAGGCTGACAGTCTGTAACATGGTATGGGTCTGAATGTGACAGTATTCTGCATATTTAATATTGGCAGTTTCTAACTCACTCATCCATACAGTCATCTACCTGCTTCATGGAAAACAGTTCTCCATAAGAGGTCGATAGTCACTTAGCTTGCCAAGAAATTTCCTACTTCCTGTGCAACCCTGAAGTTTTCTTTATTATTTTGTTCACAAGATCCCATCATAAGACCCTGCCCTCCAGCAAATGAGTCCAGCCTACATCTACACACTCAGTTTCTGTAAGATGCATTTTAAGATAATTGTCCTATCTGTGTTTAGATCTCCCAATTTCTCTCTTCTATTTAAGTCAGCAACAAATTCCTGTATGTGTTTCTGAATGCTATTGTGGATGCCATCTTCACCACCCATTTTGTTGTCCTTGGCATGGTTAATAAAATGAATAAAAAAGGATACCTTTTTAAAAAGAGTGCAAAATATGCAGCACCTAGAATGAAGTCTTATATTATTAATTCTGTTTATATTAAATTAATGTCAAGTATCTTGAACAGTGTGATAAGATAAAAGGTGCCTCCAAGCAGGAGAGCAAGGATAACAGTTCCTGCACGTTGCTTTCCTAAGAGATTATACTGCTAACAGTTATATAGCCATAACTATGCTCTTCCATTTAACATGAAACTTTCCCTCTGCATTTCATTAGTGTCAACCTTATGGAAAGTTAAATGCTGCTTTTTGATAATACTGGGTGTCTGGGCTAGAGGTATACAAAAATACATGCTTATGCTTTAGTACCTAAAAGCTTTATGAATTTATGTTTTCAACAGAGTACAGAGTAACTCAAAAAGATTTTTATGCACGTCCGTACATGCGCATGCACGACTTACGACACAACAGTGACAATGGTGACCTTGAGCTTATGACACCTCACATGCTGATAAACACATGGCAAGAACTTGAATATCGTTTAGATATCTGTCGAGCTACAGCAGGTGCCCACATTGAAGTATATGGACTTGCATAAAAATCTTTTTGAGTTACTCTGTACACTGTTGAAAACATAAACTCATAAAGCTTTCAGGTACTAAAACATAAGCATGTATTTTTGTATACCTCTAGCCCAGACACGCTGTATTAAGGTGGCTTGTATGTATTCCTCTGTTATGTTAGGGTGTGTGATTAACTTTTTGGATGTTATTGAAGGTAGAGAAGTTTATGGAAAACAATGAGTAGGTCATCCACATCTACATATACATACAATATATACTGTATATATAATTTTGAATATTTACATTATATAAATTGTTAGATATTGCAAGACTGTCCATTAGATAACAGGAATGTTTTCAGTTTTGTGAACTGATAAAATGTGCAGAGTGTTCTTAATATACACAGCCAACTTGTTTCATATAAATTACTCTTTTTTGTTGCCTAAATTGTATTTTATTGTGAGATTAGTGAATATTTTATATGTGGAATATGACAACTGGTGATATTTATCTTACATGTTTAAGTGGAATTTCTTTGTCGTGGATGTTAACAATATTTATTATTTAATTATTATTGTAGAAGGAAGTAATCATGAACTTGAGGTAAACCCACTCATATATCAGAGTTATACAGATATGATCTTTTGGCACAAATTGTTGGAAGCAAGTTTCTAGTTATATTACATCCTCATTGCCTGTAATTCCTCTCATATATTCATTATTCAGAATTTTAACTACGCATTATTATGCTCCTTTTAAGTGAGTGAGTTCTTTATTGTGTATGTGCACACCTAAAGCAATTGTATGGTTTTTTTCCTTTCTTGTTCTTTTTTTCTCTATCCTTTTTGCTTTAATGTTAAATTATCTGTTTTTGTTGCTATGAGCAAACATGTGCACTTTTGTGTTTGTGGCTAATCATGCGGCATGACTTAAATACTCTTTCTATTTTCAGCAGTAAACAAAGTCCTGGTGTGAATATGCTGTATAAATGTTACTTTTTATGAAACAAGAGAACTCTAACCGAGTTTTTATACAAAGGGCATAGACATGTGAATGCATTTTAACTACTGAAAATAATATTTAATGTGTTACTAATTGTGTTGTGCCTGGTGTCCTCGCATGGCCGTGGTGCAAGGAAGATACATTTATGTAGGATACAGTAAATGCCACACACTTCACAAAACACAGACTGGGCCATTTTTGGGCAGGGCATTTCTTGTTAGGTTGAAACAAAATACTTCAGTATATTGGGGCACTGAGTTTGGGTGCACTGTATGTAATGCAATCTTGTAGCACTCAATTATGTTTGTAGGCTGGGTTCAGATTGTGAATTTACATGAAATCTGTAGGAAGGCAAGTCTAGCACTATTGCACTTCTAACTTCAAGAAATCAAACAGGTGATTGCATTATTTTCAGGCAGTGTTGTGCACTTTCTCTTAAAAGTTCATGGTGTACAGTATATCAGTAATGGCATTTTGACTGGCAAAGTATAAGTTCTGCTCTGGACCTGTCAGTAATTGGTGAAGATGGCAGTTAAGTTTGGTATATAACAAATTTTGTATGCATTTCTTTTAATTACCAAACAGGCAACAGAATGGACATGAATGTTAGCAAATGTCAGGCTGTGTTTCATTGCTTGTTCTACATGAACGCGTCATGTTCTGTGCTTCATTATATGTATTAGTAACTTTTAGTTTTAATGTGTTAAGTGGAATCTGAATGTGTAATGTGAAGTAATGTGCTGCAGTTGGAAACTGGGGGATGTAAAATAATTTAATCAGAAGTATAGTAAAATTTAGTGTTGAACTTCCTAATGAAAATGATTTATTGGGATGTCATTCGTCATTGAAAATGTGCTAGCTGATCGTTCTTAGACTTAATTTGTGAAGAGAACAGCAGTGATCGTCATCCAGAAATTCTTGCATTAAAATCCTGCAGTTGAACAACAGTGATGTAATTGGAAATCCTCAGTATTTAACATTAAAAATTTTTGTTAAGATGGTTTATTTATGCAAGTTGTAGTTCAGCTGTTGTTTTGTGTGGGAGTTGCTGCAGATTGGTTGTATCCTATTACTATTTACATCACTTAAGACGTAACATTAAAGACATAACACCAACTAGAACTCAGCAGTGTGTATGTTAATTAGCTGCATCTTCTCTCCAGGCTTATGTGTTTGTGCTTGTGGCTTTCCTCTGTTACTGATACTTGGCTTGTGAAGTATGAATGAGCTGTGGTATTCTGCTCCTTAGTGTCAATTCCCCTTCATCTAATATTGCATGTATTTAATTAACATAGCACATTAATATGACAGTTATTTGCACAATAACTTTTACACATTTTATTACAGTACAAATTATTATACCATTTCGGTGATCATGAAAATGGAAGTGTCTGATCTCAGACACTATCACATCGTGCTGCTGTTGACACATATGAGAACCACAAGTTTTACACTTTATCACTTCTGTGTTTTGGGTACCTCACTATGTGTACTATGAATCTAACTGATATTTTATGTCATAAAATTTGTGATAAAGAAGACATGAAATATGTTAAATATTTTACACATATAGTCTGTTTTCCAAATCTTCATTCCTCCAATTGCTCCCAAGAAAGGTATGGGTGTACAAATAACATATTAGCCCTTAAATCACTTGTTTTAATCTTTTGAAGTTGATTTGTTGAGGGAATAAGTTTTAGAATTGCTCAAGTTGTCCTAATATGCTTTGCACAACTTACGTCATGTACGGTTTTAGCTGTTTAATAGGCCAACGTCTGCAGATATTATTATTCACTGCACTGTCTTTAAAAGGTGTATTTGATATTATTAGTTCCTTTACCACAGTTCTGTTATGGTCATGTAGTTACATTTGCAATATATAGGCCTAATGTTTTCTTCCAATGTTGTGAGATTGGACCATGGTTCATTGGGTTCATTTGACAGGTGTGTTAAACAGATGCATAGCTGTCATAATTGTTATAATTTGCATAATATGCTGTGCCATAATGGAGGATGTGAGATAACAAACTATGTACAAACCATTTATATCCTGTGGTTTGTATAAGGCATTTTGAATACAAGACAAATTCTTAGATTTTGTGACATCTGAATATAGTCACTAACATTCCAGGTTTTAACGCTCTGATAAAAAAGTGTGATAGACATTATCCCACAGGAAGGTGTACTGTGTTACACCGTGTGTACTGATCTAGCACAGAACTGTACAATATATAAATGTAACAAAGCTTAATAGTTGAATCTAGGCTTCCTCAGTTCGGTTGTCTTTATTCCTATACACTGCTGTTGCAGTAGTGTTGTAGAAAGCAATAATCACATACTCCTTCTGCTGTCACAATTTACCATTACACTGTCACAGTCACAGCCAGAAAGAAACACTGGAATCTGTGATTGTGAATTGCTTGACATTAGTGTTTAAAATGTTCTGAATAAACTTAGTGTCAGTCTGTGATAAGTAACTTAGTCTTTCATTGTGAATTCATGATTTTTTCTGAGCTTTTCCCTCATTTGGAGGTACTTGAGGTTGAGTGTGTCATCTTTGCATTTTTATATTTATCATACTCACCTCTATGAAATATATTTTACATCATATATTGTTATTGCTGTACCATAATACTGAAATTTAATATGAACTGTGGGAAGCTGAAGGAGACATTGTTCTTTGTGCCTTGTTGTTGACGTTCCCTATAACTGTTCCATGCAGTTCAAAGCATGACTAGTTGGCAGTAATTATGAGCAGTCGTTGACAGATTGATACTTGAATACTGTGAACAGGAAGATTGTTTCTTTAATTACATTCGGTAATTTATTGCATCTGGTTTCAAAATGGCGTTCAATTCATGCTCATACTTTCCCCTCCACAAATATTCAATATTTTGTTTCATTGTTCCTTTTTTTTTTTTTTTTTATTATTATTTTTTTTATTTAAAATTCATATGAATGCACTTCTGTATCTTTGCAGAGTGAATAAGTGATGAAATACAAATACTCTGTTGGTTGCATCCAGCTACATGCATGAACACGCAAAGTGTTGCGTGACTGTGTATAGAGATTTTTCCATCTCTTCATACAAAATTATGTTATTATACTGTTGCAAAACC
>Ga0123357_10015390_pt1 | contig 10027 bp, 5 predicted proteins | sample TergutEmb28metaG_FD_89873 | JGI IMG/M metagenome (GOLD analysis project Ga0123357, IMG submission 89873) | Embiratermes neotenicus P4 segment gut microbial communities from Petit-Saut dam, French Guiana - Emb289 P4 | ecosystem: Host-associated > Arthropoda: Insects > Digestive system > Gut ... | reverse complement strand
TTTAGAGCGTGTGCGGCCTGCCCGACTCCCCGTCTTAACCTGAGTTCCGAGCTCCGTCCCTCCTGGGAACAACATCCAAGATACTTTCCTCATCGGGTCCGCAACGGATACGAGATTTAATTTGGTGTCCTGCCTGCCGTAATGCGTACATTTGTCCATGTCCGTCAGTCGAATTCTGCGCAACCTCACATTCCTGGGTATAATGTCATGAATCACCATGTACCATGCTGACTTAGCTCCATCAGGCGATATTACGTTGTGTAGATTACCCCACACTCGTGACCAGTCAATGGCTGGCTGAAGCTGCATGATGTGCACCACCCGTGGTTTCGTCTCCGCAAGGTGTCGTACACCTTTCGTTTAAAAGCCCGCCCTGTTTCGGCCTGCCTCTGGAGTTCCATATACGCCCATTCGTGAAAATAAATGCGTAGGTATTCCAAGGTCCGAGGAATCACTCTTATGTGAGGGGGGTTCGTCCCGGGAAATAGCGAGGCGATACAAAGAACCACTCAGCAGTCAGCGACCCACTCCTGTCCGCTTGGGTTCAAAATCTGGTAAGAAAGAGGGCATGGCATTTGGCTGCGGCATCGATCAAGTTCATACCTCCGTCCTCCGTCTGGTGTTGTGAGGTTGACAGAGGCACCCTGAAGACCGCACCACGCCACATACCAGGATGTTGCCGTTAAGAGTTGTCACTCGCCCTCCTTCCGGGTCGGGAAATTCCGTGCTGTGTGGAGAGTAAAAAGTTATGCACGTAGTGGATTCGTTGTTTTAGACATAAGTCCCAACCTTACGCGTCTTTCGCCAGGGCTGTGACCTTCTCCATTGCCCTCGACCAAATGACATTCTGTGAACGGGCTACTGTACTCATGCATCTGAGGAAAAGTACGGTTATTTCCTGAAAATAAGGGAAGTCCAACATGTCTATCGATATGTCCCACGAGCCGGCCGCCATAGCTTTGGATTTTCGGGTGTTCAAACGAGCACCCGTTGCCCTTTCGTAGGTCAGTAGAAAGTCCCCGATTATTTGAATGTCTGCAAGTGCCGTCACAAAACTCGTGACATCTTCGGCATATACCACCACCGCGGTTTTCGTTGTCCGAAGTCCAGTTCTGATGCCCTTAATTTGTCGCTCCGACAGACATCAGCGGATTCAAAACCAAAGCGAATAGCAGCATGCTCATTGGGCAGCCTTGTCCAGCGGAACATTGTATGGTACTGAATTGTCTAATTAATTTTTTGGTCGAATAGTTTTCTACAGCTCATGAAGTATGTCTTAATGAGTTACAATCGAATTAAGTGTGCAATCACGATATATTACAGGTTTCCAGCGTTGTTGACTTCGCCTTTATACCACGTAGCCACCACGTCCTTCATTCCTGTCGGCAACAGGGGGAGTTTGGTCTCTCTCCCTGAAGATAGTAAGAAATGCCGCAAAAAATTAGGGGAAGATACCGCACTTAAACAATTCCAAATAATTTTGGAAAAAAATATGCATATGAATTTCAAAGTACTAAAATGTATTTGTCCAACTGTTCTATTTTCCAACTAGATTGAATAGTTGTTTCTAAAATGAAGATAAAATCACAAAAATCGTCTCTCATATTCAGACACTCCGAGCAGCGGGTTTTGCTCCACACAGACAGGCTGTTCGTGCAGAGCATACAGGCTTTCTAGAGAAGCGGGAATTTCAAATAATTTCAGTGATGAAACTGAAAATGCAGGGTATAACTGCTGAAGGTCTGTCTTTAGCTAGAGCTGAAAGAACAAACCGGAACCCCATTGGAACATTTTTTAACATGCTGGAGAAAGTAGCGACCGAAAATAACCCTTCTGGCACACCTGAGAACATTTTCAACATCTATGGAAGTAGCATACTAATAAATAAAAACCCTGGCTTTGTAATGACAGAAAGTTCATGTTATAACATCGGGAAAAAAAGTGTGTAAATATCCGAGTGATAGCATGCTGCAAGGCTGCAAGTCGGTTTCTACCCACTTTTCTAGTTTTCAAGGGCGTCAATAAGCATAGGAGTTCGGGTCAGAAGTGCATATGAACCGGAATTCATCGTACATTAGCACGGACTTATTCATCAAGTTGTTCTCAGAGCATTTTCTCAAACACAAAGCTTCAGGAAAGATCATTCTACTTTTAGATGGCCACAGAGATTATTGCAGCTCCCCTTTACTGCTTCTGACTGCTGCTTAATTTAAAGTTGCTATCCCTTATCATGGACCTGATTAATGCACGGAAGAAAGAACATATTTAACGTTACAATCTGTAGTCTACCGAGTCCCTATACTCGTAACATACAGCCTTTGGGTATGGTTTTGTGGACCTTTAAAGTCTTATTTCAAAAACGAAACCGCAGCTTGTGAAATCACTCGATATCGTATGGCGCGCTTCATTGGGTTTGCTTGGAGTATTTTGCTTCCGTGGCTCTTGGTGTAAGTGCTTTCAAGTTACCGGGTATTTGTCCTTTCAACCGCAACAGAGTGACTGAATATTTGCCCTCCATTTCTGATACCAGTGAAAATATAATTTTTATGGAAAGGGCACCTCCAAATTTGACTGTGGTTTGTGTAACCAATACTGCAGTAACCAACTCTCAAAATGTGTTACTTAGTTCAGCAGAACTTTCAGTAAGTACTGACAGTAGAATACTCCCTTTTGACGCTTCGCCTGAAGAAATTATTTCCTCCAGACTTTTGAAGATGATCAATACAGTCCCGAAGATACCGAGGAAATATTCAACTGAAAAAATAGCAACTCTCTTTTCTTACTACTGAAAAACTAATGGCATCGTGAAAAAGGGAAGAAGCAAACAGGAAATCAAATCAAAGAGCAGAGAAATCTGAAGTGTAAACAGCGTCAGTACTTCAGGTCTACAAGGTCAGAAAATGCAGAAAAAGAAGTCAATGAAAACCGATACTCGTAATTCAAGAGACAGACGAAGATTCTGACAGAAACATTGAGAGTGTTGGTAAGACTAAGTGCAAACAACTAAGGAAGATAAATGGACCCTAAGTGTGAGCTGCAGAAAATAGTTGCAAGAATTCTGCTATCCATACAAACACAAATGCATCGACTGCGGTAGAGATTTATTGCAAAAGGAAAACCCTAAATGCAGAAGAGGATCTAGAAAATTTCTTTCATGGCAACTTAAACTCTCGAGTTAAATTATTTCAAATATTTTGTACTTAAGATATATTTTATTTTATAATGTTGATATTGAGTCATTACTTTGAGTAAAGTTCAACGGTTTCGTTTACTTAGTTTTCTTCTTGAATTCACAGTTTATTTGCAAAGTGTTGCATGTCCTGGAGAGACGCCGTAGAAACACTTTTTCTTCGTCGCCCTGTATCTCGGAATCTTCCATTTCTACAGATATTCTGTATTACAGCTTAGTAAAGTAGAAACATGTAATACAGCATCTCCTAATTTTCAGCTGTTTTAACGATTTTTGTATTAAGTTACAGCGAAAGTTGCCAAAGTATGGGGTCTCTCCCGGAATTTCCCTTAGGTATCATTTAGAAACATTTTTATTAGCCCTGTTAGTTTCATAGGGATACTAAACTAAATAAGAATATAATACAAGACCTCACTTCTAATCAAAACATAAGACTTTCTTGAAGCCAATAAATAGGTGACGCACTGTCTCATTGTAAACATACGAGCTTATATATGAGCCTTGAAACTTGATGGTCTTCATCAGTGCCATTCTCTTGTCTAGCCGAACACTAAACCTTGGATTATGAACGTTCAGGTATAGATACCTACACAACTGACAAACACAACCTTCTTCTTCCTTGAGTCATCGTGCAGCCCGGTAAAAATTTGGACGTTTCTGGGAATCTTACTGCCTCAGTCTTGAGGCCACTTTGATAGTAGCAGGAATACGTTCCCGTGAAATACCGATAAAATTCTACAGACTATAAGATTTAATATCTCAAAATATGGTAGTTGTCGCCAATTGTGCATCTAACTACAAACATACCGATAATTCGGGAAACATAATCCTCCATCTTGAAGACAGTCTGAATATTGAAGCATTACGTTCCTTCGCAATGTCTTAATGTTCCTATCATCATATATCGTGCCATCTTCCACAGAAACTATAAACGTATAGAGTTGGAATATCAAATCCTTTTTCATTTTCGCTGTGGTTAGCTGTCGATTTTACCTTCCACGTTTAATGCAAAAAGGTCTGAAAAACTACAGGCTGAATAAGAGTGCCACAGTTCTTCAAAGGAAAACAGATTCAAAATAAGCAGCCTTAAAGTCTGGAACGGAACGTACCTATGTTTTGTCCATTTACTTCAGGCTATCAGTTCAGAGTTACTGATCACTGTCAGGTTTTGGCCTGCACCACCTGAACACCTACGTATAGATCCACGTGCAAGATCTGAACGGAAACAATTTTAAAGATGCGGACTGAATAGGTTTAAATTAACAAGGGTCCAGTAGAGCGCTCCTGACAGTATGGTCATAAATACAACATGAAAGTATTTTGACAAAGGTGACCTGTCATATTTGTTAACGATATACCGGACACTGCCCAAAGTCTCGGGCTAAAAAAGGAACAACATTCTCTGGTGAGCTACTTCAAGAGACAAACAGATCAAGTATTACTGCATGAAGAAGGAGACATATCCATTCACCGGGACGTTGTGCGTTTGGTCGCCTCCAACTTTAGGAATTATCCGAAATATCTGTCACGTCTGTAAAGACAATAAAATGTCGGCTTCTGTAAAATTAGGAGAATTTCTTGGGTAGTTCGGCAAAAGTCCGAGTAATGATTACGGCTGTTCCACAAGGAAGAAGCATAGTTAATTAGCTGGTATGTTCATGTTTCAAGAAAAGTACAAAGTCAAGCTTATCTGCCTCTAGCGTTTCTGCTGACAAGCATTCGGGAGCTGCCTGGTTGGAATTTCATTCGGGCGAGCGACTGTTCTCACTGCTGTCATTCGTGAAGTTCCTCATTATCTAAAGCCAAACGAGGGATGACACCTCAAAACAGACGACTAATTAATGCAACTAACCAACACATCAAACAGAATCCTTGCTAAGAAGCTAACAGCCCCTCTGTCAGTCATGGAATTTCCCGCATTTAAGAGAAAACCAAAACTTATTCACAATATCCTACGAATGGTACATATCCTGACCAAGAAAAATCCGGTTCAAAATCTCTCATTTTATTTCTTTAACATAAATGTTAATATCATCTTCACATCAAGTGGTCTTTTTCCTTCAAATTTCCCCACCAATACCCTCTACACATTTCACTTTTCTCCCATCCGTGCCAGATTCCTCGACTATAACACCCTCTATGCTTTGATGTTCCTAATAATATTTGGCAAAGTGTATGAATTATGACACTACTCTTCGCGATATTTCCTCCAATCTTCTGCTTTTTCCTCCCTCATATGTCCGAAAACTACCTTCAGGATCCTGTTCTGGAATAACCTCCTTCTGCATTATTTCCTTAAATCAAGGTAGGAAGATTCATTTTCATGTAAAGCAGCAAAGCAACATGTAGAATTATAGCCTTTTGTATCGTAATGCTTGCTCTATTACCAGCAGATGGGAAAGCGAAGACTCTGTAGCGAACGGTAGCAAGTCTCCCCGACGGTCAAAAGTTACCTTTGTCACAGTGCTTAATTGAGCACCACGCCGTGAAGGGTGGAGATATGGCTTTCTGCATTCTTAGACTCGGTCTGAGACGGGAGGTGAGTAGTCATATTTACGTCCTGGCTGCCCCTGGTGACAATTTGAAAGGAAGCTGTCTGGGCTCTACAGCCGGTCTTAGATCTTCGTTGAAGAGGACAATGGTTTCCCCTCGGGAAACTTTTTCTTTCTCTCTCCAATGTTGAGGTTGAAAGAAACTGTTTCACGTAAGGAGCATGAATGGCGTACTGTTGAGCATACATCGGGTATCATCTGTTTCAAACACATTAAAATTCTGTAAAATTTATAGGCCTCGTGATTTTTGAAGCACTTTTATAAGTTACCTTCTTAGTTAAATTGGTACGGTGCGTCACAAATATTAAAGAAGTGTGGACAGTACAGACTTTGTAGAATATGTAAGGAATACGTGTAAAAAGAGACGGCTATGTTTGTTAATTCATCACACAAGACTGCACCATTTTGACAAAAACCGTTATGCTATAGAAGGATCCAAGAAATAAATAAGAAAAACCGGTTATCAAGATTACAACTGTGGTCAGGTTTATTCACGGTATTTTAAATCTGCTGTAGATGAGGATACCAGACGGAATTTACACATGAATTAGATTTCCTGTTGTTCAAATGAAGAAACGTAAGCCTAAAGTGTTTGTGGAATTTGTACAGCTGCGACAAAAAAATTACTTGATAATTCGCTTCACCACAGACGTTCTGCCTCAAATAACATTACTTCTTGCATCAGGCTCAAAATGAAACTACTTGTAAAGAAAATAGTACTGCAAAAATGTGGATACTTAAAATCATCTGCATTTTATTTAGAAACTGGGTTACTAAGTCGCAAAAACATACTACGCATTTATTACAAAAACTAACCGGACTATCTTAATTAGAACATAATGACTTTTCCGTGTCAGAGTCCTACGAAATACAAGCATACACCGCATGAATACAATGCAGAGTTTCGTTAAATTGAAGCATGTGTTTGTGTGCGTGTGTGTGTTTTTGTATATATATATATATATAGTAAGGGCTAATTACCACTGACGTAACAGTTTAAAATAAACAAGTTCCATTATGTAAGTATAAGTATCACTGTACACGAATAAATAATGAAATACATTGATAGTTGCTCCTTCAGAAGATCGTTTCTTCAAGTTTCCTTAATGTAAAAACATGCTGATCTTCCTTTCAAAGTGTAGAATAAGTCTCTTTGATCTCTCTTCTTTTAACGTGTCCTGTAACTGCTGAAAGTCCCAGAAATTCAACATCCCAGCAACATTATCCAGTTTTCTACGGGATGTCCATAACATTCCCGTCAAATCTGTTAATAGTGAAAATCACTGTCTGATTTGTCGTTACGTCTAGGTCTGCAGAGTTCCACAGGCGACTATTACAAAGGTCGCCGTTTTCCGAAATGTGAATCCACGAGACTGGTACAATATGAGCGGCGTTTCAAACGGAACTTCTTTCTCCAGTTTTGAACAGAAGAATTATCACAAAGAAAGCAGGCTCTTTTATCGGAAACATCCGTAAAGTGCTATCAGGCCACATGGCATCACGTCCAACAACACGTTGCCTTCAGGTGCAGGTTTGTATACTATCTTTCAATCAAGCCCTTTGTTATTTTCGCCATTCGAGCCAAGAAAGATGCCACCATTGTGACATGTTCTAATATATTCACTACCAACTGTACATTGCAAAAAATACAAAATCGCCAGTATTTCGTGGTATTTTGTCCAGAATTAAGGACACTGCATATCACAGCTGTACACTGGCAAGACTGGAAATAACATGCACTAAAACAGTATTCCTCTCTTGCATATAACAAGCAAAGTTTACTCTGTAACACTATTTAAGACTGTCGTCTTTTTGAGGGAGAGATTCTAACATATTTCAAATCACATACATTGAAAGTATCATAAATATGTCCATTGGAACAAAATTGTCGTTTTAGGTATAGTGAGTACGTTCTGTACTTTACTGAACACTGTTGTCAAAACAAATGGTCATGATTTTCATTTATTTTATGCACGCCCCGCCATGTAAATTAATTGCATGTCATATTGCTCTCTGTTTTGACAGAATTAGGCAGTGTATCCTTGTTGTAAACGTGACCGTAAATTCGGTGCATTGGTGTGATTGATGTGTTGGCTTGCGATGGAAATGTTAAATTTAGAAAAGAGAATGTTGGCATAATGATTTAATTCATTCACCAAACTCAGTAATTAACTCGTTTGACCCTCAGACACTCACACAAAACAAACTTCATAGTAGAAACAAACTAAAATTCAATCGGCGTTTTACTCTCACAGAGTATAACAACATACAGGACGGTTAGAATATATGGTAACTTGCTGAATTCTACATATATTCATAGGAGTTATTTTTATTCAATTGTTAGTCAGGCGTACGACCTTCGTCGAGGCAGGCATGAAACACGTTTTTTCGCACAATTACATCTAACAGATAAACTCACTTGATGGTTAGTATCATTTAATTATCCACACTGTTCCTTCAACCTCCTCTCCTAAGTCACAGATAACACACACTATATTTAATGCTCGACGCTCAATTGAACACGTCCTGTACTACATTTTCTATACTTAAACGTTCCTTTTTCTTCGACACCTACCTCACCAAGACATCCGATAATGACATCAGTCTTTTCTTCCTCCCCAGCATAGCGCTTACCTGCATCCAGAACACATAATTTAATTATGGCAACCATTCTTACTGATCCACTTTTTCTTTGCCCTCAGAGTATATATACCTCACACAGTACACACGTAGCTGCAATCGTGGTGTCTATTAGAGTTATCATGACTACCCTATTCCTCTAGACCAGTACACTAGACTAGTGGTTACTTAACTATAAGTATTCTAGTAAAAAAATTATTTAAATTTATACTTTGCGATTACTCTCAGCTAGCAAACGTTACGATCGCTGCTCGTCTCTCAAGTGTTTCCTCAGTGTCGTCTGAAAACACACGTCTCTGTTATTTACTCCGTCCTCGCGTGAACACACTCTATATTATTTGTGTGTTATTCACGTGTTTGTTTTGTCTCGGCGCGTACCTTGAGCAGGAAACAGTCAGTAGATACGGCGAACATTCTCATTAGCCTAACGTCCTCTCGCCGATAACCCTGCGACAATGGTAACCATGACAAAGACTTGTGAGTCACTCCCGACAAGCGCATCAAGGATCCACGTGCTGACACGCTTACAGTGGTCTTATACCTTTCCTGTGGAACGATACTGAATATATCTGGCACGGAAACAATGTTATTAGCAGTTAATTGTTAAATGTACCTACAGCTTAATTGGTCAGAAGGACTTCAAGGCAGCAAGCAAAGACGTAAAAAATATTTTTAAATAAAGGAAAAAATATTTCGTCCTCTTTTCATTTCATTACGAAACTAAAAAATAAAAGTCTCGTGAACGAAATACTTTCTGAAGTTAAAGACACTACGTACGCTCTTTTCAAAACTTCGACGATACAACTTTGGTATTTAATCTGACAACATATTCACAGCGCTTCTAAAAAAAATATTTTATGTACAGTTTCCTACAATATAGAGTTGCAGTCAATATTTTTAACTTTTTTACTTTTAAACTCTACTCAAAGGCTTTCTACACTGTTATACCCTTACATCCTTTTATATGTGAATTTCTATTTTTAAAGGATGAGAACTTGAATTTATTTTGTATTTGCAAGAATCACCCTTTTGGTATCTTGTAGCTCAGGCCTGATGATGGCTATCCCTTTATAGCCGAAACAGGTGGCCTTTTTCTTGACCAACATATATATCGCGTTGACTCATTAAAACATTTATTGTTAAAAAATTTGTTGTGTTTACTTTATGTTCCTGTGACCGTGCATCGTGAGCAATGCGTGAAGAAAGGATACCAACAAGATGCAACAATATAGATGATTTATTGTCAATTGCAGATGTTGATTATTGACTACAGTCTCGACATGTTTCGGGCATCTTAATGCCCATCATCAGGAGAAAAGACCACGTGTTACTGCATATGGAGTGTATTTGCTGGTAGTGTTGGATGTGGCAGGTTGCGATACTGTGGTGCTACGTTGTAGGGTGTGAGCACTGTGAAGGTTGCTGCTCGAGCAGCAACCTTCAAAGTGCTCACACCCTACAGCAACCTTCACAGTGCTCACACCGTACAGCAACCTTCACAGTGCTCACACCCTACAAGGTAGCACCACAGAACCACAACCAGCCACATCCAACACTACCAGCAAATACACTCCATATGCAGTAACACGTGGTCTTTTCTCCTGATGATGGGCATTAAGATGCCCGAAACATGTCGAGACTGTAG
>Ga0123357_10015389_pt1 | contig 10027 bp, 8 predicted proteins | sample TergutEmb28metaG_FD_89873 | JGI IMG/M metagenome (GOLD analysis project Ga0123357, IMG submission 89873) | Embiratermes neotenicus P4 segment gut microbial communities from Petit-Saut dam, French Guiana - Emb289 P4 | ecosystem: Host-associated > Arthropoda: Insects > Digestive system > Gut ... | reverse complement strand
TTTCGAGTAGCCACATAATCTAAAAAATTCTTCGTCGCTCTTTAACTGAGCTTTTTCTAATCTTTTCATATTTACTATTTCGGCTATCTTTCATAATAATTTATTTTCCGAAGAAGTCTAGTGTTGTAACCAGCCGCAATGTGCGCAGAATTTGGCAGACTGTCGCCGTTGTTTGTTTCATCTTGTTATTCATGCGAATAACTATGATTTATCTGGCGGTATGTTACAATTTTGACCTATATACTATTTCAGCGAGTAGCGGGGTCACTTTCTATTCAAGCGATTGCGATATACGATTCAATTAACTGCGCATATAAATTAACACACATAAAACGCCTGTGAAAAGTTTACAATTTCTTTTCGCGGGCGGTATGTTTTTGGTGCATGTGTCGTGGTATAATGGAGCGTAGTGTGTTGGTCGATATGATTTGTTTTTGCGGTATTTTATTATTTGCTGATGTAAATAATTTGTAAATGAATTGTTTTTCACTTGATTGATATATTATTTTATGTTATTATATGAATAGCGGGCGCGCGAGCCGCCTGCGCGGATTTTTATAACCTGCGCGGGCGTTCGTGTGCCCGCTATAATTGCACAAATAGGCATTTTCCCGTGGAAAGCAGAACAGCGCAAAATAAATATTTATAATTTTAAAATTTTTTCTTGACAAACTATTATTTATATGCTATAATAAAAAACAGATAACTCATGCCGCTGATAGCGACAAAAAAGACGGGTTGTATGGATTGTTGAAAAACAATTCATGCCGCTGAAAAGCGACAAAAAAGACAACCCGTATGAGTTATTCAAAAGTAAAAACCGTCGATTAGTCGGTTTTATTTTTTTTGGGGAAAAAGAGCCTTTACCTGTTGCACACAACAGTAGGGTTCGATTCAGGACGGAAGCTAACCTACACAAAAGTTCACGGAGGCGTTACGTCACATTCACAAAGGCTCACAAACAAAAAAGGCTGAAACTACACTTTTTGGCGTAGAATCAGCCTTTTCCGGCGTTAATCGAATTGTATCATAATTAACGCGCAGGTATGGAGCTTCTGTCGGGAATTGAACCCGAGACCTCATCCTTACCAAGGATGCGCTCTACCGACTGAGCTACAGAAGCAAAACTATAATATTTTTATATAATATACTACAATGCTTCACACCATCTTATTATATAAAAAATTATTCGTTTTGTCAATAGTATTTTTATATTATTATAAAAAATTTATTTGATCGCATATATTTCCAAAATGGGCATAGTTGCTGCAGGGGAAAGACTCTGGTAAATATGACAAGAGTTTGTAATTTCGAAAGTTGATTTAATTTTGCATGAACTCTAATATTCACGACCTAATGCATCTAACATTCCGCACAATTTGTATCGTTCTTAGTCGAATTTCCCAATTGAATATATATTTACATTGTAACATTCTATAAATCTATGTTTATATGCGTTAGTCTTAAGATTATATTCTAAAGTCCAAACTCCCCACCATATATCGTAATGCCTTTCTCCTATTCCGGCGAATCCTATATCTATAAATCCGCTGAAACTAAAATCGTCATTTAAAAGTATATTAGGGAGACAGTAATCTCCATGAATTAAAACGTCGCTTTTTAGCTTATATTTATTTTCGTTGAGAAAATTATACGCGTATTCTCTTGTGCAGTTTATGTCTCCGCCGTTGTCTGCTTTGATATATTCAAGAAGCCACTTGCTTCCCTCGGAACTCGGATTTTTCATCTTTTCGGCTTCTGCAAACAAATCCTGTATTTTATCTGTCAGAATATTTTTATCTCTCGAAATATCAACGCTATGCAATTTTACAAGACTTTCGGCGAAAATATCAGTCAGTTTTTCGGGATGATCCAAAAATTTCCGAGATGTTCCATCTTCGCCGGTTACCTGCTCCATCAATAAGAAATCTTTATCTAAAACGTCGCTTGAAACGTAATCTATAACTTTGCCGGATAAATTTTTATCACTAAAATAGTTCATCACCAGCGCATCGCTTTTTAAACCATATTTTGCATCAGATTTCAAAAAATATTTTGTCTGCGAATCCTTTTTATCTATAAAAATAACTTTCGCATGTTCAGAACAGCTGCTGTCGAAAATTTTTGCGCCGGTCAAATATTCCCGCATATTTTCAGGATATTCTCCGAGGTTTATTTCTATCGGTTTTAAATCCATATATCGTATCTCTCTACTTATCCACAATTTTATTCAGTTTTTGAGCGACAAATTCGGCGGTTTCATCGTCCGAGAAAACCAAAAGCATAGCGTCGTCGCCGGCGATCGAACCGATGATTTCAGGGAAACTTATAGCGTCGATTGCGGCTCCGGCAGCCTGTGCCATACCGGAATAAGTTTTCACAACGATAAGATTTTTTGCCGCACAGATAGACGTTACTGTTTCCGTCAGTATATTATAGAATTTTGCGTCCTGCTTTTCTTCCTCGCGGCTTGCCGAAGCATATTTATACTGACCATTTACGCCGGGAATTTTTAACAATTTCAATTCCTTTATATCCCGGGAAATAGTAGCCTGTGTTGTGGCAAATCCGCTCTCGTTGAGTTTTTCGGCAAGCTCTTCCTGTGTGTATATTTCAAAAGTATTTATCAGTTCCAAGATTTTTGAGTGTCTTTTGTATTTCATAATATATATCCCCTGTAAATTATTAATTATCTGAAATTTTTGCTCTTATCACATCAAAAAAACCGTGCTTTTTTATCGCGATTAACTTCGTCACAAATTTAGACTTTTTTATCCGGACTGTGTCGTTTACGTCGAGTTTTACATTTATCTGTCCGTCTACGGTTAAATACACATCAGAATTCATGCTTCTGTTAGCCACTTCCAATATTGAATCGTGCGAAAATATAATGGGACGGTTTATAAACGAGTGCGGACAGATCGGGGTTACGCAAAAACACTCGATATTCGGGTCGATAACCGGTCCTCCGGCAGACATTGAATACGCCGTCGAACCGGTCGGGGTTGCGATAATCACTCCGTCTGCTCTGTAATGCGTAATTTTTATATTGTCGCAAACCAAATCTATCTCAATTAATCTGGATAACGCTCCGTTCGTGATAACGGCGTCGTTTAGCGCCGAACCTGCGTATTCCGCTGTTTTACCGTTTTGCTTTATTATTTCGACATTAATCATCATGCGTTCTTCTATTTTATAATTTCCCGAAAACAGACCGTCTAAGAGATTTATTTCATCGACTTCTATATCGCTCATAAAACCGATTCTGCCTAAATTCACCCCGATAACCGGGATATTAAACACAGAGGCTTTGGAAGCGATTTTAAGTATAGTCCCATCTCCGCCCAATACAATCAAAAGATTGCAGGTTTTATATAAATCGTTCTCGCAAACAAAATTTACTTTGTTTATATTGCGTCCGCAGAATTTTTCCTGATGGACTATATCTGCGTATATGCGGATATTCTCGCCGGATTTATCTGCTTTTTCCGATAAATAATTTGCTAAATTTTTAGTGTTGGTAAAAAATGGGTCTTTTTTTTCATTTGGTATTACGGCTATATTATTAAAAATCATAAAAAATCACATTTCAATTATAGTTTTATATATTTTTTCGGGATTAAACCCACAGAGTTCAAATAACTGCTCTGTCGTGCCTTGTTCTATAAAATTATCAATCGCGAATATTTTTATTTTTTTATTGCAGTTGACTTTTTTCAAATACGATGAAACATATTCGGAAATTCCGCCGCACTCTATGCTTTCTTCTATAAATATTATATTTTCCGCTTTTGAACTTTTAATCTCCGGAAAAATATAATCAGTCGGTTTTATTTTATTTAATTTCAAAAAATCCGCATTTATGTTGTTATTATTTAACTTGGAATAAACCTCGAACGCAATTTTTGATATTCTGCCGTAACTTACAATTAAAAATTTTGATTCTGAGTTTTTTTTGTTTTTTATATATATATAATCTAAATTATTTCCCGTGTTATGATTATTTAAATCAAATAACTTTTTGTTAAAATCTTTGTCTTCGCCGCCTTTGGGATAACGTATAAACACCGGCGAGTTTAATTGATTCACTGCAAAATCAAACGATTTGTTGAACTCGTCATAGGACGACGGGGAAAAAACCGTTATATTTGGTATATGATTTAAAAATGCAACGTCGAAAATCCCATGATGCGTCGCGCCGTCTTCGCCTATAAGACCGGTTCTGTCAACGCAAAATACAACATGAAGATTCTGCAGCGCAATATCGTGGACTATATAATCGTACGACCTCTGTAAAAATGTAGAATAAACGGCAAATACCGGAATATATCCCGAGACCGCGAGTCCCGCCGCAAAAACTGCCGCGTGTTCTTCGGCTATTCCGACGTCAAAAAATCTGTCGCCGTATTCTTTTCTGAACCGGCAGAGCTCTGTTCCCTCTGTCATAGCCGCAGTTATCGCGCATATTTTTTTGTTTTTTTTCGCCGATTCACATATTTTGCTCCCAAAATTAGCGGAGAACGAGTTAATTTTATTATTGCCGTCTGATTGTAAAATCCCGGTTTTTATATCGAACCTGCCAACGCTGTGATATTCTGCGGAACTCTGCTCGGCTTTTTCATATCCTTTGCCTTTTTGCGTTTTGACGTGAATAAATACGGGATTTTCCCTTGTTTTAGCCTCGTTTAACACGGCTAATAATTTATTTATATCATGTCCGTCGACTGGACCGAGAAAATCAAATCCGACCTGTTCAAAAAAAGTTGCGTTGTATAACGAGCGTCTGAGCAATCTCACTACTCGCTGAGATATTTTTACCAATGATTTTCCGATGAACGGAACAGATGACAGAACGTTTTTGGTTTTGTGCCTTAATTTATAATATTTTTTTGTAGTTCTTATATTTGCGAGATAATCCGCCATTGTGCCGACGTTTCTTGAAATAGACATTTCGTTGTCATTTAATATAACTATAAGATTTTTACAGTTTTTGGAATTATTCAAGGCTTCATATACAAGACCTCCGGTAAAAGAACCGTCTCCGACAACGGCTATTGTATATTTATCGTCAGATATATCAGGCATATCGCGTCTGTCAAGCATATTAGCTTTTGCGATGCCGATTGCGGCAGACAAAGCGGTGCTGCTGTGTCCGGCTCCGAAAGCGTCATGCACACTTTCGCCGATTTTGGGAAACCCTGAAAGTCCGCCAAGTTTTCTAAGTTCTCCGAATCTGTCTTTTCTTCCGGTCAAAATTTTATGCACATAACTCTGATGACCGACGTCCCAAATAATTTTATCGAAAGGGGAGTTAAAAATATAATGCAAAGCTACGGTCAATTCGACAATGCCTAAATTCGATCCCAAATGACCACCTGTCTGCGATATATTTCTCATCAGAAATTCCCTTATTTCTTCGGACAATAAAATAAGTTCAGAGGACTTTAATTTTTTTAAATCCTGCGGGGAATTTATATTGTTCAAATATTTGGAATATTGCAAACTCTCAGAAAGTTCAAAATGTTTAGAAAAATCAGAAAACTTTACTTTTCTTTTTGATTCTTGCATTTCAACCCCTAAATCTATTTTTTACGTTTATTTTAATTTTGGTAAATTTCGTGAAAAAGAAAACAATTTTTGAAACAACATTAACTATATAATTGCTGTGATTAATCGCAATAATTTTTCCCCATGCCTTGCCTACCACAGTAAACGCCGCGACAAGTCCCATTATCAACAGCCTGCCTAAAAAATCAACGCGTTCCTTTTCAAATAAAAACAAATCCGCGGCAATCGCCGCTCCGGTAGAACCGCTGATAATACCCGCGATATCCCCGATTACATCGTTACAGAAACTCGAAACCTTTTCAGCATTTCTGATTAGTTTTATCGCGAATTTTGCCGACTCTATTTTCCGCGCCGCCATAGAATGAAATTGTTTTTCATCGGCTGTGGCTATTGCAAGCCCTATTATATCAAAAACGACACCGAGAAGTATAAAAAAAATCAAAATAAGAAAAGCCATTACAATGCTCATTTTTCCGAGCACTTCGTTTGATAAAATGGTCAGAACAACAGTTATAACAAAACTTGAAATGAAAGCTGTTATCAACCATTTTATACTGGATTTAGTTTTATTGTTTTTAATTTCAGACTTTTTTCCGTTTCTGTGCTGTTCTTTGGGATTATTCTGTTTATTTTGCTTGTCTGGTTTGCGCTGCCGGAGGGGAGCGTTATTACTGTTATTATCGTCTAAAATAATTGAAACACCTCAATAAATTTCACACTTTATCAACAAAAATAATGATGGCGGCAAAAAAAGTAAACCTTGCGGCTTGAGGTCAAGTTGGATTTCCCCGTTTCTTACCCCTCGTCGCCGAATGAGGCGGTTTCCCTTAAAAAGAAACGTCAGCTTGTCGCCATAACTGCGACTTGATTGCCTTAAAAGTCCGCACTGCAATCCTTTTTCCGCGTATTTTCACGGGCTAAATAATATTGCCCGGAAAATAAACAGCCGAGAAGTTTTCCTTAATGAATAAAAATATATCATAGCCTCTTTTGCAAACGCGATTTCAATCCGCAAACAAACAAAATCTATCCGCACGCGTCCGTACAATATATTTTGCCAAATCAGAAATCCGCCGCGCTCACTTCAAGGCAGGCTACTCTATTCACAGCGTTTACCGCGAAATAGGTTTAATCTTTGAACCGTAGCGTAAACTCACCGCGCAAAGCGTGTATTTGTTATCGCAACAGTAAAAAGCCTCAAAGATTCCCGGGTCATAATTCCGTATGCCATTACAGACCGCCCGAAAACCATTCTCCCAGCATCCGCCCTAAACTGGGCGTATAAAGCGGACACAAGGAGCTTCATCGATATGCCCTTTAACGGATTTTTAAGCCCGCCCTCAGATATACAATATTCAACTCGGATACTGCGCCATCGTATTTATTATATATCATGTTTGTGAATTTTTTTTGAATATCGAAAATTATATAAATTTACCTCCTGTATGGCACGAGAAGCGTAATTAAAACTCCAAGCAGCGCGCCGACAACCACTTCCAGAGGCGTATGTCCGATTAATTCTTTTAAATTTTTTTTCAAATACACAGGTCTGTGTTCTGATAAATTATTAACCAACTGATTTAAAATCCGCGCCTGTTCTCCAGCGGCTCTGCGAACTCCCGACGCGTCGTACATAACGATAAACGCGAGCATAAAAGCTATGGCAAAACTTGTGCTTCTGAGCCCGCTTGTTTTTGCCACAGCGGTGGCAAGCGACGATACAGTCGCAGAATGCGAACTCGGCATACCTCCGGAGCCGTATATTCGGCGGAAATCTAAGCGTTTTTCTCTTATAAATCCGATAATAATTTTTGCCACTGACGCAATAAACCAGCCTAAAAGTGAACATATCAAAGCGTAATTATTTAATATATCATCAATAATAAACATAATCTATCCTAAAATTATTTGTAGGGCGTGGCGTAAAATTCGCCTTTGGCGCATTTATTTAAACGCCGGAATTTAGAAAGCGGGCGCGCCGCCAAACGCGTTCGGCATGTCGTCGCGCCCTACATCGTTCTGTACAGCAGGTATTTTGCAAAAATTTCAAGGTCTGATGTATCTAAATCTTTATTTATTTCTTTCAGTTTTTTTAAATTCGCGAGAGCTTCCAAAGTTAAAATTCTTGCATAGTCAAACGCGCCGTCAATTCCGCCGAGAATATCTACGAACGTAATCTTGTTGTTTTTTTCATCGCTGCCGGTATTTTTCCCGATAAACGCAGAATCCCCCGTTTTATCGAGTATATCGTCCACGACCTGAAAAGCGAGACCTATATTTTTTGCATACTCTGTGGCAAGGTCAGTTTCTTCGGGACTTGCGCCGCCTGCAATACAGCCAGACCTCGCAGAAACCATTATCATATTGCCTGTTTTGAGCGTATGCAGTTTTATAAGTTTTACAAGCCTTATAATGTCGGTTTGTTTGTCCTGATGTGAAGCGTACAACATATCCATCATTTGTCCGCCAATCATGCCCGAATGTCCCGCCGCTTTCGATATTTCCGAGATAATCCTGATTTTCGCGTCGGGATTTATAAATTCCGCGCCCGCAATTATATTAAACGCAAAAGTCAAAAGCGCGTCTCCGGCGAGAAGCGCCGTCGCTTCACCGAATTTTTTGTGGTTAGTAGGTAGTCCGCGCCTCAAATCATCATTATCCATGCACGGCAAATCGTCGTGTATGAGCGAATACGTGTGTATCATCTCGATTGCGCACGCGACGGGAAATATAATCTCAATATCACCGGATTGGTTGAACAGCGAAAAAAATTCAAGAGCCAAAAACGCTCTTATTCTTTTTCCCCCGGCAAACGAACTGTACCGCATAGATTCATATAAAACATTATAATCGCCGTCGCTCAGATTCAAATATTTTTCAAGTCCGGCGTTTATAATACCGGCGTTATATTTTAATTTATTTGTTATTATTTCCGTCTCGGTCTGTGTTAATACTATTTCAGAATCCATTTAAATTTATCTCCCTATAAAATCGGAAACAGCGGACGAACCCAGTTAGTCCCTACAATTATTAATTCGGCGTAAAATCTTCTTCGACGACTTCGCCGGTTTCGGCTCTTGTGAGTTTTTTGACTTTTCTTTCGGCGTTATCCAATAGTAGATTGCAGCGTCTTATAAGTTTTATACCATTTTCGAAATTCTCGAGGGAATCGTCAAGCGCAATCGTGCCGCTTTCAAGCGCACGGACTATCGTTTCAAGCTCCTTCAGAGCCTGCTCGAAATTTATGTCTTCTATATTGTTATCTGTTATCATAGTTTATTCCTTTTGTTTTATGTAATTTTTGTTTTATATTCAATATGTAGCAATACGTAGAAAATACTTATTTTGAACAGTCTATTCTATTTTTCAAGATAGTCATATACAATGTGGTGCATAACTCAAACGCGAAAGATTTTCTGTTGCTTTTTTTGATTTCCAGCAAAACATTTTTATCAATAAACGCGTCGCAAAATGTACTCGGACTGCATGGACATGGACGTATGTTAGACATAAACTCAAAATGGTCGTATAAATATGTGCCGTGTTCGGTTCGGTATTGTTCAAGATTATCCATACATTTTTGAAACCATTCGGATTCACGCACAATGGGCGAAAAAGACATCTTTTTTAAAAAGCATATATTCGCCGAAGGCGTATCGCTGTCATAATGCGGCAAAGCCCAGCCGCTACTGCTTGAATGGTATGTTTTTCGCAGACTGTCCCAATGTATTCCGTAGTTGCCGCCCGTTTTTTGATACTGCGGGTCTAAAATATACCGCATTATACCGTCGATTTTTTCTTTTGTTTCGATGTCTTTGACGTATTTGTAAATGTTTAATATTCCTTCTATATGATAACTTGTTGGCAGAGGCATTTCACCGGCTTCACAAATATGTATGTCTTTTATGATAGGTCTGTTCTGCCACCGTTTTGGTCTGGATCTGCCCTTCATTTTTGCCGGGTCAGTTTCATAGAAGTCAAATATATTATTTTCCGCGACTTTATACACCATGTTTACGATTCTTCTGCTCATATAATCAAGCATATCGTCATAATAATATCCGGCTCTAAGCAAATTGTAAATAATAATCAAACCGTAAACGTGCGTCCAATGTATTTCGTCCGATTCGTCGGGGGTAATTAAGTATCGGTATGTATTACGCAAATATTCCGCTTTTTCGTCAAACGCGGTTATACCTGCCTGAAAACCAAGATTTATAAGAAACGGCATGAACATCTCAAAACAGTTTTCGTTCCAGCCATGTATTAACCCGTACAGGTCGCGGTCACGCATAGAGCGGAAATCCTTAAACTGGTCAAAATAAGTCAGAGCCGTACTGACTTTTTCTATTTGCAGTAATTCTTCCGCCAATTCGTTTATATCGTAATTATTTTTGCCTATCAATCCTTCGCGTATCAAATTAAGTTTTATTGCGGGTCCGCCATTTTTTAGAAGCCA
>Ga0123357_10015386_pt1 | contig 10028 bp, 7 predicted proteins | sample TergutEmb28metaG_FD_89873 | JGI IMG/M metagenome (GOLD analysis project Ga0123357, IMG submission 89873) | Embiratermes neotenicus P4 segment gut microbial communities from Petit-Saut dam, French Guiana - Emb289 P4 | ecosystem: Host-associated > Arthropoda: Insects > Digestive system > Gut ... | reverse complement strand
GAACAAAAATATTACAAAAAAAATAACAAAAAAAAAACCTCCCAAAAAAAGACATTATTCATTTCCCTAAAAAACAAAAAAAAAAAAAAATTTCTTTCCTCCCCCCCCCCCCCCCCCCCCCCCCCACTGATTTCCGAAACAGCATGGCTTTTTCTACCAAGATGCCCGCTTCTCCTTCTGATACGAGCAGCGTGCAGATGACAACTAAGGGGCACTGTTGGAATGATGCTGACAGAGGAAAACCGAAGTAAGACCCGTCTCAGTGCCACTCTGCCCACCACCATCTCACATGGAATGGCATGGGGTCGAACCCATGCCTCCGTGGCGAGAAGCCTGAAACTAACCGCCAGAGCCATTGCACGGCCCTTAAAACGACGAAGATTGGCCTCTAGTATACTTCACGATTTGGTTCGTGCCGCGCAGTAAACACAGTCCGTCTCTGTCATAAAAACCAATTCTGCATACGGAAATATTCGCTGCTTGTACCTCAGTCCATACAAACACACATATGCACCGCGCGCGCGTGTGTGCAAGACTTGAAACTTTTGAATGTTAAACCATTTGACTCTGAAGGATTAAAGATCACAACAGCCGACTGGATAAACTGCCTACATGCTGAGAAGACTTACGTATATGATTTGACGCCGGAAACTTACTCAAGAAATTTGCACTCGCATGCACGTCCACTGTCATCCCTGTAGCAGGAATAACCAAAAGAGGAAAGACGCTGTTTTTAATGTCTTAATTGTTGGAGGTGGGCGCTCTTTGATGTTTTGTAACGTGGGGAAGAGATAAAGATAGATTAAATGTAGAAATACAGTTGCTTAACTACGCAACACGAGATAAAGGAACGTGAGGTAGTTAAAGAAAAGCTCCACGTATTCTTCGGTACCGTATGTGAGTTGTAAGCCTCACGCCCCAGCCGCTTTACCTCCCTGGAAAGAGATTCGGGTACCCCTTGGCAAGGACGGGTGGGCCCTTCGAGTTCCACACAGTGCGGGACATTTCTTGTCTAGCTCAGCTACTACTAGGGTGCGTGGAGACTGCCTCACTGCGATCTTGTAATTAACCAAGACATAATTTACAATACGAGCGTCACGTGCAAGTACGCCTTTTGCTGTAAAACAAAGGACTGACCAAATTAGCGTATGGAACGACACGTATTCTGGGAATGCCGGGTTGGAATCTAGGCCAGCACACCGACTTTCCTGACTGAGATTGTGTGGTTGTCTGCAGTACATACAGGCACATACTGCGCAAGTACCTCCTCAGGCCACGGCCACTTCATTTCCCAATCAACGACACATAATTTGAGATACTGAGATCGTCGGTCGTCCAATAAACCAGAAACAACGAATTCATGTAACGCATTTAAAAAGTTAAAAAAAAAGTCCTCTAGTGTACAGCTTATCCTTACTGTTATTCGGTAGGTGTGTCAGCCATGTGAAATCCCACGGGGGCTGATGATTCGTGTGCTTCTGGTCAGCCACCTCCTGCTTCGAGGATCGTTAAGTTTTATGTGTGGGCCTTTTTTTTTGTGAGAATTAATCCACGTTCTCATTTAAGAACTTACCTCACACAAAGCAAACTGCTCACATCCAGTTACGCCTGCAACATTTTACTTACCATTTTAAAAGACCAGCGGTTCCTGTACAAACGGTACTAACATGTTTATACAAACGTTACATTATGTTCACAGAGTGGTTCTCAGGAAAAACAACCATCATTTCCCAGTAAAAGTGACAATACTTTCTATCCATTGCTCCTCAATTTCCGAAAGAGCACTACTACTATCTCTTAGGTGCACATACTTCGCCCGTTTGTAATTCTGGTAAGAGCAACATGTACATGACAATGTGTGAGCAGTAGTGGTGGAATGAAACCTACAGAGTACAACGGAAGTACTCCACGAACAGCCTGTCCGACTGCCACTTTGTCCCACCACAAACCTCACGTGGACTGATGTGGCACAGAATCGCGGCATCCACGGTAACAGCCGGCGACTAACCGCCTGAACCATGGGTCTGTAACCCATGGCCCGCAAGCTTATATTATGCGACCCGCGGTCACATTTGTAATTTAAGCATGTAATATAAAAATTACACAATTATTTAGGACATTAGGTACACCATTTATCATTTATCCACGTGCGGCCCGCTAACCAGCTCACAATAACCGGCGTGACCCTTTGCCATTAAACCAGTTGCAGACCCATGACCTCAGGCACGACACATAGCAACATACTTGATTTTATAAATGTTGTAATACAATCCCGACACCTTGTGGCAAGCCACTACACCGTACTTCGAAGATGAGACAGAACGCAACTGGAAGTGACTTCAACATCATGCTCGGACCCTCTTTGCCGCTGTGAAACACAGTGATTCAACAACACACGCCCCAAAGCTGTTTTGCACACCGTAAGTTACATTACTGGCAAGAACTAAGGTAACGAACACACCGTGAATATATCGGTGAACTGTTGCTCAGTCTGAGCAAATGAAAGTGGCGTGAGGTCGCCCTCGAACACCGTGAGGTTAATGGCGACTGGATGGGAGGGGTAATTACCGTGCAAATGAAATGGACGACGGAACGGGGTGTCTCAGCTACAACACAATCACATCAAGCGACGTACGGTAACCGTGCAACAAGTGCGGGTCTGGATATTTTCTGAAATCGCTGCATTTTTGTCACATCTACGCATGCGAACGCCGTATTCTAGTTGCCAAGCGGAATTCTTCATGTGGGATGTCTGTCCTTACATTAGACAGCTCGGCATGGACATGTGACTGGAGGTGATTGCGCATACAACACCGCGGCGGTTGCAGGACACACACAGTTCGGAGTTAGCCGCGGCCTTTATCAGACACCCATGAAGACATTGGTGAAACATTACAGCTCCACTCATTCTAAACCTGGAAACTAAATTAAGGTGAGCACTAAGCCACACGCCCCGGCCGCTTCACCACCGGCACCAACTGGATAGGTGCATGAGTCGGTCACGGAGCTGGTCTGGACTCTTTCAAAAGGAGAATTTAGTCTTTGTCACTCTTCTCCAGTCCAAATGAAATTATCGCTGTAAAGTTCACCCTGGAACAAACCACGAAGGCCCAGAGGGGGAGTAGAAGTATAGCTTTACTCTTTCTTAACCTCGGAGCAACATAGAGGTGGGTGGTCAACGCCAAGCCCGGGACGTTTTACCCCCGAAAAGGACCAGGAAACGTACTGTGTAGGATGGGTGGGCCCTACGTTTTGGACGGATTCGGAAAATCTCGCCCCGACCGGGTTCGATCCCCGCACCGTGCAGCCCGTAGGGAATCGCTAATACCGACTACGCTATCCCGGCCCACGACCTTATCACTGTACTGACTTAAGTATTCTATTTCCAGAGCAGCACCAACATCTTTAGTCGGTCACTTTAGGAAACGTCAGGACAGCACGTGCAATTGCACTAAGGCCATTCCCTCCAACATCCTTACCAAGTTCCTTATCCACTGATCACGCCACTGAGCACTGGATACAGTGCGTTTATTTTATGACAGTCCTGAGCACCGTCCCTGTCCCGAGCTGTCCGGTGCATCGATAAAAGACCCTGCAGCAATTAAAAGCGTTGTTATACAGTCGTTACTTCAATAATTAACAACAGAACTTGCAACAATCCGCAGAACCATCCAGCTACCAAATGCGCCTATGTTGAAGAGTCCCTGCAAGAATCCCCCAATTTCCTGTCCCAACGAGCCAGTCCGACACTGCCGTTTCCTTCCTTCCTTTCTTCCCCCACCAACATCCGAACAGAAGAGACCAGCGCAAGGAGGGAGGATACTGGAAGAAACGACCACCTGGCTTCTTTAGAAGGCACGTGACCAACAGCTCATATAAACGGGCCTTGGGCTAGCAAAACCCGCCGAAAGAACAAAGGATTTTTCTACTACGAACTTTCCCAACTAGTAAACCCGACTTTTTTTTTTACGGGGGCACTTCATGTGAGAAAGTTAACATTCTTTTGTCAAGCACGCATACATTCCAAATATAGATAACCTTGGTGAGTTCGACAGAACTAGTACCAAAGTGTAACGTGGTTGAGACACCGACACACAGCACGTAGAATCCATATAAGGTCTTCTTGTCTTCATTTTCATGCGTAAGAAAATTGCTAATACGAAAACAGAATTAACACGCAGCACTTCTACAAGCTATACTCTTTGTTCGTAAAGACAATCCCAAGTTCTAATTACGAGGTGCCGATGAAGAACATAACATTAACAGGCCTGCGTACTATGCGACAGAAGGAAGACATCTGAAATGAATAACTGGCGTGTTATCGGATGTGCCGCAGCTAAGACAGATGGGTTACGGTGTTCTACATCGCAGACTTTCTGAGGAAGGTACCCCATTGTCTGCCACACTAAAAGCCCATGATCTTAACACTCACCCCACCAAGGCTTCATATTCATTCATTCAAATACCACCAACACTGCATGAACTCCGCAACGACCAGCCTCGATAGACAACACTCTCAAAAATAAAACATGCACTGCAATGTCCACAGCTGGTCAAAAATAATTTCGATGATATTAAAAATCTGTGCTATCTTCCTTGGGTAAATAACCCCACGAAAACGTTAGTACAGCATGTGAAAGTAATTTAACCGAACAAACGTACGGTATTTTCCAAAGTATGCCTCATTTGCGGTGGGGAAGGTCTCGCCAATTGTACTTCAGCAACGCGCATTCCGTTTTAAAATTCGGAGCGTAGTGACATGACGTGTTATTATCGTTATTTAATGGGAGTATGGTTAACTCCGAGAACGAGAACAGCTGCACTGCGTTCGTTATGGACATCTGAGCGGGGTGCCTATGGTACACAGCCGTCTGTACCGTTACGCGGAGCGCAACTTTTGCGTTATGGGTCGGCCACAACATGGAGCCCTCGACTCTTGGTGCCTGATTCTGCGCTGGGAAGAAAGCGCGCGCGCGCGCGCGCGCACACACACACACACACACACACACACACACAACTCAAACCTCGCTAACGCAAAATTAATTCTACCGGGGTGGGGGGACCGACACTTTGTCTTTAAAGAACCGTGCAATGAATAGCAGACTTAACAACTTCACTTTACGTGCGGTACAGCATCCCAGAATATGTATTAAGAACACAACTTGTTAAATATGTCACTGGAACAGACGGTGGGAGATTGCTCTCTTATCCACAGTATCAACACCGGCTTTACCTGGGAGTAAAGCAATCTGGATCTCCACTCCTCCAATATGGCACGACGTTCCAAGAAGCACAGGGGAAAACTTTACCTCATTACAGTTGTAGAAGGGAGATGAACATTTCTAAAAGAAATGTGTGTGTATATATATATATATATATATATACACACACACACACACACACACACACATATCAACACACGCGCGAATCTCATTTAAAATCCAGTTTCGCACCCTGTGACCTCATGTTTCTGGTAGTGTTATGGAGGCGCTGCAACTTCCTGTCGGCTCGCTTATCGTAAGAACGTAGTCCAATCACTCGCCCACCCACGCTTGTACCGGAGTGGCGACGGGGAGTATCAATCATGACTAGTAAAATAAATTACGGTCCCGGGATATAAAATCACGCAACGCTTAACGTTAATAAAGGCACAATTCAAACAACCTTTCTTGCATCTTGCAAATACCTAACCAGACGAACACGAAAACGCAATTTGTGTACAGTTTACCGGCGGCAGGCGCGGCTTAATGCGATATATAGATATGTTCAACCTAATTACGATCGTCGCCGCATAGCGAGCGCTGCATTCGTATATAACAAACGAAATGAACTTATTCTATGATTACATAAGGAGTGCCTTACGTCATCGGTTTCAGTGTAAACAGAACTTAATCCTTCGCCTGCCCTCCGTGTTCATACATCCTGCTCTTCCTACGTATATACAATGGAACCCAAACAAGTGAGAGGCGTGTCCACCATATTAAAAGGTTTCTAAACTCATTTAATACGATGGACCTGAATGATGTATGACAATCCTGACTTGCATGCATTATGGCGTGCTCCGACTGCTAACGTATGTATCCGGTGGGGAGATGTCTTTAGAGAAGAAACTTGCAGCAGGACTTCCTTAACAGCTATGCTGACAAGAGCGGGGTACAGACTTCCGCTGGACCATCAGTTCAGCGGAGCCGTTGACATAAACGAAACCGGCTTTGCTTATTGAAAGAACATATGAAATTTCGGCCTTATGGTACAACAATCGTCTGACGAAGAGGCCATGAGCGTGCTTAAATGAGCACAGAAATGAGCCACTGCAGTTGTGCTGAATCCAGTTTCTGAAGGACAATTATGTCAGACACAAACAGGTACAGTAATGACACATTTAAAAGACTACAAAACATTATGACAAGAGAGGGCTGGGCGACCAGCTTAACCCTTTACCGTGCGGTGGCTGGGTTACTCTATGTGCCACCGATATTAACATTAAGACATTCTACGTTCTGCCCACACAAGGCATTTATGTGTTTCGTATGCATCTCTGAACAAACTATCATTCATTTCAACACACAATATTAACTGACTAGGTTTATAACCGAGACGAAATACGTTTACTGCGCGGTACGATTCCAATATTTAAATGTAATTTAGGTTCAGAAGGTGATTTTAGTCGCCCGCCTCTCACAGCGGAGGCCCAGGTTCGATCCCACTCAGTCCATATGAGATTTGTGATAGACAAAGTGGCAATGGGATAGGTTCCTCCGAGTACTTCGGTCTTCCCCTGTCAACATCACTCCCAGCGCTCCACAATCATCAACTACAGGTTACTCCTACCAGGCAAACGGCAGCAAGCAGGAACCTTCCAAATAGCAATGCTGTTTCGGAAATCGTGGAGCGTTTATTAGCATAGTAATTTCACTTATTTTGCAAACGGTTTGCCACCACGACAGCCACCTGACATATTTCCATGTCCTTATGGGTTGTGCGGAATCTTACGGCCACATCCCAAAGTTGCCTCACCTTTACACTGCAAGCATTTCTTGCTTCTCACATACACGCGACATGCGCCGCCCATCCGATTTTTCTCGATTTGATCACTTTGGCGTATTTCGTAAAAGGTGAACATCGTGAGCCTCCTCACTCCGCAACTTTCTCCAGCCTCCTGTTGCTTGATTCCTCCTAGATCCAGCCATCAGCGTCACGGTATTATCCAAGCCCATTCAGTAGCAGGCTGGAAGGGGTACAGGGGGTTTCCCGCCATGAAATGTGCATTTTATGCAAGTGAAAATGTTAACCAGTACAATTCTAGACACCCCCCCCCCCCTCACCCGAATCCCAAAGATTTCGATATTATAAACGCAGCAGCCCCTTGCTCTACATGTCATTTTGAGGACAAAACGCTGGCATTCGTTAAGGGAATCGCAATAACTGTGAAAGACCACATGAATTTAAAAGAAACGCTTATTCCATGTGGAATTCATCGCGGTATAGTGTACAGTGGCACAAAACACCTGTCACGGATGTTCTATCATGCAGCAGACCCCAGTGTCACGTGACTTTTGTGCAAATGTAAACGGTACAATAACAAACATGTCAAGTTCTCCCTAGAACAAGCCATGAAGATTAAGAGGGGCAGTAAAGGTAGCTCTACTCTTTCTTTAACCTCGATGCTAGATGTAGGTTGGTGGTCAACGTGACGCTCCAGGGACGGTCTGGACGTGTGCAGAAAATCTCGCCCCCCACCCGAATTCGATCATCGGACCCTCCAACCACAGCCAGTCGCAATATGGACTGGGCTATCGTGTATCAGACTGTCCTTTCTTTAGATCATTTCTTACAGTTTCGATGGCAGACAATACAACTCATTCAATTTTCCAAGCCAGACCACGAGAAAGACATACACCACAGCTGTCGATAAATACAACAAACTGCGTATATCCGATGACGATAAGGCACGCTGGCTCTTACTGTCTCCCAACAAGGGGCCTCTTGTTTATTTTTGACTCGCTAAGGAGAAGTCAGCTGACGGGGATTGGCATCATCAGGTTGGCATGTGCCTGTTTATTGGACGGCCGAGTTCAAGTGCAGGAGTACCGACCGCCAAGCCCTCGAAGGTGTGTGATTGCCTTCAGAGGCTTATTACCAAGTCTGAACGTAATGTCAACTGATATGAATACATTACAGAAGGCAAGGGCATCATGTCATGTGATGTTTATGGACCTACTTGGTGGCAAAAGCCACGATATATCAATTTGACACTTTTGTATCTCCACAATGAGAACCTTCGACGCTTACACTCGCGAAGCAAATGAAGGGGTGCACATCATAACACAGGCGTATCGCGACGGACCAAAAGGCCCTTCACCTTTTATTTAGTAACTCCATGGAACACAGCCCTCCTTGGGAAGAAAAGTTCTTCGGCTAGTCAAAAAATTCCCTGCATTTTATGGAACCCGAATGCTGATTACCGCATTCACAAGCGCCCGTCAGTTGTCCCTATTCTGGGCTGGATCCATCCAATCCACGGCCAACACTCGTACTTCATGCAGATCCACTGTAATATTGTCCGTCCATCTACTCTAGGTGTTGGAAGTGGTCTCTTTCTTTCATGTTTTTCCACCAACACTTTGTGCACATCGCGCGCTTCATACGTGCCACACGCCTCGACCATCTCATTCTTGATTACACTGGTAATATTTTATCACAGTACAAGCGACGAAGACAATTCCTCCGGTTCCCCTTTACATAGTCCCTCTTAAGCCCAAATATCTTCCTCAGCACCCTATTCTCGAACACCCTAAGCCAACGTTCCTCCCTCAATGTGACAGACCAAGTTTCACACCCATATAAACAGGCAAAATTACACGATCTATGATATGCACACTGTTGTAAAAACAGGCGCAAAGAAAAACAAATATTTTCAAAAATAGTTGGCATTTTGGCGATAGGGACTGGTAATGGTGTACTGAGGGTACAGCTACAGTGTGCAAGAATGCCATTCGCGGTGTCTGTACCACCAAATGGAACTGAAACCGTATTTTTGAAGCCCAGTTCCATACTGAAGCGTTTACACAACTCATAACACTAACACATTATACGAGTATATTGCAGCAGACTTACCATGGCGCAGGTGCGAGGATGATACTAAAACGGATCTTAAACACACGTGTTTGGATGGCGTGGACTAATTTTCGGCCTTGAGACAAGCACAAGTGGCAGACTGTTGTGGACACGGTAATGACGAACCGGGTTCCATAAAATGCGAAGAATCTGTCTAACTGATAAACGGTCACATTCTCAAATAAGGGCTATACTACCTGCAGCTACTTACTATTGATGGCTCAACAGTCAGTTAACCGGACGGTACAAGCACGCTTAAATACGGTTAACTGTCTTCTGGGCTGCCCTGTATATTTCAGCAGACTTGGGAGAAAGCTCCGATCCCGAATTTTTAAAGCATCAATTGTCCTTTTAAAACCAAATGCTCCTCCCTTCTCCGCTAGATCGTGTATCAAAAACTAATTCGGTTGACGACCTCAGTCGGATTCTTTTCCATCCAGTCTTCTTCCCCTATCAGTTACGTTATAGAGGAGGAGGAGGAGGGTTTCTGGTTCCACCACCACCTCCACCAACAACAAACGACGTATAGTAAGGGTAGGTCAAGAGCAGGAAACAATTGGGTAGGTTCGCTCCCATCTATTCTGTTTCGTTTCCCGCTCCCCCCACGTTACAGCACCAATGACTATTTGAAACAGCGAAGTCTCCCCGGCTAGCAAATGCGTATGTACTGTACAAACCCAGGACAGGTACTTGAATATACTAAGAAAATTATTCTATGTACATATACAAGCCACAAGAAGGAAATACGTATACACACATATTAAAATGTAACATGTCCTCGAACACAATGGGCCAGGAGAAGGCTATTTCAGTTGCCGCATCCAACTAAAAACCAAATTCAGTAATGTACAACATAAAGTTACACCTATACACACCGAAAAGTCATACTAGAGAGGGGGGGGGGGGGGGGG
>Ga0123357_10015385_pt1 | contig 10028 bp, 8 predicted proteins | sample TergutEmb28metaG_FD_89873 | JGI IMG/M metagenome (GOLD analysis project Ga0123357, IMG submission 89873) | Embiratermes neotenicus P4 segment gut microbial communities from Petit-Saut dam, French Guiana - Emb289 P4 | ecosystem: Host-associated > Arthropoda: Insects > Digestive system > Gut ... | reverse complement strand
CCCGCTCCCTCTATCTTTTAAAGATTTTCACGAACGAGTTAAATTACAAATTATAAAATTTACCGCTGACTTGCAATAGTCCTTCCTGCAGTTTTTTTTTTTTTTTTGCTAAGAGTCAACTTCTTCGGCGCCATATAATGTGGATTAATCTTAGCGTGAATTACGCGGTGGCGCGGTGGCGCAGTGGCGCGGTTGGTTGAGGCACTGCGTAACAAGCCGGAAAGTCGCGGGTTCGATTCCCTATGGCGTCATTGGAATTTTTCATTGACACATTCCTTCCGGCCGCACTATGGTCCTGGGCTCGACAGGACGTCTAACAGAAATGAATGCCAGGAATATCTGCTCTGAAGATTATCTGGAAATTCTGAGCGCCTCAACCTTCTGGAGCCCTAAGTGCCTGTATATTAAAAAGCATGAAATATAAGGTTACGTTCACAGAAGTAACTCTGTCAGTCGATTAATATCACACATTCACACAGATAACACCTCACATTCTTCGACTTATCAGGGGCCTCGTACAAATACAGGAAATGGCCAATAATTTACATACAAATTTTAGTGTCCTTTGGATCTGTTTTACGGTCTTTATTTACGTAAGATTCTTATATATAAATATATATATATATATATATATATATGCATTCGTACCGTGCATCGTGATACTATCAAAGTTTATTATCCACCAACTAATGCACAAGTGATTGTCTTAAAAAAAAACCATGTTAAAATTTACATTAAAATAGCTCCGACATGTTTCGGTGCAGTTACACCATCTTCAGGGAGCGCATTATTCGTGCTTGCTAAAGTTACAGTTTTTTTTAAATAGTACGATTACGTACGTCAATTATGGTGCATAGGTGTGTGATTAAATAAGTGGTGATGTGGCTGCATGTATTGGTAGTGCCCTTGTGTGTATGTCGCACTGTTCGGCAGCAGACTACTGCCGAACAGTGCGACATACACACAACAACAAGGACACTACCAATACATGCAGCCACATCACCACTGATTTAATCATACGCAGCTGCACCATAATTGACGTACGTAATCGTACTATTTAAAAAAAACTGTAACTTTAGCAAGCACGGATAATGCGCTCCCTGAAGATGGTGTAACTGCACCGAAACATGTCGGAGTTATTTTAATGTAAAGTTTGATATTGTTTTTTTAAGACAATCACTTGTGCATTAGTTGGTGGATAATAAACTTTGATATATATATATATATATATATTTATTTACCCTAGTATTCTGGCTCCTGTGAAATGGGTACCGGGTCTTTCCCGGGGGTAAAGTGCGGCCGGGGCTTGCTGCTGACCACTCACCCCCTTCTAATGCCGCGGTCATGGAAGAGTAGAGCTATACCTCTACCCACCCTCTGGGCCACACCGGGCCTGTAACGGGATCACTTTACCTTTACCTTTACCTTTACCTTTAACTTTACCTTTATCCTAGTATTCCATTATATGTGTCTATGTCACATCAGCTATCTTCTATTATACATTAAGTTCACTTTAATTTGCATTTTCTGTAATATTTATTACAAATATTATTATTATTATTATTATTATTGTTGAAAGAATTACAGAAAAAAGGAGTGGAAAATAGTGTTTAAGAATGTCGCAAAGGGAAGAAATTCCGTTTGAAAGCCAAGAAAGTGATGGTTGGATGATGTCAAAAATGATCTGAAGAGAAGCGTATTAGAGGCTGAAGGAAAACTGCTGTGGATAGAGACGCCTGGAAATTCATCCTGAATAGGCCAGTGTCCTGCGGGAATCGTAGAGCCAGTGGAGAAGAAGAAGGAGAAGGAGAAGAAGGAGAAGACGAAGAAGAAGGAGAAGAAGAAGAAGAAGAAGGAGAAGAAGAAGAAGAAGAAGGAGGAGCAGGAGGAGAAGAAGAATGAGAAGGAGGAGGAGGGGAGAAGAAGACGAAGAAGAAGAAGAAGAAGGAGAAGAAGAAGAAGAAGAAGACGAAGAAGACGAAGAAGAAGGAGGAGGAGAAGAAGAAGAGGAAGAAGAAGAAGAAGAAGAAGAAGAAGAAGGAGCAGGAGGAGGAGAAGAATGAGAAGGAGGAGGAGGGAGAGAAGAAGACGAAGAAGAAGAAGGAGGAGGAGGAGGAGGAGGAGAAGAAGAAGAAGAAGAAGAAGAAGAAGAAGAAGAAAGAGAATAAGAAGAAGAAGGAGGAGAACGAGAAGGTGGAGAAGAAGAAGAAGGAAGAGGAGGAGAAGAAGAAAAAGAAAAAGAAATAGTAGTATAAAAGAAATTCCCATATACTGCTTGCCATATCATATTTATAGTGCTGAAATGTCTACCCCTCTCTGCAGTTTTTCAATTTGAAAAAAAGCAGTGCTCTGTTGGATGTCGAGGAACATTTGAGAGAGACACGAATTTTCATGATTTTCTTCAGTTTTCGGAAGTCCGTGCCATGAGCTTCGCCTTTATTCCCTAGCCGCTCACAGCAGATACCCAGTTTCGTTCCCAGCCCCGTCCGCATGAGATTTCTGGTGGACAAGGTGGTAATGTAACATAATCATTTTTCGAGGTACTTCAATTCTCTCTCTCTCTCTCTCTCTCTCGTTGTCCTTCCACCAAACTCACCATCACCTTCTTACATTACTTTTTTTTTTTCCGGAAGGAAGAGCGGGCGAATCCTCGGAATCTGCAAACAAATCAATACTCTTTTAGAATTGGGGAAAAAATAGACATATATTGGGTGAATATTGTTTACATTCTGCTGAGGGTTAGTATTATTGTTCAAGAACACAGCTTGGGGAAATGAAACGCTGCTTTTTAAAGCAGTGAACAGTGTGTCATGACTTTAGATTTGTCGGAAAGAAAACTGGAAGGCCGAGATAATTTTACTGTTCCTTAGGAGCTGCCTGGATGATGTATAAACCTGCAGGTGATACGTATTATGGACAGCACGGTGATTTCATTAATATGAAATAGTTTGGTGACCTTCGGCTTAGTTACATACAAACATGCTCTTTAAAATGTATGATGAATGTTCTCACTGTAAACAAACGCTTCATTTGGGTTCCAGCATGTTTAGGATTTGTCTTCTTCTTCTTCGGGACCGCGGTAGCACAGTGGTTAAGGTGTTGTGCTACAAATCGGTAGGTCGCTGGTTCGATCCCAGCTGGTGTCAGTGGATTTTTCATTGACATAAAATCCTTCCGATCGTACTTTGGCCGTGGGGTCGACTCAGCCTATAACAGAAATGAGTACCGGGAGTATTTCCTGGGGGTAAAGACGGTCGGTGCTTAAGGCTGACAACCTTACCACCATCCTGTGCCGTTGTCGCGAAATCTGGTAACTTTAACTTCCTGGAACCCTCTGAGTCTGTCCAGGCCTGTAACGGGACGGCTTTACTTTTTTTTACTCCTTCTTCAATGTCAGTGACATAAAAGCTGTCAGCAGTTTCAGTGGCCATAGGTGAGAAGGTAAGGTGTACCCTTGTACAGACACTGAGGCTCTGTACAGGCCGTACGGCCCGTAGGGGGAGTAGAGGTATAGCTCTACCCTTTCTTGACCACGGCACTAACAGGGAGTGAGGGGTTAGCGTCAAGCCCCGGCCGCTTTTTACCCCCAGGAATTGTACAGGAGGCTGGGTGGGTGTCAGGGCCGGTCTGGACAGGTGCGGAAAATCTCACCTCCACCGGGTTTCGATCCCCGGACCGTCCAGCCCTTACCCAGTCGCTATACCGACTGAGCTACCGGGCCCACAGTGGCCATAGGAGATCCACTTTATTTGGTGGAGCGAACTAATGCAGTTTTATTATCTAAAAGGTATAAAATGATTTTAAGCCAAGAACAAGGAAGAGAGGCGCCTTGGGAGTGACGTAATGAACGTATTTATTTATGATTCAAGTATTCTGTGATGTTAAAGCCGCGTCGAGTGGTAAAAATAGTTACCGATGTTTAGAAGGATCGTAGTGGAGACGTCTCACAAGATTTAAATCCCCAACCAGACAAATGTGACAACCCTAAATGTCATAAAAGGGGTCTGATGTATCTGATGTTTGTTGGACCGTGCATCATTGTGATAACTGAAGAATAAAAACCAACTAGATGCCACTTATTATTTTATTGTACTTCTTATAGGCTCAACATGTTTCAAGCATTACTATGCCCATCATCAGGAGCTCCCGGCTATGGTGTTGTTTACCACATTGATCGTGTCGTTCTTGGTTTGCTGTATGTTGGAGGTTAGGTGCAGTTAGGCTGGAGTAGTGTCCGGGCTGCAGGCAGTTGTGCTTTAGCCTGCAACCCGGACACTGAAGATGGGCATAATAATGCTTGAAACATGTTGAGCCTATAAGAAGTACAATAAAATATCAAGTGGCATCTAGTTGGTTTTTTTATTCTTTAGAGTCTGATGTATTTGTGTGTAGTTATGCTGCACCTAACACGAGTAATTTACAGCCCAAATCAATCAAACTGAATCATCGTTATCATTGCAGTCGGTACGGATGTTTTAGAGGACATAAAAATTATCTCCCCTACTGGGATTCCAAACCCGAAGGGATAAGAATTATACCAGATACACTATCACGGCTTCATGTTAAGAAGTTCTAGTCCGAAATGTTTCCTGAAACAAAACGCCAAATTCATTGTCCTATTTGGAATGATGGGATTAGAATTTTAAATACGGCGTCTTATTCTGGTTCTAGTCTGCTGTCCGCTACACAGTAGAACTAGGAACAAGTCATAGGAGAGTGAGGAACGTGACTGAAGCTGTATGCCGAATAAGATTCGAGTCTTTGTCCGGGTGTCTGCTGTATTCTTTATAGACGCTACTGTGGAAAAATATACAGATATGGTGGAAAGTGCAGCTTCTGACATTGCGTTTATTTTCTCTATATTAATCCTGTTACGTTCCGCAAACCGCTGTAGCTCAGTCAGTGTAGCGACTACGTTACACGCTGGACGACAAAGAAATCTGTTTTCAGTTCCTGTCCGGGGTAGAAATATGTATGTTGTCTACCATATCGAGAGGGGACCGCGGTAGCACAGTGGCGAAGGTGTTGTGCTGCAAATCGGAAGGTCGCTGGTTTGATCCCAATGGATTTTTCATTGACATAAAATCCTTCCTATCGCACTATGGACCTGGGGTCGACTCAGCCTCTAACAGAATGAGTACCAGGAGTATTTCCTGGGGGTAAAGGCGGCCGGTGCGTAGGGCTGACAACCTACCAGCATCCTGTGCCGTTGTCATGAAATCTGGGAACCTTAACTTCCTGGGACCGTATGGGCCACTCCAGGCCTGTAACGGGATTGCTATACCATTAGCGTATCGAGACTGGTTAATGTGCCCATCCAGCTTCTTATCGAGTGGGCACTGGGGTCTATTCGTCCAGGGTATAGCGGCCAGGTCGGGAAGCTTAATCTGTTGCCGAAATTAAGAATACAAGGACCTACACCTTCACTCCCCTATACTTCTTTATGTTACGATGCTTTATGAAGGACACGGATAATTTTTTCCTTGTTAACTTTATCTTACCTGGTACTGATATTTCAGCGTTCCTTACCAACTTGCCGCTTGCAATAATACAGACGCCTTTCCAAACAAATCACACAAAATGGAGGTGTACGAATTTTTTTTATACCTGTAATAGAGAATGTAAGTAAAACGTTGCGTTTGGGTTTATTATATACCTTATGTGCATGGTGTACATACCCTGAGTTTACAGATACAAGCAGGAAGGGGCGAAGTTTGAATCCCAGCGTAAGGAGATTTTCTCATCGATAAATACACCCGGACCTGCTGTACCCACGTACTGTGATACTTTCCAGGACGTAAATCGGCTAAAGCGTGACGTCGGCCACTCATATCTAGCTGGGGAGGGCTCCTTTACTGGGGACCCCGAAAGATAATTAAGGCTCTGGAATGGGTGTGTGTTTCTAAAGGGGCCCCACTTTTGGGGAACATGGAGGAACACTCCTTTCTTAGGGCCTTTGAGACAAAGAATTATATCGAGAGATATGTAAAAATGCCCTGTAAGCGGGACTTTTTGATAGAAAAGGAAAGTATATCTGGGTTCCTTTCTTGGACCCAGAGGACATTAATATTTTAAGTCTGGGGGCCATCTGGAACTTTGGTAAAGGTACAGGGCTCTCCTGAGCTGATATCAGATTATGGGGCACGGAGGGTCCGTTTATAAAGCCTAGGTGCATCGGGACCGTAAGGGCTCGAACCCAATGTAAATCAATCCATCAATCAATCATGTCCAGCTACCGCCGAGTTTAAGAATAAGTGGAGCTTTTTTCTACTCCCCTCTACGCCTTTATGCCCTGAACAGAGACAGTTTTTTGTATCTGTAAAGTAACAGCTATTTCCGTCAGAAGCTTACAGTTTACTAGGATACGAGATCGTGGTATTTTTTTACCGATCTTTCGGGGGATCTTGCTGCTTCCTTTGTCAGTGTAGTCCAAGAATATTTAATAATAATAATAATTATTATTATTATTATCATTATTTACTGCAGTCGAGTTGTCACCCGGTGGCAGTGGTTATTTTACACGTATACAAAATATGAAATTGGTTACTAATAAATTTAAGTCGGGAGGGCTACATGAGAAGCATGTAGTGGCAACTTGGAATTCTGGGAACCATCTCAGCATGCGCTTTTAGGCACAGGGAAACCAAGAAAAACCTGTGTCGAGGTGGCCGGTCGCAGGACCTTCCGAATACTGACTTCTAGCCAGCAGTCCGGCATCTAAAGTAAAAACAGCAATGCACACATAATAGAACAAATACACATAAGATGACAACAATACATTTAAATACCCCTGTCACAGTGCAGATTATTATCTTAATGTTCCGTCAGCGTAGAGAAGATAACTTATACTGTAGGGAAAAACTGTAATGCGTTGCGACATTTAGGTCAAGATATCCAGCATTTGAAATCACCACCTGTTGCTTGAATCATTCATCGCCCACGAGCTAGATGTACCGGAAGTGAAAAAGGTCTATCAATATTTAGCAGCCGTAGAGAATGCTAAATTGAAACCTACTTAAACCTGGCGTCCAACATCCATGCATTTCCATATCCACAGCGCTGTTTGGTACGTCTCGATTTGATACAAGAACTGTATAACTCCTGTCTGGCTCTGGGTTTCAGCAGCCTTTCTACCGCACAGTGTTCCGTTTGCGCACGAAGTCTTCTTCCTGACCTCATTCAGGATTATAAAACACAAATGTGTGTGAATTAATTGTGGAATTAATCGTGTCACAAGACGCCGTTGATGTCCGGTCAATCAGGAAGTATAAGGAGACCTAGACAACAAATCTGACGGTTATACAAGACGTGTTCAAAAAAAGACCGAACTCTTGCTGTAAAGATTTTTATTGCTTATTTTCCAGCATTTTAAGCACTGTCCCCTTCAAAGTAGTCCCATCTACTGGCGATACACCGTTCCCGACGTTTCTTCCATTGTTGGAATGCTTCCTGGAACGTACTTTCTGTGATGGCGCGCATTTCTCTTATCGCATTTAACCTCCTCTATGGTTTGGAAACGACGTCCTTTCAAAGTGGTTCTCAGTTTGGGAAACAAGAAAAAGTCTGCTGGTGCTAAGTCTGGAGTATAGGGTGGATGACGCACAACGGAGGTATGATGTTTTGCCAGACAATTGCGGATGAGGAGCGATGCGTGAGCCGGCTCATTGTCGCGGTGCAACATCCAAGTCTGGTTTTCCCACAGTTTAGGTCTCGTCCCGTGCACAGCATCCCTCAAACGCGCTAAAACTTCCTGGTATGACTGTTTGTTGTCAAAACCTGACGCTAGGTGTGCTCAATAGCCGCAGCGCGCTCTCTGTGCTGGCTGGCGCGCTATTTAAAAAGTTCGGTCTCTTTTTGAACACGCCTCCCATATTACACCAAGGGCTGTTTGGTTTTGATCTTTATCCATCGAGTAATATTATCTGATTTAGAAATATTTTATTTTTGTTTTATTTTAATAATACTAGGCGATGGACACTAGAAAAACATTCTAAACACTTTGACCCTTTCTACAGGGTGTCCCTGAGCAGGGCAGCTGTGACGGGGTACCCCGGGCGCTAGCTTTCTGTGAGATAAAACAGCGTAGTTGATGGGCAGGTAAACGGGATTTGGCGTTTTGGTATATCGCTGGATCTGCTGGACTAAGAGGAAGTCTGTCGAAGAGTATGAAATTTCCTAGCCAAAATAACCATCTCCATGTGGCCGAAAATCTGAAAATGGACGATAAGTATAAAAAAACACATGTTATAATTTGATGATACCATCACGTCGTTTGACTGCGTAAATCCGTTTTAATTAAGAAATCAGTAACTTTCATTATAAGGGTTTGTTCTGTGGCCATCCTGTGGTTATTATACCCCAGCAAGTATTTCAAAAAAGAGGGCACAAAACGCAACTGGTAAGATATAAATCCTCGGTCTTACAGTGCCCACCTTCGCCATAAGAATTCCTATAGAAACAGAAATGCGTGGAAAATGTTATTGTATGTCTCCTTATGGATGCTGGGTGCCTAGTATGATACCAGAACCTAATGCCGCAGGCAGAACCGTCTCTGAAACGTGGTAGATTTGAACCACCTGACTCAGGCTGGTGGGTAGGAGAGTGTGTTTGAGACTCCTATCCACCAGCCTGCTCGCACCGATGAATGCCGGACATGCCTTACTGCATATACAGCTGTTTCCCCGAGGAAGAAAATAAGAGGTCCGAAACATATAGGTAAAAAAAATAAAGTGCACACTTGTTCAGGCACTGAGGCTCTCTGTACAGGCCGTACGGCCCATTGGGGCAGTAGAGATATAGCTCTACTGTTTTTGACCACAGCACTAGAAAGGGATGAGGGGTAAGCGTCACCCTCAGGCCGCTCTTTACCCCCGCGAAAGAGCCGGTATCCATTGTATAGGAGGTTGGGCGGGCCCCAGGGCCGGTCTGGACAGGTGCGGAAAATATCGCCCCCCACCGGGATTCGATCCCCGGACCGTCCAGCTCGTAGCTAGTCGCTATACCGACTACGCTCCCGGTCCACGAAACATGTAGAAGAAGACAGAAATTAAAAATTAAATGTTATTTTAGAAAATTGTTCATTTTTTCGTTTATGTTGTGTAATTTTAAGTTATGATTTTTATATAAATAAATATACATATATTATTATATATTTTATATATTTTGTTGTACATATTTCAGAATACTGCTTTTAACCATCCACTATTATTTTATATATCATATTCGTCAAGGCTAGTAACATTCAATATAACCAATCTAGAATTTTAAATTATACAGGATGATTCTGTGGCTAGAGACCCCAAACTATTTATAGACAATAGTTTGGGGTCTCTAGCGACAGAATCACTCTATACATTAGTATTAATAGCAGCATATTTCACTCAATGCATTTAATCAATACCAGAAGCTGTAATACAGCTGTACGAGCTCCTGATGATGGGTGTCAACACCCGAAACATGTAGAGCTGCCTACAGAAATGTAATAAACTGAATAATTCGCATCTTGTTGGACAATTATGAAATTAAATTAACTTTATGTCAGTTGACCTATGACGCAGATAAGCTTCGTGTCCAGTGTCCTGGACTTTGTGAATTTTTGCACCAGGTGATTTTCAGTATGTTTGGTTGCGTTGCTTCGCTGCACTGTTTATGTCAGCTATTTTCGTAACACATCTTGATAGAGGACCGCATACGGAAGAAGAATTGTGTCGTTTGAGTCATCCAATATGTCTAGACGCCACTGCGTCAGATCTGATCAAGGCCTCTTTCTGTCGCTGTATAAAATAAGTGTAGGAATTGACCTTCGGTTATACAAAACTTGTCACAGAAATGTATGTTCTTCCCTGCTCTGTTCTATTTTTGTCCAATAATCGATTTTTTTTTGCTACTGAGCGCTATCGTTGTCCACTAAGCCAGTGATGGGCAAACTTTTTAAAGAGGGGGCCAAAGGAAAGGAAAAAAACTTTAGGCGGGCCAATATAATTTATTAAAAAATAACAATGATACATTTTACAAAATTCTTGTATTTT
>Ga0123357_10015383_pt1 | contig 10029 bp, 6 predicted proteins | sample TergutEmb28metaG_FD_89873 | JGI IMG/M metagenome (GOLD analysis project Ga0123357, IMG submission 89873) | Embiratermes neotenicus P4 segment gut microbial communities from Petit-Saut dam, French Guiana - Emb289 P4 | ecosystem: Host-associated > Arthropoda: Insects > Digestive system > Gut ... | reverse complement strand
TGGCCATTTCTACGATTTTTTGCAACCCCCCCCCCCCTCCCGTGGGCCAGGGCCTCATCATTCACGAGGTTTCTAGATCACACACAACGACGCACCACACTCGGTAGGTCTCTTCTTAACGAGTGATCGGCTCGTCGCAGAGACCTCTGCCTGACAACACACAACACTCACAACAGACGGACATCCATGCCCCAGGTGGGATTCGAACCCACAGTCTCAGCAGGCGAGCGGCCGCAGACCAACGCCTTAGGGTACAGCTACATTGGTGCCAGAAACGACACAACACAACAGTCAGGACAGACTCCAGACAAGGAAGCAGAAATCAAAATCACTACTGTTTATGTCAGCGGCTACACTGAAACCGATACGACTGGAATGTTATCTCCCCTGACTGTCTGGCGCCAACAAAGTGAGTTTGTCTCGAGCCGACAGTCTGGTCAGATACCTGCTGCAGTGCGCATAGGATTCGAGTGTCGTTGCAATGGACAAAACGTATCTAATAGAACTTGGACACCCATGTCGGATTAAATGTAGCCACACGTGTCTGCGATGTATACCCAGACAAATGTTGGATTGCTGTGCTGTGTCGGTTCTGGTTGCAATGTAGCCGTACCCTTAGACCGCGCGTCCACTGGGACAGGCAGGGTGAACTTCACCTTTACCTTTATATAATTGTAAATACTCTACATAGAGGTAATAAATAATAATAATAATAATAATAATAATGTCATGCATGGGATTTGGCAGTTTTACGGCGGTCTTCTTGTGTTATGGGTAATGACACCTTATAGTCGGGTAGGTTAGCATCAACACATCAGAGGAATGGGCTGCCTCCATCTTCAAGGCAGGGGTGATTTTTACCTTGCCGTGTATTTTTATTTTTTATGTTCCTAACGGCAGATACATTGCTTATTTATCATTAACCTGTGCGACCAAGAAAAATAAAACATTAAAATTACACTATAAATACTCTAAGCACTACAAACAACATTCAAGGCAAATATACAAGTCCTAACAGTAAGGAGTAGTCACAAGAATAGTAATAGAAAGGAACCAAAGTCAGTTTTCCATCATTTTTGTCCTGGCTTCCCAGTATCGCTCACACTTTGCCAAATTAAATAGTGCGTTACATTGTCCTAAATGGGTTCTGTCCATGGGTTCGCGGAGGCTGCGTAGCATGCAGTAAGGGTCGGGGCGGATTCCATTGCGGTGAAGGTGTGTACCCAGACAATCATGCCCAGCGCACAGTCGAAATTCTGCAACTGCCTTTCTTCGTGGCCAGTCCGGTAGTTTGGTTATTTCTTGCTTCCATGGTTTTTGGGATAACTTTTTCTCTAGTTCATGTCTGTATACACTTGAAACGCCTGTTTTAAATGCAGTTTGTTAGAATGGTAGGATGTTTCTCTGGTGTGTGTTTGTGTAATTTTGGCCAATGCATCGGCATGTTCATTCCCTGCGATTTGGCGGTGTCTTGGTAACCGCTGCGGTGCAGTTTGTTTGTGTATTACCTTAAGTTGTATTAGGGCCTGGCAGTCTCCGGCTTTTGTTATCACATTTTCTGTTGATCCCACCTTTGAGTCAGAAAAGGTAACAGCTCTTTCAAATTTGTTCTGTTGTAGGTTCAGCGGACGTAGTGCAGTGCGTATGGCTTCACTTTCTCCATCAAAGGCAGTCGAATGTTGTCCCATTGGCATACAGCAGGAGAAAAGCTCACAGTAAATGCCAGCGTCAGCATTTATGTATCCGTCAATTTGAGAGCCATCTGTGAAAATGTGCAACCACTTGTCTGGAGGATACCTGATGCTCATTGTTTCCAAAGCCAGGTGCCTAAGTGTGTCTGTTCCTATTTCTCCCTTTAGTATATTTTGTTGCAGGTGTAGGTAGCATTCAACTTGTTCAACGTCGACTGGGTTTCGCCGTTGGTGCAATGGATGGGGCTTGCTTTTAATCTCCAGTTCCGTCTTTATTTCCGTTACCTTCTGTATAAATCCATTCTGCGTCTTTAAATTTCTCGGCTTGTTTTCGTATGATTTCCAATATTGGTCTCCTGGGATTCTGAGCAGCTTCTCATGTAGCAGCACTGTCTTTTCTTTTGTTAATTCCTGTATTGGTTTATTGCCCGTTATGAAAGTCATCGCATCAATGGGAGTTGTTTTCACTACACCAGTTATCAGTCTTAAGGCTTGATTTTGAGCATGCTCCAGCACTTTAAGTGTATGTGGTTAAGCAGTGACTAGGGGTTCACAGATATATGTTATTACAGGGAGAATGTATTTTTGGTACGTAAGGTTTAAGTTTGACTGGGCACATCCCCATTTACTTCCTGCTAGACGTTTCAGAACGTTTGTGCGCTCGGAGTCTCGCGAGGCAATTTTCAGTTTAGCTTGTTGGCGAAGATCACTCCGAGGTACTTGAATTCATTTGATTGGGAGAGAGCTATACCTTTATCCCTCAACCTTGAATGTATTGTTTTGTGAGCTAGGGAGAAGGGACTGAAAGGCTGTTTTTGAGACATTTATCTTCATATTATTTCTCTCACACCATTCTTCAAGTATGGCCAATGCCTTGCTTAGTGTTTGTTCTGTTTTTCTTCAGCCTTTCTTTTATCTACCTCAGTCCAGAAGACAAGGCCATCTACATATAGTAAACATTTGATGCCAGGGATAGAATTTAGCTCACCAATTAGGTCGTTTATGTACAGGTTAAATAAAGTGCAGCTAGCAGCTCCCTGTGGTAGTCATGTTTGTAAGATGTGATGTTTACAATAGTATGTTCTGTTGGAAATAAATGATTCAAGCCATTGGAGTAGGTTGGATCTGATTCCGGATCTTACTAGTTTTAATAGAAGGTTTTTTTTTTTTTCAGACAGAGTCATAGGCTAATTTAAAGGCGATAAATACTGCTGTTAATATACGGTTATTGTCCAGTGCATGCTTAATGAATTGGCTGAACTTTGCTATATGTTCGCTTGTTGATCTGTGAATTCTGAATCCTGCTTGCTCGTTGGTATGATATTGTTAGTTTTGAGTAGCCAATTTAGTCTGGTGTTAATTATTCTTTCCATGGATTTTCCCATTCTACTAGTCAAGGAAAAGGGTCTGTAACTTGGGGTACTCTTAGGGTCTTTGCCGGTTACCAGTACGAGCACTACTATTGTTTTTTTTCCAAAGTGAGGACACAATACCTGTTTCCAAATTTTTTGAAGCCACATCCGTATTGAGGTTCTTGTTTCTTTCCCTGCATGCCTTAGAAATTCTGCGTGTATTTGATCCTCTCCAGGTGATTTTCTGTTTTTCAGTTGCTGTATTGCTTCTTGGAGTTCGCGGTCACTAATTGGTGAATGCAATATTTCTTCAGTTGTTGTGGGTTTTGCACTTCCACTTTTTTGTTTATGGGTTTTATCCTCTCCTTTAACTATCTTTGCTTTCCTCCTAGCGTACGTGCCCTTCCTCTGTGATCGTGAAAACGTACATGCAAATGTATTAACTATTCCTCAGTCACTAGTAAAACTTCACTATTTTAATGTATTGGTACTTTATTTCTGCAGGAGGTATTGTTTTGAATTCCTTCTAGGTGGTTGTAAGTTTTCTGGATGTCTTTCTGATAGTTGATATGGGATATAACATTTTAAAAGGATTTTCGCCTAGACTCTGTAATTTCTGTCCTTAGGATAGCTGCTTGTCTTCTCCAGGCCTGAACGTCTTCTATTCTACCAGTGTGCTCATCTCTTTTTCTCAGGTATTCTCGTTGGTTCTTGAGAGTTTCAAGGTCATCGGTCCAGAAGCATTTGTATCTCTTCACTCTTCCTCTTGGGATGCAAGCTTTAGCGCAATTAATGATGCTGCTATTGATGACTTTGCCAATCTTATCTGGATGTTATGAAATGTCTATTCTTTCTTGGTGTAGGTTTATTTCTAACATATCTGTGAAGCTTCCCCAGGCAGCCTATTTGAAGTTCCAGGAAGTTCTTATGTGTGAGTCCCATGTTCTCTGTTGTCGGGTGAGGGGTATTTTGGCAATCACAGGCTTATGTCCAGATCCAAGATCGTCAAGTATGATGCGTTTTTTATTCGTTCTAGTGTCGCTAGATACAAGCAGAAGATCTGGTGTGGTTTGGGCTCCATTAAAATGTAGGTATGTGGATGGATCTGTGTCGTTAAGCAGATCCGTCTCCAAGTGGTGCACCCTGGGCATCGTTCTTTACGGCTAAGTGATCTACAACCCTGGCATAGCGACCTCATTAACCTTGCCGTGTCACATCCAAGAAAACCTACAAAACATACACAGCGAAGCAGTGCGCCGCGATAGTTCGGCAGTTTCTCCGACAGTGATGCTATGCGGTCAAGCATGTGGACAGTTAGGGGCGTTTAGTGTCTGTCATGGCTATCGAAGTGGAACACAGGCAAATGCTTCACACCTTTTTGGGCAGTGTAACACGGATCTGTTTCAGCGTGCAATTTGTGTTATAAATACCGACAGACATTTTGTATCATGCCCATATTTGTCTGCATGTCAGTTTGCGTTCGTCCTCTCTAATAACCATTTTTTTTTCTATAAAATCGTAATTAGTTTCCAAGTTAATTCTTGTTCGACTTGCAACTTTTCCCCCCAAACACGCGAATCTCAATGGAGTGAGTGTCATCTTACTTAACAACACGCTGTCGAATGCATAGATTGCGTTTAAAATGAGATAGTTATTATGAATCATGGCTTGACAATGATGTACAGAATTTTAAACTGTTATTCCAGGACTCGATTTTGGAAACAAAGAAAAAAACCTCGGATATTTTTCAATATATCGCGTTTTCGGGCCAAGACTTGAACCCGCTATTACCTATTACGAATTTAGGAATGCCACCCGCTACGCTGCGCCATTAATTTGTAGCGGACATCTGTTGAAGGAGAATTTCAAACAGGTGGAAAATAAGTCAGCTTAATAGGCAGAGGGTGCGTGTAACAAGACATGTGATAACTACAGTTCAGCAACACACGATGCCAGTCTGCTGTTGAGGCCTGTTGAGACTTGTGCACTGGGTTGTAGATCAAACTGTTGTGAGTTACCATAGCTGGGTGACAGCAGGAATTTGGACAATTGTGACGGATCGATCTGTAATGTGTATTGATTTTATACTGGCGAATTGTGTCAATAAATGAGAGTTATGGGACTGTTGTGTTAAACTTAACATATATTGTTTTTAGTCAAGACAGCTGTGGCTATTTTGTTTAAGGTAATTAGTGCGAAACTTAGACCCTTAGTAAAGAACGTTTTGACACTAATGAAAATGAAAACAATTTAAAAATGTTAATATTAGTGACGTGCTGATCTCAGTGGCCGCTCAGTCTAAGGCGCGGGTCTGCGGCCGCTCGCTTGCTGGGTTTGTGGGTTCGAATCCCGCCGGGGGCATGGATGTGTGTCTCTTGTGAATGTTGTGTCTTGTCAGGTAGAGCTGTCTGCGACGGGCCGATCCGTCGTCCAGAGGAGTCCTACCGATTGCGGTGTGTCTGAGTGTGATCGTGAAGTCTCAATAATGAGAGGCTCGGGCCCACTGGGGTTGTGGCGCCATGAACAAAAGATAGTGCCGTAGGACAGCCGTGCGTAGTTTTAACCAGTTATGTCAAAGTACTGAACAAGTACCTAAACATTATGTACATGTTGGCATAAACTGACTCTTGAAATAAACTGTAATAAAAGTAAGGGTGCCGCTGTACACGCCATGAAAGCATATGGGGGGTAGAGGTATAGCTCCACTCATTCACATCGGCAGTAGATCGACGTCAGTGGCCAGCTTTGCCCCTGGGGAAAGAGTTCCCGCTATCCATTGAATAGGGAGCTGGGTGACCACCAGAGTCGTTCTGGATGTGTCTGCTGGGAAGTGAAGTACGATTCTTCGGTCGTCCCGACCGTAGCGTAGTCAGTATAAAGACTGCGCCATTCCGGCTGCTGGCTGACATTGAACCAAAATCAGGGTTACTCTACAAGATTTAATGTACGATGTCATATACCGAGTTGGTGGAATCTGGTGTTTTTACTTGCCGACACACTGATAGCCATGACGAAATTAATTTGGAGCTTTACTGCTGTTTCAGAAACTTCCTTTAACTTTGTATCTGTATCCAGCTTCATATAGCAGGATACGATCTTTATTCACAATTAATAAGCTAATGAAATTAATTCGATTATTGTCGTGCCATATGGGAGATACGTACTTCCGAGGTTATGCTTTTTGTCGGCTGGCTTAGTGAGATGGAACCAAAAGTAATGAGACGTCAAAGGCCGACCTACCACGGTAGAGATATGCAGGATTAATGTGGTGCTGGAAGATGGCCTAGATTACAGTCGATTTTGTCCTATGAACTAGGTTACGTTTTTTAATCTATTAAAAAAAGTGCAAAGGAGAATAAAGATAAAGTTATTTGTACCAATTTATGTTGGTCATTGTCCACTGTCTGTTATAGACATATTTTATATAGGCAACATTTATTCAGCGTTTGGAAAGTTGGCTATACTAGTGTCTTCAGGCCTTTTCTTGTTGCTGTTGATCCTTTTCTTGGGCGCTGAAATGGGCTGCGTTGTCAGCGTTCAGGGAAAACGTGCTGCCTCCGTCATCAGGATGGAATTGTGTAGAGTGGCTAAATTGTCAACTTCTGTAGGAAGTGATCCATCAGAATGACAGAAGGTGGGAGGAGACAGGACTTGGTCCGCGCCAATAGCAACGGAAGACAGCAAATTGTGAGAACGGTACTGTGAACCAGAAACTAGCTGCAGATTATGTTCCTAAGCCGTCACCGTGCACTATGTTGTTGTATTTCATTAGCGACTGACTGGCATAGAACATGGCGGTGGGCTTCCGGTGTGGTCGACGGAAGGCGGGATCAAAAGTGGAGTGGAAAGAAAGTGGGATATGCCAGAGTTTATTTCTTATTTTGTTTAAGATTAAGAAACCGGAGAAAATTGGATAATGAGCTTCATGATTTATAATCGTTATGAGATTGGTTTTTCTTGTGGTGCAACAGCCCTACTCGTTCCTAGGCCGCCTCATGATTGAGGTGTCGCGATCACACACACAGACATACCACACTAGAGAGGACGTCTCTGGACGACGGATCTACCCATAGCAGAGACCTATATCTGATAAAACACGACATTCACAAAGACATCTATGCTCCGGCGGGATTCGAATCCGCAATTTCAGTAAGTGAACAGCCGCAGACCCATCCGAATTATCGGATATTACTCTCGAGGTAATAAAAATAAATGAGGATGAAATGGACCCTGCATGCAGCATGTGTGACTGAGGTGGATAATTTATACACAGTTTCAGCCTGAAAATCTGAAGGAAAGAGGCGTCGTGGAATTCGAAGGCCTAGACGGATGGATCACGTTAAAATACGAAGATTCTACCCTTTGTGTAGAAGTTTATCTGGCTCAGGACAGCGCCAGTAGAGAGATCTTGTGGACATAATAATAATAATAATAATAGTACTGAAGTTGTTTGGTTACATATCCACGTACGGTGGGGGGAAATTAAACAACTCTCAGATTCTGCAGAAGGAATCCATCTATATACATTAGAAATTCAATAGCTTTTATAGAATCACATTATGTTTGTAAGTAACACTTCGCTCTCTTTGGATGCAACATTGTGTGAGTATTCCCATTTGTAATTCACAATTCAACTATCTCGTGACCACACACCTTACATCTGCCACAGCTGAGTACCTTGTATCTGAGCACTGCCTACATTCCTACTTTGTTTGGCAATATTAGATCAGTAGATAAGTAGATAATGTATTTTATACGACGTACAGCTACGTCACGAAGCCATCATTGTTACGTGCAAATAAAGGTCTTGCGCTTATAGTTTTTGTACTTTTTATACTAGCTCTTTATAGTTGATATTATGGATATCTGTAACAAGTTTGAGATCTCAGCATTCAGTGAATATCGTTTGTAGTTTAAAGTTTTATCCTTCTGCTTTCTTGATAGCATATTGAAAGCCTAAACGTGTAAACGTAGCTGGGTTTTATACCAGTACAATACAAGTTGTATTCGACGAGTAAAATAGCCTGTTTATTGCCTTGCTGTTTACAACACATCGGGATGTATCGTCTTAAGACTGGCAAATAGCGAAGTCATTGTTAGATTCCAGGCCACAAATGACACATTGTGGGATCTTTTGATCTTCAGACCCGAAAACGCTTGTCTACAGGCTTTTCTTTAACGATTTATAATTACTAGAAATACTCCCTGGGTCATAAAGTCGGGTAGATAGCGATGCCAGTAATAGATTCCAGACCACAAACTACGCATTGTGGCACCCTTTCATCCCCAGCCCCGAAAAGGCCTGTCCACGGAGGTTTCTTTAATGGTTTACAATTACTAGAAATATTCCCTGCGTCACAAAGTTTCTGTGATGACCTCAAGCGAATAAATTGTGTTAGCCCTAAATTAGTCAAACTCCTACTTATTTGTATTCCATTCCAATCGTCTTATAAATAAGCAAGTGCACATTTTTACGGACCAAGTTGGCTCGTGCAATAACGCTTTATGAGGCTGTTTCTCGAATATGGGCCCGACTGAGCAGGTGGTTTCCACGTCTCAAAGGAACATACTGCCCTGCTCTTTAGGGAAAAAGTATAGACAAATACCGGGCGTACCCACTTCCTTGTGCCCGTCCCAGTGGCCGCGCGGTCTAAGGCGTAGGTCTGCGGCCGCTCTTCTGTTGAGACTTTGGGTTCGAATCCCGCCGGAGACATGAATCTCTTTTGAGTGTTGTGTGTTGTCAGGTAGAGGTCTGTGCGACGAGCTGATCACTTGTCCAGAGGAGTCCTACCGACTATGGTGCGTCAATGTGTATGAGACCTAGAAACCTCATGAACTGGGGGGCCATAGCCCGCGTTTGGCTGCAGCGCCCCCCCTCCCCCGAAAAAAATTCCTTGTACATTCCTCCAATTTCATCACTCACATTTATGCAGTTGAGAAGCGATCGTCAAACCCACGGCTAGCTTCTTTGACGAGGGTCGTTTGATATTTCTGCTGCTAAACATAGGGATGATAATTCCGGGATGTTAGTGATTGTTATAGCATAAATATTCATATAGGTGGTTCTAACATTTGTTCCTAGAAGTGTGTCGGCCAGAATGCGAAAAATAAAATGAAGTCCATCCCCCAGGCCTTGCTTTAATTAGCCAGCCAGTGAGAAGTTCCTATTCTGGAACCCGAGGATGTATAACATTTATCATGAAAGCTCACCGCTGTATCTAATCTTTTTCCGGAGGGGAGAAATTTTATATCACAAACTTTGATCGGTTAGCTAAAATAGTATCTAATTGTAGAGCTGTTGTATGGATAGCCCTTACTTTCATTCATTCTGGTTTTATATTTATTGTCAGTTTATTTATCTTAGTAATTAACCAACTTGATGTACAAAATTTTTGTTTTACAATAAGTTTATTTCATGCCTCTACATGTTTCGAGCACTATGTGCTCATCATCCGGAGGTCAGAATTGTATTATACAGCCTCTGGTATCATCACACGTATAGGTGGCCGTTCCGTGCGCGGGACGGCCACCTATACGTGTGATGATACCAGAGGCATCAAGTGCATCAAGTTGGTTAATTACCAAGATAAATATACTGAGATATACGGTAGGCAAAACATAAAAAAAAAAATTATTGTCAGTTGTTATTTTAAGTTAACTGCTCTTCTATTCTTTAAGATTTTTAAGATCTGCACCCTGGCATCCCTAGTACTCATTTTCTTAGGGTATTCAATTATGATTTGATAAGCTTTTCTAGTCCATGCCATTTTTAGTGATCTAAGCATCCTGGCAATATTAATTAAATGAAGCAGTCTTGCTGCTGCTTCTTCAGCTGCAATTTCGCCGCCACCCAAACATTAAAGCCGTTGTAGAGTGAAAACGGAACGTGATGGCACACGCGCAGAAACCAGATTCGGTCTTCCAGCGAAACGGACGAGTCCATTTATATCGGCGGGGGTGTCAGTTCAGTCGAGTACTGGCTTTCT
>Ga0123357_10015382_pt1 | contig 10030 bp, 7 predicted proteins | sample TergutEmb28metaG_FD_89873 | JGI IMG/M metagenome (GOLD analysis project Ga0123357, IMG submission 89873) | Embiratermes neotenicus P4 segment gut microbial communities from Petit-Saut dam, French Guiana - Emb289 P4 | ecosystem: Host-associated > Arthropoda: Insects > Digestive system > Gut ... | reverse complement strand
GAATACCGTAATATAACTTTAGCAAGGAACAAAGCTCCCTGATGATGATCTAACAAGATCGAAACATGTCGTAGTGTTTTAAAGTGTTTTAAATGTGTTTTATGTGAAATTATATGTGCGTTCTTTGGTTGATAAATTGAAGTGATTCTACGAAAATGCACGGTACTACAATAAGATTTATAGTTTACACCAAAGTTTCGGAGAAACATGCTGCAGCCATCCGCAGGGCGGTGAAAGAAGTGTCCAAAGGGACGCTAAAGTGAGTGCCAGTACGGTTATTGTTGTCTATTCAGTTAGACCATGTGACGTTTTACATGTAGAACTCACTTGACCTGATCCATGTCTGACTGCTGAATTATTACGTAATAATCAGTTATTCAAGTAATAACCTAAGTGGCAAAACATTTCCACCGCAATGCACAATTCAGCTTTGAACGAAAGCTGTTTTCTGAAGTAGCCTACTGCAACAGTAAAAGAGACAATACAAATGTCTTGAATATTTCCATTTTCAAGAGAAGCTTTCGTCTAGGATTACGTCATTAGTACCTAAAATTTGCTGAATGTGTTCCAATGTTCCTCTCTGTGTGGCGGTATAAGAGACTTATGCATGTATCTTTCAAATAATCGGATTTTGTTTGTGAATTGTACATCTTTCTTTTAATTGCACAATTTACGTAATAAATGGAACAAAATATCAGTACTGTTAAATTATGAAAGCTTCGCCATAAATTGATTTGTTTATTGACAAGTTATTTATACACGCAGATTTCAGTTTGACAGATCCTATTTTTATCCTGTTTGCCATGAATGAAACGCCCGAGGTATTATATTCCAGCATGCAGATTGCTGACTTTAGGGAGCTAACCCATTATGTTAGGGCAAGGGAACTGACTACTATAACCAGTGGTTCAATAAATCAGCAATCCAGTTCTACAATCTACTATCCACAACCCAATAAATGAAACGCAATTTTTTCATAAATTATGGCCACAAATCTTTTCTTCACTGGAATAAATAAACAGATGTCGGAAGAATTTTATGTTACTCACACTTTAAGCTAAAGATACTTATTATATTATACTTTTTAATGTAGCACACTGAACAATACGTGTATTCTTAGAGTTCGTTACTATAAACTCAAATTCACTAGTATATTCTTTGTTAACCAAAGATTTTGTATGTCATAATCAGTGCTTTCCTTATATGAAAGCCAAAAAAATAACCAAATTTTAAGTTATCTTTTATTTTAAGAAGAGTTCAAATATAATCCCCATTATTATAACTAAGATAATAATTACAACATCAGGAGAGTAAGAACAGACTTTATTCGAATTGTAATGCATCAACAGCTCTTTCACAACTGCAAGTTGTTATCCGAAATATACCTGAAAACCAGTCTAAGCAGCAATTCCCATTATGCAGAATCAACAAATTTATGTAGATTTGTTCTTAATTAAATTACTATGATTTAAATTACGAAACTTGTTTCATCTGTCCTAAATCGCACATCAATACAACGAAAATGTATTTGCAGATAGAAATGTTATCAGTATTGCTGTAGCACCATTATTAATAAGGGGTTTTAGAAATGTCCTACTTGTCTGTGTCTGTAATATAAATGAAGTGAATGTTTCAGGCTGTTAAGTTCAGATGATGAATTCAAACACTAATAAGGATGATATTCCTTAATGCGTGAAAACACAATAAATTGCATGAAATTAAATGGAACTTACCTTGATGATGAAAATGTCTTCTTTGACACCCCAGTAAGATGGATGGGATGCATTGCTCGACAAATGAAGTGAAATATCACAAATTTAGACAGACAACTGACACCAAGATGTGGTTCTTTGATTACTGGCATAATCAGGAAACACTCGTCTTTGGACCGTGAAGTGTAGAGGCTGCTGACCTAGTGAAAATTGGGACTAAGGGAACAAACAACATAAAAGAATTACTCTTCGTAATAACTTTAATGATGGCAAACATCGCTTCGTGAATTAAACAAGAAATCACAGATGAAGCTTATAGTCCTCACATCGAAATAATATTTTGAATAACATGACTTCGGCTTTAACTTAAGAAATATTATATTATGAAAGGTTGTTTAATCTACAGGAAACTGGTGGTTGCTGTGTTGTAGTAAATAACGTACCTACAGGTACCTACACTTATTATATTAACTGTCACAAATATTGAGTAATACTGTCTGTGTAAACGTGAGAGAGATATTGGTCGATTTTTGTGTGTTTCTAACAGACAGCCACACGGCGATGACTATAAATATTCGAGAGAATTGAAAGTTATATTTTTTGTGGGAAACCTGCTAATGTTTAAATTGTTTTCTAAATTGGTCACAAAACGCATCCTTTTGTTTGTATGAGAATTGTAATGAACATTGCAAGTATTTCCCTTGAATATTTAGTCATTAATCACACATACGTTGTATGTTGTCATTTTGTTTCTAAAACTGTGCTGTACCTTATTATTGTTTATTTATATATTGGAGGTAATTCGTAATTAGACTATTGCTGTTTAAGCCTGTGCTTTAACAAATCGAGATTAATTATTACATAATTCACTCGCTTTCATTCAGCTTAATTTATTCGTGTCTAAAACCATTTCATGCGAAGTATGTAGGGCGCGAAATATCTGTAGTTTTATCCTTAATTTGTGGCTCGAAAATTTTTCGTTCTCTGACGCCAGATAAACATGATTTGCGTGCATAATGTGTGTAGTTCTTCATATCAAGTTACTTTGATGTTCAATTCTAATACAAATACTGATTTGTGGACAAATTTCAGTGAAATTCAGGAGTATCAAACTTCATAAGTACCTGTTTAGCGATATTCAAGTTTTCCAAACAGGTTGCTAATGGAAGGATGGTGTATCAGTTGAAGAGATTTTAATAGGCCCTCCTTAGAAATGTGGATGCTGTTAATAAGATGTAGACTTAATCTACACAGATAATAAAATCGATTTCTCGTATATTTTACTTTCTCCTCTCGCATTATTACGCGACTTCTCATCCAAGACAGGTGTCACACGACAAGCCAGAACGGAAATAATTCTGAATAGTGACGGTTGTACAAGTTTTCCTTCTAATCATTGTTTTCTGGGATCACGAAGCCCAAATTTGAAGCCATTCTGTTAGTTTCGTCGTGCCTAATTGTCGATTCGTGTGTTCAGCCTCACGTAATATAGCGAGAATAGCTGAAGAAATCTGACACTCTGGAGTCTGAGATATTAGTTATTTCTAATTTTGTCTTAACTGGACAGAAATAGCAGACACTAAACATGACTATTCATCTTCGACGATTCTCTGACTTTTTGACTTTCTGACCCCTAATGGTTATTTTCTTTGGGGGTTTAAAGTATAAATGTGCCGTACTGGCATTTATATTTTGCAGTTGTAGCAACGCTGGTCATGATCGCTGGGTCAAGCTAACACCAGTCTTTAACACTTAGTCTGAGATGCTTATAACCAGGAACTATATATTCTGCTGAGTGTTGGAATGGCAATAACTGCTGCAATAATTTGAATAGATGGACAACTGAGGTCAACGGCCCAACCTCATAATGCATGTCATTAAAATGTGCGAATGGCTATGTGAAATGAACAAAACTTGGAAGACAGGAGCTGGTAGGGCAAATCACTATTCAGATACAAATGGAGGTGGACAACTAAGGCGGTCGAAGCCTGGAGCGGACTGAAAAGAAGAAGAGCTACTTCTTTCTAATGTAATTTTTGCAAAAGTGGATTTATTTCCGTCGTCGGCTGTTTTTTTTAAATACAGGGTCCTTCAGAAAACCCTGACGATTTTTAAGTCACAATAAAATCAAAAGTGTACTGTCTTGTTACGTGAATTTATTACTAAAATTATCTTTATCTGAAAGCATTTAATTAAAATATTCACTTCCTGAATATAGTGTCTGTGAGGTGGCGTCCCTTTTTGTCAACACATTCCCGCAATCGGAGGACTTCTGACAAAAGCCTGAAGCAATCGTTCGATGTTCCCAGGAGTTCTAATTGAAGGCTCTCTTCCTGGACGTTTTCTTTTCGCGGCAGACGCAGTTTCTCTGCAGTTTCTCACCCACAACAATAGAGTATTGCAACTAGGGACACTGTAGTTCTGATGCATATTGAAGAGCCGACGAAATATCTGCTGAGTCACAACGCCAGAACCGTTGTTTTAGTTATACGTCTCCACAGCGAAAGCCCGATGCTCTACAGACCATTGCTCCATGGCAACAGAAATGCTTTGAATCTCGCTAGAAGGGCGCTCAAGGACAAAGTCCCCACGCCAACGATTCCACTCACAGCTGTTTTGCCAAATCGTCAGGTATTTCTGCCGGACCCTGTATATTTCAGGCGGAAGAAGTACCCAAAATAATGTCCATGTTTACTCTCACTTGCTAATCACAAAAACATTTTTATATAAGTCAAATAACGGGAAGTATAGAAGACGACCTACGAAAGTCGGTCAGAAAATCAATTTAGCTTATTTGTAATTTGAGCTATTTAATTGCAGCCTAAATGAAAAGAGTTTAGTTTTAGTTTAAGGCAGCCGAATCAACTTGCAGTGTTGTCAAAGTGATTGTATATGCTTCTCGTACAATAACAATCAATTTCATTTCCTTAGTTATGAATTTATACACTACGAGAAAGTATTTTACAATGGACAATTGTGTGCGTGTTTTTGTGCCCATCTTGACAATGCTTTCGAAGTAATGTTTCAGATTTTATTGGGTGACAAATGCTTTAAAATACATTAAAAAGAAAATAAATATTCTACATCAAAACACATTTTCCTAAGACTTGCATTCTGGGGTTATAATCAAGAGTACAAAAGTGCCAGAATCCGTACTTTATGATTACATTTTCTACATTGATGATCACATTTCCTGGGAAAAACACCGTGCAGTTTGGCAGAGAGTTCCTAACATTCTGGAAAAAACTACTACTTCCATCTTCGGAGAAGAAGAGGCCACGAAGAAGGAAGGATCAAATTCCTTAAAACATTTTGTATTTATCAACGAAGCTACACTGGAAAACACCTAAGATTAATGCACATTAACTTCATGCTCACAAACGTGAAAAACTCAAATCTCACACCTCCCAACTTTTTGCCTTTTTATGTTCTAATACAAATCACATTTCCCCTCAAATTTGTGTTGCAATGTGAAAGCTATTTGAGTGCGGGTTTAAGATTTCCTTTATTTATTTTTTGTCTTTCTTCGTTGTAAAAGCGTTACATGTCTTATTCTTTAACGAACATATCTGGATATTAGCAAAGATCAAAGATTCACTTCTAGGGACTCAGCATCGACTAAAGAGACCTCACATGGCCAGGAATTTTTTTGTAACTGGGGAACAATATAACGGGGAAAATAATTAAATTGTGTATTAAAATGGGTACGCCAGAAAAGACACGTGTTCAAAAGAGAGGGAAATAGACATATGATGATGAAAAGTGAACAAAACTTAGCACTGCAAGTTTTCAGTTTTAAATTTTTATAGTAAAAGTGATTTTATTTTCGAAACATGACTTTAACAAACAACCAATTGCAATGAAAATTATAACTTTTTAAAAGTTGGTGGTCGCTCGGCTGATCAGTAAATTACACATGCCAAGATAAGTGGGTTCTTGTCACCACGGTATGGCACGTCTTCAGGTTTCGGATGTAGGAACGGCCTCGAATATAGAAGATAGTTGCGAATATATTGAATAATCAGTCGCGGACAGCAGACAAGGGGTGGTTCTCCAGCTTTGGGATTGGTTGAGGTGCTAATAATTCCTCACCGTAAAAAGTGGCCTTCTTACGAAATGGATACATGTGCCGTGGATCAGGATTGACCCTTTGTTACGACCTAAGCAATGGAAAATAGACATGAGATTTGGTACATGGAATGTGAGAAGCCTGTATAGGGCAAGGTCACTTTCGACGGTAGTCGGGGGCGTAGCGAGGTATAAATCAAATTTAGTGTGTGTACAGGGGGTTAGGTGGGGCAAAGGGTGTACTGTAAGAACAGAAGATTATAATTTTTCTATGGAAAAATAAATGAAAATCATCAGTTGAGAACAGGACTTTATGTATACCACGAAAACGTATCAACAGTTAAGAGAGTACAGTTTATTAGAGATAGGATGTTATATAAAGTTATGAGAGTTCGTTACTGTTAAATTATTTTTTTGAAGGTGCATGAACCGAGTCAGGAGAAAAGTGATAATTCAAAAAACAGTTTTTATGAGGAATTAGACCAGGTTTTCGATCATTTTACTATGCACCATACGACAATTATGTCAGGAGATCTTAATGCAAAATTCGGGAGAGAGGATGTTTTAAAACCGACAATTGGGAATGAGAGTTTACATCAGGATAGTAATGATAATGGTGTTAAAACAGTAAAATTTGCCACATCCACAATTCTAGTCGTGAAGAACACCATGTTCCCGCGCCGAAACTTTCAAAAATACACCTTAACCTTTCCAGATGGGAAGAATCACAGCTAGATTTATTACATATTGACAGATAGGAGATGGCATTTGGGTGTATTCGATGTACGATCCTTCAGGAGAACTTATTGTGATACTGAACACTACCTGGTGGTTGAAAAAGTTAGTAAAATTTGGCGGTAAATCTAAATGTATCACAGAATTTTGATGTGGAGAGATTTCATCTCAGGGAGCTTAGCGAGCTGGAAGTTAGGAAACAGTATTCGTTTAAGATCTCAAACAGGTTTGCAGCTTTGAAGAACTTAAATGATATTGAGGACATAAACAGGGCTTGAGATAACATTAGAGAGAATACAAAAAAAAAACAGCTAAAAAGAATCTAGGCCTGTATGAATTGAAGGAGCATAAATCACGGTTGGATGAAGAATGTTCACTTTTTTTAGATCAACGAAAGCAGGCTAAGATGCAAAATTCAGTTCAGGAAAATAATTAGGAACAGATTAAATTCAAAGAATGTTTGCTGTCATTCGGTGTAGAATCTTTTGTCTTCCAGTTTTCTATCCAAAAATATAACGATTATGATATACAGAACTATTATTTTGCTTGTTAATTTTTTATGGGTGTGAAACTTGGTCACTTAAATTGAGGGAGTAACGTAGGCTGAGGGTGTTTGAGAATAAGGTACTGACGAGAATATTTGGGGCTAAGAGGGACGAGGTAACAGGGGAGTGGAGAAAACTATGTGCTGAGTTAGATAATCATTAGTATTCCACACCAAATATTATTCGGGTGATCAAATCGAGAAGAATGAGAGGCGAGGCGAGGCACGTAGCACGTATGGGAAGAGAAGAGGTGTACACAGTGTTTTGGTGGGGAAATCTAAGGGAAAGAAACCCTTGGAAGACCCAAGCGCAGATGGGAGAATAATATTAATATGGATCTTCAGGAAGTTGTTTGGGGCAGGAAATGAATTGGTCTGGCTCAGGATAGGGGACAGATGGCGGACACTTTTAAAAGCGGTAGTGAATTTTTGGGTTGCGTAAAATGGGGAGCATTACTTGACTTGCTGAGAACCGGTTAGCGTCTCAAGGACAAGTAGGTAAGTAAGTAAGGAAGTAAGTAAGTAAGTAAGTAAGTAAGTTAGTAAGTTAATTACACATGATATTTCAACAACATTTTATATACCATTCTAAATTCCGTGATGCCAAACCTAGCGAACACCTTAATGTCCCATTCCTTTAAAATCTGTCTTTTTGAAACTATTTTCCTACCTTTGCCTAAGTCTTTCAAATGGTCCTTCCATCTTCCCCACTCAGCGTACCATTTTAGTCCTCTGTTTTAATGAACTCGATATTTGAAACCTTCACTCTAATGATTAGTTGCGGCAGGTTACTGGCTCGTAATGCGAAGCTTAACTCCGAACGTCAAATCATATTCTCGGTTTTTCTCGCAGTTCTGACTGATGAAATGATGCCACAGGATATTAAACCCCTTAAAGCCCAGCGATTAGTATATGAACTGCGAAGACTGACATTAAAGATTGTGATCTGGGATATATCGTGTTGTGTTTTCAACTTTAAAGTACGTAGAAAACAGCATGTACCTTCCGTTAACACAACAGTTTATTGACACTACACAGTATATTTTGTGTCTGGAGATATATTTCAAACTTTTCAATCCGGTCAAACTCCAGTCTTTTCAATATTCGCAAAACATACAGTAAGGATGTTACAGCACTAAATCTGAGCTTGATTGAAATATTTTACATTTGAAACATTTATATCTGGTCGATATTTTGAGAATAAGATTTCAGACGCTTTACATTATAATTTAAAACTTTTTGGCGAATTTTGTTGTGATCTCACTTCTGTAAAAATTTCTTATTTGAGTTATGTTAAAATCAATATACATTTCCCTCATAGTGGAATTCTGTATTTTCTTTTGGGCATTCTGTATTTTTTCGCCTACGCCGAAAACCAATGTACACTTGCCTTGTTTTCAGAGTAGTGGTCTGCTTGTGTTTTTTAGTTTTCTCTTTTCTCTCCTTTGTTTTTCTTTGTTATTCGATTTCGTAACGCATCAAGTCACTCCATAGGCAACACTTCCTCAAGTACGTGCTCTCCGGAAGAGTTCTCCTTACACCTTTTCGTAAGAATCTCACTTTAAAGCTGCATGCGCGCAAATTTATACTAAACAAATTAAGTTATATTTACACCCCAATCACTTTAATGTTTTGACTCACCAAACTATTTCAGTTTGTGAGGCATTGCTACTAAAGCCGTATATACACGTATTTCTTGTACTTCCACACAACTGTACTAGCCCTATCTTTAGACGGTCCTCTGAATAAGCAAAGTGCGAAGTTCTTTAAGTAATGTTCTGTAATTAATTTACCGTAAGGTCAAAAGGACTTGTCAATACTTTGTTTTCAATGGCTTCGTACTCTAAGTACATAGCCAGTGTCTAGTTACCTCTGGCGTGCTTAAAGTGCAAGTAGCCAGAATGCCCAATCATGTTTTACATTCTGTACTCTGTTTGAGGCCTCATACAGAAGTCAGTAAAGCTCTAGTGGCTCAGTCATTCTGTTCGTCATTCCCAAACCACAGACACTCCCTCCGTAACACTGAGAAATCCGATTTTATGGAGAAATTGCACAATAGATTGCCCAAATGTTATATCGCTTCGTGTGTAGGCCTGCTTGGCAAAATCAAGTGACACCTACAGTACATTCATTTTTTTTTTAATTTTCAGAAACAAATAATGGGGTTTTAAAATGTATTTGAACCAACGACAAATGATTCATACTCCACCAGTCACAGTGAAACCTGACGCAATGTGTCAATTAAAGGTATGTTTTCACAAAACAAATGTGGCTGCGCAACCCCACCAAGCTCGATTTCTCTTGTGACTAGAATATTTCAACCAACGTGAAAACTGTAACACTAGCGTTGTATTTATGGCAATTGCAGAAATGGTAAAGGCTTTGTTAACAGAACAAAAATAATTTGGTTTAGGTAAAACAGCTGTATTCACAGTAGAAGCCACGGCGTTCATGTGGGAAACACTCGAATAACACCAGCCCAATTGTAGTTCAGCTATTTACTTGAAGGTCACGGTGAACAAACAAAAACATTATACAGTTTTGCCATAAATTCTGGAGGTTTATGGCGTGATTACTGAGAAGAATATCCTGGAATGGGAAGACCGGCAGTGTGGTCCAGTTCCGGTGGGCCATACTGCTTCCTTTTGAAGGTAGCAGGCACCTCCAAAACAAAGGTAAATGTATAATCGACTATATGGCGTCATATCCCAGAAGTCAACATTCAGAATGTTTGTTGTGTTTGAACAAACAATACGTCACGCTTGCAGCTCACTTGCTTAAAAAACACAGCAGCTCTCCATAATAAAAATACGAAATATTTTATTGCATTAATTTGACATCTAAAAGAAATTTATCATGATTATAAAGAGAGCCAACTACTTGCACTTCTTTTTTATGTCTTTTCTAAAATATTTCACATAGAACACTTTAAAAAACACATAACCTCAATTAAAATTATAATTAAAATTAT
>Ga0123357_10015381_pt1 | contig 10031 bp, 8 predicted proteins | sample TergutEmb28metaG_FD_89873 | JGI IMG/M metagenome (GOLD analysis project Ga0123357, IMG submission 89873) | Embiratermes neotenicus P4 segment gut microbial communities from Petit-Saut dam, French Guiana - Emb289 P4 | ecosystem: Host-associated > Arthropoda: Insects > Digestive system > Gut ... | reverse complement strand
GCAGAATATATGACCAGCAGTTGACCTGTTGCGTCGAAATCCACACTGATGATCCCCAATAATTTCCTCTGCATAAGGAGCTAACCTTGACAGTAGGATGTTGGATAAAATTTTGTACTTAGTTGACAAAAATGATATGCCTGTGTAATTACTACAGTCTGTTTAATCACCCTTCGTACAAATAGGTACAACGATCGACTCCTTCCCCTTCTCCAGGCAATATTTCCTTATTCCAAATAGAATTAATAAGTTTGTGGATTTCAGAGCGAATTGTTCTACCCCCTGCTTTAATCAGTTCCGCTGGAATTTTATCAATACTTAGTGATTTGTGTCTTCTAGCTTTTCAATAGCCATCTCAACCTCAAAGGCACTCGGCACGGGCACTAGTGATTCTGCTGCATATATTTCCGTCTGCCTAACATCATTAACCCCATGTACATCCATTTGCTTTGAAAAATGGTTCCTCCTTCTAACCTAAGTATTGTGGGAGTCTGTAACCAAATCATTCTCTCTTCCTTTACTATGTTACTTGTAGGCTGGTATCTCTTCTTCAATTCATTAGTATCCATATACAAGTGTACCTGAAATGTCTGCTAGCTTCACGTTTTACATTGTTTAGATACTTACATTGGTTTGGATCCTGTAACCACTGCATTTTAGCTTGCTACCTTTGATCTAATAAAGCTAAACATTCTTTATCAATTCATGCATACCTTGAAGGAAATGTATCCGTTTCGCACGAAGGCCAGGTGTTACGGTGAGGAGTCGTTAACTTCTCGCCCAATCCCCAACCTGGAGGACCACCCCTTGCCGGCTGTTCACGGCTACTTATTGAATGTATTCGCATCTTCCCTCCATATTGGAGGCTTTGCTACGAAATTTGATACCCTTTCAAAACCAATTTAGTAATTCTACTGACCAAATGTGTTGTCTTCGTAGCACATGTATTTTCTCGCATTACTTTCCACTTCTGTTCCCTAGTTATTAATTATAAGGTGAGAGAGACCTTAATGTGCATATCAATAAAGATTTGCTAGATGGTGACGTATGTTTCCTTTTCGTCTGCAGAAAAGTTTTGACGTCCAAAACTCTCTGCGATCCCTATGTAAAACTAACACGTACAAATACGATATAGAATTAGTATTAGTGTTCTATTCTTTCGAATATTTATCTTCCTAGCCACCGACTCATCACCAACTTTCTCCCCCACATACAAACACAACATTCACGCAAACATTTATATACACAAGACACGTTCAAGTCCTTTGACTTTTGAACACTAGTTCCTTCAGTTCTGTAACAGTTTCCAAACAATACATTTCCAGAATTTTATGTTTTGTTGACCGTGCATCTTATTACAATCCTTGTGAATAACCAACTTGACGCACAATTCTTTTTCTTATATTTGTTTATTCCAATTCTCTACATGTTTCGAGCAACCAAGTGCTCATCATCAGGAAAGTCAATTGTATCAATACGATCGCTGGTATATGTCACTCTATGTAGGTGACCGTGTGGTATGCAGTTTTAGATGGAACTCATGAAGTTCCATCTAAACCTGCATACCACACGGTCACCTACATACAGTGACATATACCAGCGATCGTATTGATACAATTGACTCTCCTGATGATGAGCACTTGGTTGCTCGAAACATGTAGAGAATTGGAATAAAAAAATATAAAAAAAGAACTCTGCGTCAAGTTGGTTATTCACAAGAATGTATTTCCAGTTTTTTTTGTGCCTTTAAAATTTTCGTAACTTCCGTTTTTTCCCGGTTTCGTTGGGATTCGAATCCAAGAATTATTACTGTGCTTGTAAGTAAATTTAAACCATTCTTTTAGGTCTGTGTACTCGCTATTTGCATGCACATGCGTGCTCTGTGTATGTATGTACGTAGTTAATTGTCCTTTATGGTGTGTGGTGTTCATTACACTTCTGAGTTCAAATGTCGGTAGCACAGCTACAGACCTTTTGGCTCTGTACTGCAAATAATATGACGTGCCTGCCGAGTAACACCAGTTGATACACATATGGAAACTGCTACAAAACTTCTGAATTACTGTTCATTAGAACATATGTTTCAGATATGCAGTATGTGTGATTAAAACTCATGGCCTTAATTCCGAGTAATATGATGGCTAAGGCAGATGATTTTATTACTGAATATTGAGGTTCATGGTTTCGTATCATGTTGGTGGAAAAAGTCCTTCCCCTATTTTCACCATTTAAGATCAAAATTTTGCTGTTGTGAACTTTGACATAGAAGTAGGTCCTGTATTTTATAGGATTAATATTATCGTACCGTGCCATAAACCACTTTTACATAATTCTAGTAAGACCTTGGTGGGTTGATATTTGGTAATATTTATAAAGACATCTACGGATGTAAATTTCAAATAAAGTAGAGCACAAGCAAATTCTAATTACACTTCACACTCACTAACATATAGGCCTGTTGTTAGGGTTGCTAAATCGTTAAAGATGAGATTGGCGGGAAATGTAGCACGCACGAGAGATGAAACATACATACGTACATAATACATATTTACACATGCTTGCATCCACATATACATTTATTTTGTTGGTTTTTATATTAGTGATAACACTATCACTAATAGTTTATTTATTATGAGAACTGGTTGGCGTAGTTAGAAACAGCTTGAAAGGTAGACCTGAAAGGGGGAGTCATCTAACACAGCGAGGCAAGCATGACGGGAGGATAATTTTAAAAGGAATATTTAATAAATAGGATATTACAATGCGGACATGATTTATCTGATTCAAGATAGCTTTCACTGACTGGCTGTTGTGAACATGGTAATGAATTACCGAGTTTTTAAAAGCTGGGAGTAGTCAATGGATTACTGACTTCCTAAGAAGAACCAAGATGCAGGAAGTTGCAGGCAGATGGACGGAAGTTGGTAGGCTATTGACCCAGTATAATGCTGTTCGTGCCTTTCGCAGAAATACTGTGCAAGTAGGCCTAATGTGTTTGGACGGCGAACGTAGCTAAGTGTGCACGTAACGGTGGCCATGACTTGGAGAAATTAGTCTATTCTGAGGACTGACCATAGTAAACCATCGATCGGTCGAATAGACATAGACAAAGACACAGAGACAGATATTTGGAAACGCCCAATGGGCTGTGTGACAGACCTCTAGTATGGCACAAAAGCAAATGGTTAGCTCAATTAAATTTACCTAAAAGCGACACACAAAGACTGTTATTAGCTTTGTTTTGGTTTTATAAAGACTTTGTATTAGTACCATTATACGTGTACTGCGGTCTGGTGTTGTTAGTGGCGCGAACCAGGCTTCTTGCAGCCTTACTGCTTGATCAGGCTCTACTCCGACGACTCAAACCAACTCCTTCTCTCCCAGTTATTTCGAAGGTACTACGATCGATATAACTCACTGTAATTGAAACAGCCAGTCTGATTTCCTGCTGGTTGCCCTAAACTGTCGGCCTGCAGCTTGATGTCTGTACAACATTACTGCATTCACATTGTGTAAACAAATTTTGCTTTGCTCCAGACGTTCTTTACCCTTACCATGTCGCGGTTTATCTCTCTCTCTCTCTCTCTCTCTCTCTCTCTTTTGGCTTGTTTTTTCCCATCAGAACTCTCTGTGCACATTTACGGCATCATGTTTTGTAAGGATGCTGCAAGTCGTACAAATACGTATAAACTGGATCGGCGTTTAATGTACGACTGTAAATATGATGCCCTCGTTATTGGATTTGTTAAGATTCAAAATCTTACATTGTGGATATTACAATAAATACCGCCTTACTGTCGACAAGAAAATTGTGTTCCTTCAATATTAACATTTTCTATGACATCACGTGAAAATTATGTAAATATGGTCAGTGTGACGCATGAAGGGAATTTCCCATGGGGGCTGCTCGAAAACTGTAAGATCTTTGGCAATATGAACTGATGCTGGGATACGAACAACTCTTATTTATCGAACGCATTACGGTTAAAACACACAGGAAACGCTTCCCTGTAGCGTCGTTCATTCTGCTTATGACTGAGATCACACGATCTTTGCTGTGTGCATATCATCTTGATACTGAGGGACCGATGACCCGAGGTTTCAAGTGCTACAGTCCATTTCTGTCTTGCTGTTTTACCGACAAGACTTTTGCTTCATTCTCTCTTGCACATAGCAAGAAAGAAAAACAGGCATAGGACACCAGGAAGAATGGAAAGAAAGACGTAAAAAGTACAGAGATAAAAGAGAGGCGGAAAGAAACATGCTGAAGGGAGAGAAGAAGGAAACTGGAAATAATCAAGGAATTAATGAAGGAACCTGAGTGAGAAGGTGGGAGAAAAACAATAAAATTTTCCAGCGGCTGTTATTAAGATCTGTTATAAGGTTTAGGGAGGCCATTCTCAAGCAGCCTGTGAAGCTGGAACCAACATAGCCCTGGACAGAAAGAGGAGGAGATACATTTCTGTAACGGCACGCAATATATGTGTAATTCGTCCGGACATACGAACCATTCTGGTTCAAGTATGCTGCATGTACGGTGATCAGTGAATGAAATCGCGTCGTGTGTGAAATAAATAAAAAATTCAAATATCCACGAATAGGGCTTTACCATCACACTCAGAAATACGACACTCGGTAGAAGTCCTCTGGACGGGTGATCAGCCTGACGCAGAGACCTCTATATGACAACCCACAATACTCACAAGAAACAAACATCTACGCTCCCTGCGAGATTCGAACCTGCAGTCCTAGCAAGCGAGCGGCCGCAGACCAACGCCTTAGACCACGTGGCCACCGAGATCGGCCTAAGAATATGTTATTCACCGTAAATACAGAAATCCCTCTTCACAAATAATAATTGAGAGCATTAAAAGATGGCAGTGCCTCTGCGTTCATCCATTTTTGCTGTTAATGTATTTTAAGTTCTCTTAGTAGATCGTATTTAGGCCTGTAATGTCGAATGATGGGGCAACTAGGCAACAGTAAATTTGGCACAAATTGTAACGAAGCCGTCGTGCCTTGATTTGGGGTACTAACTGAGCATTTGGAAGCAGCGATTATGAGAAATCACAGATACCATAATTTAGTAGCCTATAGCCCTTTTGCAGGCCGAGATTCTAGCTCAGGACCTCCCGAATTCTGTCAGGATTTCTACCCACTCGACAAACTTGTTCGGTCCAGTTTAACCCACTGAGTTGGTCCAGTTGTCCTTTATTGCTACTTGCGCACCGACAGACTTAATGTTTTGTCACGCACATTGTTAGGTATTTTCTCAGCTGATGGCCCGTAGCTTAATCTTTTACGAGTAAAGCCGAGTGGTAACTAACTGTACCACTTGCGTAACATTTAGGCGCTCTGCTTAGGGCAGGGTCCTGTACCAGACCATTCCACGCGCGATTTGTGGTGGACAAAGTGACAATCAGACAGGTGTGTCCCCCCCCCGAATACTTCGGTGTTTTGGTGCCAGTATCATCCCCCGAAAGTTCCATTAGGATTCGTTCATCTACCACCGACTGCATGTAATCTTAACAACTAACAGCGTCATTAATTAACGAACATAAAAGAATACTGAGAAGAAACCATAATCAACCACACTACAAACTGTCAACAGAGAGCATTCGTGCGGGCACAAAGAAGTAAATTAAACTATACATATAATGGATATAATGTACGTATATGTATGTATGTATATACATACATACATACATACATACTGGCACCAAAACACCGAAGTAACCCGGGGGGTGGGGGGTGGGAGACACCTGTCTGATTGTCACTTTGTCCACCACAAATCGCGCGTGGAATGGTCTGGTACAGGACCCTGCCCTAAGCAGTGAGAGGCCGGTGTCCAAGTGCCTGACTCATGGCCCTGCTTTTTCTGTGTTGTCACTTAATGGCTTTAATATTGCACTACAGATAAACACGTGTGACTGTGTTGGAAAGAAATTAGGTGTGTTGAACTGCAACAGAATTTCACTGCGTGTAATATATAGTACCGATTCCCGGCAATCTCATTCCCGTCCTACGGGACTGTACTTAAATTACAAACGTTACTGCCCATAGACTTGCTGTACCTTGTAGTTACTGGAGTTGCTTATCAATGAACAAATTTTTGTTGTCCTTTTGGCTGGTTTTAGCCAGTATAGAGTGATTTGGCTGACAGTAGGCTGTCACAGGAATTTGGGAGTCTTCTGTTTTACAGCGTATTTTATTATCTCCTGACACTTTGAATGCCTTTTAATTTGTTACATTTCCGGGTACTGAATATGCAAAGTAAAAAGATACACGACTTAACTTGCTCTTAGGGAATCTGCTATTAGCGGTTTTTAGGCGCGTTCGCAAAATTGCGAAAAACGACTGATAGCTTCGCCTGTCTTTCCGTCCGTCCGTCCGTTCGTATGCATGGAACAACTCGGTTCCCATTGGACAGATTTTCTTGAAAGTACATACCTGATTATTTTTCGAAAATAATTGAGAAAATTCACGTTTGATTACTATCTGACAAGTATAGTGGGTATTGCTCATGAAGACCCATTTACATTCATGATACTATCTCGCTCAATTCTGCTTAGAATAAGATATGTTTAGGAAAGAGTTTTGTAGAAAATGAAACATATTTTATATTAAATAATGTTTTCTACCGAAAATCGTGACATTATGAGACAATGTGGAAAAGTCTGGTACAGCCAGACGGACCACAGATAATATAAGACGGTACATGTGGATTGCATGATGGATAACTAAGGCTACAGGCACTCAGAATGTGTAATACTTATTGCTTTTTCACGGCAAGAATGGTTACGCTAACGCGCCGTAATGTTACGTTTATACGTATATTTCTTTCCCGTTGAAACTTTCCTCGTTAGATATCAGTTGCGGACGTCCAAGGACACGACAAGGAAAATCTGTTTTAAGGATGAGTGTATTTTCGTACAACATTTAACTCAGCCGGCCAGTGATGAAATTTGATGTCAATTGACGTCATTCTACTGCAGGAGATTGTACAATTCTACTCCAAAAAAATTTCTTAGTTCATTGATGTGTCATTGGTTACGAATGAACCTGACTTTTGTGACAGTTAATAAATTAATAAGCAAAATGTAATTTAAAAGCTACGTTAACTATAAGATGACTTCTTATTTAGTGTATTTACTAGCTCTCTTTCCGATGGTGTCATTAGAATTTTTCATTGACATAACCCTTCCGCCCGCACTATAGCCCTGGGGTCGACTCAGCCTCCAACAGAAATGAGTACCAGGAATATTTCCTGAGGGGTAAAGGCGGCCAGTGCGTAGGGTTGACAACCTTACCACCTTCATATGCCGATTGTCTTGAAATTTGGAACCCTCAGGGCCTCTCCAGGCCTGTAATGGGATGGTTTTACCTTTTACTACCTCTGTTTATTCGGTCTTTCTTGATTATTCACGGTGACTCTTATCTGCGAGACTACACGACGTCACATACCACGAGATTTTTAACGTCATAGTCACCGCGGCTAGAATCACAAATCGCAGAGTATGATGCAATTGTTATGACGAGTTTCTTTTTTTCCTGCGCAGCCCAAATTTCGGCATAGATGTTCGAAATTGCACTACCTCAGTCGTCACTGAACAAGTCATTATTATGTATTTCTCGCCTTCATTTTCGAGTGTTGTGCCAGTAATGACGGTCCTATGACACTTTTCCTTATGTAGTAATAGAGTTACCATGCCTGCTTGGTAATACTGTGATGCTGCTGTTGTTTTAGTGCGAATTATGCTGTGAATAGTTTAAATTATCTCCATACTTGTTAAGATCTTAATCATGAAATCTTAAAAACTAAATACCATATAAAAGGTATTTGCGAAACATAGTTTTGTGTTTCAGGTCTTTCACATTGTAACTGCGAAGCATTAACTTATTAAATTTATTACAGTGTCTGCTGTAATTGCAGGAGATATTAATTTCAGGCACTGTAGTTGCCCTAAATTTAGCATCATTTACAGCACCTCTTAATGACCTGATGTACTTTTGGTTCTGTTGCCTAAAGTGCCGCGTTTGTTATAATAAGTGATACGCCGATGGATGTAATTACGGAGATGCTTTATCCACACAGGTTTTACCACTTTGATTGACCATTCCATGCCATAATTATGAATATAGCTATGTCAAAGTAGTATTGCGCACCGTCTGAATAACGCAGGGGAAGCGGTTATTAGTACTGAGTACAATGCAGAAGTGGAATATTTCCATAGATTCCCTCATAAGCAGACTGCTTGCTTATTTTGTTGTTAGAGGACTCTTCGTCGTAATGCCTAACCCCGCATACTCCTCATTCCCACCACATTCTTGTCTCTTGTACAAACCATACTATTCTCTTTCCTCTTTCTGTCCCAAGGTACTTCCCGTACGTGTAACAACATTGCCGAGGTAAACTTTTTAGCTGTGTAGCCAACCCGAAGCCACCTTTATTTCAGGAAGGGTTCTCTGGTCGAATCTACAGACCGACTTGTGTGCAAGCGGAGTTGAAACTTTGAAGAGCACGCTAGATACAGCGAGTTGGTTCCATAACCCGAGGACCTAGGGATTTTACTTTTTATCTTTTTGATGCTATAAGGTTGCTCACTGCAGCAACATGTTCTCTACACAGTTTTTGATATCTCTCCATTGGATCTTTTCTCTCCCATTTGGCCAGGGTGGGCTAACTAATGCAACAACTAGCGACCTGAGAGAATGAGAAAGGGAGAGAGAAGCGAGAGTGTTTAGCTATGCTAGAAACGTTTCAAAGCCACATCATGAGGCCGGATGACTTTTCTTTTCTCTCCTCTTACTACTTCTGTTTCCCTTAAAAAAAAAAGAGAAAGGAAAACATACATGACGTATAAAAAGAGCCATAAAGTTCCATGCTGTTGCGGTAGACTGAAAAGAGAGAGATATATATATATATATTTGGTGTGGAGACGTTAAAAGAAGAGGAACCACTCGGAAGTTATTTATGGGACATTACTTTGTCTAGGCGTAGATATAAACACGGAAGAAAATAACGTGACTCGGCGACTCACTGGTGCCCTGTTCTGTATACGAGGATGTCTATTAATAGACGGGATCTGAAGACCTGTAAATTAATTATTCCTTGTTTCTCACACAGGTCTTCACTGTCGTCAGAGTCGGCTAGTCGGAGCAGGTTTATTAAATTAGAGTGTTCAAAATGGCAGACACCAACCAAGCACGATACCATCTTTGCTTAAATGCAGAGCAAATTCAACGAACAGGAGGTAGCGTTTGTTTGATTTTGTCGCAGTGATGTAAACAGCTAACAATAATCAAGCTACATTTAACACATTTTGAAGAATAGCTTTCCTTAAGAATTATGGTTATTGGTTCAGCATGGTAGTTCATTATGGAAATGACTCTAATTTTACTGCAAGCTTCTAGTATCTGTGACAACAAAATAATTTTGAAAGGTCAAGAACACAGTCTGCAAATGCCTGTCGTTCATTACGTCTGCCACATACTAAGGCCCTTTTCAGATATTTTGCTCCAGCCTTAGATAATTCTGGCATAAAACCCACCCTTCATCGTAGTGATCTTCAGAGGATGGTCCTGCACAGTATGAACATCACATTCATCCTCTCTGTGTGTATTTAGAATAATATGAAAAGCTGAATGGTAACATGAGGGTTGTTTGACTGTGCTTCTTCCTCATGAAATAAAGTGAAATGCCATCTTGATGCAACTAGGTAATTTTATTGATGTTTTCTTAGCTCGACGTGTTTCGCATACATACGCCCATGGCCAGGAGCATTAGATGTTGAGTTGCAGCATATGGCTTTCTGCACCGAGTTTTTGGATGGGTGGTAGTCTTGGGAGCCGCTGCGTAGGTCGTGTGTGCGGTGCTATGCACCCTACGCAGCGGCTCTCAACTTGACATCTAATGCTCCTGATGATGGGCTTATGTACCCGAAACATGTCGAGCTAAGAATACATCAATAAAATTATCTTATTGCATCAAGTTGGCATTTCACATTATTTTATGAATGAAAACAGTGTGC
>Ga0123357_10015380_pt1 | contig 10031 bp, 5 predicted proteins | sample TergutEmb28metaG_FD_89873 | JGI IMG/M metagenome (GOLD analysis project Ga0123357, IMG submission 89873) | Embiratermes neotenicus P4 segment gut microbial communities from Petit-Saut dam, French Guiana - Emb289 P4 | ecosystem: Host-associated > Arthropoda: Insects > Digestive system > Gut ... | reverse complement strand
TAGCGAAGGGCCTGATAGAATGAGAGGCAGTCCTGCACTTGTCTCCACACCTGGACTACTCTCTTGTACATTCAAGTGATTATTGAACGATTAGTATATGGAGTGTAACCGACTAGATTATTTGGTACATCACAGGAGTCATTTTTAATAAATTCTTTTGTTTTGTAACAATGCGTGTACTACCTATTACCCCAAGCAACGTCACCCATCGCTCCGCTCGGCAACATTATATGTACATGTACACTTAGCTTATAAATATACAGTGTGCAATTTTATATAAATGAAGTTTCTATAGTTATGGTGGGTTCACTGATCTAAGACTACACAAACTATATTTCCTATAGTTATAGTGGGTTCATTGATCTTATCACTTTGTTATTATATTTACTATTATAGTACATCAAGTTTGATTTTCATAATTTGTGAGTTCAGTATCTGAAGTAAAACTATTATAGGATGGAGTGAAAGGTGAGTAAGGGAAGTAAATTAGCAAACAATAGTGTGGAAAACAACTTACTCGTACAAGCAAATTAAATTAAAATAAGGTAATGTTGAAGTGTTAGGTTTAGATGTTTCTCTTCTGGTGTCATTGAGTTGTGCGTGTTCTAGTTGAAATGTTCAAAGAAATAGGGCTTCAGACATTCCAACCTTCTATGTGTGTAATAGTGATGAATTTCGAGGATGGCAGAACGATCCTTAGAGGCACAGCTTTGTGTGTAGTATGTGTCAGCTGGTTATTCGGCACGTGTTAGTATAGGTCATACATAGTGTGGATCTACAGTTCTGAGGGTCGGATGGTCGTTGTGCCGCGTGGTGTGTGGATTAATAGCATTGGCTGGATCATCTCCCTGGATTACCGAAAGCTGGTGTGTAGATGCAGGTGTGGGTGGTTTTTTTTTTATCGCTCAGTTTGTGCACTATGACAGCAAGGTATAATAAAACAGTTATATTTTCAGGGCCACTGTGGGCAGGAAAAGCATGAAGTAGCCACATTTTTAGGACAGTGTTCTTACCTAATAGCCTGGCCTTCTGAATGTAAAATCTGAATCAGTTAAAACGTATGCAACCAGGAAAAGGTCAAAAGGCTGTACCCTGCCCTCACAGCAAGTTTAAATACGATATATTACCTGTAACATGACGGGCTATAAAAGTCCAGCAGGGGCTATATCTCCAAATGGAGACATTAGGATTACTGTGCTGCCACCTCCTGTCTGATAGTCTACCCCAAAAAATTAAAGGGGGCCAGAGAGTGGTCATTATTTTATCTGACAACTATCACTTATCACTTTCTGTCGGCTCGTCCATCCCTTCAACGTAGCCCACTCATCCGACTGCCCAAACGTGCGACAAGATGAATCGATATTTGTCACATAACATAACAGCCTTGTATTACCATAGGTGGAATGAACTGTCCTTTGGCATTGAAGTTATATGCCTTTACGTGTTTTTGGCCGGTGACATTTCTAACGGAAAATCAGCAGCCGGTCAGTTGTACACGTACATCGACAGCAGACTGGCAGACGAAACACAACAAATAACCTCCCTCTGACACCTCACGTACAGAGAAAGCCCGTTCGCCAGTTATTATAAGTTCTTCACCAGCCTAAAACTAACAAGTGGTCCACAGCAACAATGGCTTTTAACACGTGTTTCAAAACCATTCTGGATCCTGTCTCCAAAGTAACCTTCGGGTTTTGACGGCCGTTCAAAATACAGTCCGTTTCACCAACACACTACGTAAGGTTTGGCGAATCACCAATATCAGCGTCATTCTGGAATGCCGTCGGTTTTGAGAAGTCACTAACGCCTTACATTGTTCGGACCTTCAACTTGGGACACCGACAAAGCTTCCGGTTACCTTAGGCTAGGTGGATGCCTCATCACGGAATTAAGAAACTAAACCATTCCTATTTTCTGCTTTTCATTAGAGCCTGTTCTTCATTTTGTGTTGTGTTGCATAATCGCACGCAGCCTTTACATCGCATTCTTGTCAGCCCAAACCCTACATCACAAAGCCAAGCAATACTTGCTGCCGGATCATTTTCTTCGCCAGAGCCGAACATGCTTCTACCACCTCAGTGTTGGAGATTTCTAGATCTCTCTCTCTCTCTCACTCACACTCACACACACACACACACACACACACACAAACACACACACCAGGCAGGACTCCTCTGAATCATCTCATCGCAGAGGCTGCAACCTACACAACACAATTAACACAAGAAACGAACATCCATGTCCTCAGAGGGATTCGAACCCGCGGCCCCAGCAATCAAGCTGTCTCAGACCTATGACTCAGAACGCACTGGCACCGGGATCGGCCATCGTACCATTGGTCTAGGTAAGCGTTTCCCCAAATGTTTCTGTACGCGGACCCCCTTTAGGCTTCGAAAAGTAACCACAGATCCTCACAACCTGCTCACGTATACACAGGGTGTTTCAGGAGGAAAAGTAAATATTTTAGGAGGTGGTAGTATGGACTATTCCGAGTAAATAAGTTCATATAAACATGTGTCCAATTTTCAATGGGTGTGAAGATACAGTTGTTTGAAGTTGGCGAGTACAGATCCGATTTTTGTCTGTGGGGATGGATGAAAAGCGAAGCCTACAAAGAAAAAGTAAACACAAGAGACGAATTGGTCGCTTGCATTATGAATAGTGCTGCCCTCATAACGCAAGAACGCCAAGGCGACGTCAGGAGTGCTACACGTACTACTGCCAAAAGGGCTGAAAAATGCATTGAAGTCGATGGTGGGAATTTTGAACACTTTGAACTGTTGCAATTTATTGAGACTGTAGTGCTCCTGTGTAAAAGTGCGACTTCACTGGTATCACAATTCTGCACTGAGTGGAACTGAACTACAAAAAATTCCTACTCTATAAAATACCCTTTTATAAATTACGAAATCACTACCACCAGACAGTATTATTCAGCAGATACTGTCAACTGCTCTCAGCTTTATCGATGGGGATCTGAAAATCAGGATTCAAGGATACTATAACATGACCTCAATGTGAATAAGAAACCAACTAGATGTCACTTAGTATTATATTATATTTATTTCTACTTTATAAGTTGCTCAACATGTTTCAGGCCACCTTGTGCCTATCCTCAGGAGTTGACGACTTAGTGGTACTTTTGCTGCTTGTGGTGTAGTGCTGTGGCTGTGTAGGTTGTCAGATCCGGTTGGCTGGTTGTGTGTCCATTGGTGAGTATGTAGCACAACTCTGCTACGTACTCACCAATGGACACACAACCAGCCAACCAGATCTGACAGCCTACACAGCCAAGGCACTACATCACAAGCGGCAAAAATACCACTAAGTCGTCAGCTCCTGAGGATGGGCACAAGGTGGCCCGAAACATGTTGAGCAACTTATAAAGGAGAAATAAATATAATATAATACTAAGTGACATCTAGTTGGTTTCTTATTCAACACTGAACTACAATGCACGGTTAACCACACATCAAATTTATAGTGACCTCAACTAATTATCCAAATTTCCAAATAAACATATCTATATTCTAATCTACTAAATAAACTATCAATATCACTTCCAATAAACTTAGTAATTCCCTAAATAAGTTACAAATTTATATCCAGATGTAAATTAAAATAGTTGCTTCGCCTCTTTATATCGTCGTAATCTAAGTTTCGTTAATTTCGAATTTAGAATCTCAATCACACAAGGAATATAAATTGCCAAAGTTGTTCAACTGACGGGAAAAAAAATTATAATCAAATTGTAATTTCAATACAGTCAACAAGACTCACCTTTTATCAAAAGAAAACAGCTGTACTTTGTCATTGTAATCACTCTGCTTATCCATTGTATATTATTTCACTTACAACAAATCTTCAGACACACAGACACCACATAGCCGGTAACGAGCAGCAATTCGGCAAGCAAGCAGTAAGTCGGTGATTGAGTGAGGGCGATTAACCTTAAGCGGTAAAATTTAATAAAGATGGCTTTGTAACTAAGACATTCCTCGGAGTTTAGTAAACTCCGAGACGACGTCACTGCATGTTCAGGCATACTTCCAAGTATGATGAACTGCCTGCCGCTGCAGCGTTCGCAACTATTCGTTTCCCGTCAACTTATATCTAAAGTACTGTATAATGTTAACACTGAAATATACTAAATTGTACAAATTAATAATAATTTACAATTACGGTCCGTATTCATTACAAGATCATTTACATAACCAATAAATGCAATCAATACGTCATTTGTCTTTCCTTCACATCTTCTGTAAGGCTTTTTATGCGTAACATCCAAACAGCTGTATCGCCACAACCAATGAAAATTGGACACATATTTATATGAACATATTTACTCGGAACAGTCCATACTACCACCTCCTAAAATATTTACTATTCCTTCTGAAACCCCCTGTATAATACCGGAATGACAGGTATGCAAAATTAAATATGTCTCTCAGAACTGACTTCACATAGCTAATAATTAATACATACCAGTAACAATGAACTGCATGATTTGGCCTTAATTAAATTGACTGTCGCTCGCTTTGTGGGTACAGGGTGCTTCTTAATTAGATATTCTAACGGTCATACGAAATAAACACACAACCAATTAAAGAATTTCCACGATTATCTTCAACAAAATATTATTCCTTTAATTGAAAAATAAGTAAACTTCACAGCAGCCGTTACAGAAATGTATCTGCGGATCCCCTGGGAGCTTGTCGCGGATCGCTTGAGATTTCGCGGACCACAATTTGGGAACCACTGGTCTCGGTTATTTCTCGATGCGCCAATTTTTTCTCAATGGGATGAGCACACAAGGTTAAAAGGAAACACTAAAACGGCAGCCCCTGATATTCGGAACTGTCACAACTACGAATTCACGTTTCGGAAATCAGCGTGGCGGAACACTCCAACGACTCTGATCACATCATGCAACATCCGGGGTTGTTAAGGCGCCTTCGTCCAACAAATCTTGCAGGAGGGTGATATTATAGGACCAAAGCCTCTGGCTTACCTCGATTTACTAAATTTATCACATTTTTATGCACGCAATGGAGCACCTGTTAGATGCCGTCGTGTGGGCGGTCGCTACCACAACACTTCACGGAGCACGCCCCACGCACGCAAGAAAAGAAGCTACCTATAATAACATTTCTAGGACGCTTCTGATTATGAGCTTCACCAGGGGTGTACCTGGGGACGAGGCGAGTGATGAGGCCGCCCCGGGTGTTAGAGTCCAAGGGGCGGCAACATGGACAGCAAAATAAATATTTCAAATGAAAAACTGTGACTTTTTGGCGCTAAAAATATTAAATTATTGACAAAATAAAGGCAAACTGAATCAACAGCTCTGATATTTTTTTTAAGTTCGAGATTTATGTTAGAGACGGAGAGATTACTAACTCCGGGCGCCTATAAAAAGTAGCTACGACATAGCTGCACTACGTTTTTCCAGCTGCAAGTGTCGAAGACCCTGGTTCAAGCAGCAAAGTTTGTAACATGTACTCGAGAGTTGTCAGGCGCGAATTCTCGTCGTACGAGCGTGAGTCAAATGAAAACCTTAAATATGTTTTATCTCATAATTTATTGAGCACAAAAGGTACACAATGCCTTCGTTTTTCTAGGTAGTATTGTTGTGTAGTTGACACACATTAATTTTTGTTGTGGGTTTCTTTCTTTTCTTTCTAGCATTCCTGTATGTACTGTATGTTAGTCATAAGCTTAATTTCATCATGCTTAGTTCTCGCCTCTCTTAAGACCAGGCATGGGAGGAATATAATTTCCTTCTATTTCTTTTTGTTTATAACTGGATGCGCTACGTGTTTATCGCGCGAGCAATGTGTGGAATATCGAAATGTAACAATATCTGCATTGTTCTGCAGCAGCAGTCTGCTGTGTATCTCGAACAGTGACTGAGCAACAGAGAAGGAAGCTAGACGGTCAGTGAGTATTAACGGTAACGAAGAGCCCGCTGGCGAGATTTGTCACCAGTACAGTTCAGTTGTAACTGCAATTATTCCCTACTTACACACAATAAAACTCCAGTACACTCTACTTAGGGGATTATTGACAGTGTGTGCGGCCTGTCTGACTCCCCGTCTTAACCTGAGTTCCGAGCTCCGTCCCTCCTGGGAACAACATCCAAGATACGTTCCTCATCGGGTCCGCAACGGATACAACATTATCATACTGCCACCTGTCGGCCACTCTTCAAACCATGAGTATCACTGTTGAAACTTACAAGACAATCGAGCTGTGGTTCGAATTATTATCGCACTTTTAAGGTTTTCAGTTGACTCTCCCTCGTAGTACCGACTGTAGTGAGGTTCTGCGGGGATTGCCCACGGTCCTTCCACGTGAATGTCGACGACAGCTTCCTGCCGGTCCCTTTTCATATGTCATCTCGCGTGATAATCCCCTGGCCATTCCCTAATGACTGAAGTGTGCGGACCGTACACAGCGTCGAATGAGGTGACAATAAATTAACGACGACCAGGCACAGAAGTAGGTGACCACAAAGCCCACAGCAGATTTCGCACAAAAACCGGGTAGCCAGACATGTTCAGTCCCTGGCGACCTAATCTGCGTGAAAGATAAAATTTTCTTACACAATTTGTGCCAGGCTAATCGGAAGATTCGAATTCAGAAATTCACACTGTCATCACTTATCACGTTTAAACTTCTTTAGATGTCTTGCGTATGGACAGTAGATTGTTCTCTTCTGCAAGAGTCGTCACAAACCGGCATTGGGTCCCACCCAGCCTTACGACTAAACGGGCACCAGGGGACTCTTCCCCGGGGTCAAGCGACCGAGGAGTGATGTTAGCCACTCACTTCCATCTAGTTTCGAGGTTAAGAATAAGTGGAGCTCTTCGGGCTAATCCCTCTATACGCCTTCATGGCGTGGACTACTCTACTTTTAACCCCTCTGCGCCCTATGACCCAGTCAGCACGCCAAGTGTTGAGTCAGTCGCCAGGCAAACGTTCCAGGTCGCCATCAGCGATCAGGCGACATTACTTTCCGAGACCTGCCAGTGGCCTAGCTAGGTAATGACCCAGTAAGACTGTGGCAAACCTCCAGACGGCTCAAAACGGAGAGCCGCTAGCTACCCTAGCCTAGACCAAAACCGCTATCTTGTTTCGTACGTTAGACGCCCCGTTCTGTTAATTAACATGAACACAAGAATTTATGGATGTTTCTTTCAGATCGTCAAATTACAGGGCAACATGTCCTGTAATGGCCTGACATGGCCTGAAGATGACCAAATCTGCGTCGAAACATTTTGCCCTCTAATACGATGATCTTACAGAAATATCAATATTTGTGCTGATGGTAATTAAATACTACTTCGTAATAAACTGTTATCTGCCACATACGGGTAGCATTTCAATTTTGTATCTCATTATTACTAAGTAGTTTCAGTACTCGGACAATTCTGGTGGCCGCGCGGTCTAAGGCGTGGGTCTGCAGCCGCTCGCCTCCTGGGATTGCGGGTTCGAAACCCTCCGAGGGCATGGATATTTCGTCTCTCGTGAATGTTGTGTGTGGTGCAGGTATAGGTCGCTGAGACGGGTCGATCACTCATCCAGAGGGGACCTACCAAGTGTTTGTGTGTTTTATTGAGTGTGATCAGGTGCATCAATAAATCTCTACACCTACAATGTGTAGGTACAAAGAGGCCAGAGTTAAAAGAGTCAATATCTAATGAAAATCCGTTCACGCGCGTCTATGACAGCTGGTTACAGGCAGGCATACAGCCTCCTGGTCAAGATTTACTGTACTGTATGCTTCTGTCAAATACAACGGCACATGGATGTTATATCACACATCACCCACCCTGTCTATGTAAATATAACAAGATGCTAAAACACCTTCTGCTCCGTGAAGAATGTCCTGTAGTTGAAGATCTTTACGTTCACGTTAGAACCCGTGAGAATACTGTGGAGTGTGAGATCTTAAGCTAATAAACTGCAGTTGTAAGTTTAACATTTTATTTTCTTACGTACATCCTGATGATGCCTATTTACTATAGCCGAAACATGTGGCTGCTTGTATGTGCGTTCGCAAAATTGCGAAAAGCGATTATTTGCTGCCTCGCGTGTGTGTCCGTCTGCCTGTCTGTCTGTCCGTCTGCATGGGACACTGGACGGATATTCATGAAAGTTGATATTTGAGTAGTTTTCGAAAATTTGTCGAGACAGTTCAAGTTTCATTAAAATCGTACACGAATAACGGGCAATTTAATGCAGACCTACGTTCATTTATGATCAAATCTCGCTCAGTTCTTCCAAGAATGAGAAATGTTTCAGACAAAAGCTGTAGAGAAATTCAAAACACACATTTTATGTTCAATAACTATTTTCGAAAATCGTGCCGTTTATGAGATGTGGAAAAATAATGCAGAGTGTGAAGGCCACAGATGGTAATATGCTGCATGAGCACTACATGCTGTATAACTAAGGCTACAAACACACGTTCAGAAAATGTAATGCTTATTGCTTTTCCACTGCAACACTGGTTGCACGAACGTGTCTCAAGGTCATGCGATAGTGCATTGGCTGTATTGTTGAAACTTATTAAAGAATATATGTTGCGCTTGCCGGGGCAGATGTTGGTTCTATTCTGATACTCAAAACAAAACATGGATGAATCGCTTTAGACGATAAAACAAGTTATGCAAGAACATGTTATACAAGCGGGCCCGGTAGCTCAGTCGGTATAGCGACTGACTACGGGCTGGACGGTCCGGGATCGAATCCCGGTGGGGATGAGATTCTTCCGCCCGTCTAGACCGGCCCTGGGGCCCACCCAGCCTCCTGTACAATGGGTACCGGGTCTTTCTCGGGGGTAGAGGCGGCCGGGGTGTGGGGCTGACCCCTCCACCCCACCGAGTGCCGAGGTCCTAGAAAGAGTAGAGCTTTACCTACCTCTTCTCATCCAAGGGCCTGCGTGGCCTATAAAAAGGGTGCAACCTACCTACATTTTATATAAGGGAAAGACGTTTAAAAAAGTAGCATTCTACCCTTTAGTACGCAAAGGCGGCAACGAGAGTACCTGCATTGTCAGCGTCCTTCTGTCTTCAGCAATCGATTAACAGACCGTGGGCACATTGTACTATGCAGTACAGGTCACATCAGTGCTAGATTCAAATCGACTTGCCGTCATTCTGATCAGAAGAAGAATCAGGCCCACCTTACGTAGGCGCAACAACGTACAGATAGTTACTGTGGAGTTCGCAGTTGACCTTGGTAGTTGTATAGGCTGGGGAAAGCCGACAGTAGCGGTAACCAATGTATTCCAGTTAAAAATACATTAGGCTAAAGTGCAGTCGTGTTTTGTGCGTGTCAGATAACAAAATTCACCCTAGAAGAGGCCACGAAGGCCCAGAGGGGGAGTACTATTTCTTTAACCTCGGCGCTATATGGGGTGGGTGGTCAACGCCACGCTCCGGCCGCTTTACGCCCGGGAAAGACTCGGTACCCAGTGCATAGGAGGTTGGGTGGGCCCCAAGGCCCGTCTGGGCGGGTGCGGAAAATCTCGCCCCCCACAGGGATTCGATCCCCGGACGGTCCAGCCCATAGAGAATCGCTATACCGACTGAGCTATCCCGGCCCCAGATAATACAGTTATTTTCTGTAGTGTTCTGTGAGGTTAGAGCCGTGCATACATTTGACTTCAGTCTTCTTATGAACACCTAACTAATGGCGATCAGAATTTTATGTTTTATTGACCTGCATCCTGGTATGATCCTCTGGTCTGCATACCAGACGGCCATCTACACAGAGTTATATAAACCAGGTGTCGCACTGATACAATAATTCTCCTGATGATGGGCACATGGCTGCCCGAAACATGTAGAGAATATAAATTAACATACATGAAAAACTGTGCGTCAAGTTGGTTATTTACAAGGATAATAGTGACCCGTGGAAAGAAGGTCATGCAGTGATATCGACTTATGTTTTTGACAGGATCTGTATGTTTCCCTTGATCATCGTCGAAAGTGTTAAGGGACTGTACCCACGCTGTGAAG
>Ga0123357_10015379_pt1 | contig 10031 bp, 7 predicted proteins | sample TergutEmb28metaG_FD_89873 | JGI IMG/M metagenome (GOLD analysis project Ga0123357, IMG submission 89873) | Embiratermes neotenicus P4 segment gut microbial communities from Petit-Saut dam, French Guiana - Emb289 P4 | ecosystem: Host-associated > Arthropoda: Insects > Digestive system > Gut ... | reverse complement strand
TAATGCAATTTTGACCTCCTGATGATGAGCACATGTGCTCGAAACATGTAGAGGCATGAAATAAACTTATTGTAAAACAAAAATTTTGTGCATCAAGTTGGTTAATTACTGAGATAAATATATCTTTGTTCGGACACCGCGCAGTCTGAAACACTGATGTCAGCGTTTCAGGATACTACACTGTGTTCTTGTGGAACATTGGTACTACCTATCGTGTGAATAGTTCCCTCAACCTAGACGACCACAATATGAGATGATAATTACGTTTATAAGTAAAGCTATCCCATTACAGGCCTGGAAAGACCCGTAGGGCTCCAGAAGGTTGAGGCTCTCAGAATTTGTTGGGGATGGGTGCTTGAAGGTGGTAAGGTATGTAAGCCTTCCGTAACGGCCGCCTTCACCCCTCCCTCCCAGGAGATATCCTTGGTACTCATTTCTGTCAGAAGTTGAGTCGATACCACAGCCATAGTGCGGCCGGACGGATCCAGTCAATAAAATAACCCCAATGATTATATTGTGATTCGAATATGCGAACTTCCAGCTTATAGCACAGCGTAATTGCATTTATAACCGAAAAAAGTGATACTTGTAGTTCATTCCATAGAAGTGGTGGCGACAGAGAGTGGTCAGGAATCAATACGAGTATATGACGTAATTTGCGGACCGTTAGCATTGCTCCATGTTTGTCACGATCAGAACGACCTTTTCGCCATACTGACATTTGAGATTCTGCTTTCAAAAGAAGGAGTCGGGACAGCGTAGTTTCTATAATGACTAGGCTACGGGCTGGGCAGTCCGGCGCTTGAATCCCGGGAAGAGCAAGGTACTTTCAGCAGACACACTCTCTCATTCAGTCGATACCTCTACCTGGCATCGAAGTTAAGAATGAGTTGAGCCGTACCTCAAATCGCCCTTGTCCTTATACTTTCAACAGAACAATGTCCTGGCAGAATTGAGAATTACTTTGAGTGTAAAGGCTTAGAATTTTGAAATTTATAGTCGCCCTATCTCTGGGTAATGCGTTCCCACTTTTACCGCAATGAAAACCAGCGCAAGTTCTTTTAGAACAAAACTTCTCAGCGCGCGCGCACACACACACACACACACGCGCGCGCGCGCGCACGCACGCACGCACCACGCCTATAGGATTTCCTGCGATGAGACCGCCAAACTTCATGAACGTGTTCAAGAGGTCATTCGGAGCAATACAGCCCTACAGTCGTAGATCGATTGGACACCGCCATCGAGTCAACGCAAGCCGCAACCATCATCGAGTCCAGTGTCATGTAGCGATCTGTCACCGTGACGGATTTGCGTGCCGGGCTAGCAATCTGGCACAGTTGTAACTGTTCGAATCTCAGTCCCCTCCAACGTTCCAGGTGGTGGTGTTGTTTTGTTGCGAATAAATATTATTTGAAATGCTTTAGACATTCATAACCACCTCCTAAGAGTAAAAGCCCTCTGAACGGATTGGCTGAAACTTTGTGAATTGCTGCGACCACACCTACATGTTGCATGATATTCTATTCACGGATGAGGCGCTATTGAATTGGTTTTGGTACTAACAACACATAAAATTCCCTTCTCTGGGCGCAACAAATTTAACGTGAATTTTTTTTTACCATGACGCAACAGGCCTATTGGGCCAAGGCCTCATCCTTATCCAGGATTCACGACCACACTCAGTTATACACACCACAGTCGGTAAGACTGATCAGCCCGATGCAGAGGCCTCTACCTGACAACACACAACAATCACAGGAGACAAACATCCATGCCCCCGGCGGGGTTCGAACCCTCTGTCCCAGCAAAAGAGCGGCCGCAGACACACGCCTTAGACCGGGCGGCCACTGGGATCTGTTAACATGAAGTATTACTAAGTAATTATTAACAGGGGTCAACACCAAATATATGCTACAAAACACTAGGGAGTTTCTGCTTGTATCGCCCTTACTGAGAAGTTGTTCATAGCCGCTAGTGGAACTGGATGAATTTCTGGAGAATAAACCAGCGCTTATTTGAAGTACCCGCCTCTTGAAATAACAGGGCGAATGTGCAGACAACATAACTGCTTGCCTCCACATTTTGGCAGGAAACTGCGCAGCGCAAGGACGAGACGTCAGGAAAGGTGGTTAGAAAAGGCAGAACGGCGGAACGACCAGTTCGGTCACCGGACCTAAGCCAGTAGATGTCCCCTTCTGGGGTTGCAAGCAGTATAATGTGCATCGCAGTGGTTAGGCGAAAATAAGGCAGTAAGCAGCTCGTAGAGTGAATAATCGAAGCCGCTGCTGGCATAAAAAAGAACTAAATGGAATACATCCACTGGAAACATTTAATAGAGTGACGCTTGGCAGCATGCATCCACACACGAGGTGATCACACAGAAAATGTAATTTAGTTGTCAATGTTTTACAATAATGAACGATGAAGGGAAATTTATTCTGTATTTATTATTAAAATATATTGGCGTTAACTCCATAACAGTCTTCTTCTTCTTCTCTTCTCCTCCTTCTTTTCTTCTTCCTCTTCTTCTTCTTCTTCTTCTTCTTCTTCTTCTTCTTCTTCTTAAGCGCTACAACTTATATAAGGTTCTAGCTTGCTCAACCACTTTCTTCCAACTATTTCTATTCTGTGCTACTTTCTTCCAATTGCTTATGTTTATGCTCTTTATATCTTCCAAGATTCATTTTCCCAACGTGTTTTAGGTCTTTCAATTGGTCTTTTAGACATGGGTTTTCATCTCTTAATCTTCTGCACAATATTATCGACAGCCATGCGTTCAACATGGCCTAACCAATTGAATCTTTGTTTTTTAATAAGCCCAATTATATTTTTCCCTTTTAATATATCATTTATTTCTTGGTTAGAACTCCATAACAATATCGAAGAGAACTCTGGTTTTTCAAACAACTGCGCTAAAACCTAAATCTAGAACACGAAGCCGTAGTTTGGCCAACTAGACGTAGAATATCCTCTGTGTGTGTGTGTGTGTGTGTGTATGTGTGTGAGAGAGAGCGAGAGAGAGAGAACATGACTGCGAGCGTGCGTACAAATATCGAAACGTAAGCAGACCACCGTCTGAATACGATCGGATTCAGTAAGCCACAGTGTCACGGATCATACAGTCCGAACACGTTTGTAGTCCAGCAACCAGCCTTACCAAACCTTTACTTCCAGAAAAAAAAAAAAAAAAAAAACTTTTAATATACGCCATGGTTTTCCTTCGAGCGGTCCATGAGCAAGATAAGGACCAGACGCTTTCCCTGTCATTTCACAGATCTGTTATCAGTAAAAGTTGGCATTAAATGAGGAAAAATACTGGACTCTCGCAACAGAGGCTTGCTATTTCGTAATTATATTAGTTGCGGATGGGTAGTAAAGGATGGCACAGCTGGTAATGCTTAGGAACGGGATTAAAAAACTATCAACAACAAATGATGCTGGAATATTACGCTCGAGCCCTCGGTATTCCAACGAGTAGGCCTGCCTGTCCTTAGTACACACGTAGGTCGCAAAATTTATACATTTGTTATTAACGTGGATTACAAATTGTTCTACCCCCGAGGGGAAGGTCTGACAAAGCAGGCAAAAAACTGTCATGTGTAAAATAAATTACTCACGACACTTCATGCTTAATAATATCCCACTAAAATTGAATCAGACTTCATACTAAGAGCCTAATATAAAGGCCGTGCTGTCCTTGTGAAGCAAATGAGGTTTTCGCCACAGATTAATGGACGTGTTACCAACTGTACAATAAGCGTCACTGTAAAATAAGTATTTTGCAGAGTGTTACGTTTGCTGTTTATAACAGTAACCTACACAATATGGGTAAATCTCACATACCTGACAGTTCCAGGTCAAGGATATGGTAAATATGCAAAGGATCTCTGGTGTTACAAAATGATTGCTGGTATTTACTTGTGAAAAGCTGGTGCGAACCAAAAGCGAATTAAAATATTACTCTTGAATATAAAATTCAACTTCATATGCTGATGTAACGGAAATTATTTAATCAGTGAACAAGGGCAAGGAAGCAATGAAGGTATTAAAACACGTAACAATTCGTTGACATACTGCATAAAACGTAAATACAGGGTGATTCTGTCGCTAGAGGCCCCAAACAGCTACCACGGAAATCTACCTGCAAATATTCAACGAGTTTGTCAATCAATTGACGGATGATGAACTAACTATTGGGTATTACCAACAAGACGGTGCAACATGTCACACTTCAAGTGCTAGCATGCAAGAAATTGAAAGATTTTTTCAAGACAAAATTATCTCAAAAAACGTTTGGCCACCCATACCTCCCGATCTAACGCCTGCCGTCTTCTTTCTTTAGGGCCTATTGAAGGGCACAGTGTACAAAAATACACCCCACACAATCGAACAACTCAAAGACGCTATGCGCCAAGAGATTCAAGCCGTCAACGTCGACACTTTGGGACAAGTATTCCAGAATTTGGAGAAACCCATTCAAATGAGCTTGGATGTGAAAGGAGACCAGTTTCAGCATCAATTATGAGCAGGTCCTGTTTTGTATCGTTCCCGGTATGTGTATATACATTTTCAAGCCATTATCTCAATAACATAATTTTTTGTAGACATTAGTTTGGGACCTCTAGCGACAGAACCATCCAGTAAAAGAACAATAAATTTAACTACCCTTCCTTCCCGATTTCCTCTCCTCTTCCGTCCTCTCTTACTCTAGGTCTTCTTTCTCTTCCTTCCTCCTCGTTCTCTTCTATTCTTATACCCCACCTGTCTCATTCGGGATCCTTAGGTTCAAAAGAGATCAAACTTTCACACACACACACACACACACACACACACACAGCCAAGCAAACTGCAGGCTAGGTTTTGGTTTCTCACTGCAGTGAATACCAAAAAGTATGATGCTGTGTACTTTGGTCGACAGGTATCAACCAAAGTTTCGAAGAAAAGCGCCGACTCGATTTCCTATCCTGAAGTGGGTAACAAATAAAGTCCTGCGAGATTTTTGTTCCCAAAGACCGGACTACACGACGACATACCCCAGAACGTCGTACGTTAAGTAAAATGGAAGTTACACAAAATTTAACATCTCGGCTTCCGTTATATCATTCCACAAATGTTACATATGAGGTTGCAAAACCATAAAACAGTCTTGTAAGCAACTACAAACCCAACTCATAATCGATTAATACTTGCTTGAAGTACTGAAGCAATATAAGCTCTTAAAATTATTCAGCTGCGCACGTTGGTCTGAGGATTACCTTTCGTGTTCAGAGCACGAGCCACTTGTATCTGAACAAGGTCATACCTCTGCAACAGCCTGGACCGTCCATCTGTACAGAGGTTAGAATAGCGAGGATATGAACGATGGTGTGTGGGGGCAGGACATTTGGTGTGACGCGATTCAAGTTAGATACGTCACTCGTATTTTATTTGCTTTCCTTTTTGGCTTAGTGAAAAGTCGTGTTGACGAGAGACCAACAGTTGGAGCCAGGAGGTGGGAGTAGATGGAAGAGGGTTAGAGTATCTCGTGGGGAGAGGGAACAAAAAGTTGCCAACACTTACTTGTAGGAAGGTCCTCATGAACCATCACAAACACACACAGAATTAACAACTCATTAAAAAGTCTACCCCATATAGTGAAAGTACAGTTAGGTTTCAGTCTCAAGCTTAATTTAAAAACTGTGGGAAGAATGGGAATTTTAGAGTAAGGGGAGAACAAGGCATGAGTAACTTATAAAACAAGATAAGGAGACATTCTGTGTCTCAGCACGTACAACGTAGTCCTCTTACTTACTGGTACAGATCTTAAAACTGAAGCACTCACAGTCACGTTTCCACGAATTGTATAGTTAATTGCCCTCGTAATTAAGAAAATGTAACCGCCGTTTGTGCAATGATACATGTCCTTAGATACTGGATTAACACTCCTTACAACGGTGAGATATTCCAGCGCATGAAGATATAAGTAGGACATTTCCATGTTCTTTTTAACAACTATGAACGTGACGTTTATAGGTAGGCAATTCCAGGATTCACGACGGCGCAAACTCGTTCCTCCGACATTTCCACTAACAAGGAATTCGCTTTATACAAGTCACCTAGTTTTCTTAGAACAGTGACGTATATAAAGCTACGTTGGCCTGGGATACAAGGCATTCACATATTCACACAATTTCAGTGCAGAAATCCCCTGAAAACCCGGTAAGTAAAATAGAGGACAACATTACCACATATTTTACGAAAACTGTGGTTTCGGGTTGCACTGTGAACGGACCTGGTTTAGGCTACCGTCTAATGACAAGCAATTTTAACGCATTGCTTGAAATTCGGATATTTTGCCCCACCGTTATCCTTTCAATTTATCCGCTCATATGAATTAGAATCTTGGTGGTCCTAAGGACCTAAGGACCACCAAGATTCTAATTCATATGAGCGGATAAATTGAAAGGATAACGGTGGGGCAAAATATCCGAATTTCAAGCAATGTGTTAAAATTGCTTGTCATTAGACGGTAGCCTAAACCAGGTCCATTCACAGTGCAACCTGAAACCACAGTTTTCGTAATATATATCTTAATGTTGTCCTCTATTTACTTACCGGGTTTTCAGGGGCATTGAGTTCGCGGAGTTGATTATAACTGGTTATTTCGGCAAAACAGAAAAGGACACGAAAGCTGAACTAAACAGGAATGTAAAATGTCCTTGTATATAATTCAGCACCAGCCACGAATACTGGAAGACTGGGGACTGGAAGTATACTTAACTTCATTCTACACGGACAGGAGTGGTCAGCTTCTTGCACCGGCTGCTTTATTCAGAGCAGAAAGCTTCCAGCACCGATTTGGTAAGAGGTGGCCCATTCCGGCTCGCTGGGTTGAAGGCTGTAGTTAACAAAAATGTTTGCTTTCGACGGGAGCTGAACGTGAGTTTCTCAATAGTACAGCGCACAGGCTAGGCCCTGTTCTGACTAAGTCATTCAGGTCCCCTTGTACGAGAAGAGTCTGTTCTAACAGGAACTACCATAGTTTCGGCAGCCGAAAAATGAAATCAATGGATCGCAGAAGAAATAACTACAGTGCCTCGACAACATTCGTAGTTCTTGTAACGTACTCAGGGAAAAGATACGTGAATTTGTAAACAGAGCAAGAAGTTATATGAATAGGGTAAAAAAGTGTAAAGTTGAGTTAAATGACGGGGTCGGTAAAGAAAAGAGAGGAAATGTTAGAAGACGAGTGGAACAAATTACGCTTTTAGGCGCCGCTTGCCCCCAAACTACTTGGCGGTATTGTTTCAGAACTTTCTTGTTTGTCGTCTAATTTACAGTGTTCATGCGGGTGGCAGGATGTTTCTTCACTGTTGGCTGTTGGCTGCTTCATCTCCTATGGCATACCGAGAGTTGATTGGACACAGGGAGGCTGTCAGGATGTCACTCACAGTAGCAGACAGTTGTTTAGAAACTTGAGATGGAATTTCTGTGGTTCTTTTGTCGCCGGCTGTAAAACTCCTCTCACACTACTGCCTTCCCTGAGTTCTACAGCACACTGTGCTATCGAAGAGATATAATTCTGACAGACGCGTTTGTAAGTAACGAATATGCTAAAGAACCCTGACGAATAATTCTTTACCTTATTTAATACACTGACGTGGAAGAAACCATAAAAATATAAATGGTTTTCTAATGGTGCGTCACTCTTGCTTGAATGGGCCCTACAACACAACTACATATCTGTTATTGATGTTTTAAATCGAGAAGAAATGTACAGCGAAATACATACATACATACGCAGTAAAGTGCACAGACAGTATACAAATGTGCTGCACGTTAGCCGATAAGGTAAAATTCGAGCATCGTATTCCGGAGATTCCTATCTCAAATGCATGCTGGTCCGAGGAACAACTGCATTTAGACTTTCGTGTTTTTTTTTTCGGTTTCTCCAGATAGATACTAGCAAGAAAGTTAACAAGTGGTTAACAATCACTTACACGCATAGAAATAAAAGGCGGGATTGAAGAAAGAAAGTGGAAAACAGACACAAAATTAAGAAACAAAACAAAGAAGCAAGTAATGGTTTCGTCTTCTGTAGTCCATCTATTGAAACACAGGGTGACAAAACTTAAAAATAACAAAGTCCTTTTTTCAACAAAAATCAAGAAAGAAACAAATATAGAGCAAATAAAAGAACGAAGAAACAGGAAACCATAAGAGATATAATGCAATATATATGAAGAATAATACAACGAATAAAGGCATAAAGAAACGAAAACTGCAGTAAGGATAGAGCACTATTATTCTAAAGTTATGTGGACACGCCACTCATAAAGAGAGTGAAGCCACCACATCAATTTGCCGCAGTATGTACAAGCCAATTCTGCAGAGACTAAAGCGGAGCCCAGTAGTGACATACCGGGGTTACGAATTGTACATGATGTGCAATACGTATTTCTGGCACGTGGGTCACAGATGGACCAATTTGTAGGGATGATTTCCTCCTTTGTATTCTGCCTGACCGAGCTCGTGTCCTGGAGGTAACCACTGGTCCATAACCAGGATACATCCTATCCCGTGGCGTCACGCTACTCGGGTGCAACCGGTCAGTGTCGCACTGGGTGCATCACTGGCTATTTGGTGGCACTACCAGTTATATAGTAGAGTTGACTTAGCACCTGGTAATTATTCAGATGGAGCTGAAGCTGCCTAATAGAATCAGAGTATGCAGTATAATGTGGATAAAGTCCCCGATATTACAGCCTCTCCTGTATTTGTTTTATTTTCTATATTATATCCATTTTGTTTTCTTTTTTCTTCCCCTAGGTCATATCGAAAATTACTTTTGTGCTTTCATTATCTTCATAACGTACAAATGTTAATGTGTGTAATTATGTTCGATTTTATGCACGAAATCACATGTCAGGTTAATGGGGTTTGAGCATCTCTTTGATGTTCAATGAACACTACACTGATACGTGAATACCACTGGAAGAACAGTGAAAGTGCGAATTTTGAACTAGTTCAGAGCGTTATGTGAAAGTTTCTGAATTGTTCTGGCGTAGATCGATCCAGAAATAGAAATTCAGGAAATGCATTACATTTCCATTTCTCTTCGTCAAAACGCTAAACGCAATCATAATACTAGAATAGCTAGCAAAGGTTTACGAAATGTATCAGATCAATTCAACTGGGGACAACAGCAACAAATCAAATATACTTTCACGACGCCTGCGACCATTCAACTAAATATATTCTGTTTCCTATCTAAACAACTAAAGATTTATATTTGCTTCTTCTTCGCCTACTTATTCTCCAGTGGCCTAATTAAGCTCAAAGCTTCCATATTCCGGATTTCTAAACTTACTTCTGACTGCAGTGTGCTACATAAACATTACTATTAATCTAGACATTTTCCGTCGTCTTAAGTAACTTCAAACTCTTTCAGTAAATGTCTCCCATTTTGATTCGGCTCGACTAAGAGGAGGTCAGAAGGCTACAGAAAAGTTGGATTAAACTGGCTTAATATTTTTTGGTCGTTTCGTGAGATTTTCTTCTTCCTCTGCTTCATATTGATCACTCTTGTCATCCCTTACAATTGGGAATTTTAAATTTGTCGCCCTCCAACTTTTCCTGTTTCTTTCTCACTCAGCTTGTGTGATTTACTGCAACCATTCCCTTAATGATACATGTTTCGTTTTCTTGTGACCAAAGTGTACTTCTATTGGTAATATTTCCTTTTTAATTTCCTACTTTTGACGTTGGCATGTACAGTATAGGGTTACAACGTCTTTTTCAGTCCTCAAGGATTAGACCAGCTCTGTACGAGAAGCCCAGCTCATTAACAACGTACACATATGAAGAAGGAAAGATCCAATTTCCGAAACGCTGTATATGAAGGAATTCAAAGACAGTGGACAATTTAAAAAAAAAAAAAAAAAAACTAATATTTTTCTTTGGAGAAATCAGGTTAGACTCTATATGTTGGTTCTGTCTGAAAGGAAAATTAACTTTTTCAGTTTGGCTTCACACTCCGGCAAGCGATC
>Ga0123357_10015378_pt1 | contig 10032 bp, 9 predicted proteins | sample TergutEmb28metaG_FD_89873 | JGI IMG/M metagenome (GOLD analysis project Ga0123357, IMG submission 89873) | Embiratermes neotenicus P4 segment gut microbial communities from Petit-Saut dam, French Guiana - Emb289 P4 | ecosystem: Host-associated > Arthropoda: Insects > Digestive system > Gut ... | reverse complement strand
ATTAACCTTTTGGCGCCGGAATTATTTTTTTAATTTTAGCACACCCTGTATATAAAATGTGAATAATACAGGAACCAAATATGTTAGAATTATGAAACAAACTGCATTTTGAAGAGGAAAAAATGGAGATTATATACCATGTTTAAAATATTCAGTACCTATATTTGTTGAATAAATATATAAAATGCAACATTTAGAGGTTAGTGGTGCGGTACGACCACTGTAGTCGTCGTTAGGCGTCAAAAGGTTAATTAACACATTTCATCCCTGTGACAGGAAGTGAAGGTGAGAAGGATAGGTAGGAAGTTGCATCTAGAGCAGTGGGTCTTGAACGTTGGCTCATTGTGGATGGTGACAGTACTGACTGAGATACGGCTGGTGTGTAGGCTTTCACGTTAAGAAAGCTAAGTGCAGAACCCAGAAGCACATCACATAGTGACAAGCCATGCACATAATTACTCCATATTCTGCCCTCTTGTAATATTCCTAAAAACATTCTGGGACTGAAAAAAATATTGATCTAAAACAGTGGCCCATTTTACTGAATATTCACATGCTAAAAAATTGTCACCAACTCAGAATGTCCGTAAATAATTAAAATGAAACCAGTAGTTCTGCACAGAACTCTATTTTAATTTTAATTTTAGTTATGTTTAACATAAAATCAATAGATTTAATATTGTAACTTAAAATGTGTGCTTGGTATACATACATTCTGTCTGTCACATATGAGAAGACATATAGTTGTCCAATGATGGCACACAAACATCTGCCAAAACAAGTATGGGAGAACAAAATACTGAGTTATGTTTGATGTAAAATAAGTGGATTGTTTTAATGGTCAAAATTACATGTTATAACTAACACTAAATAAACATTTTGCAAACGCCATGACACTTCCATTTGACCTCTGCATTTGAGTTATATGAGGGCTGTTTAGAAATTAAGTTCAAAATGTGTGTATTGTGGGCTGTTTGTTTTTAAATCTGTTAATAACAGTTCAGATTTAATTTTATTGCTATATTGCTACTTTACCATGTAATGCCTGCTGTAATTAAGACATGTACCACATCAAAGTATGAGCTTTTTTATTGTGTTGATGGAAACCTGTGTCCTCTGTTATCAGCCTTCATGTCACATTTGTTTGCACCCTACATGTTAAAGGTAGAGTTCATCATAGAACAGGACATAAAGGCCCAGAGGGGTAGTAGAGGTATAGCTCTACTTTGTATGTAACCTTAGTGCTAGATGGGGGTGGGTGGTCAGTGCCATGCCCAGGCCACTTTACCCCTGGGAAAGACATCCAAGTATTTGCCTTAGTGCTGGAAACAGGTGATAACCACTTGGCAATGAATTCCTCTGACATAAGTTTAGTAAGTGTAGGTTATTTACTTATGAAAGTTTATGCCATGTAAATTATATTTAGGCTGTTCATGTTTGTGACTGCCAAACCAGTCGTATTCTTCTGACTGATTACCTATTACTTGCAGGAGCTTCAGTTGTTGATTGATGAGGCGAATCAGCCTCTAGAGGATTCTGTCGGCACCATGGCAATGCCGGTGCATGATGTAGTTGTGGTGGTATTGCATCGGGAGGGCACTACTGGCAGTGTTGGCATTACACTAGCAGGAGGGGCTGACTATGAAGCCAAGGAGATTACGGTACAATATTTCGGTTAACTGAAATATTATCTAATATAAAATAGGTCTCTTGTAGGTTTAAGGATTGACTGATTGTACAGTTTAAACTTGGCTCAAATGCTTTGGTTGTCCAGGATGGTCAGAATGTATCAAATAGTTCAGATAATCATGTACAGCAGTAGTCTCCAAACTTTTAATACCTGTGACACCTTTGTGACTAACTCTGACCATTCTTGGAACCCCTGGAGAGTAAAAATGTAATTTTGGGGCCCAAAAATGGAATAAAACTTTTTAAAAAACAAACTTTTATTTAAAAGATGAAGTATTTACCCACATTTGTGACAATATTTTATTATTGATGATTGCCTATGGACAAATGTGGGGAGGAAAATAAAAAATGCAATTCAGAATTGTCAAAATATTTGTAACAGTTTCATTACAAAGGACGTGTGCTGGCAGAATCCCGTAAGTTGCCCATAAGGCCCCAGGGTTCTGCAGAACAGATTTTGAACAGCACTGACCTTAAGACAAGGTTAGATGCCTTGAAAATTGGTAGTTAAATTATAAATGGTCATATTCTTCTGTGCTATAGCTAAGTGAACATTAAAAGTGTTTGCTTGCCTCATGGTAATTAACGGACACAATTTCCATAGTATATTTTGATCTTTTATGGTTTGTGTTTTGTGTGCCTCTTCAGTACACTAAATCATTACGCCAATTTAAAGGGCTCATTAAAGCAAAAATTGATAAAGTGAAGAGGAGATATGAAGAAGGTGTGACTGTGGTAGAACAGTCAACATGGCATTAATATATCCAGATTGCACATGGTTGGTCAGAGTCATGATAGTAGAGCACTTGTAAATGTGGTTGCTGAAATTTCCTGCTTTTTAAAATGATCTGTGTTCATTTCAGGTTCACAAGGTACTTGCTGGCAGCCCTGCGGACAGGGATGGACGAATCCAGAAGGGTGACCGCATCCTGTCCATCAATGGACGTAGCATGAAGGGGGTTACACATCGTGAGTCACTTAACATCCTCAAGGTACTGACATCTGTTAGTATGTGAGCTGTGGTGGTGTGTAGGCCAAACTACAAAAGGAAGAACCTGTACCATGACTCAGTTCCATGAATCTGTAACATGAGTCAATGCCATGACTGTACCATGAGTCAGCTGCATAAACTGTACCATGATTTAGTTAACACGGATCTCTATCATGATTACATGAACTTTTACGATGAGTCAGTTACATGGAACCTATAGGTCATGTAAACAAACCTTTGCTGTGTGTCAGCTGTGTAATCTGTACCACAGGTCACGTACCGAAACTTGTACCATGGGTTAGTTACATGAACTTGTACCATGATTAAGTTACATGAACCTGTACCACATGTTGGCTACATGAATGTGTACTGAGGGTTAACTATATGAGCCTGTACCATAGGTCATTTACTCAAACCTGCACCGTGGGTGAGCTAAATGTATCTATACCATTGATTAGCTGCACATATTTGTACTATGGGTTAGCTATCTGAATGTGTTCCATGTCTCATTTACATAAACCTGTACCATGAGTTAATTAACCCTTTGACGCCTAACGACCACTATAGTGGTCGTTAGGCACTGCTAACCTCTAAACGTTTCATTTTATATATTTATTCAACAAATACAGATACTGAATATTTTAAACATGGTATATACCCTCCGTTTTTTTCTCTTCAAAATGCAGTTTGTTTAATAATTCTAATGTATTTTGTTCCTGTTGTATTCACATTGTATATACAGGGTGTGCTAAAATTTAAAAAAATAATTCCAGCGCCAAAAGGTTAAACAAGATTGAATCTTTTCACAGCAATAAATGGAGTAAAGTCTTTGTTGGCAGTAGCCAATAAAAATGGAATGGTTTTTGGTTTGGAAACTTACTGCCTTTGTCATCAGAGACTGGAGTTGTGACACCTCGTGACTCACCACAGAGATCTATGATGGTAGAGACATTAACAGTCTGTACAGAGTTGGTTGTAATCATTCTAAACACTGCAACTACTGTATAACAAAGCCCAGGTTCTACAAAGCTGGACATGTTGACAGGCCCCTCGATCGGAGGTTGTACTGGTTGTTTCCCGCTCCAGAGTGCCACAGGATGGCCCACAACTTGATGACTGTCCTGTGGCCACATATATCCCAAGACCTTCACGGCCACCACGCATCCCTGAGCAGCCATTAGAAGCCGTAACTAGCCCTCTAGTTGCTAATGAAGGTACTGCACAGTTCTGTGTCAAGACTGAGTTATTGAGTACATTATTGAGATGCTGACTGTAAGTGTGTAGGTGAGTGAGCAGTGCACAGCTAACCCAGTGGCTGTCTGCCAGATGAGTTACTAAAACTGACATGTGTTGCCATTAACCACAACCGTGTGGTTGGTGGCAGTACATTTATTAATTTTAACACAATATACCAAAACACTATGAATTTTACAACACAAAATGAGTTACTGATTCCCAAGGATCATATAAATCTGATTCTCTTTCTATATTCAACATACACATCTTAGTTTGAAACAAAGCAGTTCAAGTAAGGGAACAGCCGTAATATTTCATGTGACTTAGCAATTTAAAGCCTGATGTTTATTGCAATAATATTTCAACATTCATTTCTTCTATCACAGGGAATGCGTTGTGCTTCCATTACAAAGATTAGCTCTAATGCTACTTAGGTAAACACACAAAGGTTATTCACACAGAACACTTTACTACATTATGTACAGTATCTTAATATTACAAGAATTGTAGCATACAATAATTAATGTGCTGTAACCCTTTAAAGACCTGTGTTTGCATATGTAAACACATGTAGGAATACACCCCGAGAAATTCACTGCATATATTTAGGCAAGAAGGAAAGTTATTGCACTTTTAGGTCCTGCTGCATAATCAGTTTTATTTTCCACAAAATGCCATTTATTTTATAATTTTATCATTTTCAGTTCAAATAATATGTTTTTTTTATTAACCATATTAAAATTTAAATACCCACCACAGTAGGATAAAGGTTAAAGTACTAATGGAAAGTTTTATATGTGAGACTTGAGAGCTTGACCAAATATTCCAACAGAAATCAAAGAGGTGAAACACATTCTGCTTCACTGATTTTGAGGAAACCACATGAATCAAGACATGGTGTGTAATGGATCTTGTCACAGAGAACTAACGGCTTAATTAGGAATGTAGCTATGAATTTGATGAGGTGCCTCTGTATTTGTATTTGTATTTCATTTGTGTTCCATGAATCCACAATAACAATAAAACGGGATATAGAACATGTCAAGAGTAATAAAAGTAACAGGAGTTGTGTTTCTGTTTCCAGGTGATGACCGAGGACCTCCGCTCAGCATCATGCTAACAAAAGATGGTGCTGGCTTAGGCTTCAGTCTGGAGGGAGGCAAGGACTCTCCATTGGGAGACAAGCCACTTACCATCAAGAAGATATTCACAGGTATGATATGCATGTTCTGCATCATCAGTGAAGAATAAAATAGAATTTTATCCATTTTTGAAGCTTACAGTGCCAATCAAACTGAAGCTGACAATACAGTAAAACTTGCTTATCATTGCATCCAAGCAACTCTGAATATTTTTTCTACTTCAGACAAGTTTTTATTTAATGCAGGTACTTAGAGTAGTAAAATGTTGCACAGTATATTTTTGATCAACTCACAAGCCAGAAATTTACATCATGTGTATTCTGTACTTACTTAAAAGAACATGCAAGTATTTTCTTTTGTTTTCATTTATGTTTAAGATTTTTAAGCAGCCCATTAAACTACTCTACACATTTTTTGTCAGCACTCCAATTGTTTCACACTTATGACAGCACTATTCCTGTAAATTGTAATGGTGGGAGGTTGCAGTGCTACAGAACAGTCGATATCACTCCATGTGTAATTTTCCTACAGGTGGCTCTGCTGAGAAGAATGGTCAGCTTTGTGCAGGTGATGAGTTGCTCAGTGTGAATGGTTCGGATGTCACAGTACTCTCCCGAATTGAGGCGTGGGGCCTTATGAAGCGTTTACCAGATGGACCTGTTGCTCTTACTGTTCGACACAGACTGAACAAGTGACCTTATATTTTCAGAAGTATCTGTCAATCACTGTGGAACCAGTCAGCTGGCAAATGTTTAAATTGCTGCAAAAAGGCACAGGGTTTGTATTTCATACTACATTAATCACCTCAGTGCATGGTGTAAGCCATAGATACACCATTCCTAGACTAAACAGACATTAGCTTAGCATTAACCCACTGGAGCTTAGTTGGGACTAACAGATATGTGCAATATAAAGTGCCAAAATTGAACCATGAGGGCACTGTACGTGGAAGATGGTGACTGACAGGCATTGTGTTGTTGTGAATTCAAGCTCATGATCCTGAAGAGTTGGGACTATAGTACTGAAGAATTTTGGAAATGGATTTGATATCATGATACTGAAGAATTTGGGGCATGTTAGAACAGGTGGTATGCTGCTATTGAGCATATTGATTATATGGTACCTGCTCTTTAGCATGTCCCAGAAGCTTCATTATCATGGCACAAACTGTTCAAAATATCCAGAATTCTTTAGTATCTGATACCATCTGTTCCAGCATGTCCAAAAAGATTCTGTATTATAGTACCAACTGTTCAACATAATGTATAGTACTGAAAATTGTGGGATATTTTTAAGAATTAGTACCATGATACTGAAGAATATTGAGGAGTTGGAACCACAGTACTGAATAATTTGAAATATGGTTATGAGTTTTTACCACAGCATTCAAGAATCTGGGATGTGATGTTGGACATTTTAGTAGCATGGTGCTAAGTGGTGTAACCACAGTACTATGTGCTGAAGCATGGATTGTAAAACTGCAGCATTGGGACTCTGTAGCGAAGATGGTGCTGTGTTAGGACCATGGTACCAAAGTATCAGGTATATGGTGCCAAAGTCTTGGGACAATGTTGTAAAAAACTGGAGCCTACTACTGAAGAGTGACAGTTACAAAAGTGAAGCATACATTTTAATTTAAGTCTGGACTTAACCTTCCACATTGGCATGTCAAAAACTGCCATGTTTATGTGTCTTCTTTTTTACCACACAAAATTATGTGGTAAGCCATATTTTGTCAAGATTCTAAGCAACAAGAATCATGACACTGATGTACAGTCTGTGATAATAATAATTACATCGGCTTGCATTGCTTCAGCTGGTGGCCAGGGTGTCTTATGCGGTGTGTTGTAATTCACTAACAGTTTATATTTTGTATGTATGTAACAATAATTTGTTAATTTCTGTGTTATACAGTGCCTGTATGTATTTGTGCGTGTTCATGTGTATATGTGCGCAAGGTTGCTGTTGGGGCAGTCGTGAATTCTTCTTTCAAAGTTGTAGTTGATTATTTCTTGGGTTAATATCACTTTGGTATCAATACAGTCATGTTATGGTATTTGTCAGCATTCAGTGGCCAGCACATTATGCTGTCCTGTTACCATTATGTTGGCATTTGACTGGACAAAGAACATAAAGCACAGAGGTAGACAGCAGGCCCGTGAATTCTGATACTGGTAGTCGGAGAAGAAATGGTTGCAATTAGCTGGTGATCCTGTCAGAAACTAAAGATGGGATTCACTGATGTATCATACAGAATTTTCACTGTTGCACCACTGTAATTTTGGATGATCAGTACCCTTAAATAAGTTTGTTTTGTTCTAAAACTAGTTGTAGTAATATGTGGGACTCCCTGGGAAGTTCAGTAGTGGATTGATAACTGGTAGGGGAAACCTGAAGTGCTAGGAGAAACATATGACCCAGTACCACTTGGTCAAATGAAGATTCCCACAATGATTTCCATATGATTTAACCTGGATCTTCACAGTGAGGAAGCAACAGTAAATTGTCCGAGCTGTGGCACACACAGCTTACAATTTAGAACTAATGTTTCTTAGTTTTTTATTATCCCTCACTGGACTCTGCATGGCTGTCTTGGCTCTTTAGCAGTAACAGAGAACTGAGAGGTGAAACTGTGTTACTTCCAGCACAGTCAGAACTCACTGGACTCCATAAGATAAGTAACTGCTACCACTGAATGCTGAATAGTCCAGAAGCAGTCCTGTATTGATGTATTAATGGTGCTGATATTATATTGACAGTTTAAAATACAAGTATTCTTTGTCCTCTTTTAGTCATTTGTTATTTGTGTGGCCAAAAATGTTAAATATATTACCTTTGTACTGGACATATATTGTGAAGCCCAGGAATGACCATGCTGATGAAAAAAATGATTAGAAATACTGTGTGTCATCCTGGAACATTGTGTAGGTACTCCTTGGTGTGAGTTTGCTGAGGATAGTTCATGTCAGATTCAATATTTGAGATCCTCACACCTGTGTTGCTGAAGATTCAAATCTGGAGCGTTTCACAGCGATGCAGTGTAACATCCCAGAAGACTTAAATCTTGTTTATCTTGAGCTTGGTGATTTAACGTTTCAGTGACTGGGTTGGTATTTAAATTTTAGCGCACGGTACATGAAAAATGTATAATTTGTAGAAAAGGATAAAATATGAAACAAATGAAATTGTGTGGAAAATAAAACATTATGCAGCATGTTTTAAAAATGCATTAAATCTCCTTGTTGCCTAAATATATAAAATTAATTTCTAGGGGTGTTATTTATGTGTATTCATGTATATGAACATATGTCATTTAAAACTGTAAGTGTGTGTTACAGACTTACAACATGCAATTATTTGAGTGAGTGACATTTTTGTAACATAGGTTTGAATTTTAGCAGTACACTGGCACAGAAATAATTATGGTGGCTAGTGGCTTCATCTGGTGATAGTTGTGGTTTTAGTATTTGATTGAATGCAAGTGTTTTTAATTGGCATTTCAATTTCCTTGCGTAATTTAACTCTTCTGTGCTGGAATTAAGTGCGTGGGGTGCTCTGAAAGTGGCAAGAAATTAAATGGCCGCCATTACCTTGTGTATTCTTGGGCAATGACTTTAGGCAACATTGGCACTATAAGTGCACATTGGACTCTGACTGTGGTTGACATTTGGTGCGAAAATGAAAATAGAACCAGAGTTCATATATAAGTTTCTAAAACCTAAACATTTTCAAATTTGTGTATCATCTTATAAAGGCCACAAATTTTTAAATGAGTGCTAGTACCTGAATGCCTGGGCTCAAATTGTAAGTAAAATGAAAACAATGACATAGGCAATTCTGAGTTAAAGTGTGAAGTCAAGATTGCTTGAGAGATACACTGCTAGACATTTGTCTGTTTTCCGTCACCCCTACACAGCCTTGTACACAGTGGAGAATCAGATCAGTGCAGATCATGGTGGGAAATGTTCGTTTTGTAACAGTGGCTCTATGATGGAACTGAACATTTATATACAAGAATTTGGTGTGTACATTTATAGAATCAAATGTATTGAGGTGGTTGGTATGCTGCCTAGTTCTGAGCTTTGTTATGTATTATATTTATAGCTCCTGCAAATAAATTAAATTAGATCAATTGTCAACGAATGTTCTAATTGCCTTCTCTTATTTTCACAGACATACAAACCTCAATAATATTAACAAATTTTAATGTTGAGTTTTGATTGACAGTTACTGTATTCCCTTATTCACAAGCGTCACAACGGGATGTATACACTGAAGATATTGTTGCTTGAGAAGACTTTTGAGACCCACTATCATCATAGGTCTCTGACCTGCCATTCATGCTTTAAAAGAATTTACAGTTTCAATTTTCAATGCAGACATTTATGAAGTTACAAACTATCAGTTAATATTGGTTAATCGCAGACATATCATTCTTACTACAGGGCTCAGAAACTTGTAATGTTACTTCAGTTGCACATATGTCCCCAAAGTTGTCTGAGTAGCCATGATCAGGCTACACTTTAGATTGGAGTTTGTATACTTATCCAACACAACTATATGGTGGTATAGATATGTATAACTTATTACATAAAGAACAACTACATGTTTCGGCCCTTTTCATTGGCTATGTTCAGGTTGATAAATGAGAAACATTGGTAAGCAGCTACACTCGACTTGTGTGGGTTGTATACAGTGGGGACGTCAGGGGTGGAGGGTGTATGAGATCTTGCATGTGTTGTGTAGGAACGGTGGTGTGGGTACATGGGTTCTGCTATATTTTATTCTAGGTTAATATATGGTATTATCTTACATTAGTAGAGGTTATATGTACATGTACACTTGGCTTATAAAGTATATATACAGTGTGCATCTTATATAAATGTATTATCTATAGTTGTAGTAGGTTCCTTGATCTAAGTCTATACACAATAATGGTTACTTATAGTTGTAGTGGTTCCTTGATTTACCACT
>Ga0123357_10015376_pt1 | contig 10033 bp, 9 predicted proteins | sample TergutEmb28metaG_FD_89873 | JGI IMG/M metagenome (GOLD analysis project Ga0123357, IMG submission 89873) | Embiratermes neotenicus P4 segment gut microbial communities from Petit-Saut dam, French Guiana - Emb289 P4 | ecosystem: Host-associated > Arthropoda: Insects > Digestive system > Gut ... | reverse complement strand
TATTCTGTTGAATTACCACACTGGTCGTATTGTTCTTGGTTCGATGTGTGTTGGAGTTTCGGTGTGGTTGGTTTGGAGTGGTATCCGTGTTGCAGGCTGAAGCAACCACACTGAAACTCCAACACACATCGAACCAAGAACAATACGACCAATGTGGTAATTCAACAGAATTGTCACAAGCTCCTGATGAAGGATATATTAATGTCCGAAACATGTTGAGCACATAAGAAGTGAAATAAAATAGCTAGTGACATCAAGTTGGTCTTCTATTCTTCAACTATCACAATGATGCACAGTCCAATAAACATAAATTTGCTCTATATTGTAGTTTTCAATTAATTTTACTCTTTTTTTTTTTAAGTGATCAAGTGATTTTATGTTACTCTTATATAATCTGCTTATGAACTTCTTGGCAGCTTGTATTTATGTTCTTAGGATGGTTTCTTATCCATTTTTTAATGTTATATTTGTGCACATGACACAGTGGAGTTGCCTGCTAATACTGTCAGCTTCTTTGCTTGTTATACATCACACGCATGAAATTACACAGGGCACACTATTCATAATGTGTTAGTGTGTTTCTCCTATTGCAAGATTGTGAAGTGTGTGTGTTTGAACATATGGATTTTTTAATGTTACTCAGTATATATTCTTGTATTTCAAAAAGTTTTTAAAATTACTGTCAACATTTACATACTCAAGTACCTGCAACCATTATGTTCTTTCCAAAAGTTCTTCCATTTCCCAGTATTGCAGATGCCCTGAGCATACATCAGCTTGCATTGTGGCAGTGATGCAATAGTCCAGAGGCATGAACCTGTAATGCATTTTTGTGTCATTGTTTCAAGGCAGAGAGGTGGCCATACTTGCAGGCAGTTAATATTAACTGACATTTCTACATGATGAATGCACGGAAATATAAATCTTTGAAATTGCTTCCAACATTGATTTTCAGCTCTGTGTGTGTGTGTGTGTGTGTGTGTGTGTGTGTGCGCGTGCGCGTATGTCATAGAAACCTTCTGTCATGATGAATTACATTGTTGTAGTCTGTTTTACATGAAATTCAAAAAACAGTTTGGTATGGTCAAGACCCCTTTCCAGGCATTAATTGTTTTAATTTGTAATTATCTGTATGTTTTAGTATCCTATTTTATTATGAGACCATGAGACCAGTAGCATTGACATGATAAGGATTTACAAATATGTAAACAAGTATTATTTACTGAAGTTGTTGTTGTAAGAATCAGCAGGAATTTGATATTTACAATGAGTCTAACGTGTGTAAGACTGTTGCTTATTGTGTCAGTAATGACTCTTTGTTTAATATGTTGTCCAGTCTCAATGATAGCCACTATCTTTGTACCTCTCACTGTTGGATTTATACATGAAATGCCTTGATTTTTTAATAAATAGTGTCTAGCAGACTGTAGGTAGTATGGCATGTAATGCCATTTAGTCCAGTAGAAGTGTACCAGTGTCTCACAGGAACCTGCTGCCTTCATTGTATACCCTAATGATGGACACAGCAGTAGGTGTCTCTGAAATGCCAGCACACTTCTGTGAGACAACATGGCATCACATTGCAGAAGAAAGTGTCTTCATGGTCACTACTGGGAGAACCTCAAATCTTACTTGCATGAAACAATCCACAACTTCGGTTTCTGTGATTGCAGTAAGGCTGAGTGAAAGAATTGGCATAATGCAGCCGAAGGATTGAAATGCTTCAGTATTATGTTTATTCTGTAAGGTATATTTGATTTCTGGTGTTGTACAGTTTTGTTGCAAATATATGTCTTCGTGCTGAACTTGCCTTTACTTTTACATATGATTCGTACTTTGAATGGTAACATTATATTTGCATTGGTATTATTTATTTGTATAGAATAATAATAACCATTATGAATGCTGTGCCATTAAATCTTTCTCAGTTCCTGCATTACATGATGGATTTTGTTGACATTTGGTGTGGGAAGTTGTGGAATTATCATTTTAACTCCACACTTTCGTGGCATTTTCCCAAAACACATTTACAATTTTACCAATTTCCTAAATGAATCAGGAGATGTGTGCACTTAATCAAAGCTACTGGTAGAGTAAAATGATGCTTGTAAATGCCATAAAGGCATATGGGGTGTGTAGATATTGCTTCATTCATTCTTAACCTTGACACTAGATGGATGTGATGGTCACCTTTGTGCCTCAGGCTCCTTATCCGCAGAGAAAGGGCACCCAGTACTTTCTGTATAGTAGCCTGTCTGAATTCGTTGTAGAAGGGAAAAATCTCTTGCCCCTGGTGGGAATCAAAGCATGATTCCTTGGTTGTTCTGCCCATAGTGTGCAGCATCATTACTGTACCAACTGATCTGTCCCAACTTCCTTAGTTGTACTGAGAGTCTGCACTGAGGCAAGTTCATAATACTGCAGAAGAAATGAAGTGTACCTGTGCAAGTTCAACCAGAACAGAACCAACAGCAAAAATATTCTGTCACTTCTGATGATTCTGTCACTTATTATAGCATTTCTGAGGTATTTGTGAGGAAGTTATGTTCAGTTTATGCAATTTCATCATCTTTGTTTTTTTAAGCGCATCTGTTGCGTAAATCAAGGAGCACAGTATTTTTTTCAAGGAAATTATGTAGACATATTTACTTTTTTACAGCAAACCACATAGTTTCACTAATATGCCCTTTAGAACAGACACTCCAATTAATGTGAAAATAATGACAATAAAATGCTTATATCATATTAACATTAATTTATTAACTCAGCTCAGAAATTCAACAGCAGCCAGAATTCAACGTGTGTTACATTACCCACAACGCTACTTATAGTAAGTCATGGGACTTGGACGAATGGCACAGTGTTAAAATGTTTTGTGTGTGATTCGTAACTGGTAGGTACCTAGTTAAAATCCTAGCTGGGGATATGCTATGCTGAGAATGTCAGTGGTTCACTTGAATAAATTCTGAAGTAGGCCAAAAAAAATCACATGCAGGAATGGATGCAGTGTTTCTCTCTGCCTTGGTAAAACAATGCGATTCATAATGAAGCTCTTTCATTTAATGGATATTTTTCAGGTAGAACTGTAACAGTGCAGATGCATGGCTTCATATTTCTTCTGGTAATGGTTATCAAGGCTTGTTGTGGTGATGGCTTGGTCTTGCTACATCATGTCCTGATCCTTTTCTTGAAGGTGCCTGTACACCAGCTGTTTGACTGTCTTATCAGAGTGACAGTTATTTTGGTGTTTGTTAGTCTCATGCATTTGGTGGCATCATAATCCACTATTCAGGTGAAAATTCACATTTCCATTATGGATGTTAAGTTTTGCTATATCTGTATCATGACACTGACCCTAGGTTGTGTACATTTCTGATGTATTTTTAAATAACAAAATTTCAGTCATCCAGGATAACTTTTCTATGAATTTGTAACTGTAAATAATATAATAAATGATTTAGGACCTCTCTTAACCCTTTGGGGCCAGAATTAAATGCCCGAGAGTATTCTGAAAAAGCAGGGAATTTAAATTATTGTCATTACTGTGCATGTTACTGGCGACAGTTTTTGCTGGCTTTGGTATTCTCAACTACACACTGCACGTGAACTGTGGTCATTGTTTGACACAGAAGGGTTAATCATTTTCACAGTGATACTCCATTGCATTGTTTCATAGTTGCATAAAATGCAGATTGGTATGTTGGCTTGTATAATGAGGGGGCACACATTATCAGAGCTCAGTTTTTCAAACTTTTGGGTGGTTGGGATCATATTACAGCACTTTGTTGCAGGTATCTTGATTCTGAATGTACATAATTTGTCATTGTATGCCTTTCTCATGTTCAAAATATCACCCCCATATCCACACCATACATGGTTTTATTTTGAATATTACAATTGAAAAGTCATCCACATTACAATTTCCACATGGGGGTATAGCCCCCATAATAAATGTTGTTGTACAGTCAGTATATCTGAGTTTACCTAATATTAAATATTTGGAAAAAAATATAATTTTATTCGCACAATTGTGTGAACTCTTAAATTTTTCTTTGTCATTTATATAAAAAGTAACAGGAATATTATTTTGTAGTATTTCCAGTGTGAATCACCAGTACTCTTGTAGTGTGGATTTAGTACCTTTGCTAAAGCTTTCTCTCTAACAACAGTCAATTACAGTGATTCATATTAAGTTCTGCTTTGACTTATTAAGGTTGAACTTTAGGTCTCTCTTTTGTTATCGATAAATGTTCATCTGTACAATTTGTCTTGCCTTTAGCCCAAAGCCCAGTGTTAAAACAAAAAACTGAGATACAAAATAAGTGTTTTTGCATGTCTTGTTTAACCTTAATTCTGTAGCACAGCTGTCAGAGATAATTAACAGCGTTAGAGTAGAATCAACACTCTGAACTATAAAAAAAATTGTATTTTTATTCATGTAAATTGAAATTTGTTTATGGTATTAATAATAATTTACATACATTTATAAATTTACGATGCTAAAGGTGTACATAATTTACTAAGAGAGCCATAGCCCAGTCCATTCCATGTTGTTGTGTTGATGTGACAAGAGAGAAAGAGAGAGAGAGAGAGCCTCCCCTTTCTCTTGCAGTCGACTATGATGAGTCTGATCCTGATGATGAAACGTCGGAAGACTGCAAGTGCTCTCTGTGCCAGAGACGCTTCGAGGAGCAAGGTAACTGGCTATGTGCTGCCCCTTTCTCCTCCCACCTTGCAGCAATACAGAATGACCAGAGTAGCAGTCAAACAAATCGTGGGATTAGAGTTTGCTTCCTGGCCTTGAGTGTTTGTCTTTAAACTCCCCCATTTTTTTATGGCTCACTACTTTTTTGTTGTACCCTCACTGCAAGTTGTAGCAGTGTGGGGCACAGCACACTCAAGGAATTAGAAGGGAAACTTTATTTTAATGTTTTTGCCTCACGCACATATTTGTATCATTACTGGCCATACTGTATTTTTTAATTCTCTTCATTAAAATTTCTTATTTTTCAAATCCAGTTAGAAGTATATTGCAGTTTGAATTATAGGGATATGTGTCATAGCAACATACGCTTATTCAGGAATTCGTAACTGTTTCTTTAGTTAGATATCTGCAGTGATCACATGCTTCTGACTAATGCATGACAGTGGTATCACCTTACACTGAAATTGCAGGTTCCAGCTAACAGTAGCATGCAAATCCTGGCTGTAATCACATTTGCTAATGTGGTGTAAGCCTCAACATTTGAGCTCTGTTATACATTATTCATCTTCTGAGTCCATAAATCTTAACATTCCACTGGGAATCTGTATAAAGTTTTGGCACCTGTTTCAATCCCTTTTCATCGAATATGGATCCTTCAATGAATGCCAAAATCACATATTTGTCATAATTCTGAATACAAAAAATCAAGCAATTTTTTTGCATTTTGGAGTGCATACTGTTTGTGATGTGATCATAACAGATGTCTTGCCCCATCTAACATATCTGTGTTGTAAGAGGAAGCTGTCTCCAGTCAACAAGGAACACGTAAGTGACTTCTGTCAGTCAAGACCATCACATTACCATGCAGTCTGTAGTACCAGCAGAAATGTGTTAAACGTAGACACTGCATCACTGTGCCTTTATTGTGAGTAATGTACTTTGCTTTCTTCCACATTACCAAGCTCAATGGTGTATGGCATGTTGCTTGTGCAGGATGAAGACAGACTTGCAGAAGTTTGAACCCTGTTATTATTGCCTTAAGATGGTGTCTGCCTGACCCCACCATAGCAATGAACATTTTTATTTTGACCCCATGTGGCTTTTTAGTCATTGTATTTCCATATTCACTGCCAGGCAAACACAGTTTGAGTTGAAAGTCAGAGAGTTGTGTCAGATTTGTTTGTAACATTTAAAGGTCCACTGTGTCTTTAAAGCCACAGCACTGGTATTCCTAGTTGGCTGACCATGGACTAAACGACAGCCTAGTACATGGTCTGGGTTTAAACAGGGAGAGCAGAGGATAGTATTGTTATGATGTCTGATACTTTAAAGTTTGAAGTTTATTGACATATTTTGATTTGTCACTGAATTGTTCTTAGGCTATCAACCATGTCAGTGATGGGCTATAAACTAACATGTCAGAGACCTGGTCTCTCCCCATCATCAGAGTTGGTGTGATCAGTAACCACAAATCATGTGTATCATTTCCTCAATCTGATAAGTGATCTTCATAAGTTCACTAGTTAATCAGGAAGAGTATCACATGTGGCACTCCTCATTTCTTGTTGTACAGGATATTTTGGGACTGAACCTGAATAATACTCTTTTGTCTGTTGATAGTCTCCTTCCCATTGCTCTGCCTGATCGTTCCAGGACTTGTCTTTCATGCCTGAATGTTGTAGCAGTCTTGATGATGGGGTTCCATTTGTGGTTTGGTTTGAATCCACCTTCGCTCTTAAAATTATTTCAATTCAGTTATATTTGTCAACTAGTCGATCAGTCTGTCTTTGTAGGTTGATGATCTGGCTAGTGGTTAAATATGCTGGAACTGAATCTGTTGGCCCAATTCTGCCACTGTAGGCATGTGAAGGATCAGGCAGAGCACTGGGAAGATGGCCTTCAACAGATGAAGGGGGTATCCATGAGGTTAAGTTATAAGATACTATACCCAAGAAGAGATGACTACCCAATCTGACAGTCTCCTTGGTAGACAGGCAAATCAGTTGAAGACAGTTAGTGGACTGACAGACTAATACACAAGTCACTGAGATGTGTGTGTGTGTGTGACTTGGCAGCTTCTCACCACATGGACACTGATGACAGGGCCAGAGCAGGTCTACCATATGTTCACTTTTAGCCATCACTGACACCACTGAGAACTCAGAAACAGTTTAATGAAAATATGTGCCATGAACACTCTGGTTTTAAAAAGTTATTTAGTTCTGTTACCTGTGAAAACTTTGTGGTAAGTGGATGTTTTCCACTGAAGGTGACATGAAATTGATTTATGGACCCACTGTTTTTGAATTACCATTTTTGGCAGGGTATGTGTTTCGGTGCTCCTCTCCATGAATGCAAATACCACTGGACATTTTTATCGTTACGCAGTATGTTTTTTGCTTCAGTTAGGATGCAGTAAGATTATTCCCTTTGATACCCAGCGTAGTGATGAAAATTTGTATAATTTAGGGCGTTTTGGCTGTAGATATGAGAATGCAAACTTGTAGTAAAGTATAGCATCTTTTCCAAAAAATTTTCATTAAATTTGTTACAAACTTCACATTTCTGTTACATTGTGCCTTGATCCTGCATGTTATGTATGCTGTATTATGCTGAATTGTAAAAAATTCATTTATGAAATTTCTAGAACCTTTTAAATGGACACATTCCATTGTATGAATGTTGCTAACTATACTAGCTTTGACATGTCATGTATACAACAACAAAAGAATAGTGGGTTCTCCTACCTCCTTCAGATTCACATTCTCTAGGTTATATGGATACTGATTATGCAATGGATTTTGTCCAGTTAAGAGGTTCATTCTCATTAGCAGACCTGATTTCAGCAACTACTGAATTCCAACAAGGGATTTATGAAAGAGGTATGACTGATACCACAGTAAAATTCTTAGGATTACTGTAATTTCACTTTGTAAGAAATCTCCTTTTTTTTCCTGAATATGTTGTAAATCATCATAATTTTTGTAGAATTTAGCCTTTAGCATAATATTCCATTCACACATGACATAGGTGAAAGCACTGTCCTATACAGCAGTTAAAGGTTGATTTAAAAAGGCTGTGGTCAGATCATAAATACCCATCTGTGTGTTGTACTTAACTGTGTTGTTCTTTTTTTGCGCCATTCTTTTTGCTGTCTTTGAAGAGGGGATTTGTTATGTGCAATTTTCTTATGACATCAGTCCGTGCCTTTTGTTCACAAAGTTACTGTAATCAGAAAGGACAATATATAATTGAAGCACTACACTTCAATTAAGTATTTGTAACATACAAAAAACATTTCTTGAAATAAAACTATCCTGCCTTCTTACAGCATTCACTTTTCCCATTAAGAAGGTGGACATCCAAAACTGGCAGAAAGTGTTTTTTCACATTAATGAATCAGTCACTCAGTGACTGAATTAAGATTACACATGTTTGTGGTTGCATGATATCATTCTTAAGTGAATGACCTTTTGCTCTACATTGAACATGCTTGAAGGATTACTGAGTATTCAAAATTCTGCTGACATGTCACACTGCAGTCATGCTGTGGAATGCTTGGTGAAGTGGACCAAGTAAAAGCCAGTATGCAGGATACTATCATCTCTTTTTAACTTATACTTAATCTGTTACAGGGAACTACAGTTGCCTTAAAGTTGATCTGATATTTACACGTGACAGAGCATTCTACTTCACAACAGTGTTCATACCAGGCATCATATTGGTCACATCATCTTTCATCACATTCTGGCTCGAGTGGAATGCCGTCCCCGCACGAGTCATGATTGGTAAGCTTACTTTTGTATTTAAAAACCTCAGGAATTTATACAAAGAGCAAGTGTTGTGTACTGTGCCCATTACATTTTTAAAAATATTGCTAGTACATTATGAGCTGCATGTAGCAGAATCCTTGAGAACTTAATAGTCACTCAGATAGGTAGGAACTTTCTGTTTTTTACGGTGCCCAGAGAGTCATTACCAAGACTGCCAGGAGGCTGTGTTCTGAGCCTGATGACTTCAGTCTGTATATCACACCCTAAGATACAACGTAATAAAGGTGAAAAGGGGGAAGTTGTCTCTGTTAAATTCATGAAAGCATATGGGGGAGTAGAGGCATAGCTTCACTCATTCTTAACCTCAGAAGTGGATGGAGGTGAGTGGTTGGCCTCATGCCTTTGCTACTGAAATTTCTCACAAAAGAGCCCCTTTGTGTAGAGGGCTGGTTGGCTGCCAGAGCCAGTTTGGATGTTCATGGAAAAGAGAAAAGTCTCATGCCCCTGCCAGAATTCAAACCCCAGATTATCATGTGGCCTTAGCCGCTATACCAAGTAGGCTGTCTGACTCCCTAAGATGCATCATATTACTTATATTACCCTTGCATGTGGGCCAAGGTCTCTGAAGTGTTCCCTTCAGTACAAAGACACCGAGGCATAAATCCAAAGTAATCCTTTGAAACATATGGAAGCTCTTTATGATTGTTCCATGTGTCTGCAGATTTTTAGTTTAGTACTTCGGGTATGCTAATGACCTACATAAAAGTATGGTAAATATCACCCTAGAACAGGCCATGAAGACCAAGAGGGGGAATAGAGGTATAGCTCTATTCTTTCTATAATTCAGCACTAGAATGATGTGGGTGGTCAACGCCACACCCCGGCTTTTTTACCCCCGGGAAAGAGACTTGATACCCATTGTAGGGGAGGCTGGGAGGGCCCCAGGGCTGGTCTGAATGGGTGCAGAAAATCTCACCCACTCTGGACGATACTTGGGCCATCCAAACTGAATCAAGTTGCTGTACCAACTGTGCTATCCTGACCCACAGTAAACTACATTGGAAAATAGAAATAGTCTTTGGAATTAGTGTTTAGTTTAGTTTATTAGTCCAAAATATTATGCGTATGATAGTAGACTCATCAATTTCTAGCGATACACAAGAAGTGAGATAAGTCCAACAGCAACATAACACAGTATTCTACAAATGTTTCCAGACCCGCCTATATATAGTGTAATAAAGCTTAAATCAGATACACAGCTAATGCAGTCACACAGTTACAGAGCTACAGATTCTTCTACTGAGTAAAAGGAATGCAGAAGAAGAAGTGATTTCAATTCCTTCTTAAAGTACTTATAGCTGTCTGTTTGTTTTGGGTACCGGGAAGTTTGTTATGTAATTTGGTCCCCATATTTATTACACTTCTCTTATATAAATCAGTATTGTGTGATTGGATGTGGATATCCATCTTTCTTCGTGTTTTATGAGCATGGATATTTGAATTTAGCTCTACAAACTTGTGGTGTTTTCTTATATAACATATAACTTCCATTATA
>Ga0123357_10015375_pt1 | contig 10033 bp, 8 predicted proteins | sample TergutEmb28metaG_FD_89873 | JGI IMG/M metagenome (GOLD analysis project Ga0123357, IMG submission 89873) | Embiratermes neotenicus P4 segment gut microbial communities from Petit-Saut dam, French Guiana - Emb289 P4 | ecosystem: Host-associated > Arthropoda: Insects > Digestive system > Gut ... | reverse complement strand
TCCCGTCGTGCCCCCCCCCCCCCCCCCCCCCCCCCCCCACACACACACACACACACACGCACGCGCGCGAAGATAACGTGCTGTCTCTTCTGGCACATCAAAGCAGACTACACCAGACCATTCTGACTGGATGGAAAACTGCAGTCATCTGCAGTAAGAATGACCCAGTACAAGTAGTAATGAAGATCAGTCTAGTGTTACATTTCTCTTGACATGGGCATGTTTAACCAGCATATTAATCCACAGTTTCTGAATACAGCTTTGAATTGAAGTACTGATATATACAGCCTGTCACAGAAAAGTGTGTTGTATATAAATTGTTTCGGAATATTATTGCTTAGTCTTCATGATGCAGTACTTTTAATGCTAGAAATGAAGCTACAGAGACAATAAGGTTAAATAGATTACGTTGGTTTGGGCATGTACCGAGAGTGGAAGAAAACAGAATTCCCAGAAGGGTATTATATATGAATTTGGGAACAAGACTGAGAGGTAGACCAAGAAATAGATGGCAAGATGAGGTGAGAGAGGGTAGAAAAATACTTGGTGGAAAAGGGTGGTAGGAACAAGTACTTAAGAAAGAGGAATGGAAGAAGCACCTGAGAACGGCAAGGAACCATCGCATTCTGCACATGCCAGTGGAATGAATGAATGAATGAATGAATGAATGAATGAATGTAGCTATATCATTTCCTTTATTTAGACATTAAGCTTGCAGAATAATTGTGTGCAGCTCCTTAATTAGAAGGAGAACTGATATTAGAATTCATTTACAGTCCACAGATGCTTTAGGGTACAGGGGTATAGCACATGTCGTAGTATGAACATAAAGCACTGTAATACTATACAAATGTGGAATGCAAGGTTTACATAGATATTAGAGTTGTCTTGTTTGATATTTTCTCTTTTTGCCTACAGTGAAGATAATAATGAGAACAGGTGTTTATGGACAGGGGGAAGTACAATACATTGTCAGTTTCAGGCCAAGTTGTAATGGCTTGGTTCATTATCATTATAGGAACCCGTGTTAGAAATAATACACATATATATTGCTTATAGCAAATTCCATGTAGTTTGTTATGTCACAGTTTGGTGTAGGTTTCTTTGCTTAATCGAGAGATGTCCTCAATGCAGTTTTGAGACTGGTTGCTTTTATTATCACCATCTTCCTCCATTGATTAGGTCCCGTTTGACCTGTTCCAGCAGCGACGTGTTGCTGGTCGTTTGCCATTTGATCCGCCGATATCCGAGGCTGTGCGTCTCTGCATATGAGTATTTTATTTTCATTGGGAGTGTTACCAGCCCAACCGCAAAAAACCCCCATTCTTGAAGGACCAGTTTTGCTGTCTTAGTCTGGCTTCTCTCTTAACAGCCTGTCCAGCTTGGGAGGCCCTACCAGGAACATGTTCCTGCCCACATAGCCCGTAAAATCATTGAGGCTTGCAAGTCCCCCCACTACGAAAAGGTGGAGACATTCGGGGGAGCTTTCAGGGTGATATATGATGATCAACAGTGAAATGTGTATCCGTTGTTTCTCAAGGGACCACAGAATGTGAAAAACAGCAGTTGTGGGAAGGCATTAGTGTGTCAGAAACACAAAAAATAAAAAAAATGGAAATACTAAATTTTCCACTTAAAAGTTAAATCGGTCCCATTACAGGCCTGGACAGGCCCAGAGGGTTCCAGGAAGTTAAGGTTCCTAGATTTTGTGACAACAGCACAGAGTGGTGGTAGGTTGTCAGCCTTACACACCGGCCACCTTTACCCCCAGGAAATACTCCTGGTACTCATTTCTGTTAAGGCTGAGTTGACCCCAGGGCCATAGTGCGATCGGAAGGATTTTATGTCAATGAAATATCCACTGACACCAGCTGGGATCGAACCAGCGACCTTCCGATTTGTGGCACAGCACCTTAACCACTGTGGTACTGCGGTCCCCAAATTTTCCACTTATGCTAACAAAATACTAAACATGTAAAAAATTATGTTAATACCTGTGTGGAAATCACTTTGTCCTCCAAAGTAATGTGGAATTTACAACTGTTCAGTTAAACTATTATGTGTCAGATGAAATGGCATCAATTCAGAGTTGAAAACGTTCTGTTTGTTACACTCACTAATGCTGTAAGTGTCAAGGAATGGTTGTAACTGTTTTGTTATTAGTGTGCGCATTCATAAAACACTGCTCTAGCTCAAGGTCATATTAATTTCCTCTTCTTGTTTCCCACTATTGCCTCTCCAGCAAGATCACACGACTTGTAGGAAGGTGCTAATCTGAGACATCTAGCGGTATTGATTCGTTCCTTTCTCGGTCAGAATTTTCTCCGCTTCAGTGATCTTCAGTCATTGTGAGCATCCAGACTTGCTTTGTAAGGTGTGACGTGGGAAGCTGCAGTGTGTGGACCATACATAACAAGACAATAATAGGAAAAGAGGAAGAGTGACACTGATTGCATGGGCATTAGTCGCTGCAGTCAGTAAAACACAAAGATAATGAGGCGAGACATTGCTACTAACAACTGCAGAACATGGGTCTAAGAGTACCACTTTACAACCTATGCATCCCTCTCAGCAAACATTCCACACCTGGCTGTTGCATAGTATCAGTTTGCCAGCATGTCTGTAATAGTAATAGTCTGTATAGGAAGGTTAGTGCGTCCATTCATTCTTCATTGATTATTATTCAGCCTTGAAGGCCGGGCTTGGCAGGAACCAGAGCCCAGTCATATGACCGATATGGCTCTGGCACACTGCATCCTGTGCAAGTTCTTGGGGGTAGTTTGCGATTGCTTTCCCCTGCTTTTAGACGTTCCCACTTTAGCCGCCAGGTGCCTCCGTCCGCAATGACGCGAGAGATCGTAGCAGCAAAAGGTGGAACTGTGGGCGAGAAAGATGTCTGGTAGTAATTTTGCCTAAATTCCGACTTCCACTTCAATTTAGGGATCTTTTACATGCCGCAAATCTACGACACGAGACCGACGGCTTTACTTCCCCTCCGAAGGAAGGCGTGCTGAGGATTTTTTAGTGGGACCATATTTTCAAAAATGCATCTTGTTTCATTCCATGCCTCATTGATGCATGGCACTACTGTATGTTCTGAAAACATGACAGTCCTTTTTACAGTTTTTCCTCAACAATGTTAATTCTTGGAATGTTGTGGGTTGGTACTGGGAATTCCAAATGATTGATGTGGGACAACGATGCAGGAGTGATATACCTGGTGTAGGAACACATTGTATATGTGGGTGATTTTTGGGACTGGAAGAAACGAATGATACGTGCTGGAAAACAACATATACAAGAATCATGGATAGATGTTTCACCATAGTATCATTAGCAAAGGGGTTTTAACTCGGAAGTTCACCTCTGGGAGTTAATTGTGTGTATTATGAATTACTAATAAAATTTTGCAATATTCCACACTCATCACTAAATTTTTTCAAATTTATGTTATTGATAAGAAATAATAATGAAATTATAACTGTGTGGTGCCAGAGTGAAATGTTTATTGTTGCAGCTGTCACCGTTTCCTGTCATGCTGCTCTTGTGACTGGCAAAAAACGGTACATGACTTATACTCCAGATGAAACCAGATGAGAGTTGTTCTGTGTGGTTGTGATATATGCAGTTGTATCTCTGGTGTTCGAGCCTGTTATCAGATTTTTAAAGAGACCGGTCTCTTCTGGTCTGCTTTGTTGTGTCAACACTCTTAAGAGTGTTATCTGTCTGGTTTTTAAAACTGACATATGTGTTGCTGTCATCCACAGCATATGTCAGTTTTATTATGACATACCACAATGGGATCAGTTTTACAGAAAAAAAAAGGTCTTGTTTTTGTCATCTAAGATTGGATAAGTATAAGGAATCTTGAGGCACGTCAAAGGACTTTGTATTAACATCATGTGTGTAATATGTTGAATGCGTGTGTGTGTAGTATTCCAATATTAATTTTTCTTTCAGCTTTGGCTCCGGAGATCATAGAACCTCCGCGGCATGAGGCAACAGTTGATTTACGCACTGTGACCCTGATTTGTCGTGTATTTGGTGCACCAAAGCCCCTTGTGAAATGGATTCATGGTGGTGTGGAGCTCACTGGAGGACGTTACACTGTTCTTGAGAATGGAGATCTTGAAATAAGGTGTGTTGAGTGACATAGAAGCAATAAAATGTTACTGTTTGTCATTGGGAATATTTTGTGGTTAACATTGTTGTTTGTTTTTTGTTCAGAGAAGTGGGTTTCGTGGATGCTGGTAATTACAGCTGTTTTGCCGAGAACAAGTTTGGAAGTACGACTGCAGAAGGAACTCTGACTGTGAAAGGCTTGTATCTGATAGTAGTATTATGTAATATACCTATAGAATTCTTACACAGTAGAATAAATTCAGTAACATTTGTGTAAATTCTTTTCTTATATATTTTATGGTTTTCATTTCTTAAACCTTGCACCAGCACCTGATAACAGATAGGACAATTTCATAAGTTGAGTTGTCCAATTACTTTGAATTGCACGTTCTTTGAAAGATGTTATCAGTTGCTGCTTTAGGATTAACACACTTTCCATTACTACGTATGGAAGAACGAAGTAATTCTATGGTTTGAGCTTTTGTATTGGTACATGCGATTTGTTTGAATAAAAATGGTTTTTAGGCGTGTTTGCAAAATTGTGAAAAATGACTATTAGCCTTGTCATGTCTCTCCGTCTGCATGGAAATACTTGGCTTCCACCAGGCAGATTTTCTTGAAATATGATATTTGAGCATTTTTCGAAAATCTGTCGAGAAAATTCAAGTTACATGAAAATCTGACAAAAATAATGGGCACTTTACATGAAGACCAATATAGATTTTTCTTTGTATCTTATTCAGTTCTTCCTAGAATGAGAAACGTTTGGGACAAAAGTTGAGGAGAATAGCAAAACACACATTGTATGTTCAGTAATGTTTTTTTTTGAGAATTCCATTTATGAGATAATGCGGGAAAATACAGTAAAGCTAGGCAGGCCACAGTTGACAGTATGATGCACGCACATTTCACATTAGGTACGTATGGCTACAAACATATTCTCGGACGTAAGACTGATTGTTTTCTGCCGCAATGATGGCTGCTCGTATGTGCCGCATTGTGATGTCATATGTATGTTATACCACAGTAAAGCAAGGATTCGGGACACAAAACAGTCTATTGAAGTGGTGCAACAAATTGAAGTGATGATAACAAAGATACTGAATGTGGTAAAATGATGCAAAAAAAAAAAAGTATCAGTTCTGACCTAAAACCAGTTAACACACACTGTAAGATTTTGATAATTTAACTAGTTTTTAGGTACTTTGGCAAAATTGGGAAAAGCAACTGTTAGCTTTTTTGTGTTTGCCCGTCCCTCTGTCCGCCTTTTCTCACACTGGACGGATTTTCATGAAATTTGACATTTGAGTATTTTTGGAAACTCTGTTGGGAAAATTCTACTTTCATTGAAATCTGACAATAGTAATGGGTACTATACATGAAGACGAATTCACATTTTTGATCTTATCTCACTCAGTTCTTCTTTGAATGAGAAATGTAGAGAAAATTAAAACACATTTAATGTTCAGTAACTTTTTTCTTTTTAAATTGTGCTGTTTATGAGTTAATATGGAACAGTACTGTAGAGCTGGACACGCTGCAGATGACAACATGATGCATGCTCATTGCATGCTGGATGCCTGAGGCTACAAACATGCATTCATAATGTGTAATACTTACTGCTTTTCCACTGCAGTAGTAGTTGCACATATGCACCTCAGAATCGTGTTATGTGTACATTGCAGATTCTTGTTTCATGTGATGGGAAGAAATAGAAATTTCTCTATGAGTTTGGGGCAAAAGTTATATCTGAATATTTTGTAGGAATGAAAGCACTTATTTACAGGATCTGATTTATAAGTGTACATAATTATTTCTGTTTGTGTGTGTAATGTTCATTATTTGTTGCAGAGCACACCAGGATCACAGATGAACCAGAAGATTATGAGGTTGCTGTAGGTACCACAGCAACCTTCCGGTGTAACGCTGTGAGTGATCCATCACTTGTACTCAGCATTGAGTGGTTGCATAAAGAGCAGGAGATCGATTTTGAGGCAGAACCTCGATTTGTGCGTTCTTCTGACTATTCTCTTACCATCACAAAAACGACTGAACTTGACTCTGGTACCTACACCTGTTTGGCCCGTACGGAGCTTGATAGTGCAAGGGCACAAGCCACTCTTACGGTTCAAGGTACAATTTTTCTTTTTTTCTTTCTTTTCCATCTTTCTTTCTTTTTCCATCTTTCTTTTCCATCTTTCTTTTTTCTTTCTTTTCTATCTCTTTCTTTTCCATCTTTCTCTCTTTTCCATCTTGCTTTCTTTCTTTTCCATCTTTCTTTTTTCTTTCTTTTCTATCTCTTTCTTTTCCATCTTGCTTTCTTTCTTTTCCATCTTTCTTTCTTTTCCATCTTCTTTCTTTTCCATCTTTCTTTCTTTTCCATCTTTCTTTCTTTTCCATCTTTCTTTTCCAGCTTTCTTTCTTTCTTTCTTTCTTTCTTTTCCAATTTCACTGTTCTGGTTATGATTTTGGTAGTAGCATTTCGTACAGACAATACAAAATTGTTTCAGAAGTAAAAATCATGCTTGTTGCTAATCATTTCAGTGTATACTAAAATGTAATATGTGTGCTTACAGAAATAAAATGAGCCCAACTATGATCCACCTGGCTAAATGTGGTGATACCTCAGAACTAAACTAATAGTGAAAAAAGTAACCAGTTTTCAGTTTGATAGTCTTTTTCAGAAATACTTTTTCAGCAGAAATAGCTTCAAAGATATAGACACTCTCTTTGGTACTTCTCGATATTGCCAGATAAACTGCCTGACTGAAGGCCTGGCTGCAGTCCTTTTAGTCCAAGGGATGTAAATCCGCCTATGTTGTGTAATGAATGTTGGATTAGGTCGTGTCGTTTTTCTCTCTTCCATATGTTACACGAACTTCTGCAAAATCTAGAAATTAAACTTTGTGTTATTCTGATGGTTTTCATCACCGGTAACACTGAGGACAATCACCACTGCATATTATCATCCGTCTAGTCAGCATTATCATATGCCTGTCCTGCGCGATCTCATTTAATATTACACTTCCATGTCTGCCATTTTGCCAAGTATACACCCCTAAGATATATCGCCAAAATTGTCGACTTTCAACAACCCAAACAATGCTGAACGATTTCACAAAGTATTTCCCCAATCAGTTCATTTCTCTTTGTAACAAAATATTGTTTTTGCATATTTTTCAAATCTAATTGTATCTCTGCATTACGTGATAACAAATAACTGCCCAACAACAGGATGCAACGTTTTTTTCCAGACAGAGGAGTTTTGTATAGTAGTATTTGAAAATTTGCTGATAAAATATAATTGTATTCTTATTTTTGATAGATGTACCAAATGCTCCCAAGCTCAAGAGTGTTAGCTGCAACAAACGTGATTCATCAATCCACTGGGAGCCAATGGGCGATAATCGTGCTCCTATCCTACGATATACAATCCAGTATAACACCAGCTTCACACCAGACACATGGGAGATTGCATATGATTCTATTCCTGCAACAGATATGACCTACACTGTGAGTCTTCCCACACATTTTGAGTCATTTGTTTGTCAGCATCTATCGAGAGTAGTGGGTGTGACATTTATATTCTTCTAGGGTGTGATGCTGTATAGTTAAATAATTGATTATTGCCATTCTGGGCGAATCTACATGTATGGTGTCAGATCCCAGGAGACTAATTGAGAATTTGCTGCCCTGCTTGGGTGGGAAAGAGAAGCAAAGGAAAGACGTAACTTTTTCAATGAAAGGTGGCAGCCAGAACTGTACTTCTGTGAAAATATTTCTTCACACCAACTTCATAGTTGCTGTGATAAGCCAGAGGAAGAAATTTCCTCTTTATTGTGATATTTCCTCTTGTGTATGTACCCAATTTGTACAACTGTTTGTTAAACAGGACTGTCATATAAAAATTTTTCCATGGAAACATCATAGCCTACATAGGTGCAATTCCCATATAAACTACTACACTTACTCTGTCAAACACAACATGTTTATTTTAATAGCGCCAGACTTTTATGCTGCGTGTTTCGGACCTTTCTCAGGCCGTCATCAGGCATGTCGACACAAAAATCATCTAAAGGAAGATACAGTGGAATAAAATTTAAGGGACCCCTTGTTTACAGTCATTGTTTTCTTACAATTTTGAAGTATGGAATATAAAAATATACTCAAATTATAAAGTACAAAATCTAAGTAAATCTTAAAAATTTGTATTAACTTTAGGCTCTCTTGAGTTGTAGGTAGTTTTGTAGTTTCAGTTTTCTGTGATTATTGTGTTATACTTGGTATTGTATGACATATTTTTAGTTTTCCTTCTTGTACTTTGTGTTTGGAAATTGAGGTCCACCATATAGTTTTGTTTTTAACATTTTAAATGACAAACTAAGGAAACTGGTGTATTATATGCACTGTTCATTTTTAATTTTCAAGATTTGTTTGAAGGTTGTACTTTATATATTTACAATGTCTTTCCACTCATTTCCTTCACTCACCACTGGCGCTGTCGTACTGGCTCGCCACTCTGTCATGACGTACCATGCTCCTGGACAGTGACCAGTGACGTGACCTTGGGTTTTTGTTTAGGAACAAAACCACCACTGTCTGGCAATTCAAAATCATCATTTCTCAATTGGAAAATCACTGCCACATTGAACAATTGTACTTGCTGTTTCGTCTTTCACAATTCTTACCATCCCACATGCATGTACACGTGCGCACGCGCACACACACACACAAAACCTTCTCAGAAACTCTAAATACCATTGTGAGAAGCATGCTCAACAATGGTTCAGGACACAACTGCTATTAGCCACTATTGGTGATTATCAAAATTGATTTCAGAATTGCAGAAAAATCCATATTGTATTCAAGAAGCAGTGGTCTGTTGATATTGGGGACTAAAAGCTTTGCTATTTGCAGTAGTATGAGTGTTTCTGACATGTGACATGAGGTACTGTTACTCTAATACTTGAAGGAAAAGGGCCGGCAATTCGGCCAGTGTGCACTCTTTACAAACACAGCAGTGGTTGGCCATTGGGCTGGTGCGCAATGAAAAGGTTAATACTGTACGCTTTGAATTTGATGTTAGGGATGTACAGTAGATATATCTGTATGTAGATATCACTGTTTTACAACAATAATTTTGTCTGTTGGGGTACTTGTATTGTAATGTGGATGCTACATTTCTATAGTAAAACCAACTACATACACCTGTGTATCAAATTTATTTTATTTGGAGTGACACTCTACATGTTTTGGATGGTCTTTCGGCCCATCATCAGGAGTTCAAGGCTGTACATACAGCAACAGGCACATGTCAAGCAGACTGCAGTATCTGTTTGACGTGCCGGCCGCTGCATGTACAGTCTTGAACTCCTGATGATGGACAGAAAGACCGTCCAAAATGTGTAGAGTGTCGTACCAAAATAAAATGAATTTGATACATTAGTGCATCTAGTTTATAGAACTATAATTCTGCCCGTTGTCCTGTATGGGTGTGAAACTTGGTCGCTGCCATTGAGGGAGGAATGTAGGCTGAGGGTGTTTGAGAACAGGGTGTTGAGGGGAGTATTTGGGCCTAAGAGGGATGAGGTAACAGGGGAATGGAGAAAATTACATAATGAGGAGCTTAGGGATCTTTACTCCTTACCCAATATTGTGCGGGTGGTAAAATCGAGAAGAATCAGATGGGCGGGGCATGTGGCGCGTATGGGGGAGGGGAGAGGTGTGCACAGGGTTCTAGTGGGGAAACCTGAGGGAAAGAGACCATTGGGGAGACCAAGACATAGATGGGTGGATAATATTAAGATGGATCTTCGGGAAGTGGGAGGGGGTGGAGACTGGATGGAGTTGGCTCAGGATAGGGACAGATGGCGGGCACTTGTGAATACGGTGATGAACGTTCAGGTTCCAT
>Ga0123357_10015374_pt1 | contig 10033 bp, 10 predicted proteins | sample TergutEmb28metaG_FD_89873 | JGI IMG/M metagenome (GOLD analysis project Ga0123357, IMG submission 89873) | Embiratermes neotenicus P4 segment gut microbial communities from Petit-Saut dam, French Guiana - Emb289 P4 | ecosystem: Host-associated > Arthropoda: Insects > Digestive system > Gut ... | reverse complement strand
GGCGGACGCTTGTGAGTGCGGTAATGAACCTTCGGGTTCCGTGAAATGCGGGGAATTTCTTGACTAGCTGCAGACCAGTTAGCTTCTCAAGAAGGACTCTGCACCATGGAGTAAGTAAGTAGATATGGCGACGGACTGATTCGCCTTATGCCCCTGCCATTTCGGATATAAACGGAAAGTAAATGTTAATGGATGTGTTAGTTTTGTTATATTTGTTTGGAACTTGCTGGTTTGTTCAACTCTTTACCACTGTATTAATTACGCCCTTTATGTGACACGTTTATAAGCCATACGCCCTTGAGGCGGCTTTTGACCTTGTAAGGTTTGCTAGTCTCTGTACCAAGGGAAACATGGCAGTTATTTTCAGAACATTAGGTTATGAAGTGTCGAAAAAAAGTGAAAACTCTTCTCCACCTTTATTACTAGAATCCTCTTTACACTTAACCATGCACATGAGCGTCTTGTGTCCCACTCATCATACAAACTACAGTAAAACCTATATTAAACGAAACCTTCCTGCAACGGAAAGATTTTCAGTACTTCTTGATTTCGTTTCACGCAGGTTTCACTGTATTTCATGATCTTTATAGACACGTAAGGAAATGACAAACACAAAGCCCTGTTTCATGGTGCCAGACGGGCCTGGGAAAAACATGGCCCTTCCTTTACTCTCTCATACACAACGAGGAATGTATCCCAGTTTACGCCATGAAGACATACGGGAGAATAAGGGGTGAAACGGCACAAGTCCCAAACATCGGCACCATTTAGGAGTGGGTGGTCAGATTCATATCCGCCCGCTTTCCGCACCCTCACCCCACCCCCGGGAAAAGATCCACCACTACCCTTTACGTAGGAGGCTGCGTGGGCCCATAAGCTGGTCTGTAGTCTAGAATACTGAGTCCGAATACATTATTAATGTAATTTTTATGTTAGGCGTGGGAGTTAATATTCAGACACAGTTGACGGGTAAGGGAAAATAAATAACAGGATGGTGAAGAAGTACACAGTGAGAAGCTTTCTTGTTTGTTATTAACCTTATTAAGTTAAGGATAGTGAAATGGACATTAGTATGTGACAGGGAAGGGAAATGAGAAACGCATACACGATTGTAATCGGAAACCCTGAAAATACGAGACCACTTAGTGTCCTAGTCATAGCTGGGAAGATAATATTAAAATAGATTTTAAAGAACTAGTCTAAAAGTATGCGTACCGGATTCAGCTGGCTCCGGGCAGTGTTCAATGGCGGATTCGTGTGGACGTGGCAATGAAATTCGAGTTCAGTAAGAGTGGGGATTTATTATCCAGGCAAAACAACGGCGTCTCTCGAAAGACTGTGGTCATTGTAGTTAACTTGGCATACCGTAGACATCTGCCGTGCGAGTGCCGCGATACCTGTGTACCAGTCTGCAGAGCGCGGAATGTGTCTCAGGCGTTATGCACCCATCCGACCCGCCGATAAGAATAGTTGTCCACCCTTCCCGAAGACAACGTAAGCTTGGATTAAAAGTAGTAGATTATTGGTCACCGTGTGACGTAGCTAGTTTTTGTGGCGCCCAGAGTGAGCAGTTACATGGCCGCCGCTGATATAAATTATGAAATTCAAAAAGCCAGAATTGCTTAATTAATTTAAATTTGTACTTATTTTGTACAATAATTTAAATTTTTATTCAGCACACGAAGTATTTTATTAGTATTCAATGTGTTGCCCATTTTAGCGCCCTTTGGACAACTGCCCGGGAGAGCTGCGCTTTAGCTATGCCTCTGCTTGCCGGTGAATTCCTGCTGCGTGGACGCATATTGTTAATTCCTTTATTCTTTTAATGTGTCTGTTGGCAGTTTATATTGTGTGGATGAAATTTCGTTCGGTTGTCAAGTCCGTACTAAGGGGCAAGTCTTGTGGCAGTTTATATTGTGTGGATGAAATTTCGTTCGGTTGTCAAGTCCGTACTAAGGGGCAAGTCTTGTGGCAGTTTATATTGTGTGGATGAACTTTCATTCCGTTGTCAAGTCCGTACTAAGGGGCAAGTCTTGTGGCAGTTTACATTGTGTGGATCGACTTAAGTCCGTACGAAGAGGCAAGTCTGATAAACAATACTATCTTGCAAATAAAGCCAACTTGGTGCACAGTTTATTCTTAGTATATTCATCAGTTGATAAATATACTAAGAATAAATTGTGCAGCAAGTTGGCCTTATTTACAAGATTATACAGGGATGCACGGTCAACGAAACATGAAATTAAACAGTACTAGTTGTGGACACTCATTTGTCTTTGACATGGAATAGGTTACTTACGACGCTACAGTGTTGGGGTTGTGCGTGGGGCATATCAGTCTGCAAATATTTGGTACCGTTTGTTGTCAGGATCATAAAGGAGATTTTTCATTGAGGAATCCGTAGATAACCACAAGAAGTAGAAGTATCGTGCGCAGATCACAGTTATCAATAGAGTAATTGTGTGATATTTCAGGCTTCACCGCAGTATAGCTGCGGCCTTCGTTCTAATGGGATGTTACGAAACGTGTTTAGGCTAAACAACTAGTAACATACTGCGTAACATCCCAGAAGAGCAAAGGCCTCGATTGATTTTTACGAACCCGAAATCTGAGGAACTTGTCTGTCCTTGACCTGAATATTGATTAAAAATGCTTTCATGATTTGGATGAATTATTGTCAGACGCACTATTCATATTTACGCATAAAGAATAAATTAACGTTGGAAATCGGAGATTAGTGGGCTTTGAGTCGTTGATAGCCCATATTATGTGGACTAAATATTTTGTAATGGGGGACCGCGGTAGCACAGTGGCTAAGGTGCTGTGCTACAAATCGGAAGGTCGCTGGTTCGATACCAGCTGGTGTCATGGGAATCTTTCATTGACAAAATCCTTCCGATCGCACTATGGCCATGGGATAGACGCAGCTTCTAACAGAAATGAGTACCAGGAGAATTTCCTGGGGGTAAAGGCGGCCGGTGCGTAAGGTTAACAATCTTACCACTATCCTGTGCCGTTGTCATGAAATCTGGGAACCTCAGGGCCACTCCAGGCCTGTAACGGGACTGCTTTACCTCTTTAAATATTTTTAATGACACGAATAGGAAAATATGATAGGGTAAAACATTGAAGAAATGTGTGTGAACGTCTGTTAAGTTTGTTCGTACTTTTAATATTACCTTAATTTGAATATGTGGATTTTTAAAAATTAATAACTATATAGGTAGGCCTTTCATAAATCGCTGACGACCGAGTTGTAGCGGTACCGGAACACACAGAAGTAGCACAATTAAGCCTTAATTCGGACAGGGTGTCCTAAACTCTGGCCTTTATTTTTAAGATAATGTTCACTACATGGAGCAGGCATCTTCTTGAGAGGATAAGAGGGGCAATTTCGTGCCTTTTGTGGCAATACCCACACTTGTAGGTACATTAAATGCAGTGTTTATAGGCGTAGGCTTACTAACAATACCAAATCTTGTATATTCCTGAAGACCTCGACAGTCATATCTTCTCTACTTACTCAACCCGATTCTAGTTCTTTATCGGTTGTTTGTATGAGAAAGTAACGCTTGGGACGTATTAATTTTTACTTATCACGAGCCATAATTTGTTTATCCCTGAGCTACTGTGTGACCGTTTATTGTATAGATGACTACTGATTTCATTTCGAACCGGTGTATAAAGTCCGCGAGCGGAGGGAATGGCAGGAAATTAGTTACTTCTCGTCAGCAAACCGAGTCAGCCACTGAAAGACACGCCTTATGATGAAGGATGTACGTGTTAATTACTATCATTTAAAGGCTAGTGTGACATTGCCTGGGGGGGAATTCAAATGAGGACTGGTTAGTTACTAGCAAATCCAAGGTCATTTGTTTGATCTGTGATTAGTGATCACGAATTAAAATAGCAGTCTGATTCCCAGATCATTGGGTCTTCACTTTTTTGCGTTCGAAGTTAAATATTGCTATGCTGTTATTACTGTTTACTCTGGAAAGTTTTGTGTATTTAAGAAAAAATATCCTGTGTTTACGTAACTCGCTTTTTACACCGACTTTTGTGTACGCCTGTACCAGCAGTTGTATCTAGTTAAGCACCTTACCGAGAGAGGGCAGGAACATCCGCTTTTTTTCCCCCCCAAAGATCCTAACGAAGGAAAGTTATTCCACTTTTCTTTTTCGTACTCAGGAAGTAAAGTACACTCTCCCGTCTGCATTCGTACATTGTCATAAGTCCTTACCTTCGAAGGAAAATCTGCTTTGTTAAAACAGTGTAGTGGAGTTGCCCGTACAGTAATCACCGAATTAGCCAGATTTTGGTCTTCCATAGTAGACTTGCCTGCCGTGCACAAATGCCACATACTACGAGTACATAGGACAGGGGTGCACAAGCTAAGCCTGCAAAGCTGTCATAATAAGTTGACATTGTACGTGTTTTGAGTTCTTTATTTGCAGGTCTAATAAGAACAGTACTGCTGTTACATTACTTTTCTACATAGAATCTCGCCCCCCCCCCCACACACACACACAAACACATACAGTGGAGACATTTTTCACGTCGTAGACATATTACGTTCCATACTAGTAGAAATCCCTGTCCGGTGTTAACAGCCATAGTGTTACAAGCTCTCGCTTCTCAATCGCCTTACAGTTGTTGGTCGCCAAGATTTTACTTCAGCTTTGGAAACAGATGACAGACGATGAGCGACGAATTCCCCGGATATAAACACAATCAGTGTACGTTCTTTAGTTACGAAAGTTTATGCAGTGTAAACTTATTTTGTGACCGAGACTTGTACATAATCAAATTTTACGTTTCAGACGTAGTTGACTGAAGGTATAATATAAACTGCAGAATAAAATGAACAAAAACTTAGAATTTGGTGGATATGCATGTTTTGGCCTTATAGTAAGTATAAAAGATACAGGTAAAGTTGTCCCTTTTCACGCCAGGAAGGCATATAGGAGGAGTGGAGGTATAGCTCCACTCATTCTTAACCTGGGTACTAGATTGGAGGTCAGCGGTAAACTTCACGCCCCCCAGTACGCATTGAGTAGGAGGGTGAGTTGGTTCCAGAGCCGGTCTGGACTTTTGGAGTAGAGACTAATTTCTTGACCCCCCCCCTTCCGGGATTCGAACCCCGGAGCTTCGAGCTCGTGTCGTAGTCACCGTACTGACTACGCTGTCCTGGCTCATTGTTGGATAAGTACCTGTTTGATCACAGGCGATATTTCCCAGGATTAAAGTAGCCGGAGCGTAACTCTGACTACTCACGTCCATGTAGTGCAGAGATTAAGAATGATTGGAGCTGTGCCTCCGTGGGTCTTCATGACGTGCAGCGGGCCAGCTGTTTTACCGGTTCCTTCGTTACGGTGGTGAGGGTAGAGTACGAAATATACACTACTTTAGTAGGAGTGGTAGTGTGCTGTGGTGAGGTTTTATTTTGGTTCTACTGTAGTACAGGTAGGGCGGATTTGTTCCGTTAAATATGAAAATCGTTGAAGTAATTGTCTGTCCAATGCTGCCAGATATCCAATAGAGTATTGCTTTTCAGAGGATTTCCGGGCTTCGCCCATTTGTTTTTCTGGTAAGAGCAAGATGTTGATAAAGATTAGGCTGGAGCATTGGTGAGATGGTACTGACAGGGGAAGACGGAAGTACGCAGAGCCAGTGCCATTTTGTCGACCACAAAACTCAAATGGACTGGCCCGGGGTCAAACGCGGGCCTTCATGGAGAGAGTGCGGCGACTAACTGGCTGAACCATTATATATGAAAAAAAAAAGAGGCCAAAGAATTTTTTTTTTTTTAATATCCAGTGCCCACCGATTGCAGAAAGAGCATTGCTCTGTGGAAAGGTCCCAGGCTTGGCCCATTTGTCCTGGTAAGAGCAACATGTAGATGAAGATGAGTATGGAGCACTGTCAGTATTCCTATTTATGGTCGGTTCATCTCTGTTATAAAAATGAATATTGAATTGTACTTAAAGGTTAAGCTTGTACCGCGCAGTAAACACATTCCGTCTGCGTTATAAAGTCATTCATTCAGTACGGTACAGGGAAATAATAAATAAAAAAAGAGTTCCGGTATTCACTCTTTGAAGGAAGGTAAGGTTGAAAATTTCCCTTGCCTTCGTAATAAAAATTTCTTTTTATCGTTGTTTTATATAGTCATAATATTGAAGGAATATAAACTGTGGACAATGTCTTTTTTCCCGAGTTCCGGAGTTGTAATACCTTGTTTATCTAATGCGTCATCGTAAATAAAAATGCCGATACACCGTACCATTGAGTACCGGCACTCAAAAGAACTGGTAATAATAACCCTATGTTGAAATCCGTGAACTAAATGACAGCATATATAATTTTAAATGTGGAACCCGTTGGAACGTCAAGTAAGCACTGGGCTTTAGTCGAATAGTTCGTGTGGCGGGTTATATTCGTCGTTATTAAGTAAGAAAATTACCTTGTTATTGTGAGACGCAGGGCTGTATAGTGCTGTATAGGCCTGTAGAATGTGAGACAGACAGCCTGCGAACTTTCATGTTCTTCACATTCTTTCATATTCTTTAGGTTCTATTTTTTATCAATGTATATATGGTTGCATTCCTGTTTAATACTGTAATTTATTTATTTGTATTATGTATATGTATTCTTATTGTAAGATTATGTATCTTCATCGTGCCAGCTGGCACTCTTCGGCTACCCTGACTGAGGTTTTTCCGTGCTTTTTTCTCAGTTGTAAAGCAAATGCCCGCAAAGACGGGGCACGGCCCACAGTCTTCCAAAATTTTTGTGTTGTTATATGTATTGATTGTTTTGTGTCGTTCTGTGTATTGTGTGTGTAAATGTGTACTGTACTACTGCCACCGGCTGGGTACCCAATTGCAGTTAACAAATATATCGTATCATATCAAAATATCACGCCTGTATATCGTTTTGTGATTCAGGGCAGGTTCATCCACTGGCCTAGACTGACGTCTGGTACTCCGGACAGTGTCGTTTATGTTGTCCACCGTAATTATCTTAATATTTATCACATGCGCAAAATGATATTTTTGCCTAAACCAGTGATGGAATCTCTGAATTAATTAGGTGTGTTGTGCTTATTCTTTTTTGCCCGAAAGTGAGTATACTTAGTGTTTTATGTTTTGCCGTGATTCAGTCATCGATATTCTTAGATTAATGTTTTATTCTTAATTTATTAGCCTGTGCCAAAGAAAGAAGGGAACAACAATAGGCGGAAACACGTAGCATGCAAATTTTTTAACCACCGAGTGAGTTTCTGGAGGAAGAAAAAGACGTTGCAACGCCATCCAGCGATCCATATGGAAGCCATCCCCTTGTGTTTATTACTAAATTAACGCAACACCCATGTTGTGTTAGACTGAGTAAGTGTCGTTAGGCCGGCCACCTAGTATGTTGGCTGAGGCATTTATAAAACCCGACTTAGTGTCATGCGGTGGTCGGCTCTAATGTCGGCCGGAACATCGACTATCATGACGGAAGGTTTTTGTGGTTTTTCTCATTCCCTCTAGGCAGATCCAGAAAATTTACCCTACATTAGGCCACGACAACGTCCACAAGTTTTACAATTAATCTTCATTCGACGATGCAAATTCTGAGTTAGTGACAGCGTCGCTAAATAAACTACAGACAAGTAAACATTTTTACATGTTTAAAACGGATACTTTGGTATTGTTTGTCTGTCATGTGCTTTAAATTTAAATCAAAAGTACCATTATCACACAGAACCAACCTTAAACTGCCCCTTCTTCTTCCGCGCCCATAGAATTCAAAATGTGCCTGTCAGTTTTAATGCAATCTTCCAGCGCTGCGTTCCGACATCGTTTGCGTGTTACTGGAGTATCTGTGTCACTGATGGTGTTTGACGTTGGGCATCCTCTACCGGTTGACTGTGGAACTGAACCGGTGAACGTGTGTGTTCTGCCTGCGTGCACTGAGTGGGTTGGGAAGAAAGTCGGGTACACGTAGGCAGATGAGTGTTAGAATAGTAATAACGTCTCAAGTATGAAGAAGTTACACCATTCCGTGGGTGAGGTAAAATGAGCTTTTGATTGATGTTTCTTAGTGAGCTGTGGTATGCGTGAACTGATTGGTGCAAGGAGAGCAAAACATGGAGAGGAGCCGATGGTGGTCTGCTGTATTTTACGTAGCACCTTCTCGTGCGGAAGGAAGTGCGGTAGTATGGCGTGCCGGTATCCGTGTGTCCTCTGTCAGTTCGTCCGATTGCGGTTGTTAGGGTAATGTCCGAAATATATTCTTGGGTGTAGGTGTTAACGAAATACAACAATATAAATTTAACCTCGCCCCCATTTTAAGTTTTTATTTGAAAGAAAGTTGTTGAACTACTACGCCCCTTACATAAACCTACTCAAAAGTGTTCTCTCTCCTTATCCCCACTCTAGCTACTTCGCAGTTTTTCTTCTGAGTGACGTCGCAAGATGCTGGAGGCTGGAGTCTCCAGAAAGGGTCAAAGAATAGTGACCACCTTTTAAGGTGACAAGCGAACCACAAACACACACATTGGGTCAGTTTTACTGAAGAGAGGTGAGAGGAAGGTAAGCCTAAGTAGGTAGGTAGCAAGGCAACTCCACCTACAGAAAGACGGAGGGACCAGTTATGTCGTGTGTGAGTGGAAGATATGTGGTAAGCGCCCACATTACAGAAAAACCAGAACATAATAAGGTGTGCACCTCTCAGAAGTGTATAGAAGTGTCAGTGTATTAGTTGAATCTAACACAGACAGCCTCACCAGACGAAGAAACGTACAGTAACATAGGTGCTGGTCCCTCCTTTCTGCTGAAGAGTATACTAAGAACAAGGCGATGTGGTACAGGAGTGCTTAATTCCGAGTATTTTGTGAACATTCCCGAGGAAGACGAGTGCTGCTGTATTAATCCAGTGTGTGTCGTGGTGCCGTTCCAACTGGCATCTACTGGAGTCCATTCAAAACACTGATACGTGTATGTGTGAATACGTTGATGAAATTTAAACACATCGCGCATCAATAAGGTACTGGAGTTAAGTTTGCTTCCAGTCACCATGTCGACACAGGCGTACTACAAAGATCGACTTGGATTCGACCCAGCGGAAGCACTGAATGATGGAACTTCGTTCGACAAAACTCAGGACGGGTATGAAGAAAACCTGTGCAAGTTCAAAGGTTTGTGGGAATTCTATATCGAGTCCATAGGTATGGGTCCACACATTTCTAAGCCTGCTGTATGTCATGTAGTGATGATTGCATGCCATCTGCAGCATTTGAGTGTGGAACTTGTACTAATATCTTGTAGTGTAATGTGTGGTTCTGTTTGTAAACCAAGCTAAAATGCAGCGCAGGGAAGAATTAAGTTGATAGAACAAAGACGTGATTGTAATATACATCTAGCCGAAAACTTGGTTCATATGATAAGTAAAAACAACTAATTTCAAACGCGCCCATTTGTTTTGTAAGAAAAACACCTGTGCTAATTATAGCATGCATTGTTTTTCAGTTTTGGTGCATGTGTGTGTTTTTTCCAGTGTGAATGAATATGTTTTGGTATATGTTCGCTTGTTATTGTTGGTAGGCGGTTTGTTTCAAAATTATTGTCACTGTTCTGTGATGCTTGCAGTAACAGTGGCTGAGTGGTTAGGGTTATTTTTATGTTAGATGTACAGGGTGAGCAAAAAGTATTTCCCTAATTACAAACATTTATTACAAGAAAACTACTGTACGTGGAATACAAACATATATATATATTTTTTTCAAAATGTAACTCAAGAAGTTTTTACAACACATTAGTACACTTCAACATGTGCTCCTTTTGTTGCACGGAGAACGTCTAATCGATAATCAATTTCTCTCCACGTGTTCACCAACATGTCTTCAGTTATTGTAGCAAAAGCGTCTGTTATTCTTGCCTTCAAGTTTGTAATATCTGGAACTGGTGTCGAAAACACTTTGCCCTTAACATACCCCCATAAAAAGAAGTCAAAGGGGGTGATATCTGGCGATCGTGGTGGCCAGGGT
>Ga0123357_10015372_pt1 | contig 10034 bp, 8 predicted proteins | sample TergutEmb28metaG_FD_89873 | JGI IMG/M metagenome (GOLD analysis project Ga0123357, IMG submission 89873) | Embiratermes neotenicus P4 segment gut microbial communities from Petit-Saut dam, French Guiana - Emb289 P4 | ecosystem: Host-associated > Arthropoda: Insects > Digestive system > Gut ... | reverse complement strand
TATTCCCCCACTCTCAAGGAAAAGCTAAGAAAAGCCCCGAAACTTTAAAGGTTCGAACAAGGCCCCCCCCCCCCCCCGTACCCGTCACCTTCCGAACACCAGTCAGGATGGTTACCGCTACTGCTACCTTCTGCCAGAGATTGGTTGAAGGTCAGTGGGTACCGCAGTGCAGAGGGCAACTGCTGATTACGTGTTTGTATGTCTGGTTACTGTCGAATGTTACTACTTCCTACGATGTAGTTCCTTTCTCCATTACAGTATGTGTGTGTGTGTGTGTGTAATATCTTGACACCAAGTGACAATATATTACCCCCCCCCCCATTAATACAGAGCAGAGAATTGCTCCTTCCAAGTTGAAAAGTGCGAGCTGTTTTCAAACAAGGCTTTCGTACAGCGCAAGCAAGCTGCATAAGAGGACCGCGACGCAGCGTGTGGCGTTGATCGTGTTTATCTTTGCTATTCATCATCCTTTAACCTACTACGTAGTTGTACTACGCAAATTTAAAAAAAATATATATATATTTGTTATATCCTGTACAAGAATAACCGTCTGAAGATGACAAATTTCCAGAATTTTCTTTTCTGTCAGCTCTATAATAATGTTTAATTCATAATTTAAATGCTGTTTGGAAGGATACATGCTTATGGAAGCTACGAAGATACGTGTTCCCTGTTCGAGGGAGGATAGTGAGGAGGCGGAGTGATATGTCTTTGTGATAGACAACTTTAGTTAAAGTTAACGCGGGAGGATTTTATGGCGTTTGTCGGAATCTGCGGTTAAACTGACTGCCTCTTTGTGTAAATAAATGCAGGCCTAAGGTTAATAATAAGTTTTTCCGGTGTGGCTGTTATCACATCGAATTACATTGAAGGTTCATTGGAAAATGTGTGCAGTTCGTCGGTGTAGGAATTTTATGTCGAACAGACATGTTTGTCCGGTAGAATGTACTGGAAGTATTAAGAAGGAATCTGAGAAATTAAAAACACAGAGTGAAGATTTTGTGATGTTTCAGGCGTGACAAGATAGCTGCTAAGTGAAACTGTTTTAGGATGTAATGTTTTGTGTTTAAGGCAAATACGTAACGCAGCAACAAACCACGGTTCGAATACTGCCGGAAAGGAGGCACAAGTCAGCGCCAGGATCCTGAGCACACAGAAGGCAGGCAGGCTATTCAGAACATTACTGTCTTATCTAAACTGTTATTTGCAGTGAGTGGGAAGTGATCAGATATTTTGAACAAGGAAATTACCTAAGTCGAAAGACTAATTTTGTCGATATTTGAAACATGCATCCTGTGTGCATTACTGGCCAACACAAGTTCCTGTGATCAGCTTTAGAATTAAGTACAACCAGATGGCGACTATACGGTGTCCTTATACAAACGTATGACGTAGATTTGCCTAGTTTTTGTCTACACAGCACTGGCCTAGGATTTTATGTTTACTGTAGCTTATATGCTGTGGGGGCAAATTCAGAACGTGATGCTTCGTAAATTGTAACAATGCTTGATTCATGACACCGCTATTGCTGTGGCCATTGAAGTTCATCATATCTTGCGGGAAGTCATTATGGTTACCCGCCCCGGGTGCTACTGACGACACATCTGGTGTTCAGTCAGAGGGAGGTTACAGTCCACACTCTGTGTGTCAATTAGCCCGTTTATTCCGTGTATCGGTCGGTGGCTTTACCTTCTATACTACGTATGCAACTGTGCGTTGCAAGAGAATGTATGAGTCAGCACGACGACCGCAAGCAAAGTCTTTGACACCCAGAATGCTTTGAATGAGTGTTTCGCTACCGATAATACCGGTAGTGATGGCAGCAACGCCCGCAGCACAGAGGTGGTGTGTCTGCGCACAAAACATATGACAGCACGCTGTATTGCTGCCAACAGCGCGACGTAGGCCCGTCTTTTGAAGACTGTCGTACATTCTTTCTTTCTAAGTCCGTAGAAAGTATTTTAATACAATTATGGACTTACAAGTTACAACTTCTGCGGCGTAACTTTTGTTTGTTCAAACTGCCTTGACCACGGATATCTGACCCTTGTCTTAAAGTCGCCAAATGTGACACAGGGCTGCGAATTCTGAATGCGAAATATTGACCCCTGAAGATGGGACCGATATCCCACGACGTCGTTAAGAAATTAGCTGCGTAATAACCCAGAAGAGCGCAGACCTCCTTTACTTCGCGGCAGAAACCTGACATCTACGAGTAAATGCAAGTTCAGTTTATGTAGGCGGCTATTCTACTTAACCTAAATACGAGCATGCAATATCGCGAGCCTCCGCCAACAATAATGCCAGTTTCCAGTGAACACTCCGCTAACGTAAAAGCCACAGCTTTGTCGCCCGGGAATCTTGAACATACGTGAGGCGTGCAGTGCATCTTACGTAAATACGAGAACACAGTGAACTTAATGTCAAGTTCGTACAGACGCCCCTCCGTACATAAACGCCAGAGTAAGCCGCGCACAGTTTTAGGTTAAAATGAAGTGAATTCCGCGCGAACATACAACTGATCTTTGCGCAAATACGAGACCGCAATGGTCCGAGGTTTCACCTTACGTTAAATCCACATTCACGGATGAAAACTGGTAGTGCACTTTTCATACTGTGAGCTCCGAAGCGAAGAACCTGAAGTGCACCATCTATAAACAAATTCTTCAGTCTTCGCTGAATACACTATTGTGTTTCTACTTGTAAGATTTACAGTGGCATGATTAAAAGAATTTACTAATGCATTGTACTTAACCCTTTAAACGCCGAGTAAAATCCCATCTGTCATTTATTGGCATTCTTAGGAGCTCACCATATTCTCCACGTTAGCAGGATAAGGGTTAATGACAAACTGAGGGTATGTAAGTATTACCTGTGAAATATGTGTTGTTATAATCTAAATCTGCCTACTTTGTGTATCACACAATAATTCTATGGTATCAATTCTGTACTTCCATCTCCAGAAATTTCAGTAAAGTATTGCATCTTTGATTGGAAATAATTAAATGCTCTCCATCCACACAGAAGGTCTATATTAAACACTATATGACCCTGTCAATTATGCATCAATATAAATGGGAACTGTGGTTGTGTCTCTATACAGTACAAACCATAAGTACATGCAGCACATTTCATTCAGGTGTGCACAAAGAGAATTTGATTTTTAATTTGTTAAAATGCAAACACTTATTGAACACTCAGTAATAAAGGACATTATTTTTTACTCACCAAACAAACTAAAGAAGCTAAAACTTAACCATCAGAACTCATCGTGTTACATAACAATCCATACTCGAACACTAAACATGCGTACCATGCAACTGAATTGAAATGAAGAGCCATTTTTTTTTAGAGAGATTACAGTGTGCCTGGACACACCTGGCACATTCTGTACACAGCCTATGGTACAGAGTATTAGGTCTAGCTTAAAAATATTGTAACTCTCCTTTAATATCCAAGATAAAACTTCAGTATAGTTAACCCTTTAAAGACGAATGACAGACTACTTTATTTAAAGACCCAGTCTGTACCGCGCTGTAAACACTTTTCATCTCGGTTATAAAAACCAATCAGTTTAAGCTGTAAGTGGCACAAGTCGCTGTTTGTTCTCAGATAAATTCAAAATACATAAATAGAATGTGGGCAGAGTGTAGAGTTGTTGAACCTGTTGATGTGTCACATAATCAGTAGGCTCTAAAAGGTTAATGCACCATCAACACTGATGTGCAGAGTCAGGAGTTTGCATTAATAATTGATTTGTTTCATGATGTCTTTTTTTTTTTGTGGCAAACCTAGTTATTATAAACATAAAAGTATAGTTATGGTGTTGTGGAGACATCAGTTCAAAGTATCAAGCTGGCTGTTGGGTGATCAGACCAACGTTTCTCCACACGATTCCTATCTGACATGCAGGTGTGGAGGGGGTGTGTTTGTTTAATAAAGTAAAAACCATACAACTTTTTGGAATTTTTGTATTAGCCTGTATTACTTACATTTTTCAATGTTCAAGTGATGGGACTATGTTATCTCGAAAGATGACCAGCTGAGACAGCAAGGGTATTCTTATAAAACATATTTTGATAACTAGCATATAAATATGGAATATCCATTTACAGATGGGGTTACTTGTAACTGATATTGGTTTATGTGCACATTTAGTTCCCTGGGGTTCCTTCCAGAACAATTTGAGTATTTTATGAGAAATGGAGTAAGTATGGCATAATGGGATATTAATTAATTTGCCATAATCACACTTTAATGTGAAACACAGGATTATGAGTGATCATATATTTGTCATTGAATTGCATGCATCTGTTATTTTAATACATGTACCATGCATCTTGTATTATTTTTTTTATAACCAACAAATGCACGATTATTATAACAAAAGTATATATCACATTGTGACTCTTTATACAATATATTTAAACAGACACTGTTGTGATACATACTTTTGTGATATTAATTGTGCATTTGTTGGTTATAACAACAATAAAAATTAAAAAAATAAAAGTAAATAACAAATAAATAAAAAAATAAAAATACAAAATAAATGCATGCATCTGTGTTTGCTTTTTAGAAAACCAAATTTTCAATGGTGTTTACCCACTTCCATTGCATACACATGAAATTATTGGCTTTTCATTTGCCACTTTGTAAAAAAGAGTGTCCATTGTTTAGGGTATGTCTGGCATAGTTGGAATTCCCACAGCCATTCTATAGGGCTTTGAGATGTTCTTTGTAAATTGTGCCAGATACCAACGCTCTGAACTATACATCTCATTGGGCAATTGGGACATTGCACCTGATTGCACTTTTATTCCAACAAATACAAACCCAGATATGGTGCCACTGTCTCTCACTGCAATTTGTAGGGTATGTCGAGGGTGATACAATAAAAGAAGGAAGGATAACTGGATTTGTTACATCTTGCATAGGCACTGCCTTCTAAAACATGTTATTGAAGAAACGCTGCAGGAAAGTATGGAAGTCATGGGAAGATGTTGAAGAAGATGCAAGAAATTTAAAGACGAAGCACTAAATCACACTCTCTGGAGAAATGACTATGGAAGAGGCTATGGACCTGTAATAACACAGACTATGGAATGAATATTTAGGGTGGTGGCAAATCAACTTATTGCATAATTTAAATTCACAGACTTTTGTGGGTGCTAGATAATAGTGGTGCTGTATCGGGTTTTGACTCTGTTCTCATGTTCTGTTTTCTTCCTTAAAACCTCTTATATGGTTGCACTGGTTGTAAACACTATTTCAAGCACTGTGTTTTTCAATAATCTGGTAATATGTTATGTGTGTGTCAAGAGAAGTTGCCAAGTGTATGCAGGCTAGATGGGAGGGTAACAATGTGCATGCACGCTGCACTGTAACCGAACACAGACATCACTTGTCTGATTTTATTCCCCTGTGGTGCAGGTTAGAAGATGTACCATAACTCAACGTTCCTCTCACAGTGTCATGCGCACTCTTGCATTCTCATGGTTTGCATGTAATGCCTGGTTTGTTTACTGACATTTGTGAATATTCGAAATGGGTGTTCGTCTGTTACGATCCCTAATGATTTCTATTTCCAAATTTTATTTTCCAGACTTGTACGTTTACCATTATACAATACATTATTGTACCCTATGGTCTGTACTTTGACCCATTCTCTCATTATTTCATTGTTTCTCACAGGGTAGTATATCATTCTATTTCTGCTGTGTGTAATTATCTCGCGCATGCCATGCCAATCTCATCATTAATTGGAGAATCCTAAAAATATTTAGGTGAATTCCTATTATGTTAAAGGCAACAAAAAGAGTAAATTATTTTTATAGGGATGAAAACAGTGTGACATAATATCATTATTTGTTTTATTAAGTGTTCTTGGGAAAATGAAATTAAGGAGGTTAAAAAAGTATTTTATAAACAAGAATTGCATATGAAATGTTAGAAGAAACATTCTTCAGAAAATACCACTTCTGATAATTAGATAAACACATGAGCATACTAATTCAAATTGCATGCACTGAACAGGTTGTGAGGATAAAAACCAGTACCAAATGGCTCATGGTAAGATCAATGAATCAGAATTCGTACAAACTACATAACTTCATGGAGCAGTAGCCTTCTTGAGAAGCTGTTTTTGTAACTTGAATGGAAACTCCCATCACATTTTGAGGTAAGCGAAGATTCATTATCATTTTCAAACAGTCTTCTACACGATTGCCTTTCCTATTTCTTTGAGAATCATGCTAATATTTTCCCCCCATCTAGGTCTAGTTTGTGCAAGTGGTCTCCTTCCTTGAGGTTTCCCCATCAATAACTTGCATGCACTTCTTGGCATAAACCACATTACCTGGCCATCTCTTCTTCCTAAATTGGATTGCCCAAATAATATTTTTTGTTGACATATACAAATCATGAAGCTTCTTGTTATGAAATTTTCTATATCCTCCCCTCACTACCCCCTCTTAGGCCCAAATATTTTCCTCAGCACTGTTCTTCAACACATTTAGCCTGCATTCTTCCCTTAATGTGACAGACCAAGTTTCACACCCATATGAAACAAAAAGCAAAATTTTTCTGTGTATTGTCATCTTCATGTGTTCTGCTAACAGACAGAAATACAAAAGATTTTCAATTGAATGACAGCAAGCATTCTGAAGATTTAATATCCTGTGAATTTCTCTGTGCATGCAACTTGAATTTGTTAGTGTCATTCCCAAATGTCTGAACTTGTAATTATAACCAGTAATACTTACATTTTTATACATTCCTCCCCGACCAAAGATAACACCCATACTTTTACAGGCATCCCAGATATCTAAAAACTGGATGTTTGGAAGAGGAGTTTTTGTCTCTTTATCAGTGACCATTTCGACCCCAACCATCAGTCCTTTGCCTCTAACATCTCCTATACATTCAAAACGATCTCTCAATCCAGACAGCTTTGTCAGAAGGTAAGTTCCAACAACTTGGGCATTTTCCTGAATCTTATCTTCTTCAATCACCTGAAGAAATCAAGAAAATTATGTGAAATCAAGAACATGTATTAACATGTTGTGGGCTACTGACATTAATCTGTGAGCACAACAATGAATACTGTGTTACACTCATAATTTAATCAGTCTGAATGCATATTTCTGACACTTTTTCAGTTGATATACTCCTCATTCTTATGGAACGTTTTGGTGAAACATGATTTTTATCTCAAACAATATGATACGTCCTTTCCATTTTCAGGCACATTTGCAATTTTGCAAAAAACGACTATCAGCTTTGTTATGTCCACCTGTTTATGTGTCCGTCCATATGTGTGTCTGCCTGCATAGAACAACTCAGATCCCACTGGACGGATATTCATGAAATCTGATTTGAATATTTTTTTTTTTAATCTGTTGGGAAAATTCAAACTTCATTAAAATCTGACAAGAATAAAGAGTACTTTACATGAAGACCTATGTACATTTCTGGTAATATTTCACTGAATTCATGGAATGAGAAATTTTTCAGCCAGACAGTGTAGAAAAAATTAAAACAGGCATCTTATGTTGAACTTTTTTCCCTGGAAATCATGCCATTTATGAGATAATGTGGAAAAATATGGTAGAGCCAGACAGGCCACAGATGACAATGTGGTTATCATATTTACTTGTGACTGGAACCTGCCTCCACCTCCTTTTGCTGTTTTCAGGTTAAAATGTATGATGATGATGATGATGATGACTGATGTGGGTCATGGTGTCATGTGACATCTTGTTGTGGTAACACTATGAGAATATGTTTCAAATTTACATATATTACCATGTCCTATTTCGGTCCTGGGATCGAATCCTGGTGGGGGCGAGATTTTCTTCACCTGTCCAGACTGGCCCTGGGGCCCATCCAGCCTCCTGTACTATGGGTACCGGGTCTTTCCTGGGGGTAAAGAGTGGCCAGGGCATGACACTGACCCCTCACCCCCTTCTAGTGCAATGGTCAAGAAAGAGTAGAGCTATACCTCTACTCCCCCTATGGGCCATATGGCCTGTACAGAGCCTCAGTGCCTGTACAAGGATGCAATTTACCTTTTTTTTTTTTTTACCTTTTCATATTTACATTATAAGTGTCCAAAAGTCCACATTTTAAATTACTTTCCGAAGTTCTGTTATACAGCAATCCACTTTTTTTTTTTAAGTCTACGTAATTTTCAATGATTTTACACTAATTTGAGGAGGGCCCTACTGAAGTGTAAAACTGGGATGAAAGCTTAAAGGTAGGTGGAAGGATAGGGTGTGGAGGTATATGTAGAGTTGCTCCATTCCTGGAACTGAGAGCATAGGTTTGAGGATGAAGATCTGGGAGGCCATGACCCAAAAACAGGATAAAGTGCCATGCAGGAGGAGGAGAAAGGAGGAAGAGAGTGTAAGAACTCAAAGTAAAAACAGATAGTTGTGACAAAACTAAATACAATGGGTACAAAGTGTTGGTGGCTTTAACTTACATTTAACACGGCCAACCCTGCAGCACATGATACCGGATTTCCTCCAAATGTGTTGAAGTAACGTGCCTGCTTCAGTGACTCTGCTACAGCAGATGTTGTGACAACAGCAGCCATTGGAAGGCCATTGCACATTCCTTTTGCCATAGTAACAATATCTGGCTTCACACCATGCATTTCAAATCCCCAGAAGTGTTCTCCAGTCCTTGCAAAACCTGTCTGTACCTAGGTTATACAACATATACACATAATGACTGTACATTCTTTTATGATGTCTGGGATTGTTTTCATAGTGTAATCAAGTGTCCTAAACGAAAAATGTTGTATTTCTGGGATAAAGAAATATTGATAGTGGTGTTTTCCACCTTGAAGTTCTTGCAAAATGTTCATAACCACCTAACAAACTACACAATGTCACAAAAGAATATTAATTCTCAGTGTCATGGCAGCCTCAAACTTTGAAGCTCCAAGGAAGCTCTGGACATTCAGAATGATTTACATAAGTGACTAACTTGTGATAATAGCAGTGACAATAGTGGTAATAGCACAGAACCCACAACACAGATGAGGTGCATGGTATGTGCAAAACAGGGTAGGAAGAAAGATACGAGAGTTTGCTTCCTGCAGCACGGAGGCAGACTGTGACTTGTAGTCTAGTATACAAATTTTCATTCTAAGGTGGTATAGGACATCCTAATAAGATTTTAAGATTAATTTCGATTCTTTGCTTCTTAATTTATATTAGTATAAAATATACTGGGGCACATGGTGGTGCAATTGTTTAAGGCACTGAACTAAAAGCCTGAAGGTTGCTGGTTCGATTCCCAAAGGTTTTATTAATATTTTTCAGTAATATAATCATTCAGGCCTCACTATGACCCTGGGGTCCACTCAAACTATAACAGAAATGAGTACCAGGAGTATTTCCTTGGGGGTAAAGGTGGCCAGTGTATATGGCTGACAACCTGGCGGGCTAGGGCTACCCACAATACCAGCAGAATCGATATATGTTAGCTCCGTTATGTTGAGTAACTTATCATAAAGACGCGCGGCATTTTCAGTGATCTTTATGCTATTTTGACTTTGACTCTTGGGAGGGAATATCGAGTACCTGCTCCATCATGTTGACTTTCACCTTCATATGCTGATTGTCATGAAATCTTGGACCCTCAAACTCCTGGAACCCGCAATGCCTGTCCAGACCTGTTACAGGGGTTGCTTTGCCCTTTATGAAATAATTGTTATGTTTTGGAGGTGCTTTCGCATAATTGCAAAAACTGCCTATTAATTTTGTGATGTCCATCCATCTGCATGTATCAGTGCAGCTCCCACTGGACAGATTTAAGTGAAATTTGATACTTGTGCCTTTCATGCAAGTCTTTTGAGAAAATGTAAATTTGGTCACACTTCGGCACTTTAAGTGAAGACTTGCGTTTTGTTGTTGTTGGTGACATTTAACCTCTGCTCTCTTCAATTGAACCTGTATCAGGTTGCTAGGCTTCTTTTACACAAATCATTTTCAACAGCGCTGCACTGTCATTTGCTGCTGCAC
>Ga0123357_10015370_pt1 | contig 10035 bp, 5 predicted proteins | sample TergutEmb28metaG_FD_89873 | JGI IMG/M metagenome (GOLD analysis project Ga0123357, IMG submission 89873) | Embiratermes neotenicus P4 segment gut microbial communities from Petit-Saut dam, French Guiana - Emb289 P4 | ecosystem: Host-associated > Arthropoda: Insects > Digestive system > Gut ... | reverse complement strand
GTTTTTTCCCTGGAACAAAATTCGTTTAAACAGAAAATTACAATGGGTTTTTTTGATATTTTTTTTTTTTTGTGGTTTGGTGTGGGTGGGGGTTGGTGTTTTTGTGTGTTGGTGTGTATGGGGGGGGGGGGGCATGTGACTACAGTGCACGTCTTACCAGCACTCGGCAATCAAAATACTCTTTTTGATCGAATGCAGCTGACGTTTTAGAAAGGAAATTAGAAGTAGTCACAAGTACTCAAATCTATTCCCCTATAGACTCAGAAACAAATTCATTTCATGTAAAGAGCATTTATTTTTTACTGCTTTATATTTTACTTGGGATGTTAATGTAGCCGGTCCATATTTATGTGCATACATTTATCCATTCTGCAGCTAGTTTACACAATACAGAGCATATAATGCATTTAACGTAAATAGGTCTAACACATAATAACTAACATCAGTAGGCACATCGTAAATAAATATCATTAAAAAAATCCTTAACTTTTGAACAGTAAACCCGGAAGTATATACATTCTTAACTTAGGTATGATGTTAGTAATAATTTACTAACGTATATAAACAGTCTCGACTGACTATGGCCTGGACGATCCGGGATCGAATCCCGGTGGGCACGAGATTTTCCACCTGTACAGACCGGTCCTGGGGCCCATGGAGCCTCCTGTACAATGGGCACCGGGTCTTTCCCGGGAGTAAAGTGCGACCGGGGCGTGCTGCTGACCACTCACTCACTCCTTTCTAGTGCCACGGTCATGGAAGAGCTGTACCTCTACCCACCCTCTGGGCCACACCGAGCCTGGGAGGGGAATACCTTACCTTTTATATAAACAGTCTATTGAAATAAAATTTCAAAGCATTGGGATACCACATGCCTTTATATATATATATGACGCAATAGACTACAATAATTACATAATTTTCATATTGAAATAAGATCGGAAACTTGCGTACCCGCATCATAACTTTGAAGGGCTTTCGGATCCTTGCCTCCGGGAAAATTGTTACATGGCCGTGTCTTTTAAATTACTGCAGTCACATTCTCCGTTACTGTTTACATCTTTGCAAATACAGACATTATATTCTCTTCTTGCTATTAATAATATATGCTATTTATTGCTTAAAAGAACTTATTATTTATACGTCTAGGCGCTTTCTTTTGTGTTGAATCTCTCGGTCATACACAACCTCAGATTTCAGCCGGTGCGATATAATGTAATGCCGGTCCTGATAGCTCTTTGGCCTAAGGTGTAGGTCTGAAGACGTTGAAATTGCGGGTTCGAATACCGGTAACGACAAGGATGTTTGTTTCTTGTGTATGTCATTGTTTTGTTGGCAGCGGCGCATGTGAGAGGCTGGTTCCTCGTTCAGTCAAATCCTACCGCGCCGGTGTTTGTGTGTGTGTGTGTGTGCGTATGTGTGTGTGCGTGTGTGTTTGTGCGCGTGTGTGTTTGTGCGCGTGTGTGTTTGTGCGCGTGTGTGTTTGTGCGCGTGTGTGTTTGTGTGTGCGTGTGTGTGCGTGTGTGTTTGTGTGTGTGCGTGTAATTATTTGTGATATAAAAACCACAAATACGAGGTGGGCTATTCGCGATTTGGATTGTAGGGCCATAGGAAGAATTACGTAATTGTTGATCTACAAACATAACGAATTGTATGATTTGTAGGTATATTTGTAAATCTTCCAAATATCGAGCTGTATATTTCTAGACGTGAGCAGTGACTGTTACATATTACAACCTCATGCTTTCATACCCTCAGTCATGCATCATATAAATCTCACGAAGGCAATATCTATTACAGTATGCGACCACGAAGTAATAATAGGAAGGCTACTACGTAATTAGGTCATTATGCCACACCACAACAAAATATATCTACACAAGTGGCGCTATGTTGTATAATTATAATGAAGTAAAAAGCAGTAAGTATCACATAGTGTGTGTGTGTGTGTGTGTGTGTGTGTGCGCGCGCGCTTGTATTTTGGCCCAAATTACCCTCAATGAAATTCGCATCCATATGGCGCCGTATTGTGTTAGGTTGTGAAATGTAATTCTCATGATTATCTCGGTAACTGCTAAAAATCGTCAGAAATTTATAATCTTCATGACAAAAAGTTATCGTTTTTCCGATTTGAAACATACTTGAATCTGATAAATTGTTTTCTGGGTATTTCCCCGGGGCCTGAGTATTAAAGACCGACGTTTCGGAACACTGTATCGGTTCCATCTTCAACAGGTGCTGCAATGTTCAATGTGCTCTCATTGCAGCACCTGTTGAAGATGGAACCGATACAGTGTTCCGAAACGTCGGTCTTTAATACTCAGACGCCGGGGAAATACCAAGAAGACAATTTATCATTACTTCAACATGGCGAAAGTTTAAAATCTAGAATACTTGAATCTGTCTGGCATATTTCAATGAACTTCGTATGTTGGCACCCCACAACTTAAAATTTAACAAAGGTAACACCGAGTCAATACAGAAATTACACTTTCTCGATAAAAGGAAGGAAAATGAACAAAGGATAGGATATTTTACTTAAGAAAATATAAGTTGTTAGAGGTAACTCTGATACCTGTGAGTCTTATAGAGCTTTGACAAACATAAAAGTTATAAACCGACAGGTAACAACCATATTTAAAAAGAATTATTTCAGGCAGTACGTAGAACAGATGTTCGTACATCCATTTTTTTTCTAAATTTTACCTGGAGTAAGAAGAATTTTCTAAACAAAAGAAAACATTAATTACTGTATTTATTTACAAGAAGGATGATAAATATGAATGTACTAAATATTTTTCAATGTTATCGGAACTAATGGAGAATTTCTACAAGAGAAGAAGGGATTAATTATTGTAACCATTTATAGGAAGTGTGATAAATCTGAATACATTTATTATCTAGACATGAGATTTTAATCACACAAAACACTCATTGCGTCCAGCTTGTTTCTGTCAACCTGGGCCTCTCCGAATAAGAAATTATTGGTAAAACCCAGTGTGGGTTTTGACACAAAACATCGCTCACTAAAAACACGTTACGCTTTTGTCCAATGCTTGAAGAAAAATATTTTGAATTGTTTGCCTCGTAACGAAGTACGTAGCATCGAGAATTTTTTCAGCAAAGGTTCACAAGCTGTCTCCAATTATAAAATTTCCCAAAACTTTTATTCTTAACCTATAAATTATTGTGACGGCGATTTGCATAACGCAAAATAGCAGACTGTGTGAGGTCCGTGGAACTGGGTTTGAACACACCTGGCTTTCGCTGAAGTTAGGATATTCTGGGAACTTGAATCCGTGCGTGTACATTGTAAATAAGCAGGTACATGATATTTTAGGTGAAACTTGAAGTAGACCAGGTTAATTCTTGTTCTTACCTTACTGTTTTATTTTAAAACTGATTGGATATCTCCATTGATGTCCCACTTCATTTTAGTCCGAGTTCTTTTCGATGACGTCTATTTCCACAAGCCCACTCATTCTTATTCACTTTCTATGGCCATAATCGGAATGGAATGTTTAAAATTCTACAACTGTTATTTTGTACACATTTCCTAAGGCTCATTCAACAGATCAGCAAACCATAAAACTGTCTCTTTACTTTACGAGTAAAGGTAAAGATAAAACAGTCCTGTTACAGGCCTGTAGTGGCCCAGCGGGTTCCAGGAAGTTAAGGTTCCCAGATTTCATGACAACGGCACAGGATGGTGGTAAGGTTGTCAGCCTTACGCACCGGCCGCCTTTACTCCCAAGAAATGTTCCTGGTACTCATTTCTGTGAGAGGCTGAGTCAACCCCAGGGCCATAGTGCGATAGGAAGGATTTTACGTCAATGAAAAATTCCAATGACATCATCCGGGATCGAACCAGCGACCTTCCGATTTGTAGCCCAGCACCTTAACCACTGTGCCACCGCCCCCCCCCCTTAACGAGTACAGAATAAAAATACATGTTTAATTTCATCCTTTTTCAGGGTGACATTCAGACTAAAATTCCAATGTGGCAGCGGTTGATAACAAGACCGTGAAGCCATCGTTATCGGCCACAAATAAAGATGCGTATTTTACATAATGGCAGGATATGCATTCATTTCATAATATCTCTAGGTACACGTTTAGTAATTTATAATTTTTTTTTTTTTCCGGACTGTTAACATTGCCGACAGAAACGAAATGTGCTCTCACGTAATTCCTTCATAGACTTCGTTATGTGACATTAGGAAAGCCTAGAGAAGAGAAAGACGCCAGCCCGCTAATGAAGCACTGCTCTAAAGCATCAGTCTGAAATCTTCAGACTTCAGATCAATAGGAGAAGAAAAGATGTCTCTTCGTACAACGGTCTTAGTTCTTCACCAACTGGCGACTTCATTAACATCACAGTTCACTCCAAGTAACGTAATGAATTTCACGTCAGCTTGATTTTATAACTATTACATACGCAAAAATAATACTTTGTGTCTCTGGGACATGTAATTTGTTTAACTACATGCAGCTGACTACTGAAAATTCTTGAAATAGAATAGAATACAAGAAATGCGGGCATATTAGTGACATTTGTACTTTGACCACACTTGATCCTCTGTACAGCCCTCATATACTTGCATCTAACAGTCCCGCACTTTGAACAAAATGTTTTACCATGCTGAAAAACACTCACGTGCCTGAATCTTAATGTGCCCAAAACCTCACAGTCTCAAAGAACGTATGAGGCTGTTTCGAACGCCAGCTTGCATGTGTCACACTCAGGACTGTTTACCAGCTCCAGTTTAAATGAATGTCCTTTTAAGTGAGTGTGTCCTATTAGAAACCCTGTCATTATTCGCAGCTGGTTTCTGCTCAGACTGTGCAATTCCCAGCTTTCTTTAGCAAGGAGTTCTTTTTTAAGAAAGCCTGTACCCTGTCTTTTCCTTTGTATGAACTACCAGTGTTCCTCATGTTTCCTACTAGTCTAGACTTTTATAGCCCCCTGGCAAACTTTGCAGTTATACCACGTGCAGGCTGATGTCCTATGAATGAATGTGTGGTGTCGTCTTTGGCTTCTTGGTCAGTTGTTTCATTTACTTCAATTGCCACACGTCCTGGCATCCATATCATTTGAACCCTATTATGTTCTGCCAGTATCGCAAGGGACTGATGACGATCACACTGTAGTTTGAAGTTCATCTGCAAATTATGAAGCACCTTAATGGCCGTTTGGCTATAAGAGAATTTTATATGTTCCTACATTTTAACCTTTTTCTATATTCTCCGTTACGCATACCTTGATGGCATAAACTTCAACCTGGAACACCGTGGTGTGGAGCCCAAGAATGAAGCTGTGCCCATTTTTGAACCCCATTTATAACCCCAGCGCCAGTGCATTCTTTGGTTTTGGGCCAGAAAAGGTCTCCGCTATTATCAGGGTTAAGCCTGTTCTGATATTTACGCTTTTTAGGAAGATCGACCTTGAATGGCTTATGATATGCCAATTCGGAATAATTTTCTCTGTCTCCGTAAGTAAAGTAAGTTCATGCTTCATGTCCCGAGACTTTTAATGTGACCATAGTTAGAGGATATGGGATTCGACTGATGTTTATCCATAAGTCTATAGATCCCTTGTCGTTCCTTCACCCCAGCCATCAAATGAAGAGGAAAAAGTCCCAGGAGGACCTCCAATGCCGTAGTTGGGGTCGACCTCATCGCCCCGTTAATAACCAGGCAGCCTAGTGTCTGTATTTTAAGAAGCTGCATCCGGCTGAAGTACCTGACCCTTGGCCACCTTACCATTGAGTCGCAGGTCAGAATCGGCCTGATTACCACGCTTAAGATCCAATATAAGACCCCAGGTTTCAGGCACCAGATTTTATTAAACGTGTCCTTGCAAGTAGATTATGACCTGTAGACCTTGTTCTTCACTATTTCCAGCTATGCTTTCCATGTTAGTCTCTTGTCCAAGGCAGAGGACTTCAGTAGTAAGCTGCAGTTCATGTCAAGAGAGTGTTGGATCCTCTTGGCCCCTAAACTTTCTTGCTTGTGAAAGCAGCTATCACTATATTTTGTGGAGTGATAGTTAGCTGCGTTCCGTCACACCACTGTTGTTCTGTGCTCAAATAATGCTGAAGAAGCTCTGAGAGATTGTTTGGAAATTTTCCGCTCTTTAGGATTGCAATATCATCTGCCTAACCCAACTTATAGCACCCATTATTGTGGATCCTCTCTACGATTTCAAAAATTCTACAAAACTGCTTTGTATGTACATTTTCAGAAAAAAAGTAATATTACACTGAATTTATTTGTGATAATGGTAAAGATTTCTAGAAAGTATATAACCTACAAACGTTCTAAGTTCAATGTTACTTCATGTGTCAAAAATTTTCATCGTAAACCTGTTAAATTATTATTATTATTATTATTATTATTATATTTTGTGTTATTCTCAGAACAAACAGCGATTAATTCCTTGAAAATTATATATTTTTTTCAGAACAGACGGGGGTTTTCTCTGTGAAGTAGAAATTGAGTTTCTAACTACAGTGTATACTGATTTACTACCCAAAGAATAAATATAGTTCATAAAATTTATATTAATCACTATCACATGCTTTAGTCTGTTCTAGTTTACAACAAGCTGCGTGTAATGTCGACTCTTCTCTGTAATTTTTTACATCTTAATATCATATCAATGTGTTCTCATTAATATATTTCTAAGAGAATTCATCCCGCACACAGCTAGTAAGGCTTTTTGTACTAGAAATTTCGGGATGTGTCTTTGCCTACAAATCACCAACGGTCATGCGTCGTTTATTAGAATTCTTTTTTGTACCAGGAAAAAATTCTCTGCATATTTCTTTCAAAGGCAACATAGTGTTATTTCCTAAAATTATTCCACTATTTTAGTGCCTTGTGCCTTCTAACACATACATCCATTGATGTCGAATAAGCTGGCTTTGTGGCAACACTATGGAATTATAGTTAGAAGCCCTTGTTTCAAATTCTGGTCCGGAAATTGTCTATTCCAAATGAGGTTTCTCGCTACCTCCTTGACTGGTGTTGCGAGAGCATCTGAATTAGAGTAAAAGTCCGGCAAAAGCTTTAGTCGTTGATCCCAAGAGGATCATGGTCCTCATACAAACCTTCCCTTTTGTTTCTCAAAAAAAGCATACCTATGATGCTCTAAAAGTTTGCGATATTTGTTCTGTTATTTTACTACCATCAAAATATACCAAAATATACCCAAATCTTAGTATTACGAAACAAACTTTACTTATACTCCTCCACAGTTCAGAAAATTCTATTCTCTTGAAGGGAAACTAAATAGAAATCAAAATATTCGTACAAATCGTGCACCAGCTGTACCGGCTGATATATCCATGCCAACATTTTATGTATATAAAGCCTAATGCGGAGACCACTTGCACCTTTCTGGCCGTGACTTAGTAAGTTTGACAAATCATTTATTGTGTTATCATAAATTTCGGTGTAGGATATTTTTTTACGGAATTTTGACAAAAAGCGTAGATTTTGTGAAACTGCGTAGTAAGAGACGCTGTTAATTTAACGGCGTAAAAGAAACTCTTTCCTGTAAATTTCATACTTCTACACTCACTTAGTTATTTTCCATACAGAATATCCCAAATATCCCATTTTCCATACAGAATATCCCAAATATCCCATTTTCCATACAGAATATCCCAAATATCCCATTTTCCATACAGAATATCCCAAATATCCCATTTTCCACACAGAACATCCAAAATATCCCATTTTCCATACAGAATATCCCAAATATCCCATTTTCCATACAGAATATCCCAAATATCCCATTTGCCATACAGAATATCCCAAATATCCCATTTTCCATACAGAATATCCCAAAGAAACACTTAATGAAATGTGAGTTCCGTTAATTTCTGTGTAATGAACGCCATGTTTTACTCAAGGACGGGCAGGGGAAGCGACCAGAAAATCTCCATTCTTCGTACTACGTGGATGAAATTCTTTACAAAAGATCTGCCATCATACTCTTGAACATTTGTGTGTTTCGTGAAAATCGGCATCATTCCTTTACGGTGTAAGTGAAATTACATTTACTCGTGTTCTTCGCAAAGTTACGGGGTTTTGAAAGTGAACAAAGTTTCAAGAGCAATTGAAAGGCAATCAAACTCCGTAACAACTCCAAAACAACCTACTGACTAAATTATTGACTAGAACCTCAAAGGCAAAATAGTATATTAGTGTAAATCTGTTCTAAACATCTGTAAATATCCTGTGGTGTACCTATCGGTGAAGCAGGGGTTTTAACCAACTCTACACAAACAAGAAAAAGGTTTACAAAGCTTTCGTAAATTATATGTAGTGGTTACGGAATAAAATATTCACTATTTTATTTATATTAACCTGTAGAACACAAGAGTTTGAATTTTCTTCTCTTTATTCTCTATGACTTTCTCACTTACTCATTCTTAATTAAATTTCTTGAGTATAAATTAATGAATTTAAAACTTCCACGTAGGTCATATCAAGTGGGAACACAGTATTGGATGGACTATTCAGTTCAAGGGGCAACTGCGTGAATGGCTTTGTTGGGGACCTTAAAGGGTAAAAAACGAGGTGTTCTGAACACAATACTGAACACTTGGGCTGCATGTAAGGCGTCAAGATTCTTGAATAAAGGAACTCAATAGAGCTCCTTTGGAGCTCTCCTATCTATGCAGTTAGTTAAAAAAACATCAAGATTGATAGCCAAGACTAATGAATTGATAACGTATTTGTTACAAGCATTAATTTTTTACTTGTGTTGGAGAGATATTCGTTTCTGATGTCGGCCTAGAGGCTAGTTATGTTAACAGAGGTTAAAGGGTTTTCTTTAGCCATATCAAGAAAATGTTGAATATAGTATTAATTAGGCCACGACAAACCCTTGGTATATTGTTCCCTATTCGTTATTCGCCGTCATGATATTATTCAACGCTCTACTATCTGAATTATTGACACCAAGCTACACACAGTGCAAGCAAACACAATATGGGGGCAGAATTTGACTTTATTGGTTGATGCAAATAGAAACAATTTTAAAATATCGAATTGAATGCCTTTTACGATATTGTGTAATTTTGAAGTGTAATGAATATTTGGGTTTTACAGGTTTGTAACCTGATAATTCAGTAAAAAACACTTTAGACTTTTGTAGTTCATGCGGTTTGCAAAGACACAAGGGTTTATTGCATTGATCAGCACACCGTATGTACGTTTAATTATGCACAAATGAGAGAACAATTGAAAATTCTCGTTATTGTAGTTGTTGCTAGCTCTCTATTGGCGTAACAAGGAGAGATATTCAATGTATTATACGAGAAGTCTAACTATTTCCAAGTCGCGCCACCATAGATATAATTTTGCTGTTCCAATCTATTGTTAATACGAGGTGGATTATTAACTGCTGATTGCATAGAAACGGGTTCACATTAACGTGCAGCACGCTTCGAGATATTGCTGTTAAATTGTGCTTCTTGAGGTATGGTAAAGACAACAAGAAATGAAAATGAGTACTGCGCGACATTAAACAACAATTTAAAAAAGACTTTTTCGTTCAACACTTTTGCGGTACACGCATAAACGAAATTCCGTTTACGCATATAGAAACATTGTAGTCTCACACGTGTCGAGTTTTGCGAACTTGCGAGGGCGAACTATTATTGACTCAATTTTTATTTAAAAAAAACTGTATTAAATGCAATAATGAGAGGCTAAAGTACGGATAAACATTCATTAATGACCTTCAGCAATATACGATTTTCACAATGTCGATTTTCACGAAACTCAAAGATGGTCAATGATATGACGGAAGAAAGACGTAGAATTACACGGACAAAATCTCACGTCGTTAAATAAATAGTAGCTCTTACTTTGTCGAATTTTATGTACATAAAATGCGACCAGCCTCGTGGTCTAGTGGTCAGAGTTTCTGACTACTAATCATGAGGTCCCGGGTTCGATTCCCGGTTCTACCGTGGGAATTTTCCCTGAAGGGGAGGATTCCCGCGGTGACCATGGTCT
>Ga0123357_10015367_pt1 | contig 10036 bp, 11 predicted proteins | sample TergutEmb28metaG_FD_89873 | JGI IMG/M metagenome (GOLD analysis project Ga0123357, IMG submission 89873) | Embiratermes neotenicus P4 segment gut microbial communities from Petit-Saut dam, French Guiana - Emb289 P4 | ecosystem: Host-associated > Arthropoda: Insects > Digestive system > Gut ... | reverse complement strand
TATGGCTGTTCCAATAGACAAGAAATTCGCCTTTTAGAAAACCTAAAGGGTGATGACAATTATAAAACACTGCATATAAAAATGTGAACACAACATTCATTGAATCAATATACCAACAAGTTGTCTGTGTATGTGGGCTGATCATTTAATTCCGGGACTGATTTTTTTGTGAGTGAATAAGTAGACTTAACGGCCAGTTGGTTGTGTCTCCTTCGAAATAGTGTCCTTGTGCTTGTATGCACTTATTCTAGCGCTCTGCCACTGATGAAAGCACCTCTGGTAGTCAGTTTTTGTAATAGCCCTTAGTTGTCTCGTCACGTTGGCTTGAATATCTTCAAGGTAATCGAATCGGCGACCTTTCATTGCTTTCTTCAGTTGTGGGAACAAGAAGAAGTCACACGGAGCAAGGTCAGGGGAGTGGGGAGGTTGTGGGAGTGACGGAATGTTGTGTTTCGCCAGAAATTCATTTGTGGTGACAGCCCTGTGGGCAGGGGCGTTGTCATGGTGCAGGATCCAGTTGCCGGAGTGCCACTTCTCAGGGCGATGTCTGTGCACAGCGTCGCGGAGGTGTTGCAGAACTACTTTGTAGAATTCCTTATTTACCGTCTGTCCTGTAGGGACGAACTCATGATGAACCAGCCCGTCAGTGTCGAAGAACGCAATCAACATGGTCTTCATATTGGACTTCACCTGCCGCGCTTTCTTCAGTCCAGGAGATGATGATGTGCTCCACTGGGAGGACATATGCTTTGTTTCCGGGTCACACCTGTAAACCCAGCATTCGTCACCAGTGATTACTGAGGACATGAATCTGGGATTGTTTTGGGCTTGATCACGGAGGTCAGTGCAAATTGACATGCAATCATCTTTCTGTTCCGCCGTTAGGAGACGGGGCACAAATTTCACTGTCACACGTCTCATTCACAAATCTTCAGTTAGAGTTTTCAGGCTCGTACCGAATGCTATTCTAACTTCCTCTGCAACCTCTCTGATAGTCAGATGTCAGTCAGCACGTATGATTTCTCGCACACCTGCCATGGTTTCCTCGGTGTGGGAGGTGGAAGGCCTGCCTGGGCAGGGGTCGTCTTCAAAGGATCAGCATCCACTTTTGAAATGGGAATACCACTCAAATGTCTTCTATCGACTTATGCAGGACTCTCCAATGCACACATGCTGCTGCACTTTCTCCTCCATCGTGAAATGCGACGCACACTGTTGTAGACGTTCACGCAAGGGCCTCCACAGAGCAAATACGGGGAGATACCGACCTCCGGTTTTGCACATACAGTTGTACAGAGTTGCCACGTGTCCCACTCTGTTGGCATTTCGCTACATATTATAGTTTCCTGGAAAAAAATCAGTCCCGGAATTAAATGATCAGTCCACGTACTTTGTTAGAAATTACGATGTACAGAAGAACCCTCCACTCACTCTTATCATGAGCCTAACAAAAACAATCCAATCCTCCCATCCTATTTCTTTCAAACACTGACTTTTACATTATCCCCCCAAGTTTCCCATGTGGCTCCCCCCGTTCAGGTTTTCTAAGCAACCTATTGTATTACTTTCAAATCAAAATGGGGCAACACAGTCAGTACAATGACTGGGATATATGGTGCAAGATCTGGGGTTCAAATGTTGGTAGAAGCAAAGAACTATCTCTTCTCCAAAACATCCAGACTACTTCCAGCGCCCACCCAGCCTCCAACTCAATGAAAAACACTGCTTTTTCTCTGGCAGTCAAGTGGCCACGGCAGACAGTCTGACCACTATCATCTGTCTAGAGACAAGTTCACAAATCAGCGGAGCTATACCCGCACTCAATCTGTCTACCTCCATGGCACACAGTGGGACAACCTTATTTTACATCTACCTACTACCTACGTAAATCTCTCTCATGAGGTCACATCCTTTCTGGCCTTACAAAGGAACCTTTTTATGCATTACTTACCTCTTACATGCACACTACATGACCCATTTATTTCATCTTCATTGATCCAATTACATTATCATAATGAAGAGTTCCAATAACGAAACTCATTATACAATTTTATGTCCTGTTATTAACTCCCTCTATAAGTCAGATAATCTCCTGACATATTTTTTTCTCAAAGTCCCCAACCCACATTATTCCTTCAATGTAACAATTAACAATTCACATCCACAAAAATGAAACAAACATTTGTTTTATTGATAGACGGAACACAGCATTGCAAGCGGTACTCCACATGCAGTGAGTCACAAAACAAAGATTTCTTCTCTTAAAAACTGGTCAAGATCCATTCCCTACAGTGACATGTTGGTTTCATAAGGACACAATTATAGAAGGGCAGGCAATTCTGCATATGGCCTATATGAAATATGTATAACACTCACCACAGGCACACCACTTACCTCGGGTTCTGTCTTTATTACCAGAACTGTCCTTGGCTCTCGATCCTCTTCTTCGGTCATATTGGAGACCATTTCAGCTTCTATACCAATTACCTCATTTCCATCAAGATTAGAAGTTAAACATGTCTTGTCAGATGAACCAGGTTCACCTCTCAGTAAATCCATGCGGTTCTGCAAAACGATCACACTAATCACAGTTGTGCCCTCACATGACATGAATCAGGGATCTACTAGAACCACTGTACTCCACATCAAAATGATATCACAATCTTACAGATTTACTTCGTTGCGACTGTCTAAGTTAAAGAATCCCCCCCCCCCCCCCCCCCCCCCACAATTTTTTTTCGTTGGGATTGTTTAAATTAAAAAAACCCCCCCCCCCCCCATGCACCGGTAACTGTTGCTCCATTAGCCACACATTTACATTTCTCTTACACAACCTGAAGACACATTCCCATTTTTACAGGAGCTTTCCATACCTTCCTATCAAGAACCAAACAAACCCAGTCCATATATTCCATGGTACTTACATAATAAAGACTTTCAAAAAAATCCTCTGATGTAGGCACAGCAAAATAGTACTTATATCATACCTCTCTTACACTAACAATCATTACCAGATGCTAGAAATGACATGCTAATGCCACTAAAGGTACGAAGTGCATTAAACCCTATCGATATAAGAAATCATCCTTAAAACCTGAGACCACAGAAAGTGAAACGTAGCATAAGATTCCTTAAAAAAATTGTTCTTCAGGCTATACAAATCCTCAGAATAAGATGATAGAATTCTTTTGTCCGCACACAGGCACACAGCAATCACCATGGTTTCTCTAAAAGCAGGAAATGTTCTTCAACCCTCTGTAACACAATTACTGGCAGCCTTGTTGGATGGAACTGCAGACTGATTTGAGAGCTTAAAACATGTTCTTCACACATGACCCAAAAATTAACATTTAAATACCAATGTCAAATCTTGTCAATATGTCTCAAAAATTTCTTTTTCTGTACAGAACTATGGATAATGAGGGTTCACAAAATATTCAAACAATAAAATGAGAGTGGCGACCTATGTCACGACACAGCTAAATCCGGTGGAAATAATTTCTTCTCTCTCAAAACAGAGAGAGAGAGAGACAGAGATTTTGCCCAGTTTATATGTCAAATGAAACATCCATAAACTACCAATAAAACATAGATGAAAGCCTAATGTCAATCACCACCAGACACACTACATAAAGCTAGGAGGACTGAGGTGAAGTCTCTGTCAAAAGCATGAAGCCATATAGACGAATCAAAGGTAAAGTGGTTTACGTAACTTCCCAGCTGCTTTCACCGCCGAAGGGGCCCCACTACCCACTGAAAAGGGGGCTGTGAGGGCCCCATGCGGATGTCTGCGACAAGCGAAATATCCGCTCTCCCCTCCTCGATTTACACCCACGATTGTCTACCTCATAACCTAGACGCTACACCAACCAATCTGAAAGAAACGAACCGAAACTTCATCTGTAAACTACTCTTACTAACTTCGAGCATCATGGAACCTCACAATTTAACCCCGGTGTTTAAACGTGGCTTCGGAAATGGTATTTCTGTCAATTCATAACACGGGATGGCCTAATGTGCTTCATAAAGTTTCACCATCTTGGATCTTCCACTCTGCTCTTCCAGAAAGAATGAACCGTTCGGGTGTAAAACGCGTTGAAAGAATATAAAAATATTTATCTTTAATGCAACATGCTGGTACCTACGTTAAATTACTTCACATAGCCACCATGTAAATGAGGTCACCTATATCGTGAGGCCAGCTTTTGTATACCTTCGATAAAACGCTTTGTTTGTTAGTTATGAACGTCAGCACGGGAAGAAATCGTATGTACAGCGTGAGTTTAATCAGTGTAGGTACCTTATATTTGGCTGAATGTGTAAAAAGATGAAAATAAAGTATTACTAAATTACCACGCACTGTCACCACGTGGCCTTTGAATAAGGGGAAAATGGCTGTTCTACGTTTGTACATGCCCCCTTTGGATTAGAGAAAATGGCTGTGCTATCTTCCAAAACAAAAACAAAAGTACCAAAATTAAATAATTTCTAATTAAAATAAGCCGAAAATTGGTCACTTCATAAAAACTATCGGCAAAGTCACCCATCAGTTTCCACACTTCTGTATCAATTTCGACGCTTTAACTTCAGGACAATTTACCTGTTGTAAGCTGCATACATTCAAATGATTTCAACTTCGGAATTTCCGACAGAAACCAATGCCACCTTCTTTGTTACGTTGCTGGGAAAAGAAAAACGGTGCAACTGTACCTATACCAGTATCAAATCACATACGGTTCTGAACAATCACAGATAAAAAATATAAGTCAGTTACCAACATATACGACAGGAAACACAACTGTGACAAGTATGAGACAAGTAAACCATAAAGAGTACATGCCGGCCCATTAGGGAAGAAGGTACAACCCTACGACCTCTTTAACCTCGGCACTTGTTAGGATTGGATGGTCATAGCCACGAACTGTCCACTTTATCGACGGGTAAGAGACCCCGTAACAACTGTAAATGAATTGAACCCAAGAGAATAAGAAATAAACAATCTACACCTGTTACTGGTCATTCATTCTTACACGTGCATAAGGTCAACACATCACTTCGCCGCCGCCGCCACTACCGCTACTACTACTACTAAAGAAAGTAGTGAATGGGATATTAAACTCAGTGTGTACACTTTTCATAAGGCATTATATAATCTGAGGATGGGCACAAGGTAGCCCGAAACACGTCCAGCAACTTATAAAGGAGAAATAAATATAATACTAAGTGACATCTAGTTGGTTTCTTATTCCACATATTCTGACATGTTTAGGGCTTAAAAGCCAACCTTGGGGACACCTTTAATATTGCAGCAACATTAAAAAACGGTTACATATTAACAGGCATATGATACATTTTTATAAATATACACAGACATAAGTTTATAAGGCAATGAAAAAGATCATACCCTCAGTCAGTTCTCCAAACAGGCTGATACATTAGTCATGGAGAAGAGTCCTTCTTGAGAAGATAATAGGTACCCAGCTAGTCAAGCAGTTCCACTCATTCACAACAGCCTGCGACCTGTCCCTATCCTGAGACACATCAATCCATTCCATGCCACCCACATTATCCTCCCATCTACATCACTTCTACCCACCAAAACCCTGTAAGCATCTCTACCGTCCCCCACATGCGCCACTTTCCCAGACCTACTCATTCTTATCGATTTGATCACCCACATACGTAGGTCATTTCAAAACTTCTGCACACTGCGCTTGCGCAGCCAGTAGGATGATGCAATCATTCTGATTTTCGCGACATTTGTGAGCCAGACTTCAGTAAAGAACATTGTGTGCGTACTGGCAGGCTACATGGTCCCTGTTCTGCAAAATAGAGCCTTGAAATGGAAGAACAAACTGACTGGAGTCAGATCTCGCGCAGTGACCAGCAATCATACATTAACGCACGGCCTCATGCCTTACATGCATTATCAGAAATTATGGATAAGTATGGATGGCAAGTGCTTCCCCACTCGCCGTTACAGTCCTGACATGAGCCCACTAGCCTTTGAATTATTCCCAAAATTGAAGAAACCACTCCGTGGGAAACACTTCAGAAGCATTGAGGATGTGTCTAACGAGGTGACCCGAGTAATCAGATGCATCAACAACGAAGGCATCCTCACAGGAATACAAGACTTGCCCAAACGTTGGACTGCTGAGATAAAGCACAATGGAGAGTACACTGAAGGCCTGTAAATGTATTTTGTAAAATAAATTCATTTTTAAAGAGAAAAAGTACAGTGTGCAGAACTTTTGAAATCACCCACATATTTAGTGAGCAGTACAGATCACAGAGCTCCAAACTATGTAGTCTGCTTCTCTCCCTTGTTACCTTATCTCCATTTTATACCCACGGTCTAATAACTAACCTTCCACAGCATTACTATAAGCCGAGACAATTTTTCAAAAACATACCTTGTTGGTTCCATTCTCTCTCATTATGCTGCTGTACATGGTAGCAACATGTTATAAAATACACATATGCATTTTATTTTACATTTTATTCATCATGCATCCAAGTGACCTTCATCATTCCCTTCTGGACAATTCAATCCGACAAGTAACTCGTTTTACTGAATGAATGAGTCCATCAAATCCACCTTATCCAGACACCGACAGGCCACTCTTCCTGGTACTGTCTGTTGTACTGAACTTCTGACAGCTTTTGGGCTTCCTGCCTCCACCCCACCCCCAAAGCTAGATTTAACACACTGAATTTCATATCAGTAATCAACATATTCTACAAAATTTATGTAGTTTTAGATGTGAAATAGAACTACTGAATTTAAAAGCAAGAAATTTTTTGGAATTTCTGTGATCCCTGCCAAGTATCAGCCTAGAGGAACATATATTTCCCCTCTCACTTTACTGTCCAAATTCTACTCATTGAGAAAAAAAAAACAAACTAAATGTAATACAAAAGTATAACAATACTTCATCACATTATGAACAGCAATGTAACACCAAACAGCACATAACCTCTAAATACCAAATGCTTCATTGCAAGCAAAGTGAAATAAGTTGACTTACACCAATTTGCCTGCCAATGCAATGGGATTACCTCTCTCCTACCTTGATATAAGCTGCACTGTGCAGGGCATATCAATTTCTTTATCTCCATTTTCTTTAAAGTGACCTACAGCACTTTTCCTTTCAGAGGCTCATATGTTAAAATTGGAATAAACACACATATGTACTGTGGACCATATAAAAAGTATACCTAACACATGTTAGCAAATTCTACCAAAAGGAAAAGTACCACAAACTGTCATACCACACAACACTATATCATTGTATGCTTGTCCATACTGTCCCTATCCTGATTGTGGTACAGCAGGTGTTTGTACATGCTCCTTGCTACAGTTCCTTGCTGCACATAACCAAGAAGACAATGCCTTTTGTACGAACAGCGGGGAACCAGAAACAAGCAAACTGTTCTTTGAAAAGGAGACGTGCAGTTTCATGACAGCCCTACTAACAAACCTGTCACACGGGTCAAGAAGTTAACAAATACAAGTTCTGACCAGCACAGAATTAACTCAAGGTAATCATTCTGACTAGCATGGATATATGTGGGACCTGTCTGTCATACTTCAAAGTTATGCTCTGTTTGAATTTTCTATAGTTTCTACCAGTCATTCAGAGGATGCCACACTGTTTCCATGGGGACTTACTTTACCTCCAAACATACACCCATAGTTGAATGGTTTTGGAATGTCATTTTTTGACTGAACATACATGCATTTAAGGCAGCCCCACCCAAAACATGGCTACTCACGGATATACAGTATACTATACAATACTCATCTAGATTCGGTGTATGGCTTGCTACGTATTAGGATGATTGAGATCTCATCATCAAATTCTATTTGCATATTGTATAAACTCTTGAAGCTAAATGTACAACCTGATGATGGCCATTAGATGTGCCGAAACATGTAGCTGTAATTGCTAGACTTAATTACCATCACTGGCTAATAAACTTTAGTTGTGTTTTGGCTTATCTACCGTGCCTTAAATCAACAGAAACATATTGGGAGGGGAATGGCCTCGCAATACACTCGCATGTAAGGTGTCGCGAAGGTCACGAAAAGGAACACAAAGAAGATGAAATAAAGTAGCACTCAATATTACGTCAGGACACATAAGAATATTCCACCATAAAACCACACAATACATACACCATACTACATGATCTGTAACATACACGTAGAAGCCGGCCACAAAGCACCACAGCGCTCTCACCTTTCGCACGTCAGTAGGGCAGCCGTTATCTCCCACGCCGCATTAAAGTTGCTGCTAGAAATTCCAACGTCCGAAAACTACTTAATACACAAAACGTATGGAAAACAAATACAAACAACCACAATTCGCAGTTCCTCTCCAATACTTCGAATCCCACCACGCCAAGGGCGCTGCAATCGGTTGAACATGAGCACCAACATTACGTGAATATGAAAATAGGTTGAGAGGGAAGCGGGAACAAAGAACAGGACAGGTCGTTACAAAAGTTAAAATGCAGAAACCAACAACACTTAACACATGACGAACCGGTAGAAATTCTGTTTGCAGAATAGTGACAATGGCAATGAGGCAGTCAATTACGGTCAAGCCGAACACAATACAATGGTGTACAACTTTGGTCAATATCGCCCGGCCAGTTCCTAAGACAGGTGACCCTGTTATACAGAACAGTGGATCTATAGGGGTAAACCTTGAAAAACAATCCCCAATCCAATGGTGCGAGTGTCGTGCGTATAGGACGAATGGCAGTGGGTATGTCTGTCTCAAACCGCACCCTCTGGCATACCAAGCGACCTCGCAGGGGTAATATAGACTTACCAAATATGGGGTATCAACTTGGTGGACCTTACACTAATCCCTTTCTCGTGGGACCATAATGGAGAACACGGGCATAAACTTAGAGCACATTGAGAGTTCCGCAGTTGGAAGGATAGAATTCCATCCTTTAACAGGGCTCAATCCAGGGCTGTAAATGGTCTTCTTATGAGCCATAACACCCTGAGGGGAAATCTACACCTACTAGGGCTGCTGGACAGTCCATGTGTAGGTGTGGAGTGAAAGAGGCAACCTCGGCCCACATTCTTTGTGAACGCGAGGCTTTGGCCTCACTCAGACACGCAAATCTGGGCCCCTTCCTCCTTCTTGGAGTCGGAAAGTATAAGCTTGGGGGCCATCTGTAACTTTAGTAGAATCACAGAGCTCCCATGATTAGAAATGGGGCACAAAGAGCCTCTTATTAAGGTCTAGGTACATCGGGACCGCGAGGTCCCAAACCCATATGCAATCAATCTATCTAATGTTTATAACATTTTTGTCATTGGTTCAATGAGTGAATTAGTAAGGAAATACTACTGCTTGGAATGCAAAGTGTGAAGTGGAGAAAAAAAAATCCTTACCTCTAACTGTAACATTGATACAGTTTGAATGTGCACAGTCCAGACTGCATTTTTATCATACAGGAATGGCACACTATGCTCTTCTTCCCAAAATAAAGGCTTCAAAGTTACACCCAAGATATTTTGGAAAGAATCTGACATGTGAATTTGTTGAGGCCTGTGACTAAGAATTAAGGAAACTACTGATTTACTAAAGAAATAGTAGAGTAGTATTTGTACTCACAATATTATAGTGCAGTGACGGTCACCATTGATTCTTATTAAGCTCACAACAAAATCTCATGAAATAATTCAGAATCCTAACCACATATTTATTCCTTGACCACAAACATGTTCATCTCTGCAGTTATATGCATGTGTGGAAGGAAGAGAAATGTTTGCCAGTAATCCTGACCTCTCTGACATAGACAATCTTAACAATGATGTCTGTCTACTTGCTGTCTGATATGCAGCAGAAAGTCACTGGTAGGTGAAGTGGTACCAGAAGCTCTTTTTATATTCATAAAACTTTCCATCAACACACCTTTATTTGTTTGGTAATTATACCTGGCTACATGTTTCGGTCACAAGGACCATCATCAGGCCATAGCTTTGTTATTACACTGTTCCAACTTT
>Ga0123357_10015366_pt1 | contig 10036 bp, 4 predicted proteins | sample TergutEmb28metaG_FD_89873 | JGI IMG/M metagenome (GOLD analysis project Ga0123357, IMG submission 89873) | Embiratermes neotenicus P4 segment gut microbial communities from Petit-Saut dam, French Guiana - Emb289 P4 | ecosystem: Host-associated > Arthropoda: Insects > Digestive system > Gut ... | reverse complement strand
TTAATGAACATTAATTTAGTCTTGTAAAAACGGTTGTCGATTAAAATGTTTAAGCGCATAAAAATTCATATCACAAAGATTTTACTTGCGCGCTCGGGGCGCGCGGGCAGGCTCGCGGACGCCCGGGATTTCCGCGGAGGCGCCGAGCGCGCGCTTGACTCCGGGGCGGTCGAGGGCGATTTCATTTCCAACGCCATGCCAAAAAAAGCCGACTACTCCGACGATCTCCTCCGCCTGGTCTCCACCCTGTATCACGTCGACGGCCTGGGGCAGTCGGAAATCATGAGCCTCATGCGCATCTCGCAGACGAAAATCTCGCGCATCCTGGCCGTCGCGCAGGAGCGCGGCATCGTGCGCGTAAGCGTGGACCGCTACGAGGCGCGCAACGCGAAGCTGGAACACGAGGTGTGCGCGCGCTACGGACTCGAAACCGCCGCCGTCGTGAAAACCCCGCAAAACGCCACCGCCGACACGGTGCGCCAGGCAGTCGGGCATTTTGGCGTGCCGTTTGTCTTCGAACTGCTCCCCGAGATTGGCACGCTTGCGATGGGCGGCGGGCGCAGTGTCGCCGAGGTCGTTTCCCGATTCCGCAAAAGCCTGGCGCGCCACCTGACCATCGCGCAGGCGATGGGCAACATCGACTCGAACATCACGCCGGTGGACGCGCTGGAGCTGTGCCGCTCGCTCGGCAAACTCTGGAGCTGCGAGTTTCTGACGTTGAGCACGCCCGCGTTTGTGGAGGACAAAAAAACGCGCGACTCGTTTCTGGCCTCCGCGCAAATCCGCATGGTGCGCGCGCGCCTGAAGCAGGCGGACGCGGCGCTGGTGGGTGTTGGCGCGCTTGATTACTCGGTCTACATTGACCGCGGCGTCCTGCTGCCCGACGACATTGCGCAACTCCGGAAGCAAGGCGCGGTGGGGGAGATTTGCGGGCGTTTTTTCAATGTGAAAGGCAAGGAATGCGCCACGCGCTGGCGCGACCGCGTGATCAGCATTGAGGTGGAGCACCTGCGCAAAATCCCGCAAGTGATCGGTGTTGCCGCCGGCGCGGAGCGCGCGCCCGCGATAGCCGCGGCGATAGCCGGCGGGTTGCTGAGGTCGCTATTGATCGACGAGGCCGCGGCGCAAGCGCTGCTGGCGCTGCCGGCATAGGCATGGTGGCGCGGGTTTAATTTCAACCGCGGAATTTAGACTCAACCCGAAACCGCGATTGGTTTATACGCAAGTCGCGCGGCGCCGCTGGGAACGCGGCCAGCCCTGGCCGCGAAAATCATAGGCACAATTCAGTGCATGCGTTTCGCGGCCAAGGCTGGCCGCGCTCCCAGCGAAAAGTCCCGCGCGCTCCAATTCCAATCGCGCTTTTCGGGCTCAATCATCATCGCCCGCAATCTTCACCGCCCATTCGGGATAGGCGACCGCCACGCCTTTCACCGCGCGCCAGAGGATGCGGTTCAGGGTGTCCTCATCACAGAGATCGGGTTCGTCGAGGGGGAGTTTTGCCGAGACTTTCGCGTCTTTGCGCAGTTGCGCGTCGGCGATTTTTCGAGGGTCGGGGGCGTTCATCGTGTCGAGGCGAACGCGATTGGGGACGGATTCGAAGGGCGTGAAATCGGGCGTGTTTGTGAAACAATCAAACATGGGCGTCGCGGTCGCGTCCATCTGGTTCATGGGCGGGATGCCGAGGATGAGGCCGATGGTGCGCACGAGGCTGGTGTTGTTGTATTGCGTGCCGATGGTGACGCCGCGCTTCGTGTAGGCGCTCACAACATACGCGGTGGTGCGATAGCCGCTGACGTGATCCCAGCCGTTTTGCGAGTCGTCCTCTATCGCGAAGACACAGGTGTCTTTCCAGTATTTGGTGCGGCAGAGGGCTTCGATGACCTGTCCCATCGCGAGGTCGTTGTCGGCAACCATCGCCTCGGGGATGGGTTGGCCGGGCTTGGCGCCGGAGGTGTGGTCGTTGGGGAGGTAGAGGATGACGAGGTCGGGGAGGTTGTCGTTTTGCTCGTATTTTTTGAGGGCGTTGATGAAATAGCGCGCGCGCCAGACGTCGGGCACGGTGAGGTCCCAGCCGACGTAGCCGGGGTCGGAGATGGGGAGGAGGGAGGCGAATTGGGGTTTGCTGCCATAAACGATGGCGTTTTCGCCGGTGGTGTAATCGCGATAGGTGGCGGTGAAATCGATTTTGCCTTTGCGGGCGGGGTCTTTCCAGCGCTTGGGGAGGACGGGGCAAAGCTCGCCGAAGTTGACAACGGTTTTGCCGCGGGCGAGGGCGGCGTTCCAGATGAAGCCGGCGGGGGAGCTGGCGAGGGCGTCGTTTCCCACGCTGGTGTAGCTGCGCGGCCAGTCGGAGGAGAACTGGCGTTCGACGTAGTCGGTGGCGATGGCGCTGGCGACCCAGTTGTGGCCGTCGGCGCTGATGGCGCCGGAGCAGTAGGTGTTGTCGAGGAGAACGAAATCGCGGGCGAGTTTGTGCTGGTTGGGTGTGACGCGCTGACCGAAGGCGCAGAGGTTGGGCGCGCCGTTGCCGGTGGCGATGTCGCCGAGGACTTGGTCGTAGGTGCGGTTTTCCTTGATGATGTAGATGACGTGTTTGAAGACGCTCGGCTCGCCGGAGCGGTCGGGCACGGGGACGGGCGCGCGGTCCGGGCGCGGGGGGAGCGCGGCTTGCGTGAGGAGGGGGTAGCGGAGGTTGGCGAGGGCGCGGCGGGTGTGGGCGTCGAGCGCGGACTGCGCGGCGGGGACGGGGATGAGCGAGAGGGTGCCGCAAAATTGCTTGGTGCTGAAGCCGCTGCCGCTGGCGCCGCGGCCCGCCTCCTCGGGCTGGATGGTGATGTCCTTGGCGTTGGCGACACAGAGTTGGTTTTGTTGCGCGTCGAAGGCGATGCCGCAGGGGAACCAGCCGGCGGGGATGAGGCCGGCGAAGGCGGATTCCTTGTCGGCGGGGTCGAAGCGGAAAACGGCGATGGCGTTTTGGGTGCCGTTGGCGGAGTAGAGGGTTTTGCCGTCGGGGGAGAAGGCGAGGGCGTCGGGTTGCGCGCCGAAGAGGTCGCCGGGGTTGACGCGGGCGGAAATTTTTTCGGCGATGGCGTCGGTGCGCGTGTCGATGACGTAGAGCATGTCGTCGCCCGTGGCGGCGGCGACGAGCCAGCGCGCGTCGGGCGAGAGCGCGAGGGCGCTGGCGTGGCGTCCGATGGGGATTTCCAGAGCGAGGGCGGCGGGAGAGGCGGGAGCGGGAGGAGCGTCCTGCCCGCTGACTTGGGAGCTGGAAGCTCCCGCTGCTTTGCGCGCGAGGTCGATGACGGTGATGGAGCCTTCGCTGGCGATGGTGCGTTCGTCGACGCGCACGGTGGCGCCGGCTCCGGCGGGGCCGGTGGTGGCGGCGGTGGCGGCGGCGGTGGTGGCGTCGGGGCGGCGTCCGCCCCAGTTGCTGACGTAGATTTTGTCCTTGGCGAGGCGAACATCGTAGGGGGCGACGCCGGTGTCCCAGGCGCGGAGGATTTTGCCTGTGTCGGCGTCGATTTCGGCGAGGCCGTTGGAGCGGTTGAGCGCAACGTAGAGTTTTTTGCCGTCGCGCGAGACGGCGATGGCGGCGGGGATTTCGTCGGCGCTGGAAGTTGCTCCGGCGGGGACGGGAGGCAGGACGATGGAGCGCAGGGCGCTGACTTTGCCGGTGGTGGCGACGGAGAAGACTTTGATTTCGCCGTAGGTGCTGGAGAGGTAGAGGCGGGCGCCGTCGGGCGAGAAGGCGATGCCGTTCATGCCCATGACGGATTTGGTTTTGGCGTTGAGATTTCCCTCGTCGGCGCCGCCGTGGTTTTTGTTTTTGTCGGAAGGGAAGCGGACGTGTTGCAGGATTTTTCCGGTCGCGGGGTTGATGACGAGGATTTCGTGCTCGGAGCCGCCGAGGACGAGGATTTTTCCGTCGGGGCTGAGCGCGAGGTTTTGCGGGCGCATGCCGGCGATGTCGACGAGCCTGCCGGCAGGGGTGACGATTTGGTTGACGGGCGTGACGAGCGCGCCGGTGCTCGTGTGTCCGACGGGCGCGTTGAGAAGGGGGGCTGGGGCGGTGGCGGGGGCGGTGGCGGAAAGCGCGGTGGCGGCGAAGAGATGCAAGGCTGGCAAAGTCAGGAGCGGGAGCAGCGGAAGCAGGCGCTGGCGCAAGGTGGCGGCGTGGCAGGGAAGGTTGTTTTTGCGGCTGTGCATGCTTGTCATTTTGGCGGCATTGGGCGTTGTGGCGTTGGATGGCGTTAAAAACAAATCCCGCGCCCATCAAGCAAGCTGGAAGTTCATCCCATAGTGGCGCAAAATGGATATCCGGCTTGCTTGTCGCGGGGTTTGTTTTCGGACGCCGGCTCAATGAACGAATTGCGAGGCTTCAAGGGGGCGCGGGGTTGTCATGCCGGGGGCGCTCCAGAGGAGGCGCAGGGCGGGAGGGGTTTGGCCGTCGGTGTGATAGGTCAGCGTGAGGGGGTGCAGGCCGGCTTGCAGGCGGACTTTGCCACTCACTCGGGCGGTGTTGCGTTGGTAACCGTAGTCGGCGTCCAGCACCGTCGTCGCGTGCAGGCGCATGATCAGGCCGGTGTCAGTCGTCGCTTCGAAAACGTAATCGCCGTCGGCGGGGACGCGCAGGTAGCCGCGGAAAACAATCGCGGCGTTTTGGTTCGGGCGGAGCGGGATCGGCGCAAGGGCCAGGCCGTCGGGGGAGTCGCCGGTTTTTTGCGGGGACAGGTTCGCGCAGTTCGGAGTCCAGGGGAAATCGCCTTCGTAGTAGCTCCAGGTGAGGCCGGGGGCGGGGCGAGACTCGGGACGAGTCTCGTCTGCACGCGAGACGCGCGCGTTACCCAGCGCAGGCGCGGGGATGGCGGGCATCAGGTCGTTGTCGTAGGGGCGGGGGGCGGTTGGCTCGGGGCGGCGGGATTGCAGGGCGAGCGACTTGTAATGCGCTTGTTGCGCGAGGCCGGCGGGGGTTGTGAGCGAGGCGAGGTTGCGGGCTTCTTTCGGGTCGGCGCGGAGGTTGTAGATTTCGAAGGGGTCGCCGGCGTTTTTCACGTCGTAACGGATGGCCATGATGTCGCCTTCGCGCACGGCTTGCATCTGGTCGCGCTGGCGGTTGCGATGCGCCGGCTCAAACTCCGGATAGTCGGGGGTTTTGCCGTGGAGGTAGTATTCAAAATACAAATAATCGTCGGGGCGTCCGTCGCCGCGCGAGTCGGGGGCGGGGTGGCCAAGGAGGTTGCCGAGGAGGGATTTGCCGTCGGCTTTCGCGGGTGGGGCGATGTGCGCGGCGTCGGCAAAGGTGGGCAGCCAGTCCCAGGCGGCGCAGGGGGCGGTCATGTCGGAGCCGGCGGGGATGTGGCCGGGCCAGCGCGCGATGGCGGGGGTGCGCAGGCCGCCTTCCCAGGTGTCGCGTTTGATGCCGTCGAAGGGGCCGAAGCCTCCGAAGAATTGCGGGGTTTGGCGTTCGGGCAGATAGGATTCGTCGGAGGGGCCGTTGTCAGAGGTGAAAACGACGATGGTGTTGTCGTCGATGTTGAGGTCGCGGAGGAGTTGGAGGAGGTCGCCGACGCAGTCGTCGATGCGGTGGATGTCGGTGGCGTAGCGTTGGTAGACGTTGGGCCAGGGGAGTTGTTTGCCGTCGCGGGTGAAGGTGGCGGTGGCGTATTGGGGGTAGATGTAGGAGTCGGGGGCGCCGGTGGCGGTGTTGATCATGTGGCCGGGGGCGCCGAGCCATTGGACGCCGCCGCGCAGGCCGCCGCCCGCGGGATAGGGGCCGGTGGGCAATTCGAGCACGGCGTGCGGGGTGTCGTAGGCGAGGTAGATGAAGAAGGGTTGGGCGGGGGTTTTGTTTTCGTGGTCGATGATGAATTGCTTGGCGCGCGCGGTGTAGAGGTCGGTGGTGTAGCATTTGTCGAGGGTGTCGGTGACTTCGGTGTGGTTTTCCCAGACGCAGAGCGGGCCGCGGGCCGCGGCTTTTTCGTGGAAGTAAAGTTGCTCTTTCGGGTAATGCTCGTGGCCGTCGACGTGGCGGAAAATGCCGTAGAAATAATCGAAGCCGCGGTTGAGCGGGTGCGCGGGCCAGTCGGAGTTTTTGCTCCGGGGCAGGGGCTGGGCGGCTTGCGCGGCGGCATCATTGTCTTTGGCCTTGGCGGCGGCGGCCTTGGCTTTGTGGGCGGCGGCGCGGTTGGCCACTCCTTGCGCGCGGCCTTCCTCGTCGCCGTGGAGGCCCCATTTGCCGATGATGGCGGTGGTGTAGCCGGCCTGGCGGAGGACGGTGGCGAGGGTGTGGTTGTCGGGGAGGGCTTTGTCGAATTGGTTGTCGCGGATGCTGACGTGGCCTTGGGTGAGGCCGGTGAGGAGCGAGGAGCGGGAGGAGATGGACACGGGGGAGGCGACGTAGTGGTCGGTGAGGCGCGCGCCTTCGGCGGCCATGCGGTCGAGGCTCGGCGTGGCGTGCCAGGGGCGCGCGGGGTCGGCGGCGTCGCGGCGGGCGTTCTGGTAAAACGCGCCGATGTCGCCCCAGCCGAGGTCGTCGGCGAGGATGAAAATGATGTTGGGGCGCGCGGGGGGCGCGTCCGAACAAAAGGCGGGGGTGGAAAGGAGGAAGGTGGATGTGGCGGCGGTGGCGGCGAGCGAGGCGAGGAGGGCGGTGGATGTGGTTTTCATGGCGTGATAGATTTGATAAATGGTAAGGATACGACGGGGATGAGAGGGAGGGGGGACGGAATGGCGGGACATGAGGCGGGCCAATGAATTGGCCCGTCGAAAGCGGGACTGAAGTCCCGCACTCAATAGCAGGCGGCGGCGAGCAGCGACGCGGGTTTGGCGCGGGTGTCAACGCCGCCCAGGAGGGCGGCTTTGGAGGCGGTTACGATGTAGGTTTTGTAGGGGGCGAGTTTCAGGCGGACTTCGTCGTTGGCGGGGATTTCGAGTTTGGCGTCTTGCGCGATTTCCTGGAAATCGGCCTCGCCTTCCGAGAAGCCGAGGGCGGGGAGGTCGACTTTCATCGCGAAATCCACCTCCTTGTCGGAATCGTTGAAGATGGTGAAATAGATGTCGTCGTTATTGCCGAAGCGTTCTATATATACTTTGTCGCCGCCGGCGGTTTTGCGGGCGAGGGTGACTGGCTCCCAGCCGGCCTTGAAGAGCATGCGCGCTTTCGGGAGGAACCAGTCGAGGAGCGCCTTGTCGCGTCCGGAGCCTTTCGGGTTGTCCCAGTAGGGGGTGCCTTCGTTTTCGTTTTCCTTATACTCGCCGGGCTTCGCGGGGTTTTTGTTGTTGGTGGCGAAGATGGCCAGCGAGAGCGAGCGATTATAAAATTGGTCGACGACGGATTTGTCGTCCCAGAAGTAATTGGTGAGGGCGTAGTATTTGCGGCCCATCATCACGCGGAGGGCCTGGCTGCGCTCGGTGGTGGTTTTGCCGCCGGATTCGCTGGCGGCGGTGTCGAGGAGCGCGGAGATGAAGAAGCGGCCGAGGCGGACGCGGTTGTCGCGGTCGCCGCGCAGGCCGGCGCGGTAATGCTCGGGGCTGCGGGTTATATAATCATAAACGCCGTTGGCCGAGAGGAGCTTGTTTTGCGGGGCGAGTTTGTCGTGGAGGGCCTGCACCCATTCGAAGTGAGAGGTGGTGTTGTGTATGCAGAGGCGGCCTTGGGAGTCGAAGGTGAGCGGATAATGCACGTATTGCATGTGGTCTTTTCTGTAATTGAGGACGGCGGGCCATTTGCCGCCGAGGGAGTCGACTATCACGCCTTTGAGTTGGGGATACTGGGCGAGCCATTTGTCTATTGTGGCGAAGCTGTCCCTGCCGACGGTGTGTATGGAGGGCTGGTCGTCGAAGAGCCACGGGGAGGGGTTGATTTTGAAGGTGGCTGAGTTTTTGCCCCAATGCGATTCGCGGGGGAGGATGTCGTATTTGTCGTCGGCGCCGGTGACGGCGGAGCTTTTGATTTCGTCGCGCAGCCAGAGGTCGCCCTCGGAGGCGCTGTTTTCCTTGGTGATGGGATGGCCTTTCTGGTCCTCGATTTTCCAGTCGGCGAGGGCTTGCAGGGCTTCGTCGTAAGTGGGGATTTTGGGGAGGAATTTCACCTCGCGCTGGCCGACGATTGTATACACAAGCGAGGCGATGTTGTATTTGTCGTTGCGGTCGAGGTCTTGCTTGAAGAAGGGGTTTTGGGTTTCGACGACGTTATATGAAAACTGGTCCATGTTGGAGAGGACGTTGCCTTTTTCCATATACATATAGTAGCCGACGTCCTTGGTGTGAGGCTCGTAGCGATCGGGGTAGAATTGATAATACTTTTCGAGCGCGCCGCGGAAGCCCCAGTCGGCGCGCGAGGGATATATAATAAAGGAGAAGGGGGCTTTGTTGGGGAACGCTTTTGGCAGTGGGGAGAGGCCGAGGTAGAGGCGCATGATGAGCGCGTTGCCGCTGGCGGCGACGCCGAAGATGAGCGGGTCGTCCCAGGGTATCGCCATCGAGACGGCGGGCTTGCCAGGGGAGCCGAGCGCGGCGAGGGGGAAGACGTTCAATTCGTTTTCGCCCTTGGCTTTTGAGAGGACGATGTCGCTGCTTGCGTTCACGTCGCAGGAGTAGACCAGGTCGTCGCCGGGCAGGCAGAGGCGGTAATCGAGAATGATGGCGCGGTCGCCGCCGGCGGTGTTTTCGATGACGCCGTTGACCTGGATGTAACCGGCGTCGTTGGGGGTGAAGTCGGCTTGGAGGGAGAGGCCGCCGGCGGCGGCTTTGAAGGTGGTTGTGGCGCCGGATTTGGTGATGGCGCCGCGGGAGAGGTCGATGGTTTTTTTGGCGGTCACGTCGCGCGCGGAGAAGCCGCCGCCAGGGGCGAAGGTCAGCGAGATGTCGCCGACGGTGAGGGTCGAGGGCGCGCCGTTGCCGAAGATTTCGAAGGCGGGCGTGGCGGCGGCGGGGAGCGCGACGGGAGCGAGGAGCGCGAGGAGCGCGAGGAGCGCGAGAGGCGCGAGAGGAGCGAGAGGAGCGAGAGGAGCGAGGAGCGCGAGAGGCGCGAGGGGCGCGCGAAGGCGGGTGGCGATGCGGTGGATGGGTTTGGTTGTGATGTTGGTTTTGGTTTTCATGGTGGAAAAAAGTTTGGAGTCTGGAGTCTGGCGTTTGGCGGGGAATGCGAGGCGGAAGCCTTGCGTTTCCAAGTGTCACCAGCGGCAGCCGAGGGTGGCGTCGGGTGGCGTCGAGGACGTAGCTTTCAAGTTTCGGGGTTTTATACCAAGCAAAATTCGCGGCGGCGTGGACTCCCGTCCGTGGATGAAAAAACATTCGCGCGCACACATGCTCCAACCGGGGAGTTCAGGGTCGATTAAAAATTTGACCCGCGACCACGCCGACCCAACTTTTCCACGCATGTCACGCGCACGCGCACGGCCCGCGCCGTTTTTGAATACCGTGAAGACTGGCACCGACAGGAATGTCCGTGCCACCCTCCGCATCCTCGCGCTTCCGCTTCTTTCAGTCTTTCAGTTTTTCAGCCTTTCGGCCTTTTCCCAGCAGCCTGGCGCCGGCATTTTCGCCAACACGCCGATCAAAAATTTCAGCCTTCCGTTTTTCAACGACGACTCCGGCTACCGCGAATTTCTCGTGCGCGGCAACCGCGCCATTTATGTCAACGCCTCGCGAATCGATATCGAGGGCCTCGAATTCACCCAGTTTTTCGGAGATGGCAGCGCCAACGCCAAAACCCGCCTCACCGCTCCCACCGCGACTCTCGATATCGGCGACAAGCAGGCTCCCGTGCTCAACGGCAAGGACAGTGTGCGCCTCGCCTACGAAAACGACCTCGAAGCCACCGGCGAGGATTGGGCTTACGACCACGCGCGAAAAAAAATCACCATCAACCGCGACGCCCGCATCGTCTACAAAAGCGCCGACGACGCGCTGCGCCAGCTCCACATCACGCTTCCGAAACTCCCCGTGACGCCCGACGATAACAAGGCAGGGGACTCTGGACTCCGGACTCCGGACTCCGGGCCGAAAACGGAGAACGCCGATAAGACCAACACCA
>Ga0123357_10015365_pt1 | contig 10037 bp, 10 predicted proteins | sample TergutEmb28metaG_FD_89873 | JGI IMG/M metagenome (GOLD analysis project Ga0123357, IMG submission 89873) | Embiratermes neotenicus P4 segment gut microbial communities from Petit-Saut dam, French Guiana - Emb289 P4 | ecosystem: Host-associated > Arthropoda: Insects > Digestive system > Gut ... | reverse complement strand
ATGTTAATACATCCATCCTCATGAGCCTGCTACTTATTTGTTGAGTTACTTCATGGGTTGTATTGCTCTGGTTCAATGTGTGTTGGTGTTACATTGTGGTTTGGCTGGGGTGGTGTGGTATCCGTATGCGGGCTGAAGCACTACTCCACACCAACACACATCGAACCAGAGCAATACAACCCATGAAATAACTCAACAAATAAGTCGCAAGCTCCTGAGGATGGATGTATTAACACCCGAAACATGTTGAGCATTAAATATTGAAATACTAAAGCAAGTGACATCAAATTGGTCTCTCTTTATTCAACTATCAAGATGATGCATGGTCCAATAAACATAAGATTCACATAATAGCTATTTACGCCTTGTTTTACTTGTGTTGTTACTTATTGGTTCTATTATCTTCTTCAAATATATAAAAAAAAAAAACTCATTTAATGAATAAAATGGATATTCCAGTAAAAACAACTTTAATTTTCTTTTAAAATCCCTACAACTATCTAATTTTTTTTATTCTAGTTAGCATTTTGTTGTACAATCTAATTCCCATGTTTATCACACTCCACTCAAAGAGTGATGTATTACAACTGGGAACATGGAAATCACATTTTCTTCTTGTGTTTTACTCATATATATCCGAATTCCTTCTTAAATACATGTTTTTTTATGTAGATAAACACCTCAAAGACATATGATACGGTCACTGTGGGAACCTGTAACTCTTTAAAAATTGGCCTACAAGACTCTCTTTTATGCAGCCCTTTAATTGTATGAAGAATCTTTTTTTTATGTATTCTTAATACTTTTACACTCTCTCTTTCCCCACCCCATAATATTATACCATAACTCATCAAAAATTGAATCTTTGTAAAATATATTTTCTTAACATAAATAAGCTTCAGTCACCTCTCAATGATGAGATCATATACGATACCTTGTTTAACTTTAGTCATTAAAACTGAATGTGGCTATTCCATTTTAGTCTAAAATATCATCCCGTTGTGTGTGAAAATCATTAAGTTTATTGTAGATTAACAATTTTTATTTTCCGTCACCACAACAATAACATTATTGTTGTGGTGATGGAAAATAAAAATTGTTAATCTACGACAGACTTAATGATATTCCATTTTAGATTATTTGAGATATTAATTCCTAAGAACTTAACTTCAGATGTGTAACTTATTTCAACATTTTTAAAAACTATCTTAGGCATAACTAAATTACAATTTTGTTCAAGTGAAATAGCATTGCCTTTGTTTTATCAGTATTAATGATAAGGCTGTTATTTGAGAATCAAGTTTCAAACTGTTTTATTACCATGCCTGTACAACAGCAATATTTTTGTCTATAATGAGTATATTAATATCATTAGCAGAGAGGACCAATTTTGCATCCTGGATATTAAAAATAATCATTTATATATAATAAAAACTAAAGGGGCCCCAGAACTGATCACTGAGGGACTCCGTGTTTTGTTTCCTTATGCGAAGACCAATATGCATTGAGTCCAACCATGTTCTCATCCACCACCTTAGTGACAAATTTTTTGCTCATTGCCCCTCACACCCCAACCCCCTAGTGTAACAAATAGGGAATTATACTCTAGCTGACCTGACTAACTTGTAAAAAAAATATAAACACAGACATACGAAGCATATACTGCCTTAATTTGCTTACTGGAAGTAGCAGCGTTTTTTTTTTTTTTGTTCATAATTTTTCACTGCCGTTATTTGCACCTATATTTATATACATATTTCTCAGTTCCAATTGTACCATAGTGTCATTATTAGTCAAATTGTGTAAAGGAACAAGTTTGTAATTTATCCTTGTACACACTGTATATACTCTCTATGCAGTAATCTCTTAAAAAAAGAGACATATATCTGTTGATTTCTACTTCTGTTGTCAGTTCTAAATATTTCAACATACTGTGACCAACAAGATAGATAAAGATTCTGTCTGTGTCCCTGCAGTTTTTGGCAGCATTCCAACAAGCTTAATACAGAAATAACAGTTTATAAACTAAACATGGCAGCTGTAGAACTTGTGAGTTTTGTGAGAAATGGAAAGAAGATTGCAGGGGCAGGATTAAATTATAGGTATGTTTCTGTAGTATGTACATTAGATATTTAGATTGCAAACTCACTATTGTTGTTATAGCAATTGAAATATTTATAATTACAAACTCTGGCAGGGAATTTCTTGAACTGCCTAGTTCAATTTATTGTAGTTGCATGGACAGATGAATTGTAAACAAATATTAGCTCTGCAATAGTGCTGACAGTGAAACACATGCTTATATTTACACACATTATTCTGAAATAATTGTTACTAGAAGAGGAAGTGAAAAATTATCTCCTGAAGTTATCTCCTGAATGTAAGTTAAATGTGTAATTGCCTTGCTAAATTGTCTTGAGAAACGGCATGTTCTTGCCACAGAAATTATCACTGATCCTTGGAACAATTGTACATGTAATGAGCCCTTTATAAATGAACTATCTGTGTTCCTTCCTTAAGGAAATAAATTTGTTTCATGAGATTACCATGTTGTTCATCCATACTTTTTATTAACCTTCATCATCCTATGTGATCATATGCTGGCCTCTAAAATGCACTGGCCATTGGCTTATCATGCCATATGCTGGTCACCGTCTGTCTACTTGGTAGCAGTTTAAGTGTGCCTGCTAAACCAGAGAAATTTATGCCATCATAAGATACAACTGGCATTAGATCCTGTCATATATGTTAAGGGTGGATACTGTAAAATGCAATGTCATTATTAGTTCAAAAATATGGGTACACTTCTCAGTGTACTAATTGGAAATAAAATAACAGTTCCTCTTGTTGTATCTTGTAAGACCAACACAACACCAGACATGGCTATGACCTCCATACCAAGACTTGTTGATGGTTAGTAGCGACATTTATAATCAGTTCTTAATTGTTGTAATTCTTACATTCATATAAAAAATTAACAGAACTTAGTGAAATATTATGGAGAACACTTTAAAAATACCCAATGGTTCTTTACTTTTATCTGCTTTCGATGAAGTATAAAAAAATATGAGAATGTTTTGTGAGAGAGAAGCTTCTTGTTTTTTAACACTGTGAAGTGCTAAGATTATATTTCGCTGGTGGAGATGAATAAAATATGAATATGGATTTGTAATTGACGTTTCCAATGTTATACGTGTCACTAAGTGGATTAACAAATAAACTAAAACGGAACTGAAATGGAGGATTTATGAAAGAACAGTGACAAGGTTAACCAAAATGTGTGGAGAAAAAATTGTCCCAGTGCCAATTTGACCACCACAAATCCCTGATATATTGGAATCACATGAAACCCAGACCTCCACCATGTGATGACAGTGATCATAGGAATTAAGTACAGATAATTATTTAATAATGTTGGTAGGCTTCACTGACAAGTTAAATTTAATCTTAAAATGCTGTGTGTTCAAACTGTAAACGATCGCCTGGATGCATGAAAATATATTCTAGGCATATCTTTCATTCTTAGCCTGTATGCTTCTGTTTCATTGAGAATACACATACATGTACTGCTTACTAACAGTTTGTATCGAAGAGCTGTCATTCATCTTCTGCCCTCAATGTAAGTGGTGGAAGAGGAACTTGGTAAAAGATAAAGCTGTTTGCATTAATGATTAGAAGGCAAAGAGGGCGCAGAGGTATTGCTTCACATATTCCTGCTTCAGCATGTCTTCATTACCTGTGGGGAAAGAGGTCCCAGTGCCCATTTGATGTGAGGCTTGTCTGGCCCCACAACCATTCTGGATGCTTTAAAGAAGAACAGATCTGTAGCTCACAGCCATGTAATTGTACTGACTGTGCTATTGTAGCTCAGACAAACAAATTCTAAACCTATTCATAATCTGTTCCGTGTATACTTAAGTAATCACAGGTACTGGTCTTTTGGAACTTGTATGTTTACATTAAGTTGCTGTGCCTGAACACGGGCAATATGTAGCCACCCAACACAGAACCTGTGCTTGGATGCAGCTTCACATTTTCTGCTGTGTTGAAAGAGATCATTTGTATAATTCATGTAATGTCTTTAGTGTGGTAGTCCAAAAGCTGTTAGATGAGTAGGGTATGTAGCATGCAGAGTGAAATTAAAAAAGTATATAAAAATCATTTAGAAAACAGTAATATTAAAATGTATCATGGTGAGTTTAAGTGTGCAAACTGGGCAGGCTTGGAACAGTAATGGGTCCAGTGGCAGGATTTTGTAAACGTTGTAATGAGCCTTTTGGATATATAGAATGGGCAAGGTCTTGATTAGCTGAATACCTAAAAATATCTGAAGAGAGTACCATGGGTTAAGGCAGGGCTGTCCAACATGCGGCTCTCGGTCATCTGAATAGTTGCAGTAATACAATTCAACAGACATAGTGTAGTAGGTCTACAGAACAAAATATGGCAACTTTATTAACAGAAAATGTCTACAAACTATAGCTCATCACTTTTAAGACAGCACTCAGTAAACCAGTCATTCTTTGTGTTTTACTGACTTTAGTATAGCCTACTACCTTGTCATCTAACCATATGTTTAGCATAATTTGTTGTTTGTAAATAATGACCTGATTAATTTAATCCTCCCGAACTTTTTTGGTACATGTATTACACACAATTGCGGCCTCAGGTGAGTCCTTAACGAATTATGTGGCCCTACTATGGATTGAAGTTGGCCAGCCTGGGGTGAAGGTACAAGGTGGTTCAAATATGACCAGGACTGATGTCGCCAGATTTACACACAAACAGTCCCGGTCATATTTGAACCACCTTGTATTATACAACTATGTAATATATGAAAATCTGTTTGCATAGTCTCTGTACATATTCAGACCTTCTAATGACAAAGTGGAAATCATGTTTTTAACTATGGTATGAATATGTCCTGTAAAAAAGGTACAGTGCAAATGTGCTGAAGATTGAATTGCATAAAATTATATTCTGATCAGATATTAACTGAATTTTATAAACTACTGAAGTTTTAAAGGATACTTTTCTGTTGCAGGTCTCTTCTGACAGAAAGAAATCTCCCTTTACCCAAAGTACCTGTTATTTTTTTGAAGCCTACTTCATCATATGTCACTGAGGGTCAGTGTATTGAAGTAAGTTTTTACTTCTTTCTCTTTTGGAACATACAGAGACCTAGGCTCAAACATGATGCTAGAAACTATAAGTACGGTTTCAATGTAGTGTTTCTGTTTTCATAGGAAATTGTGTGTCTTAATTTTCAAATCATAGGGATATGTAGGAGTCGGATAGCTTTATTGGTTTACGGACTAGGTTACGGGGTGAACATCTGTGGAATCATGGTTTGGTATGTGGCCAGGGCTAGAGATTTATAGTTTTTCCAAAGTGTCCTGAATGGCTTTTGGGCTTATTCAACCTACTCCTTATATTCCCAAGGTTAAGAATGAGTGGATCTGTACCTTAAATTCTCCCTATGCCTTCATGGCATGCATAAGGACAACTTTACTGGAGGAATAGATAGTAATGGCAGATATCTGTATGTAAGTAGCAAATGTAGATACGTGTACTTATGTTACATTCCAATTCCACAATTCCTTCATAAGGTTCGTCATCCCCGTTGTGTCTATAATGAACTAGATTGGAGTGTGTATACTTGTCTAACACAACTATATATAGTTGTGCTAGACAAGTATACACGCTCCAATCTAGTCCACAATTCCTTGTAGACGGTTTGAGTGCTTCATGTTAATGGTTTCACATTTTCAATGGGACTCAAAATATGTATTCTGAAAATAATATTTTACAGATTCCAAAAGGGTTTGAAGTGCACGAAGAAGTTGAACTTGGAGTAATCATCAAACAGAAGTGCAAGAATATTCCTGAATCACAAAGCCTACAGTATGTGGGTGGCTACTGTCTAGCTCTAGACCTGACAGAAGTCAGACTAATGGTTGGTATCATATTTAAAGTTAGTGTTGTTTGGCTTCTTAGTCTTTTTTTTTTGGTTTTAAATTAAAATGATGCCCCCAATGACTCCTACCATCTAACATATGAAAAAATGTCTGCTTCATTAAAGATATTTTATGAAATTTAATATTTATGGCTCTTTGCCTTTACTAATCTTTCTTAAAAGAAAACATTATGTGTCAGTATTAAACAATTCTAATTTTTAAGTTAATTTTCTGGACAAACCCTTAAAGTGAAAGTAAACAGTACAAATACTTGGTAACTCTGGAGCATTTGAGATATGAGAATGGAACTGAAGAATATGCAAATTTTGAGGTTCTCACAGCAGTGTTGATGATGATTTTATTCTTTGGAATATAACATGTAAAATGGAATATAGTTTTTGACGTTCCAGAAGGGACTGCTGCCTCCATCTTCAGGGTAGATGAAGAAGAGTAAGATGTGTGGAAACAGTGGGTGTTATGTAGGGGGACAGGAAAGGATTTTTATAGATATGAGAATTATATCAGTACTTTAAAACAGCACAGTTTCATAGTAAATAAGATGTTGTATATAGTGCAGCAAGGTTAATTGGTGAGCTTATTGTTCTGAAAGTGTATTCCCCAACTGAGGATAAAATTTATGACTCAAGGGACAGTTTATGTGAGGAGTGAGAGTTGATATTTGATCATTTCTCAAAGTAAAGGTAAAGCAATCCCATTACAGGAGTGTACAGGCCCTGAGGGTTCCAGGAGGATGAGGCTCCCAGATTTCAAGACAGTCAGCACATGAAGGTGGTAAGGTTGTCCGACCTACGCACTGGCCGCCTTTACCACCCACAAAATATTCTTGGTACTCATTTCTGTTAGAGGCTGAGTCAGCCCCAGGACCATAGTGTGGCCAGGGGGATTATGTCAATGAAAAATTCCAATACACCAGTGGGAATCAAACCTGCAACCTTCTGGGTTGTAGTGCAGTGCCTCAAGCAACTGCACCACCATGTACCTCTCAGTTCTCTAAGTTCCACGTGAAAATTATGTTAGGAGATTTCAAAGAAAAATCAGGGAGAGAGGATATTTCCATTCAACAGTGGGTTGGGGGGTGGGGGTTGTGTGTGTAGATAGAATGTGTAGGTGAATGAAAAGAGGTGACAAAAGGTAGCAAGAGTGCACAAGAGATGAAAAGATGTGACAGATAATCTGAGGTAACAGAGGGCCATGGTGGGTAGTAATAAAGTGAAGGATGGAATAGGAAGGGGATGACCAGCCTATTCAGGACAACTAGTATCTTGTAGTCAGTTGGTGGTAATGAAGTGAGCTATAGTGATCAAAGATGCTTACACGAGGTCAAGGGAAATGAGAGAAACAGGGGAGGAATGGGAGAAACTGAGGTGGTTAGGGAACAGGAGCAGGGAAAGCCAATGGTGGAGACATGACCAGCCTACTCAGGACAACTGGTATGTTGCAGGCTCTGTTAAGGTCTGTACTACTCAGCAATGTTTATACTTGGAGGGATAATTTGTCCTTTGAGGAAGAGTGACAGGTTTCTGTAACCTTCTCAAAACAAGACCATTCTCCCTGTTCATGTTGTAAGGCTGAAGTTTCATCTCAAGTGATTGCCCAGATTACACAGTCCTTGTGTCAGGGTTTGGTGGAAAGGATTTTGGTTTTCTGGAGTTGGATGTGATGCCCCCTGATGATGCAACATTCTACCACTGATGATCTGACTGTCCATTCCTTCTCACTGCTCTCAATAACTTTGTCAGTCTGCCCATTGTAACCAGACCAGTCACAGAAGATGACAGACATGCCTACAGTCCCAGATTGTACTTCATGCAGCAACAAAAAAAACTTCCTAGATGGCAGGCCAACACATGTAATGCTGTGTCTAGACAGAGCACTGCTGATGCGTTTGAAGGTTGCTGGGATATAAGGCATGAAGGTGACCAAGGTTGGATATTCAAGGACCAAATGACACTATCTGTTGAATGGACAGCCCAATGAATTTGCCTGTCACTGTGCCTGTCGTCCCTGCAAATGGCCTTGAGAAACACCAAATCATCCTGCACTCTTACTTAAAGACATAGCACCTTGATTCCTGGAGTATTTACTTCCATGAACGTGTTGGGTATCAAGATTGTGATCTTTTTTTGGATGTAACACCACGCACCTTATTAGGCAGCAGCTAGTGTACAGTATGGCACATCACACAAGACTATAATTTCGAACCTCATCACTGTGAGAACCTCAAATCTCTTACTGTTAACATTCTTATCTCTTCAAAAGTGTTCATACTGACGCTGGGGCCTACCTAACCTCTATTCAGTGAGTACTGGGGTCTGTTTTCCCATGGCAAGTGGCCAGATAGTGAGGCTAACTACTAACTTGCATCTAGGATTGAGGTGAAGAGTTCATGAAGCTATACCTCCATTCCTCCATGTGACTTCATGATGTGTTGCTTAATTAAGTACAAGGGCATCTTTACAAACTTTTAAAGAATTTGCCATACATAAGCAATACAGTTAATTCAAGAATGAAATGTCCAATTCAGATCAATTATGTTACAGTTACAAATCTGAAATATGCTGTATAAGTGCACCACAGAATCATTGTATGTTTTTTTCAAACTTTCATAATCCTGTTATGTGAGTGTTTTTGCTTGTCAATAAAATAAACTTTTGCTTTTCAGAAAGAAATAAGAGCTAAAGGCTTACCATGGACATTTGGCAAGGGCTTTGATACGGCATGCCCAGTCAGTCGGTATGTCAGTTGTGAAGAGATAGAAGAACCTAATAATGTACAAATTTGGTGCAAAGTAAATGGTGAAATGCGACAAAATGAAACAACTGCAGACATGGTTTTCCCCATTCAATCACTTATCAGTTATATATCACAGTACATGACTCTGGAACCTGGTGACCTCATTCTCACTGGATCACCTGCTGGTGTTGGTCCCATTGTTCCAGGTGATGTTATAGAAGCAGGAATAGGAAGAGATTTATCAATGACATTTCCAGTCAGAGCTGTATAACTTCCAAATAAACTGCAGAATTTGAAATGGGACATTTCTATAGGGCATGGAAGCTGTTTCTTGGGACATGTTATATTTTTCATAAATGAGTTTTGTGTGATAAAACTGGAAGAGTGAAATGTATAGACATTAAACTTACAGAAATTAAATTTGCTTTTATTTACTTCCAATTATTACTCAGTTTCAAGAAGTTTCTTTATATGCTTAGCATTGTATGACAAGACATCTTAGCACTTTTAAGCACCAATGTTCTGCTGTGTCTAGTGGCTACAGCGTTGTAAAATTAACTATCTGCACTAAAATGTGAAGACATTTAAATTATATGGATTTATGCAGTGAGATATTTGAGGCTGTCATGGTGATGGCTTTGAAGATTACAGTCTTATGGAATGTGATGGCATGTAGTATGTTGGAAGTGTGTTTCAGACCCTTGTCCAGGTCCACTTTCTTGTGTATCCATTTTAGCTGTTCTCTGACCTGATTGTTCATCCACTGTGTGGTACCATGTTCCAGAAAACAGTTACCTTTCGGAAACAGTGAATTTAACCCACTGGCTGATAATCTGCTCATAAATACACACCAAATTGTTGTTAATTTTATGTGGTTGGGGAATCGTAAAATTTTAAATTCAGTTTCTGTTGGCACAGCTCATGAAATCCACTGAAGTCAGCAGAAATTGATACCTTAGTATTTAATAAAAAATATGGTATGATATGCCATCTGTTAAGAGTATGAAATATATGCCAAGACAGATTGACTTTGCCAGGTTCCTGGCTACTCAGAATGGATTTCATTATACTGACTGGCTGGGAGCAATTGATGTTAGCAAGGAGTTAAGTAACATTACAGAGGTAAAGGTAAAGTCCACCCTACAAGAGGCCAAAAAGACCCAGAGGTGGAGTAAGTACAACTCTACTCTTTCTTTAACCTCAGCGCTACATGGGGGGGGGGGGTGGGGTTGAAGAAGGCTAGGGCCTTTTTACACCCCCCCTGAATTGTCCCCTCACCCCCTCTGATGGAGGGCTGGGGGGGCCCGAGGCGGGGGTGAGCGGGGT
>Ga0123357_10015363_pt1 | contig 10037 bp, 5 predicted proteins | sample TergutEmb28metaG_FD_89873 | JGI IMG/M metagenome (GOLD analysis project Ga0123357, IMG submission 89873) | Embiratermes neotenicus P4 segment gut microbial communities from Petit-Saut dam, French Guiana - Emb289 P4 | ecosystem: Host-associated > Arthropoda: Insects > Digestive system > Gut ... | reverse complement strand
ACTTCGCCCAACGTTTCTGCCACTGTTGGAAACATTTTGCGAACTCCTCTTTCGGGATGTCTAATAGTGTCTTCGTCGAATTTCGTTTGATGTCCTCCGTTGCCTCAAATCGGTGTCCTTTCATAACTTTCTTAAGCCTTGGGAATAGGAAAAAGTCACACGGTGCGAGATCTGGTGAGTATGGCGGCTGCTGCAACTGAGCGTTGCCGTGTTTGGTCAAAAGCTGCTGCACAAGATGTGAAGTGTGAGCGGGCGAATTGTCGTGGTGCAGGATCCAGTCGCCATCGCGCCATTTTTCTGGTTGTTTTCGGCGAACTGATTCACGCAAACGTCGCAAGACCTCCACGTAGAATTCCTTGTTAATTGTTTGCCCGTGGGGAGTGTACTCTTTAAATCGACGGAACCAGTCAAACACTTGTGTACGACCCACTGTATCTTCACTGTATGCTTGCTGCAATAATTGATACGTATGTGTGCGGTTTTTCCGATTTTAAAACAAAACTTGATGCAAATGCGTTGTTCGGTACTTTTGCACATCGTAAAAATCGCTATGACATAAACGCACGTGTTACTTCCGCGACCTACTACAGCCAACTGAGGAAGCGCAGCCACTTGCAACTTGTGTCATAAGTGTCATGTACGAACATGTCAAGACTGGTTGCAAACACATCCCACCCAGTGAACAACCACTACAATTCCAATCCGGATACCATTTGAACAAACCTGGTAAGTTTTAACCCTTCTAGAACAATCTAATTGTGCATTCAGTTGGACAAATAAAGACGTGATGTAGAATAAAAGTATAAATGCCTTGTTTTAAGTCAGTTTTAGCGATTATTTGTGGAAATACAGTAACTTTAGACGACATCCCGGTGTATCTTGCGCAGTGACAGGTGTTAGTAAATTAACTCGTCAGCATTTCAGATTATTAGTACCCTGTAACATATGCAGAAACCCTCGCAATCTACCTTGACGAGATTTAAATTCATCACCGGCAGAATAAATTGCTTCTGTTCTGTGTTATATCCACTTCTGTGATTGGTTTCCATTTATCAAAAGGATGGCATGTACATATTCTCTTGTATATGCACAAACGTGACGAAGCTCTCTTGGTGCACACAGAGCATGTTTCTGACGTTTTGCACTGTATTTGAATTCGGTAACATATGGGCGGCGTTCTTTGATTAAAGATTGTTAGTTGAGAGTCTGGAGTTGAAATTCATTAAACTAATGAAACGGAAACTTAAAGTGAAGCCTAACAAAATTTTTAGTGATATTTACTCCACAGTGGATACAAGGCTGGCATCTCGCATTGTATTTCGTAATTCGATAGATACTGTAACTATTCAGAACAGTGAACCTTTCCTAGTTCATTTTACTGTGTTATAAAATACGAGTGTTAAGCCTCTGTGATGGATTGCATACTGGCGATGAAGTAAATACACGAGGCAATTTTTGAACATTTGCGGTGCTGTACTTTTGCGGATAAATTTAATGAAAACGCCCCTTGAAAATGTAAACCCGCAACAGCATTATTTAACGAGCGATATGTATCAAAAGCGCTTGGATTTCGAAGCTTAATAGACCTGCACCTAAATTGTGGGAGCTGAAGCACAATGTGGGTGGAGCAATTGGTGGTCGGATTCTCACCGTGGGTGTCCGGTTTTCGTGCCCGGGCACAATGTGCAGAATTTGTGGTGGGCATGACGACATATTAATTTGTATTTATCGTATGATGCCTGTAGAGTTATTCGCTCTTCATGTGTACATTGCGGTGTGGCAAGCCCCCTCAAATAGTTGCTCGCGGACATTATGTTATCCGCGACAAAGTGTCAGGTTGCCCTTGGAGAGATTTGAAACGTGAATTTTTTTTTAACCACTTCCATGGTAAAGCTATAATGTCGGTGCAATTTTGAAAACTTGTGAGGTGTTAATTTATGTAGACATACATGCCATTACTGGTTTATTGTTTAAACACGAGTTAAAAGCTGCAACGCCCTAGCCGAGTTCTTGAATTTCAATTTTTTACCCCATTACGACCAAATAGTTATTGGACGTGACGTATTGCAAATACACAGGTATAATTACACACACAGTTGTACCTGAACTTATTCCTTTCTAATTCCGTGTATTGAATTTCTTGTTGCCTGCATGCGGACCAAATTTTTCTGATGTTGCTCGCACAACTTAGCAGGTTGAGCCAGTGTGATATGTGCGGTGTTGGGCTACATCTCTACCAACGACGGGGTATGTAAAATAATAGCTTCTTTGGCAATTTATTGTGGATCGATTCGAGTTAAGTCTCTAGACTACTCCTAGTTTGTAAAAAAAAAACTACTGTATTACATTTCTTACATTTTTTTTACCGTGAACACACCAAAAAGCTAAAGGCTGCCCCATTTACTGTGCACGTAGCCTTCTACTATAAATCCTACACTGACGAACTAGCTACAGTTCTGCCGCACACTGGAGGCGATAGAAGGTTAAACGATTGTTTTGTGCAACTGTGCTCTCCCTGATGACGGACCAGTGGCGCCGAAATATGTAGCGGTTTGCGTATTAAAACGTCATTGTAATTATAACGAAGTGTGTGTTTGTTCATATTGTATGAATTGGTTTATATCCCAACAGCGTCTGCTACTTCAAGCCGGCTAAAAAGCATCGATATCGTCTCTTTACTTAGAATTTCCTTTGACGTCACTGTCACGTCACGTGTTGTAAACTGACCAATACAGTTTTGGTTGGTTCTGGGCCGAAAGCGAAATGCTAATTGGATGCCTGCACTTTTGAGGCTCAGTGGTTCTGTTTTTGTTAATCTGGCTGGTAATCAGGTTAAAGGCTATGGGGGTTTGTTGAGTGCGGGGCATGTTCAGCAGCGCAGTAATTGCTTTATTTTTGTGAAGAGATTAGATAAATGCCCGCGCAGCCATATGTCAATAGCTGTGCGATGTGCCTTTTCGCCGTATGACGGAGGAAAGCACGGACGCACGCTCTCAGTTTGTATCAGACTGTTTCGTTATGAAACAATACAGGCGATGTTCGTTTAAAAGTAACAGTGAGGTGCGTTCGTCCAACCATTGTTGCTGTGGAAGAGCAAGAGTGTGTGTGTGTGTGTGTGTGTGTGTGTGTGTGTGTGTGTGTGTGTGTGTGTGTGTGGCTAGCAAAGCGGATGCGCCGTATTGTCAATCTGTGGCCTGTTTGGCTGTACTACATTTAACCACATTGTCACATAAGCGTCGCGATAGTCGGGTAAATAGGTATTGAACGAATATGTGTTTATTTTCTCTACAAATTTTGTCTGAAATATTTTTTTCAACACGAATTAAACAAGTTATAATAGATGCACTACGTTTTCATATAAAGTACTTTGTGGGATTTTAAAGTAGAATTTTCTCAGTAGATTTTCGAAAAAGTACTCTGATAAATTCAATAAAACTCCGCACAGTGGGAGGCGAGTTGTTCCATGTGGACGGGCAGACAGACACGACGAAGCTAATAGTCGCTTTTCGCAATTTTGCGAACTCGCGAAAAATGGCAGGAGCTACAGGTGTGGTGAAAGCACTGTTCCTCATTGCGTCGGAATGTGTCTTAGAAATTGGGTACTTCTAGCCTAGCTCATAACGGTTTGGTGAGTGGTGCTTGATGTTTTCGCCAAGTTCAGATTCCGTCTCTGCTCCTATCTTAGTGGCTACCGTCGGTAAGGCGGCTGAAGCGTGGAGTTGACCACTCTTCCGTCTGACGGTGACTCCGTACCTCCACATCGCGGTACGGTTTCGTGACGCCGTACGATGAAGTACAGTGACTGCTTCACCGTTGCCTTTTAAATTCCTACGTGGGAAGTGACTAATGTAATTATTGTTTTATAAGCTATTAATTACCGCTGTCTCTTGCGACATAAAGATGATACAAATTTTCTCTCTCTGCACACCGTGAAAACATATGAGGGAGTGGATGTAAAATTCCACTCTTCCGTAAGCTCGGTACTGGATGGAAGTTAGTGTTTAGCTTTACGCCCCGGCCACTTTACAGCTGGGAAAAGTGCGCCCTGTACCAATTGAATAGGGCGTTGGGTTGGCACAGAGTCAGTCTGGAGATTGTGGAGACTAGAATCTTTTGATCCTACTGGGAATCGATCCACGATTCCTCTTAACCAATTGGAAACCTAGTTGTTTTACCCCCTCTGCCCTTGCGGCTGCTGGTAGCATCGTGATGCCGGTTAATCTGATGCACACCGTGTGTCATCGACCGTGCAAACACACGTAGTAGAACAAACCGGCATTCTGTACACGAAGAACGTCCATTGGCTTGTACAGGACTTTATATATCATAGAGCAGGATAACTCATTACTGTAGCTGGCGCAGGCTAGAAGACAGGGATTATGTTACCATCAGGTACGAAAATACCTTCTCCCTGAAAGTGGACCTTCAGGAATAGGTTTGGTTGATGCGAGCTGTGTTTATTTTGTCGTGATGAGGGATCAGTGACGGACTAACCTTACAGCCCCTTGTATTGCGGGGAAATACTTCACTAGCCGGTCGACTTTTTTTGTCTGTGAGGTAAGAACCGTACTGTGTGGAGCCCTCTACTCTGTCTTATCAACGCATGGTATTTGACTCCCCCAGCCTACCATCCAGTAAGTACCGCAGGCTGTTATCACTGGTGATAGAACAGCTAGAGATTGAGAGTCAGTGGTACTGAACCTCCACGCTCAAACACATTGACATGGCGTGGTTTTTATTTACACTAGAAACATAAGCTTATAGAAGTAGCGGTTCAGTGTTTTGAAGTCAAAAGCGTTGGAGCGGCTGAGCAGATAGCGCCCGTATGCTGTTTTAGGCTACAGTTCCGAATCTCGGCTGGTCCTCTGGCTGTGCTGAGTGACATATATATATATGATTCGTTTCAGGTGATTTCTAGATTATTTATTGCGTTGAAATAGTCCACTTCCGCTTTTCGCTGGTGCCCATCCATGATTTCCCTTAACATTGAACCACCACGGTAATAACATCTTCAGTAGATGCGTGAGCTTAAACGACAGTCGTTGCATGGCGGGAAGGAGAGAATTTTCATAGTGTAGTGTGAATGAAGTTTACAAGTTCATTCGCCTAGAAAGTCGTTAATGAATACTGTTCACTAGTAAGTTTCTCTTCTTTTGTGGAGCGATTGTGTACCGCTTATTGTAAGTAAATTTATTATTGCGGTGTTTTGAGATGCTTTATTCAAAATACTGATATTTTAATTTTTGGTTTTCAGGCTCATAGTATCGGTCTTATGTTTATCTTATGCTTATTGGACCGTGCATCATTGTAATAGTGGAAGAATAAAAGACCAACTTGTTTTATTTCACTTCTTATGTACTCAACTTGTTTCGGACATTAATATATCCATCATCAGGAGCTTGCGACTGTGCTGTTGAATTACCACATCGGTCGTTTTGTTCTCGGTTCGTTGTGTGTTGGATATTTGGTGCGGCTAGGTTTGAGTGGTGTCCGTGTTGCAGGCTGAAGCTAGCCTGCAACACGGACACTACTCAAACCCAGCCGTACCAAATATCCAACACACAACGAACCGAGATCAAAACGACCGATGTGGTAATTCAACAGCACAGTCGCAAGCTCCTGATGATGGATATATTAATGTCCGATACATGTTGAGTATATAAGAAGTGAAATAAAATAGCAAGTGACATCAAGTTGGTCTTTTGTTCAACTATCATAGTATCGATATTTGTGACACAGTGGTATTCATAATTAAGGCAGAGTACTCGATAGAATGTTTTTCCGTTCGCAAATTCGTACATGGGAATAGCAGTGCCGCCTGTTGGGAAGCCACGCGCGAGCACGCAGGCACATGCAAAGTCGCAAGCGTGCGGTCTACCAGGTTCGCCCACTAGGTGGGAGATGTCAGTGCTCCTGAAGCTCAAGATGAACAATACCCACGAAGGCCTGTCCACATTTGCCATAAGTGTGGGCAAACCGTCGTGGTAACTTGAGTGGTAACAATTTGAGCCTTCGTTGAAACTTTTCCATGCCACTGATACGTTTCGCTTTGCAATCGACGCTGTATTGCTCCGTCATTCTCTTAAGCCGTAATTTACCACAATGAGTGTCGGCTGTGTGTTTCATTTGAAACGTTTAAGAGTTCATACGTGCCACGTTGGTGGTTCGTCATCCTTCATGGGCACGCATTTGACTCCTTAAATATTTTCTGTATACCCTGAAGGTTTAGTTATGACGGGGAAACCAAAAACCGCGTGAATTTGCTGTTTTAGTGTCTTGCTGAACAAATGATTTCTCTTCAGGGTAAGCTGTTAACAGTCTGCACAGATTCGACACGGAACGGTGTTCGATCACGTTGCGTACTGCAGCTCTAGAAGAATACATAGACCAACTGAAGGTTTATGTTATCTTAAAGTTAGTAACAGTGCTTGTAGTACAGTTAGGATGATTCAGGGCCGTTTACTCGTAACATTTGTACATTATCAAATATAACCTTAACAGTTTTGTTTTAAAAGATCTTCGTATGTAAGTGATATTTTTTACGTTTGAATTGTGAGGGAGGAGTGTGATGGTTTTGCATATGTTCGAGTTCTGAAACACATTACAGAAGTGCAGGTGTTTCACACTTCGGCCAGCCGTTGTTTCTATGTGGAGTTAGCGTTTCTCATTTGTGTAATATTTAGCCGGGGAGCGTGAACATCAAATTTTGAAACCGATATTCAAATATAATTTGATGGGAGTTTTGATAGCGCTGTTAATAATGAAATTAATACATTACTTGCAGTTCATATTTGTTTCAGTTCCAACAAGTTTAGTTCGAAACATTTTTTCTGTAAGTTGAATTATTTTAATTAAATACAACGATATATTCTTATAATAAAACCAATTAGATTCACTAATTTCTGAAATTTATTTTTGGAATAAAACTCTTCATGTTTCGGACAGTTCCTTTGTCCATCATCAGGAGATTTTCACTGTACACACAGCAATGGTATATGTCATGCAGGTTTTCTGACAGCTTACTCGCTGTCAGTAAACTTGTATGACATATACCATTGCTTTGTTTACAGTAAAAAAAAACTCATGATGATTGACAGAGGAACTGTCTGAAACATGCAGAGTTTTATTCCAAAAATAAATTTCAGAAATTAGTGAATCTAATTGGTTTTATTATAAGAATTTATCACGATGCACGGTCACCTGAACGTCAAACAACGATATAATTTTTGACCCTATTTAGTGCTATTTGGGCAGATGAGTGGCAACAAACGAATGTCCCCTGTAGCACGCAGAATGACTAATAACGCACTGTAGAAATATGTGCAGTCGTTGGTTACGCCGTTACACTGTTTAGTTTGACGGTGTCTGAGTGGAGAAATTAAGGAAATACGGAAAAGATACCCGAGTTTTGCTTCGATTCTTGAACCCATAACCTTGCACCAGTACGTAGTAATACGAACAGGACGTCTTAACCCTCTGAACCTCAGTGGTTACTGTATGAACCATGTTGAACGTTTAAAAAATTTGCATTCTGCTTATTTAGTGCTGTTATGTGTTTTGTATGGATCTTATAACAAACAGTGTTTAGATTTAGAGCATTACGCGATTGTCATAACCGAGATGGAATACATTTACTGCGCGTTACGATCTGAACCTATTAATACAATTCGGGTTATTCTTAGTCTTGAAACGGTTAATTTCAGTGAATCTGTTTCCGGGAAGCTTGTCACTTGTTACCGTATTAACAGCATGCACCGTATCTGAAAATGTACTGCAGTTGGTTTGTTTGTAGGGGCGTGTTAACATATATATGCACATCTACAACGGACGCCGACGCCGCCAGCCGGCTCATATTATCTGCCCAAGTTGTCTGAGGAGAGCGACACCAGACTGTTGGCGTTATCAGGCTTTCAAAGTGAACGTGTTTTGCGGATTGCCGCATTTTTCGGGGTCATTTGTAGTTTGCTGGAATTGGATAGCTTAGCTGCTTACAGCTGGTATACGCTGACGATTACTGTCGGTTGGGGCGTGACGCCATGTAGTCCGTCAGGAAATTACGAATATTTCGGAGGGACGTTTTGCTTGCATCTTGAGCGAACATTATTACGGGAACATGTAGAATTTTTCGTTTTGAACACTTCAGCACCGCGCCAATTTTTATAGTGTCTAGGTTAGAGTTTGTTAGCCAGAATTATGCAGAACAGCGGTGAGGGTTTCGCGAGCAACCTTACACGAAGTGAGTGACATTTTTAAAATACAGTGAACAATTCCAAATATCGCTGGAAATAGCAGGGGATTTTTTTACGCGGCAGTTGGCCGTACTGGAGTCGTGAGTTACCAGCAGCCCCTCTTTTTCGGTTTGGTCAGTTCGTATCTAAGGTTATATTTAGGTATGCCATGTTTAGTGTTACAACAGAGCTTCGACACGTGTGGCGATGTAAACAGCGAGCTGTGTGCCTCAAAGAGCAGAGTATCGGCGCGGCTTCTTACAGATATACGTTTTGATAGTCATTGAGCAGGAATTGAATTACCCTCCCTTCTGTCAACTTCTGGCTTGCAAACGTATTCGTAGGTAGGGGGTTATTCGCGATTTGAAAAATTATTTTAGGGATTTCTCCAGGCTGGAAAGCTTTGGCCTGAAGCATGATTGTATGTTAACGTGCACTGTAGATATTAATGCGGATTGTGCACTTGAAATTCATTCCGTGGTTGGGAAGTAGTTCGAACAGCTTGACGAAGTGAGCCTGCTTCATGCGGAATCGCAAGTTATGTGGACGTCCGAAGATGTTGATCCCATGGGATGTTTCGCGTGTCCATGTTCTCCTTTTCTTTGCGCACCTGATCCTGAAGACGGAGACACCGCGTTCCTCCGAAACGCTTGTAACTTTACGAGTAAACGCCTTGCAACGCCCCAACCTGAGTTTTCATTAGCACCGCTGTGAGAACCTCAGATCTCGCAGTGTGCACTTTTGATTATTATAATTTTAAGATTGATTTCCATTGAATGCTGTGACGTGTTGAAACCTCTGGAGTGAAGTCATGTGTTAAACTTACTGCTGAGCTCTGCAGAGAAGAGTATTATGGCGTGCAATCGGAAAAGGAAAACTAGTTTAAATGTCAGAAGTTTGCTTGAAGTTTATCTCTGTATGTGCATAATTTAATTTAATTTGTGTCGCAGGTGTGAAGTACTTAAATCCGACCGTCGGCAATGCCCGTTCCAATGTCCTGGCATGTGATGTAGGCGGATACAAAGAGAGAAAATACTGACAGTTTGTAGTCGTATAGCAGTACACTTGTAGTTCACCGGAAAACAAGTTGAATAACCTGTTTTTTAAAGTTTCAAGAACAAGGTGCAGTTGAAATTAAGCATAGGCTTCGAGCAGGTTAACAGCGCATTGTGCCGCTCTTGTGTCGCGAATGTCTGAGTTTTAATTCGGTTATTAGCATTTGGCGACGATTACAGTGTTAAGTACCGGCTCAGAACGGAGACCTGTCAGGCCTGTAAAACGCCGTATGTCGTGTTGGTTCTTCTAGTGGTATCGTTATTGAGACGTGACATTCAACACTAGTTTTTAATATTTCATGCAGAAGTGTGTCTGTGTGTGTGTCTGTGTGTGTGTGTGTGCGTGTGCGTGCGCGCGCGCGCGCACGGTGCCTTGCTGTGCCTCTGTCCCGATGTTCCTTGCACTCATTACGGCCACTTGCGCTCTGCTCCTAGTGGGAGAAGTGTTTAATAAGGGCAGACGACTGTCACCCCGTTAGTATAAAGCTCACTGATGGGCGAGATATTTGATTGGATAAGGCGTCGTGATCGGACGCCTGATTGGGTAATTGGGAGGCATCGCTATCCCGCTGTGATCCGAACGCCGAACTAAGGGGCCTAAATGAGACGCCTGACGTTATTGACAAGCCGGGCAGGCTCTACTGTGGGAGGTGATGGAGGGGGGGGGGGGGGGGGGGGAAGTCCTGAAAGTCGGAGGGGGTGGAATTTTTTTGTGGGTAAAATTGTGGGGTTCGCTTCCCTCTCTTTTTTGTTT
>Ga0123357_10015362_pt1 | contig 10037 bp, 3 predicted proteins | sample TergutEmb28metaG_FD_89873 | JGI IMG/M metagenome (GOLD analysis project Ga0123357, IMG submission 89873) | Embiratermes neotenicus P4 segment gut microbial communities from Petit-Saut dam, French Guiana - Emb289 P4 | ecosystem: Host-associated > Arthropoda: Insects > Digestive system > Gut ... | reverse complement strand
GGTGGCGGACGTTTGTGAGTGCGGTAATGAACCTTCGGGTTCCGTGAAATGCGGGGAATTTCTTGACTAGCTGCAAACCAGTTAGCTTCTCAAGAAGGACTCTGCACCATGGAGTAAGTAAGGCACAGAATATACTGTTTTTATTCACAACATTCGCTATGTGGTCCCTTGGACTCCAACGCCAGCGGAGGCCGCACAACTGCCCCCACACCCCAGCTTCAACAGTGAGTACTGTGTCAGCACCAAACATATGGTTACAAGACAAAACCTCAGGGGCTAGAAAAGGTTAAACAGACAACACACTTCACCGCCCAATTCAGCATATTGTCGACAGGAAGGACAGTAAGCACATATCTCCAATCATAATGTGTGGTCAGCTTCGTAATACTGAAATGAGTTCTAAATCCACAATCCCTTAGTTTCTTTGCTTTTAATAACCTGCACCTTCTAACACTCTTGCCTTAGCTTTGCATGTTGTCTTTTGACAGACACTATGATTTCCATGGTTTTTAATGTTGTAAAGTCTATGTTTCAATAATGCCAACAGATCTGACCTTACATTACACTGAAAATGTTTGTAAAAATGGAAAAATGTAAATAACCTACAGCTGAACAGAAACAATAAAAATAAAAAATTGTAGCATTATAACAATCCTAAACTTATGCTACATCAAACTCATTTGACACTTTCTTTTTTAACATCACTGAACGACTAGCACAGACAACCCGAAAAGGGGCGATAAATTACAAGTCTGTAACCCCCTAAACTTCTCAGATATACATCTTTTGCCTATAACAGATATCACACACAGCATTAACTTTCTTTAATTGAAAACCTGTGCATATATTATGAAACATCAACATACAGTTTTCAGAACTTGCAAACTAAAATTTACATCCTTTTAAACCATCTGTAGCCCCATTCAGTGCCTATCTTCAGACTTTAAAGTTCCTACATTTCAGATGCCAGTGATAAGAATAACTATATTTAATGGGCCCTAAAAGGTAGGCACTTCTTTCCATTCTTGTGCTGTATCTACAGGTGGAAACACAGCCCATCTCCAAAATACTGTACTTTTTAGAATTTTGAAACAAAGATTGTATAAAACCAAATACTGAAAGAAAATGCCCTAAAACTATTAGCTTCTCAAGAAAGACTCCGCTCCATGGAGTAAGTAAGTATTCTTCCAGGTCAACGCTGAGGCAGTACCTTAAGCCACACAACAAATTATTAATAATTCTGCCATTTCCTCTTGGTAGTTGGTATACTACATAACAACTTCAATTACAATATTATTTATAAGGTAATACAAGGGGATTCCTTGCATTTTCCTCTGTTTGTACATACTTTTCTTCCATAATCTCTTCATCCCCACTTAGAAGTTATTTTCAGTACTGCACATGGCTATTACAGGCACTAACTTCAAATTTAAAAGTATACAAGCTTCTCAGTCTCTGCTGTATGGTTTGTAGGCAATCTACATCTAATCCACTAAAGACAGGAATGATTTCCACCTTCAGGAGCCCAAAATATTGATTTGGAGAAAAAATTATGCCAGTTGGCTATTCCATTTAGTGATGTAAACTCAATTCATGTGACTCAGAATACAGTCCCACGGCAGACCCCATTAAACATGGTGGTGAACCTTTACACTCCATCAAACACTGGGAATTCCTTGACTAGCTCCATGGCTTTTATGTTTCAAGTAGGATTCTGCTGCACAGAATTGGTGCATTTAGACTGAATCCACTTACAATGCCAAACAATTTTCCATAAATGATGTGTTGTTATGGGCCTCTAACCTAAAAACGCTACAAACTGCCACCTCTGGAGACAAACCAAGTAATCTGCTCAGACTTCGAGTATGATTAGCAGTAACAGCCTTGCAGCTGCTGTGTTGCAACAACATACATAGAAATAACTGTGGTACACATAAATGTAGAGGAATAGACCCAGAAGAAAAGCTGTGACTGTGAATATCTGTAAAACTCTTTCTCTTTAGTGCTCACTGACTCACGCTTATACTATTACGTCAATAAAATCATTGCCACCAGCCCTACCAAAGAACAAGTTACAGGCACATTCAACAAACATACCTTATTATGCGTGAAAACGCCTTTAAACGGTAATCCTGAACACATTTTGTAATTCTGTATTGAAATAAACATTCCACATAAATCACGCATTAAATGAGTCACTTTCGCCAGTTAAGTCTTACCTTCTTTAGTGTTTGAGACATTCCTGAACATAAGACAAGATTTTCTTCAAATCAGAAATAGCAGAAGCACAGAGCTCTTTCATAACACCGATTTTAACTTACATTATACCGCTGCATATCTCCTTCGCCTGAGCTGTTCACTTACAGACTGTGTATTGTGTCCTGTGTTATAAGCTGACACCGAAATTCAAATTTCTTAAGCCATTTTTTTTTTTTTGTCAGAAAAATGTTATAAGACGCAGATTTTCTTCGAATAAGAGCAGCTTACGTTTTGCGCCATCTTTTCAAGTAACAGCCACATTGTTCAAGTGTTCGACAACATGCATCAGTACAGTAACTACTGGCTCTGAAAGATGAAAGTTGTACATGCGTAATCAATTTTACAGGAACACAAAATACATATACATTTTACAAACACAATACTTCAAATTACTGAAACTACACCAAAATATAATCACACTGGGCTTCCTGAAGCCCATACCCCAGCCCTGCTTTTTTTTTTAATTCAAACTTTGATGAGATGTTGCGTCAAACAATACATGGCGCCAATAGAAATGGATGATAGCCTAATCGAATCGTAATGATTTCAGGATACTTTTCTTTACACTGTCCCTGTGATACGGTGAAACCTGTGCCAATGACCTCGGATATTAATATTTTCCAGGTATGGACATTATTTCATCATTGTACAAAGGTGACGATTTTGAAGTGTAAATGTTGGAGTAAAAACTTTAAATGGTTGTTTCATGGCAGATCCTTTTAATAAGGGAAAGTATTAAAGGGGCAACGTGAATGCTAGTATTCGAAAATTTTGGAACTTAAGTACTCTAAGGTCTGATACAGTAAACTTATGTGTACTCGTCTTAAGCAGGGTTTCACTCTCCAACATTATGGGACTGTAGTGCAGCATGGGTTCGCAAATCCAATTTATGAACACCTGCCCTAAGCAACTATTACATCTCTCAACAAAAACAACTGTAACACCAAAACCTTCCTTCTGCCACCAACACTATGAATTATTATTTTAAAAAATTCAATTCTTTACATCATCTAAGTTAACATATTGATTGTCCCCCATTACAAAAAATGCTGCAGCCATCTTAACAGTACTCTACTCATTTGCATGAGAAAATTCTTACAACTTTTACAAAAAATGGGGTTTAATTATGTGAGAACATGTTGTCAACAAGTTGAAGGAATACAGTCAGTCTACTTTGTAGTTCAACACATATCAGACTAGCATAATGTGTTAAAAGCTGATAAACGCTTACACTAAACAGTCATGAAAAGTGCAGTAATATTCAATAAGAAATATGTTTTATGTTAAACACAAAGTTTATTTCCTGAGGCACTAGTTAATCTACAATTGATGCCCTTATACATGAAATCTGGAAATATATTTTATGACATATAGTTCCTATAAAAATACTCTGAAACTGTAACAATAACAAAAGAGCTTTCACACATTTCTGAAAGCCTTTATCCCTTGTATAACAGTGAGCATCGTTATTCAGAGCTCAACAGAGATGTGTTAATAAACTAAAATAAATTATAGGCTCCTACAAATGCATGGCAACAGCCTGTCTTAAGGCATGGAAGATGCATGAACATGTTGTGTACAAATGTAACAAACGTCTCAGATACATTGTATTCATCTGCAAGAATGAAAATTATCCTTACAAAAATTTCATCATCTGATAAAGATACATTTTGCCCATATGTGGCTACATGGTAAAATCCCTATTAAATAAATCCCTGGGAGAGTGGCTCTTCTTGCACAAAATCAAGGGTTAGATTAATGGGAATCATGGACAACTTCTTCAAAGAACAATGCATCTTCTACTATAATTATAACACAAGGACTTAAAACCTGTTTCTACACAAATACAAATACGTAATAAAATCAAATTCAATTCTAAAATTACTGATATCTGAAATTAATACTATAAAAATCCTCACCTGAAATCAAAACAACTATGATGCTATTCATTATACAGTGTCACTATCATAGATTAAGGTAATGCAGTTACGGTTCTTAACAAACAGCATATGTGTATATCACTTAAACCTGTGACATGTGTACTAAACTAAGGTAAAAGGTAAAAAAAAAAGAACAGGTTAAATATATATTGACATTCACTGCTGCTATTGCTACTACTTCTGGTACCACTACTACTACTACACTGGCTTCAGTTATAACTCAAAAGAAAATTCACTAAGAGTAGGATTTGACTAAGTGCATGGAAATTTAAACTGGGATGTCACAGTATATATCATACAACATCAAATAATGAGTCATTCAAAGACCAGATCCATCACTCAGAATTAATAAGCGGCACTTGCAGCTAGCTAGTTTACACAATCTTAACAGATCTGTAAAGGAAACATTAAAATATATGAAGTTAAGTAAACACGAACCAAAGACAATACATTTGTAAGAACAGAATAAATATTACGTTTACAAAGTTTCAGCCATTTGCATTTATGACAAAATTTTCTCAGCACACTCTTGACATGATATTCATAATTTTCCAACAAAAACTGTAAAACATTTTAACTTTCAGAGGATATTATAAATTCCAGGGTAGCCCGTGTGGAATTTCTGCTTGATGAAGTAGTAACAGGACAGGTTTTTCTCCAAGTAATTCCAGTTTTCCCCTGCCAGTATTATTTCACCAGTCCTCCATCTTCATAGTTATTTCAATACAATTAACTCTATAGTCTCAGGCTCTGACAGCATCAGCAAACATTGACCCCCCCCCAACCCACCAGAAAATAATTCTTCAGGCCCTTAGTTTTGTTGCATGCTCCTGTCATCCTTGTTAACATGATACACTTCTGCCACATTTTCATGGTATTCTTTATTGTTCACAAGGGTTAACACACAGATAACATCCGCTAATGTAAACTATTTGGTATCGAATGTCAGGTATTCCCATCATGCAGCATGATGCTCGAAACGCTGAATGTCAAGTAAAGATGACAGCATTAAATGACCTTCCTTATGCAGACCTCATTTAAATTCCATTCTTCTGTAGCTCCCACTGGGCATTTAATTCCAGTGCCAATGGGGTAATACAATCAGAACAAAACATCACACTAACAACAGAAGAGCAGCTGATCACAAACTTTAGAATAGGAGCAATATATATACACCTCAAGTAAATGTAAATGTGTCAGCATCCAAGTACATAATATTTGTCCATACACAGTAATTATATTTCCATTATCATAAAAAATTGATATTTAGTTATGGTTTATTTACTTACACTGTCAGTAGCTCGGGCTATACAGGGTCAATGAGTATGATAACAATGAATAATGAATTTGATTGGACATGGCAGGAAATGACTGTGGCACAATTTGAGGTACTACTTCTGCACTTGTCTGGAAGGACTGAGGAAAACCACAATAAACGTAAGTCACAATAGCTGGGCTCAGGACTGAGATTTGAAACTGGGACACCTCGTATACACAGCAGGCGTGCTACCTACTTGACCATGTTTGGTGGTATGTTTTGCAATATACCATAGTTAAATCACCATGTTAAAACAGGCAGCAAACACAAACATTATGAAAACGTTCTGTTGTGTTTGTGAATAGTATCACATAAAAAAGACCATGAAAAGTGATAACAACAATGACAAGGTTCATGGTGAATTGGAAGGCCTCACTTACAGTATTTTTTTTTAAACTAACATTCCAGTTGTGTCCGATTGATATGTATACAGTTAGTTATATAAAACACAAACACACAAATTTGACATGAATATACCAATAATAAAATATCTTCTGGGCAAGTGAACTTTTGTTTGTTACACTCTCCAAATCGTAGAGCCAAAATATTTGCCAATAATTACTGCATAGGAGCAGAACCTCCACCTTCCAACACGAGTATGCCAAGTGACTGGTTTGTACAGATAGTGTGGCAACTATATTATTAGGCCTAACTAATACCTATGTCACCAGAATATCAGCAGCCACTCTACTAATATAGAGCCAACTTATAACCAACACATGTAGCACAGAATTATGTAACAAACAAAGCCAAACACAACACAAATGCAATTCTTAGTACCTGTGAATGCAGGAGGACATTTCAGCATATAAAAGTATCCTTATGTGTTTCTGCATTGTTGATCTGGTCATAACTAGTTATCAATGACACATATATTGCTTCACATGTTCAATTACTCTATTTGATTCCAATGAAATTCAAAGCTAGGCCTGCACTCTTCTGGAATATTACATAGCATAGAGTGGTAATTCCATACCAATGTTTCAAGAAAACATACTGGTCCCATCATCAAGGGTCAAGACGTCATTCTTCTAGGATTTACTGACCTTGAAGAAGAAAGTTGTCTCCACATGTCCATACGGAATTACCATTCCATGCCGTGTTATATCCCGGAAGAGCATAGATCTCAACTACAACATTGCAGAAGCCTGAAATCATGCAAATTTGAAGCTATACATAATCAAAATAGAGATAAGACTGTATGAGTAAGACAAGTACAGATCAAAATGAAATCAATTATCAACTATATGCACAAATACATGGAATTGCAGATGTGCATTTATGAAGCCATATGTACCAGTAATAAAGAAATAAAATTAACGTGGCACAGAAGAAAAAATGCAGTATCATTTTGGATACTCTTGTACACACACACACACACATTATGTCCTTCACACAATACTCATACTTGAATTACAAGGACGGAAAATAGTTTTTAGTTTCAAAACTGCATATTTAAACATATGGCACTCAACAAATCTGGTTTTATTACTGACAATGATGGCAAGTAGTTGTTTACTTAGAACATCCATCCTAAAGCAGGACCTGTTCTTAAAATACACATTAACAATATACACTACATAACTTAACCACATGGTGAACATGTTATTAAAAACTGTGTGTGTGTGTGTTATTTTTATGATCACTGTGTTTTGAAATTGTGGCCAGCAGTCTACAGTTCAAAACCCAGATGTGCAACCCAAAATGAAAGACTATGCAAATGATATTTTATATAAAATTAATAGCATTAGCTTCTAACAAGTTGAATCTAATCTATGATGACCCCCAAAACAACACATCTGCGGAGGTAACATGTATTTATCAAAATCTACGACAACCCTCCAAAAATAGTGTGTTAAGAAAAAATATTTTACTGTTAATTTCATACACTTAATACACAAAGCAAGTCAGATTCTATCAGCCTTTAACAGTGTCATTGTCTCCATCCTCATGGTCAGTGCCTTCATCTTCCTCAATCTCACTCCTAATAGGCCCATCCTCTTCGTCACTCCACAAAATATCATCACCAGCCCCATCCACTGCATTTCTTAAAACCCTTCACAGTCACCTGTGGTGAGATGTGCTGCCAAGCAGTTATAATCCACACTGACTAAATAACACATGTATATTTCTCAGTTAATACACTTACTTCAAACCATGAAGATTCACAATTTTCTTCACCAAAGGTGTTAGTGGTGTTAAGAATTTTAAATACACACATTTTTGGTTTTTGTCTTGTCTGTGTCTAATCCTGTAACCACTGCATTTTAGCCTGCTTGCACTGATCTAAAAAACCTAAACATTCTTCATCAAACCATGGTTTATACTACTTCAATTCATATAGACCCAGACTCTCTTTAGCTGAGGTTTTTATATTCTCGTTAATGTTCTCCCAAGCCCTATTTATGTCCTCCCTATCACTTATGTTATCCAAAGCTGCAAACATGTTTGAGATCTTAATCTGATACCGTTTCCTAATCTCCAGCACATTTAGCTTCCTGAGATTAATTCTTTCCACATCAAATTTCTGTACTGCTTGTTAACTTACTGCCAATCTTTCCCTAACTTTTGTAACCACCAGATAATGATCAGTAAAACAGTCAGCTGCCCTGAAAGAACATACATCGAGTATACTCGATTACCATCTCCTTTCTATCAATAGGTGATCAATCTGGATGTGTGTCTTCCCAACAAGAGAAGTCCAGGTGTACTTATGAATGATTCAGTGCAGGAACACTGTGCTCTTGAAAACTAGATTTTTTTTATGTATTGTCAGTTTGAAAATATTCCCCCCCCCCACTTTTGCATTAAAATCTCCTAACATAATTTTCATATGGTATTTACAAAAATGATCAAAAACCTGCTTTAATTCCCCATAAAAACTGTCTTTTGATTCATCACTTTTCTCCTCACTTAGTGCACACATATTCAAAACAACGACATTACACCAGTGACCTCTCAGAACTATATATGACATCCTAGCCCTAACAAACTCTACAGAACTATAATTTTGCCTGTTGTTTTGCATGGGTGTGAAACTTGGTCGCTCACACTGAGGGAGGAACGTAGGCTGAGGGTGTTTGAGAATGGGGTGCTGACGAGAATATTTGGGTCCAAGAGGGACAAGGTAACAGGGCAATGGAGAAAACTATGTAATGAGGAGCTTAATGATATGTACTCCTCACCCAATATTGTTCAGATGAACAAACCGAGAGTGAGATGGGCTGGACATGTAGCACATGATGGGTAGAGGAGGTGTATACAGGGTTTTAGTGGGGAAACCTGAGTGAAAGAGACTACTTGGAAGACCCAGGTGTAGATGGAAGGATAATATTAAGATGGACCTTCAGGAAGTGGGAGGTGGGGGCATGGACTGGATTGATCTGGCTCAGGATTAGGAAGAAGTGGCAGACACTTGTAAATGCAGTAAAGAACCTCTGAGTTCCATAAAATACAGGGAATTTCTTGACTAGCTAATAACCTGTTAGCCTCTCAAGAAGGACTCTGCTCCATGCAATAAGCAAGCAAGTTAAGTAAATAAGTGAGTGAGTAAGTAAGTAAATAAGTGAGTGAGTGAGTAAGTAAATAAGTAAATAAGTGAGTGAGTGAGTGAATAAGTAAGTAAGTAAGTGAGTGAGTAAGTAAATAAGTGAGTGCATGAGTGAGTAAGTAAATAAATAAAGTAAATGAGTGAGTGAGTAAGTAAGTAAGTAAGTAAGTAATTAAGTAAGGAAGTAAATAAGTAAGTAAATAAATAAAGTAAGTAAATAAGTAAGTAAATAAATACAGTAAGTAAATGAGGAGTAAGTAATTAAGTAAGTAACTAAGTAAGTAAGTAATTAAGTAGATCTGTGGTCTGATCAGTCTGAGTTCATGACTCTAATTATGGTTCTTAATTTGTGGAGTGGTCCAGGTTTCATTTTTGAGTCTTGCAGTTAATTTTAAGTTTTCAATAGCCATTTTCCTGTTACTGCCCTTAGACTAGCTCTGTCCTATACCTTAACAACTTACTGTTTCTGTGGTGCCCAGTGACTGAGAATAGCTTGATCTAAGGGGTCCACCAGGCGAGGTGCTTCTTTGCTTATAAAAAGAAACAGATCTGGCTTCTAAAACACTGTGCTTCTTTAAATAAATCCCAAAAAAGAAGATTATGTCAGTTAACTTCAGTCATTCTCTGTTCTCTATTGAATTTTTTGGCCCTTGAAGATGGGACTGACAGGTTGTCCCATAACATAGGAAAGGAATTACCACTCTACAGTGCATATTGTCCCAGAACAGTGCAGATCTCACATGATCTGGCCATGCAGACCTTGGTATGAGTTTGTATGGTCCAGTTCAGGGTGATCCAGTTTGGCGCGGTCCAGTTCAGTGCTTCATACATGAATTTAAGACAACCTTACATATTTATGTGCCAAATTTGGGGGGGGGGGCTCGTTTTCCATTTTTGTTAATATGGTTTTTTTGGAAAAAAAAAAAAAAAAAAAAAAACCATAAACACCATATGTATAAACAACAAGTAT
>Ga0123357_10015361_pt1 | contig 10038 bp, 8 predicted proteins | sample TergutEmb28metaG_FD_89873 | JGI IMG/M metagenome (GOLD analysis project Ga0123357, IMG submission 89873) | Embiratermes neotenicus P4 segment gut microbial communities from Petit-Saut dam, French Guiana - Emb289 P4 | ecosystem: Host-associated > Arthropoda: Insects > Digestive system > Gut ... | reverse complement strand
TGGGAGAAGAACCCTGTGAGGGGGAAAAAAATTAGGAGGGGGGGGGGCCCCCCCCCTCCCCCCCCACCCCCCCCCGCCCCCCCTTTATTTTTTCCCCCTGAAACCAAAAACCCTCCCTTTTTTTTGGGGGGGGGGGGGGGTCACCGCAAATACTTTACGGCGCGCTTAATTACTATGTGCATGTCGAAAGAAACCCCATAGGTTACTGTACATTGTGTGTGTGTGTGTGTGTGAGAGAGAGAGAGAGAGAGTGTGTTAGCGCCTCAAATCAACCAACCACCTCACTCGCTACTCCTCCAAAATTCACTTTAATATTATCGTCCCATCCACACCTCGGTCTCCTAAATGGTCACATATCTCGTGGCTTTCCAAACGTAATTTTCCTATTAATTCGTCCCATCGCCCCAACATGCTGCATACCTACAGCAACACACATTCCGCCTAAAGCGCGCCACCTCATTTCATCGCTGTAATGGTATTAGTTGAAGGACAGGCGTTATGAAGTCTCTGGTGAGATCACTTCCTCTAGCCCATCGCCGTATCTGCCTCAGCGACACGTACGGGTTCGTTCTGATACACCGTCCGTGACAAGAGCAGACCGGCTAACAAAATTTAGAGGCAGCAAAAGTTAAACAAAACAAACAAAATGAACGCAAGAAAGAAGTGTCTCCTACAATACGACGGCCCTCTCTGCGAATAGAAACGTGAAAACGTTCTACGGTATTATAAACAAAGACGTAGACAAAATGTGGAAACTGGTGTTATCGTGCAAGCAGGCTGCAGAGGTAACCTAACAACCTCACGAACATCAGTACTTGTCATAAAACTTTGACCGTGGGCCGGGATAGCTCAGACGGTACAGCGACTCGCTACGGACTGGACGGTCCGAGGTTTGAATCCTGGTGGGGGGACGAGATTTTCCCCACCCGTCCAGATCGGCCCTGGGGCCCAATCAGCCTCCTGCCTGTACAATGGAGACCGAGTCTCTTTCCCAGGGATAAAGCGGTGGGGGCGTGGCGTTAACCACCACATTTATTTAGAGCCGAAGTTAAAGAAAGGCTAAACCTATACCTCCACACTCCCTCTGGGCCTTCATCGCTTGTCATACGGTGAACTTTAGCACATATGAACCAGCAAACTAGCGCCAGCATGACACTGGATTCGCTGTCCTCTTCACGGGCCGACGCTCTATGAAATTTCTTGGCGTCAGACATGTCACCTATGCAAAGAAGGAACAAACGCAACAGACGGCGATAGAATGACGTCTCTAAGTAGCGTCTCCCTCATTGTGGAACAGAGAACAATGCAACGAAATTAACAGAAGAGTGCCCCAACAAACTGAGGACAGCATAATACACTGATTTCTTAATAGCAAAGTACGCATCACATGAGGCATGTCATGGATGCACATACAGTCATTAGTAATGTGCAGGAGTCGAACGTTCGATTCCCGATAGTTTCATTCATATTTCGCATTGACATAATCCTTCCTGCCGCACTATGACCCTAGGGTCAACTCAGCCTCTAACAGAACTGAGTACCACGAATATTTCATGGGATATACGCGGCCGGTGTGCAGAGCGGACCTTACCACCGTCATGAGCCGAAGCATCCACCTCTGTAATGGAATGCAGGAAACAAGCTGTGAGAAGTCGCAACACATTATTACTGTTAGTGACTGGCGCTTTCGAGAGGAATAGTGCTTACTGGAACTGTAATACAAACGTGTCTTGTCAGTCTGCCTGAAAACAAGCAGGCCACTGTGAAACTGGTTCTGTAGTCCTATTAGGATAACATGTACAGTACTTTATTTCGTTCTTTCTTCGTTTGACCTCTTCTAAGTACTCACTGTTGGTGCAGAGGGCTACTGTTGTACCTTATCACACTCAATGACACACACACAGACACATTCGGTAGGATTCTTCTGGACGAAGGATCAGCTCGTCGCAGAGACCTCTACGTGACAACACACAACACACACAACAAACATCCCTGGCCCTGGCGAGATTCAAACGCACAATCTCAGCAGGTAAGCAGCCGCAGACCTATAGATTAGACCGCGCGGCCACCGGGATCGGCTGAAGCAGGTAGTGACAGAGTAAAAACACAAAACCCAGGTCATAAACAGAATCACATAGCATGCCTACATTCAAGAGGAAACATGAAATCTCACGCATTTCAATCGGTTTGAGTCATGGACATGGAGTAACGCTACTGGTTGTTGTCTTCGGCATTTCGTTGTGTCTGGGCAAGCATTTACATTTTCAACAGTGCCTAAATGACTTTTTTTCTAAAGGAACACTTCTCAAGAAAAGCCAGTTTGGAATTAGTTAGAACGTTCTGATAAATCTCTGCATCACAGACAAAGCCGCCAAATGAATCAGTCACTTCGTGAATACCAACAGGCATGTGTTCTGTCCGGAATAATTAATTTCAGTGTTTCTTGTTCACTGAACTGGAGCACTTTATACACTGCTTCATGAGAAATCTACAACTCACCAGCTACTGTACCACACAGTGATCACAGCATGTTACGACGTACCGCATACACTGAAGCACATCAGCACCCCCAAATTCTGAATGTTCGAGCGACCATAGCCGCTACACTGATCTACCGCGAATATGCAAAACAGCGACACGCACAAAGCCGACGAAGCGAGTCTCCTGTGAACCATTTCGTCAGCTACGAGGTCCTCCTTCGTGTTACCGAAGCCTCCCCCATTTGCGTCTTTTAAGGCAACCCCAAGGTCCATTTCCGAGCTCACACATGTCCGTCAGTGCAGCTCACACACAGCACAGATCCTAAGACAAAGGGTCTGAAAAATCGGACTGAATTCAACTCGCAGATACAGGCCAGTGATGGGTTAATGTCTTCAGAGGACGGTCCCTGCAAGTTTCACAAATATCGGATCATTCCTTACCCAGTTCAGGGGGTACCAGCTTCCCAAGCACTCACAGCCAGCATGCTACAGTACTCCCTTATCATCGCAATCACGCGACCCATTACCCCAACTCGTCATGCCCGACTACCCCAAGTAACAGCGTCGCCACGGGGCGCAAAATGCATGTAACTAGGAGACGAGTCTGCTCATCTAATTGACGTTAATTAGCCATGCATACAGCTCAAATACATTATTAACATCCGAACTGCCTCCTCACTCTGATGGTGTCTGAAGGCGCCTTCACCCACCGGAATATCATCGTTCCAGTGATAATTAAGTAATGCTGCACAGCTACAAGACGACATTCACCGCCAGTACCTCTACCAGAAGATACAGCCAGGATACGTGCAGCCACTGTCACTGATGCACAGCGTGACTCGAATTACACAGTGTTAATTTACTGTACTATCTCAGCACTTGCCGTGATGTAACCAGGAGGGGTTGATAAGAGCCACGAAAAGTGTGCGCAGTGTCCCTGACGAGATTCAAACCATTAACCTTCCGAATGAAATTCAGAAGCGTTACCGCACGCCCCATGCCATGTCAGAAAATAACCAATGGAGTAAGCGTGACATAAATAACAAGACAGCCAACGTACGTGTAACGTAATACTGAGGCGCGTTCGTGCAACCACTGTTGCGGTGGAGAAGTATTGTTACATATTCTGAGTAGCGTGAAATGCACATGCGCCGTATTGTCACCTATGGCCCGCTCGGCTCTACAATATTTTTCCAAACTATCTTACAAACGGCACCATTTTCGAAATAAGATGAATTCAAAATGTATGTTTTTATTTTCTCTATAACTTTTGCCTGCAACATTCCCCATTCTAAGAAGAATTGAACGCGATATGATAAGAAATGTGTATTGTTCTCCATGTAAAGTGCCCGTTATTTTTGTGAGACTTTAATGAAACTCGAATTTTCTTGACATATTTTCGAAAAATACTCAAATAGGAAATTTAATGAAAATCCGTCCAGTGGGAGCCGAGTTGTTCATGTGCGGACAGACGGACACGACGAAGACAGTAGTCGTTTTTCGCAATTTTGCGAACGCGCCTAAAAACGTTACTGTGACAAACGTTTCCTAAGTTTAGGTTAGTTAAAATCCAGTTCTGAGACCTGTAGCTATTCAGTGCTGCCAGTTTAATCTTGTAACCTCAGAATTCGTAAGAGAAACACACGGTCATTCTGTACGCAGAGCGACGCTACTCGACGCAAAACATGGTAGTGCTGCCTTCACTCATCAAAACCAAGTTCTGACACGCATTACGGCTACATTCCATCGCCTATCGGAAAACAAGGTTCAACACAAAGTACAACAAAACTCTGATCCTTATTCGAATAACTTCTAACACAAAAACACAGCCTATTGGAACGTGAATTCTGGCACACATTATGACAACATCCCGTCAATTTTCGGACGATGCGTTCTTACTCAATAACATATCATTCTCTCTCTCAAATCCTCCGCTGCGCCACGCACTTAGCGAACTGAAAGCATACCCAACAAGTCTTTTTAATGAACTGTTTACACACGGCCCATAAATGGACGCACGACGAGGCAAACAGCAGGAAGATTTCGAATAACGCTGGCATTACAGGTCTCTAAAAGTGGGTGAGGGGGAAGCAACTTAACATCAAATTCAAAATGGAACTGCTTCAGCTTTCCCCAAAAACATCACACAGAAAACTTGCACGTATAAAATAGTTTTGCATCTCAGGTTACAAACTCATATAAACATTTTCCCACGTCTTCAGTATTTAACAAACAGCTAACAACAATCATATCTGACCATGCAGCTCCGCATGTGTATAGTTTAAATGGCTTAAATGGCTCTATGCAGAGATCCTTCATCAGAAGAACATGAACATAAGGCCAATGAAGTATACACAAAACAGAAAGACACTTATTTTGATAGCGTATGTGGGTCAAACAAAATTATACGCTAGAGTGTATGTCAACCGTCCTCTAGAGCTGAAACATCAGAATAAAATACTATACAAATTGTTCAAGTCCCTACTCAAACTGCTATCGAAGCTCCTCGTGTAAGCGCAGAACGTACAAAAAATACTGAAGCGCAAAGTGTTTCACGTAACTGAATTTTGACCTGGAGTGTACTTCTGGCGACTGGTATGTATAACCTGCCGGCTCAATACCAGCACCACAAATCTCGGTCTCCGAAGGGCATGCTGTTCAAAGGCAGCAAGGGTTCTAGAACATGTGAACACCTGCACGTGGTAGCGAACATACAGGCCACTTCTGTCAGGAATGGAGTTATCACAAGGCACAGATCATCATCAAACGTCATTCCGCACCAGTGCAGTACACCTCGAAACACCAAACGCTATGACACATCAGTACTTCGCCTCCCTCACGCTCGGCACTCCGACGGTTTCAATCGGTAAAACGCCATCGGCTGTCCTGACACACTCAATGGTTAGGCGGGCAAAAGACGCGGCAGCATTTGTGGACGAAACACCAAATCTGCGAAACTGAACGCACGACCATTACAACCGGCCAGCTCCCGAATACAAACACGTCAGGGTGTCCTTTCAAGGAAATATGTGTACCTCTGCAGGTAATTGTGTTTATTTAACGACTCTAAATGACCACAGTGGAGCGCTGCGTGACTGGATGGCAGTAGGTAATGAACTGGAAACGACACGCAAGTACGTGGTAGTGGCCTATTTAAAGTCATGGTCTACGAACGTGCCAGAAGCTGCACCGTTTCAGCCGACGTGCTCCGTGACGCTGAGTCACAAAACTAAACGTGGATCAGGACAATGATTCGAAATAGGTACATCCGGAATGGCAACGAAGAGCCTGTCCTTGTTTTAAGTTCCCCAAATTTTGTAAAAATAAAAGACGATAAACATCGTAGATGCATATTCCAAGCCACACGCCCATCGCACCCACCATTCGCCCAGTCGTTCCTGGGCACCACCACACCGTGGATTCGAAGTCGACCTTCACAACCTTAAAATCGCCTCTGCTGTGACTGTTCGCGCTCAAATACAGCGTGTCAAGAGCTTCAGTGGCGCAATAGTTGGCACTGCAGGCACGGCCTACGCGCGAACTGAGCCGAAGCTGACAAGCCGTATAGCACAGCCGGTATAGTGCCCGGAAGGTAGCGAGGACAAAGCGGCCTGCCCCAGAGCGGGTGGTAAAGGTCAGTAGTGTCACGGATCGTCGGATGTAGCGCCGTGAACATGATCATACCCTCCCATGTTTGGTTATCCTGCCAGGAGAGTACGCCTCGTACAGAGCACTTCCCCCTTCCTCTGTGGTACATAACTACCCCAGATGTGACACTGCTAGCCCACTCCACCGTAAAACTTGAAATAAACGGAATAAATTGAAATCTTGCTTGCCTGTGAACCAGTGTCCTGTCTGCTTAATGATCAGGGTACGTCTGTGATGGGTGGAATTCTGATGCGTATTTTGGTCAAATCTGGATGCACTGCAACGTACGTTACCGGAACAAGACAGGCCATGTACGTACAACGCAACAATGAGGCGCGTTCGCGCAACCACTGTTGCCGTGGCTAAGCAATAACTACTAGATAATCTGAGTGTGTCTGTAGCCTTAGTTATCCGGCATGCAGTGCGCATGCGCCGTATTGGCCTGCCCGACTCTGCGGTATTTTTCCACATTATCTCATAAACCGCAAGATTTTCTGGGGGGGGGATACTGAAGAAAGACGCGTATTTTAATTTTCCCTACAACTGTTGTGTGAAACTTTTTCATTCGTGGAAAAACTGAGCCGGATATGATAAAAAAATGCATACTGGTTTTAAGTACCCGTTATTTTGTCACAACTTAATGAAACTTGCATTTCTCGACAGATTTTTTAAAAATTCTCAAATATCACATTTCATGAAAAGTCGTTCAGTCGGAGCTCAGATGCTTCATGCGGAGAGACGGACGGCCGGTTATAACGAAGCTAATAGTTGCATTTAGCAATTTTACGAAAGCGCTCAAACAGAAAATACACTATTGCTTTTCTATGGCGACAATGGTTTCTGGAACGTGACGCAATGTAGCGCCATACGTAAACTATCTCGTACAAACGGCACTGGAGCACACACAGAACAAGAATGCATTGCGTATGGCAATACAAGCAGCACAATAATGCACATCGCGGAGTTACAACACAGTTTAAACTTAGCGCATTCTGAAGGCGGTATTCTGCATCGGGCCTCGTCAACAGCTCAGTCTAACTCCGTACGACATTAACTTCAACTGTTTGTGGAACGCACAGAAAAGTCTGCCATGTTGTAACGCAGACTTCGCCACATCGGTCAACATGCTTCCCGTATTTTGACACGACTGCAAGACTGCAGTCTTGTTGTAAAATACTGGGAACGTGGGTAAGCTACACCCACAAAAACAAAGGGAGCGAAGCTGTTAATGGTACTGTGCAGAGTGCGAGATCCATTTATGGCCTCATGTAAAGCGGGCTTCGTTATGGATCAGCACGACTGTGTATCAGTCCTGCATGTCACTGATCCTCGGCCATCACGACGCGACAGACGACAGGTTGGCGCCTACCCTGCAGCTGGGATATCACTGCCCTCTTTCCATGCCAACATCGAATGACGAAAGCAACGTCATTCATTGGGCACGATGGAGTACGGATGACAGCTACGAATATGTACAACGACCATACGTCGACAGCCGAGAAGGGGTGGCCGTCTAGCTCAAATGCTGCGCGTGGCACTACCGTAAAAAACAGCGCGTTACGAAACGCAGACAGAATTCTGAGGAGCTCCTGTGAGCCTTTGTGTTCCAGTGAAGGACGCTAATCAGATGTCAGCCTGTTACGAAAGACTGTGTTCCATGTCGTCGCGCCGTTTTCGAAGCATTACCTGTACAGAACACACTCCCATTCTGAGTGTGCAAAGGTGCCGCAGCATTAGCGGTGCTTTGAATGCAGCACTGGGTAGTTTACGCAGCAATGCAACAACACTGGCTGTTGGCGAGCTTGCGTTTACTGAGGCGTCTAGCGGCGCGGCACGTCTTCTCGACACCCTTCCGTTCACTCGACAGCAAAATGAATTACTACGCCTCCTTCACATGTAGGCAGTGAGGCTAATTAATTCGTAATTATTCTTAAATCAGCTATGACAAGTTTTTTTAGTCAACAAACGAGCCACCCAACCAACTCTACTCGGTTTGTATGACCTGAAGTTTCCACCCAGAGCCAGTCCAGTCCAACGCACTTCATTAGAATCTAGACTAATAATACCCTTTCAAATCTTTGCCCGTCAAATGCTACGTTCCGTTCACACTTCCCAACAGATGTACTTTTATCCCAACATTACCCGAAAACCGGCGGCACATCACACCCAGGCCTGTCCTAGACACAAAGCTGCGGCACTCTGCTCACCGCTGTTCCCAGTCACCCTCAGTCTCTTTTCTTTGCTTTGGGTTGCGTCGTCCGAGTTTCTCAAAAGATATTCGGGCAGCATATATTCGTTACAGGCAGCAACCTGGACGCACAATCTGTTGTTAGTCCAAAAGACAGTCCAGTTAACTAGACTGCACAGTCACAGGTACTAGGCTAGTCACAGATTAATACTCGAATTTAGCTCAGTGCACTAGGGTGTATCGGCTACTGACCTATCAGCTCCCGATGCCAGCTATCAGGAAAACAAGACAGGCAATGTACGCATAACGTAACATTCAGGCGCGTTCGCATAACCACTGTTGTAGCAATAATTATTACATATTGTGTTGTTTGTAGCCTTAATTATCGAACATGCAATGCGCATGCGCCATATTTTCATCTGTGGCCTGTCCTGCTCTACAAAGTTGCGCACATTTTTTCATAAACGACACGATTTTCGAGGGGGAAAAAAGTTACGCAACGTAAAATGTGCGTTGTGATTTTCTCTACACCTTTCGACTGCAACATTTCTCATTCTAAGAGTCACTAAGCGAGATATAATCATAAAGGCATATTGGTCTTCATTTAAAGCACCCGTTACTCTTGTCAGATTTTTACGAAACCGAGTTTAGTCGACAATATTTTTTAAAAAATACTCAAATGTCAAATTTCATGTAAATCCGTCCAGTAGAAGCCGAGTTGTTCCATGCGGACAGACGGATGGACGGGCAGACATGACGAAGCTAACAGTCGCTTTCCGCAATTTTGCGAACGCGCCTAAAAACTGCTACATAGTGTCTGATGCAGGCCGCCCTCGCGATAAGGAGGGCCGCGGGTTTCACCGAGTGCCACAGTAAGCAGCACATTTGTACAAAGCAGTATATAAAATAAACAATGCTGTATGCGTCAACAAATTTAATACTTCTGGACATGAACCTTTAACAAGCTATTCTGAACCAAATGACAGTCGACTGTCCTTCCATCATCAGCTGTGGCATGCGCAGTCCCAATTTACGACACCAACAACCTCTAGGCCTGTGCTACTGACAAATTCATTTAAACAATTTCAGTTTTCGCTCCATCAGGTTGCTCACACTGGTACCTAGCCCCAGTCAAAATCAGCGTGTCGCTACAACGCGGTGACCCATTTTTCCTTCATGCTCTCCGATTTACGAAAGAAGAATCGTACTGAATAGTTCCCGGCTTCGGCCGTCTGTCCTGTTACGAATTGACTTTAAGATAAAGATGGAGAAGATTATGTAGTAAGGACAATGGAGTGTCCCAGCACTCCGAGCAGAACGTCCACCGGCGCCACAGTACTGACTGGCTGACTGACGGACTGACTGACCGATCGCCGGCGCCGTCAACAGCTCCGTTCGAAGTGCAAGACGATCAGTGAGCAAATGAACTGAAACGATGTGGAGCAAGGCGGCCGCGGGTGAGCTGGAGGCAGTGCACGGGCTCCATTCGAAGTGCAAAACGATCAGTGAGCAAATGAACTGAAACGGTGTGGAGCAAGGCGGCCGCCGGTGAGCTTGATGTAGTGTACGGGCACTGCGTGGAGAGGGCAAGTGAGAGCACCAAAGTCACGACGGTTGGTTTCAGAGTCGACATATGACCCCCCCCCCCCCGGCCGACCACAATCCTAGCTCGTAACGTTGTGCTCCGTACAGGGGGAGAACAAAACGGAAATACACAACCGT
>Ga0123357_10015358_pt1 | contig 10039 bp, 12 predicted proteins | sample TergutEmb28metaG_FD_89873 | JGI IMG/M metagenome (GOLD analysis project Ga0123357, IMG submission 89873) | Embiratermes neotenicus P4 segment gut microbial communities from Petit-Saut dam, French Guiana - Emb289 P4 | ecosystem: Host-associated > Arthropoda: Insects > Digestive system > Gut ... | reverse complement strand
CCTAGCAGCGAAAGGTGGAACTGTGGGCGAGAAAGATGTCCGGTAGTAATTTTGCCTAAATTCCGACTTCCACGTAAATTTAGGGATCTTTTACATGCTGCAAATCTACGACATGGGACCGACAGCTTTACTTCCCCTCCGAAGGAAGGCGTGCTGAGGATTTTTTCGCCCTAAAAATCCGATGGCTTCGGCCGGGTTTGAACCCGCAAACTTGGGTACTAAAGGCCAGCATGCTACCCCTAGACCACCGAAGCTGTTTTAATGAGTTATACAATACTAAAAATATTGTAATTTTCTCCATAGCAGCACATACATATTTTATGAGTACCAAGATGTGCTTGACATATGTAAAATGTCAACGGAGTTTCAATCAAATCACCTAATATAGAAAGAAGGTCTTACCAAAAACATACTTTTAAGCATCACATTTTGCTAATTAATAAGATATGTGTTTGTCTGTGGATCAGAATGCATGTTGCCCAAGAGAGGATCTCAGCTTCCACCTCAGTGCTGTATTTTTTATAGCTTTCACAGCTGAATGCAATTTATTGTGCAGTTTCATTCCCTTATTCACCACATTCTTTCCAGGAGCATTACTTCTGCAAAACTGACAGTGGAGGTCTAAACTTTGGCATGTATGATAGTTGTGGGTTTCTGTGTTTTGTTCCAGCTTCTCTATTTTTGTTCCTATGTAACGTACCTTTTCCCTTGTATACCTACAAGGCATTAAAAATATTTTGCAATTATAAACTTGAAGCCTATAAATATGTATATACACGTTCTTATTCTGTCTGGGATTTAAAATATATTATCATACCTAATAAGTATATAGTAGAAGCACATAATCTGTGAACTTAAATGGGAATGAACTTCTTGGAGTTGAACAACATTTTGCATTTGTGAGAAACAGGAACTTGGTTTTTGAATATATGATCATTGCAGAATATACCAACTTGATAACATTTGTGTAATGAAGTCCTTCAGTGCTAATCAGATAACCGCCATAGTAGAAACATAAGGCAATGCCAAAAATTGGTGCTGTTTGTCCAAGAGAGAAAACAGGTCCACGGAGTTGTGTCTTCCGCCTAGCAGCTTTGTAGGCTGACTGTAGCTCTATCATGTAGCGCTCAAGGAAAAGTTGTTCACCGCACAGACTTATCACTGTGCGGATATTTGCTATAGCCTCTACTGCAATCTAAATAACAGATAGAGTTTAGTGTCAATGACAAGGGTATCTTGTAAACAGGATATTTCATTCCATAATTTTATAAAACTATAAAGATCAGATGTCATTATTTTGCACATAAGGAGCCATGATAACTTAGTCATTAAAGGAATGCATGTTTGGCATTTTGAAGAGTGCTTCTTCTGTGTTGTGGCATGTGCAGTTTGCTAAATGGTACCAGTATTTTGGAGGAATGTGCTACCAATAAGATGGAGACAGCACATTCTTATGGAGCTTTGGTACTAATACTAAGTTACACGATGTCTCAGCTCAAGCCATCAGTTTGACTATCACTGCAATCAGGCCCTTAAATCCTACAGATGGTCAGTCACTTTGCCATGGGATTTTGGATTTGTCTTCACCATTACATCAAGACAGACTTGAAGCAACCCAGTATTTTGTTCAATGGGCAGTTGGAAGTCAGAGTCACTTGTTGTGTAGGCAATAGTTCAGCATCTGTTGCCACATATAAATGCAATATAACGGTGTAAATATTTACTGCAGTGCTTCATATAAAAGGCAAAAAAGGTAAATAAAATGTTGTCTCTGTGTAGACCATGATGGCATACACAAGGAAGTTTGGTATACTTTCACTTGTTTTTGACCTTGGCCCTAGTTGGAGGTGAGTGGTCAACTTCATGCCCCAGCCATTTTCCTCTGGGGAAAAATTTTCCTATGCTCATCGAATGGGAAACATAATTGAGACTATAGATTCCTGAGATGTGACATCTTTTAGTCTGGTAGATGGTTACCAGAGTTTTGAAGAAATATACTGACTCTGCCATGAGGTAGACGTTGGTAACATACTAGAACACATGACATCATATCCCAGGAGACTGCAGTATTACTGTTCACTGTCACAGGGTCCTCACACCTCATACAAAACCAAGTATTGGAAATAAGAGACATTTTTCAAGGTGTGGACCTTCATAGAAATTTTCTGTGCTCAAAGTTCACATTACAGAGGCAGAGAAGTTTCTCAGTTTATAGTAGAGTTTGACCACATTATTTATGCCATTTTATGCATTTTAATAAACACAATTTTATAATATCTTCCAGTGTGATCTTGTAATCACGAAACATGTCAGTACACATGAGGCTATGCCACAGTTCAGGCAATTAGTTATTACCTTCTCACAACAGAGACCTGGGTTCGATCCAAGGACAGTACATGCAGTATTTGATTTGGACAAGATGGTGTTGGGACAGGATTGTCTCCTATTAATTAAACTTTCTGCTATCAGTATCATGACACAGAAAGACCTTACTCACATTCATGCCTGTACTGTTGACCCTATAAAAACTTCGTAATTGACAGCATCAACACATGAGAAACTAAAGAATAAACATTAAACAAAGATTTATCATGGCTTACCTTTGTTGCTGCCTCTAATGCAGACTTTTCCTTAAGCCCATGACCACGGATTACTCTTGACTCCAAAAAAACTCCCAAGAAGATTAAAGGAATAGGGATCAGTGACACAAGTGTCATTTTCCAGCTGAAGGTAAATGATAATATGACACCAATTGCTAGTGTTGATGTTGCTTGCAGTATAGCACCAATCCTTGACCCTGTTGCCTGTAAGAACAAATTTCAGTAAGCCAGCACATCCAGGTGGTGAATGAATGAATGAATGAATGAATGTGTTTGTTTTTGCGTGTGTGTGCATGTGTGTTGTTACAAGGTTTGTTGTCTCATTGATGGACATACTTTTAGCATTCTTCACTTCAAACTCTTGGGCCAGCAATACTTATACAGTGCTTGTGATGCAATGGCAGGGTGTTTTCTTATAGTATCCATATAGACACATTTTATGGGGCCTACACTGAAAAAATTCTGTAACAGGCTTCTCAAAAAATATGTTTTACACTATTCATATGTACATAAATGTAGTAGTAATAGAAAGTTATCATTTTTGCCAGAGGGTGTACTGAGAAATACTGATTTTCAAGTTGGATACATGTATCAAAGTGTGAAAAGAATACATGAGGTGCACAAAACAGAAGAATATTCATAAAAATATCCCTATGTTCTAAGGAAGATTTAAAACCCCAAAAGATAAGGAAGAGTATATCAAAGGAGACATTTGAAAGGCTCATAAAACATAAATTGGAACCTTAACATTTGGTATTATAACTAACTACAATAAGATTCTGTACACCTTGCATGCATAAAAGCTCTTATCGTAAATTAGAGATCACATGATTGCTGCATAAGTAGAACTATGCAGCACTGGGTGTGGATTTTAACAATTTTATTAGAGTTGTAAAATGGGAACACAACAAGAATGGCTGCTATAATGGTATGAAATAAGAATAACAAGTCTGGAATGAAAAGATAAATTATGAGATCTCATAATCACATGTATAATATAGTATGCACCTTTTTTTACCTTTAACAAAGAGATTTTATGCAAGAGCTTAATGATGATTTTTATTGAGATAGAAACATGTAGCTGAATAAGTTTCAGTACAAGTAGAGTTTTGTTTGGACTACACCTTGAGTTTTATTGAATAGTAGTGGAAAGCATGAAGGGATGACTACTATCAAAGTTAGGAAAAATAACCTTCTTGTGTAGTAAAATGAATCTGTTCTTTATTCAGACCAATAGTACCTTCACAAGACCATATATTTTCAAATATTGTATTTGGTGTATATAATGCCCTTTCCTTCTAGTATCACATTCCTAGAACACAAACAAAAGGAATTAGTGATCATTATGTTTACATTATAAAATATGCGAGTATTACTTCACATTGTGTCCCTCATAACATTATATCTGCATATGGTAAAGAGATTGTGGCGGTTCTCTTTGTAATAAATTAACTTAGTTGTAAAGTATTTAGCTTTCTAAAGGCCATTTGGATCTATATGTAGCACCTGCTGTAACATTAAGATACTGCATATTGTCCACACAGTGTTTCTTGTAATTACTACAATAAATGTTGACTATTTTGCTGAACATTGTAATCATGCTGATCTTTGTAATGGACACAGGCTTTGTTCTCTAAGAAGTAGAGAGTGAGTTTTTGTATAAAATTTAGATAAACGCCAGTCTTCAAGGGGGTGATAATGATTGGGAACTAAGATTTTATATTGAAGTATAGAAATAACACTCATGGAATTAGTCAGAAGTGATTACATTTTTGTTAAATTCAGGTAACGAAGTTCATACATTCACTTCATTAAAGTTTTTAGATTCAAGGAACTGCACTCACCCCTTCCACACTTGCTGCATCCCCAGACAGCCTGGCACACAGTGTGCCAACACTGTTCTTCTCTTCATCAAACCAGCCTATCTCTTGTTGCAGCATAGCACTAAATGCTGCAACTCGCAGTCGTGCAGTTAGCCGAACAGCAGCCAAGCCAAATAAGTACATCTGTTAGTAGGGTGAAAAAGGACTTACATCACTGTTTAGTTTTTTGGAACATATGTAGATCTCAGTAAATAAAATAATAAAGATTATTTTTGTTGAAATTAGAAAAATTAGAGCTATCTTGGTACCAGTTCTACTTCCTATGGGCATCTTGTTACAATACAAACTGATACAAAAAAAAAAAAAACTACAAAAAAAATTTGTCATCTTGGTGGTCCATTAATTATCTGTCCTTCTGTTTTCAGTAATGTACTGGTTCAACAGATCACTTTGAGAGATATTTTAAACAAAGCAAACTATGGCACAAATAGTTGATCAAGTTTCCACAGCCTTTTTCTGTGTCAGTGATGCGTGAAAATACTTGGCAAATAACAGGCTTATCTGTGCAGCTATTGTGCTGTTCTTGTTGATCTTCCTTCCTCCACCTACTCCTGTCTGTCTTTCTGATGCAGATTACTGGCTTGTAACATCACTGTTCTCTTTGAATATCCTTGTTTAGGGAAGTCATTTCATACTTCACCATAGCCACTGCATTAAACAGTTGTTTAAAAATAAATACTGAGAGACATATAAAAATGGTTTTAGTATGTTTCTGGCAACATTTTAAACAGTGTGAATTAATGTATTGTCATGTCCTAATTTGTAGCATATTCAGCCCTTCAGTGTTTAACCTTTACCATCTGACATGATTATGGCTAGTTTATTTACCTCCAATGCTCATAATATTTTGTTCTGAGATTCACCCTAATATTTTCCTTCCAGATGTATGACAGTCTTTCAGATGAGTACATTCCCACCAACTTTTCCGCAAAATTCTTATATGCATTTTTGTACCATTTGTCTGAAATGCATGTGTACATTATCACCCATCATTACCATAATAACACCAGGTAACATACTTCATTATATAGGACCCAAAGTTGTCCACTTGCTGAAATGATATGCTTAACATCTTCATTATCAGATATTTGTAATTTATGTTCTTTTTCTCTCCACATGAAAATATCTTACTTGCAGGAACATGCAAAGTCCTGTAACAACTCCAATTACCACGAATAGAATGGAGTACAAGTCAACCTCCTTCTGCACTTCTTCTGCGTCTGATTTTTCTAATACCTGATAAAAGACACAACCCATTATAAGTATGTAATTAGAGCAAGTAGGGCAGTGTGTAAAAGTGTTGCCAGTTTTTTGAAATAGTGCCATGGATACTAAGTATGAAACTTAATCCTTATTAGATGGCAGCAGTAAATTGTAGTGCCTAAAACTGTATTGATGTGAACAATTCATGGAAAGTGTACCTCGATGTTTCATTGCTTTTATTGTTATTGTTCATTTTGTTATACTTGTTGCTGTTGTTTATATAATGTAAATTTTGTGGAACTTTTTCCCATTCTTTTCAAGGTTTACACAGGCATACACATATTTTTAATAGGGATTACACCAAAAATGTATTAAGTCAATATTTAACCCATAACCTTTCAGATTTACAAACACACTTATGCATTTGCAAACAGACACACACATACACACACACAGACACTCACTCATTCACTGAAAGATAAAATCACAAGCACTTCTTCTACAAAGGCCTCCACATAACAAACAAATTACTGGCTGCCTGTGACACAGTATGCTAAGAAATGCAGATTTTTACTTTTTTACATAACAAAGTACTTCTGGAAGAGTTATGCAATATGTTATAAGAGAATGGTGATATTTATAATACATTAATGACAAAAATATAATAAAGTGGATAACATAATAAAAATAAATTGAGAGTACAAATTAAAAATTCATTAGAATATTGAAAGTGACGCTGATGGAGAAGACTGTAATTTTGATCACATACTGACTCTCAGGAGGATGAAAAAATGTGCACAAAAAATGTACAGAAGTACTTACCAAAGTCAGCACTGTATTACAGACACATTGGTAAAAGAATGTGGTTGTACCACAAGAGATGAAAGGACAAATTGTTGGATAGGAGTTGTTGGAAGAGACTTTCAGATCACAAATTTCACTTATTTGGATGAGATGAAGATTAATTATTATAATGATAGCTCCATATACTGAAATTAAAACAGCCCATATTTAAATTGCTTTTAGAAGTGTTCTTCATTTAGACAATGAAACACAGAGGCATATAGAGTATTAGGCTATGGGATGGATAACTGACAAAACATGGCTCGATTCAAATCACAGGTGAGAGATTTCTGTCTGTTACAGCAGTTATATTGGCTCTGGTGCTCTTCTTGCCCACTATTTGATAAGTACTGTGGGTAGTTTTCTGTGGGGTAAGGTGGCTGGGGCTGAAGCTGACTAGTCACCCCCATCTACTGGCAAGGTTAAGAGAAGGGGAGTTTATCTCCACTCTCAAATATGCCTTAATGGCATGTACAGGGACAGCTTTAGCTTTACATAGATGTATATGACTAGAATTCCAGTCATGCTGAAGCATCACGCTTTAAGTGAATTCACTGGAAAGTTTGACAGGCAGAAATAATACAAAACCTGTGGAAGTCCTGGTACTGGCATGTTTAGTGTATTGGTATTTGCTACATAATGAATGTGTATAATGAGGCTTTATACATTGAAATATTTTCCAATGTACTTACACCAATAACCTCACCAAAGAGAACGGCATATACTGGCAAAGTAGATCCAACACCAATTGCAGCTAGGCAGCCCACAACACTGTGCATCCACTCTGGTTTGCTAAGGGCAAATATTCGACTCAGTGGCACATCATACTGCTCCTCCTGTGCCTAAAACAGCAGATCACACTTATATGTCTCAGCCTGGAAATAATAAATTTGTACTTTATTTTGGTAGGAACATGAAAGAAAGCCATTTGGGAGGCCAGTATGTAGCTGGACAGTATTAAGACAGATACTGGGAGCACAGATCTTGATGATTAAAATTGTCTCATAGCAGTAATTAGAAAGTTGGTGATGAATCTTCATGTATCGTGAAATGAGGGGGTTTCTTATTTTTATTGAAATACGAGTATTCCATAATGTGAAAGATGATAATGCTTATGATATTTATCAGGTGATATGCTTTTGACATCAAGTATATTCTTTTATCATTTCCTGCAAGTAGTGATGGGATATTCATGTTTTATACACATACCATCATTTCTTATATTTGTGATGTCCGTATGTTCTGGAGCTTTTATGGAGGGAATTGTTCAGATTGTAGTCTTGTCTGTAATTGTGTGTGTGTGTGTGTGGACACCCACATTTAGAAAACACCTGATGCTTACATCAACATGATGAGAGAGAGTAGGGTGAAGAATGCAGCCTAATGATATGGTTAGGTAGCAAGAAGGGTGCCTAATCACATTCACAGAAGGTGGGGGGAGGGGTTAGGAAGAACAGTGTATTCCAAACCATGTGGAACAGTAAGGCAGAAATGTAAAAATCCAAGTTGTCCATGGCATCACGTGAACTTGGATAACTCATTTGGTCTGGCCACTAGGCTGTCCTCGAAAACGGATGAATTTTGTTTTGATTCCCTATAGTCACAAGAGACTTTTCTATTCTTCAGAGCATCTGGGTCTCGCCCAGCCTCCTACGCAGTGGTTACTGGGGGGCAATTTCTATGGGGTGAAGTAGTCGAAGTGTGACGCAGACCTTTCATGTTCAACTAGTGCCAAAGAGGGTGTAAAACTGTACCTCCCCTCCCCACACGCCATCGTGGCATTTAGAAGAACAACCTTACCTTTCTCTGTGGACACTAGTGAAAAATGGCGTCGGTAGAAGTAGTACGTAGTATGTACACTCGCTTTGTAGATCAAAATTATAGTGAAAGTGGTGAAAATAATTGCGCAAAGTGTTGTATAATGAAAGATCACCTAGAACTTCTCATTAATGAACTAAAATCTTCCCAACTGATAATCAAGATCCTTCAAGAAGAAATAAAATCAGCCTCCATCTGCCCAAAGAATCAAGATAACCTCACTAACGGTGCGGAGTATAAGTCCCACGATGAATCTCACCCTACCAACGATAAGAACAGTGCATGGAAGGATATTCGACGCACCAGAACGACGGCTACGAAGCACAAGAGGTACAACCACACAGAACAAAGGGCTACAGACACATACCCACTATCATCGAACCGATATAACCCTTTGTGTAATGTTGCGGAAGTATACGATACCCCAGTAGGTACAGGAATTTCAAGAATGGTAGAGTCCAAGCAAGTAAGGAAGCATAAGTTGGATCGTAAAAGAATGGTGGGGAAAAAACAACATACAGTAATTATTTTGGGGGATAGTCATGCCAGAGGATGTGCCTCTGAAGTAAGTCATCTGTTAAATAATGATTTTGAAGTGCTCGGGTTTTTTAATCCAGGAGCAAGGATGAAACACATAAAAGACACGTCCAGGGTGAAGGTTCATCAGTTAACAAAGAAAGATGTAGTAGTGCTATGGGGGGGCTCTAATGACATTGCGAGGAACAACTTGACAGCGGGTATGAAACATCTATTGGAATTTGTAACAAATGCACACCACACCAATGTAATCCTGGTAAGTGCACCACATAGATAAGACTTATTGTGCTACTCATGTGTCAGTGTTGAGGTAGAGAAGTTTAATAGGAAGCTACGTAAGAGTTTGGAAGGAGTCAGGAAAGTGGAGATGATAGAGGTTGTCAGTGAAAGAAACTTGTACATAAAGCATGGGCAACATCTAAACTCAGAGGGTAAAGAGAGCATGGCAAAGAAGATTTCCTCAACTATAGAGTGTTGGTTCAACAAGAAAGTGGAGCCTATTAGGGGGAAGTGGTATACTGAAGAAGAATCGGGTATTCTAGACCACCAGCCAGTGCAGGAAAAGATAGACAACAACCCTGAAGAGGGGAACAAAGAGTGCAGCAGTACATCAGGTGTAGTAGATACTTTAGGCCCAAGTCCTGAAACAAATGTGTGATTAGTGAAAATATCTTGGTCATAGCAGACGAAAAATCTCCTAAAAGACCCAGAAGGCAGCCTGTAACCAGGAACAAAGATTTTTTATGGACAGACATCAGCAAGAACTAGCAAGAGGAGAAAGGAATAGTAGAAATAAAATTGGTACTATGAAACCATATCTGTCGGTCTTGCATCAAAACATTCAAAGTATAGGTAACAAACTAACTGAAGTTGATTTGGCATTAAAGTTAAATCTGAATAACACTGATGTTCTATGTTTTACAGAGCACTGGTTAAAGGAGGACTATTTGAAATTAATTAATTTAGATCAGTACAAACTAGTGAGTTACTTCAGCAGGAAAAACCATAACCACAGTGGATCAGGTTTATATGTGGGGGGGGGGGGGGGGAACCCCCGTTTTTAAAAAAGACAAAAGCGCCTCTGGGATTTTGAGTGAAGAGAAGTTTTTGGGGTTCTCCTCAGCCAAATGAGAAGGTGGGGGTTATATTTTTTTT
>Ga0123357_10015357_pt1 | contig 10039 bp, 4 predicted proteins | sample TergutEmb28metaG_FD_89873 | JGI IMG/M metagenome (GOLD analysis project Ga0123357, IMG submission 89873) | Embiratermes neotenicus P4 segment gut microbial communities from Petit-Saut dam, French Guiana - Emb289 P4 | ecosystem: Host-associated > Arthropoda: Insects > Digestive system > Gut ... | reverse complement strand
TTATCACCTGCACAATATTGGGTGAGGAGTAGAAGTCATTTAGCTCCTCGTTATGCAATCTCCTCCACTCCCCCGTTGCCTCGTCCCTCCTCGTTCCAAATATTCTCAACACCCTGCTCTCAAACACCCTCAGCTTCCTTTCCTCCTGCAGTGTCAATGACCAAGTTTCACACCCATACAAAACAACAGGCAAAATTACAGTTCTATATATCTTGATCTTTAAATTTTTGGATAGAAAAAAGATTATAAGCATTAATTAGCCATCTGTTGAAAATTTTTATTTTTTTTTTAATTACAAATGCACCACTTTAAGTACCATTAAAATCCTTCAGTTAGCAGTATATCTAGTGAAACAGTTAAGAGTTAAGGCCACAGATACAAACTATTTAAGAGTATTAAAACTCTTCAGGTATATAAATGAATAACGGCTTCAGTGGTCTAGGGGTAGTGTGCTGGCCTTTAGTACCCAAGTTTGCAGGTTCAAACCCGGCCGAAGCCGTCGGATTTTTAGGGCGAAAAAAATCCTCAGCACGCCTTCCTTCGGAGGGGAAGTAAAGCCGTCAGTCCCATGTCGTAGATTTGCGGCATGTAAAAGATCCCTAAATTTATGTGGAAGTCAGAATTTAGACAAAATTACTACCGGACATCTTTCTCGCCCACAGTTCCACCTTGCACTGCTAGGATCTCTTGTGTCATTGCGGACAGAGGCACCTGGCGGCTAAAGTGGGAACTTCTAAAGGCGGGGAAAGCAATGGAAAACTACCCCCAAGAACTTGCCCTGGATGCAGTGTGCCAGAGCCATACCGATCACATGACTGGGCTCTGGTTCCTGCCAAGCCCGACCTTCAAGGCTGAATACTAATGAATGAATAAATGAATAGGAATAAAATAAATAAACTGAAAGTTAAGACACGTAAAATACATTTAATTGAAAAAATTTAATGACAATTAAATGTGCTGCCTTCATGATAAAAAAAATTTTATCTTCCAGCGGACGGCTAATAAGTGCTCATAATCATATGACGTGTTGCAAAGGAACTACAGTTGGCCTGCGGCTGCCTCAATATGGTGTCGATTGATACAAAAATGCATAGGAGTGGAAACTAATAAGTTAGTTTGAAAAGCACAGTGTAGAGCAAAAGAACTGGTTAATAAATGGTGACATGCAATATGCATCTTTATTACCAACAATTTGAACAAGTCAAAATATACAGGACTGTTACTCCAATATGTTTTGGCAGTACATTTCATAAAGGACATAGAGGTTCTACACAATAACCCTTTTTAACTTGGTTGTCCCGACACGCTCAGTCTGCTAGGTGGTCCTCTTTGGGGAAAAGGGTGTGGTTCACCGAATCACATATAGTTTTAGTGATTTTCTTTTTTACTAATGTTTTATTTATTCATTTTATTCTTGATATAAAATAATGGAGTGCTATATCCAGTTAAACAACTAGATCATTTCTAGGAAACTGACACAATCACTTCTCTGTACTCCCACTTACACCACACTCATGGCAACTGCTTTCGCGCCGGATTGCTAGCATCCGTTATCAGCTCCCAACTGTTTTGACGTTTAAATCTTTCCCTATACAACCCCCCCCCCCACCTAACACCAATGGTTCTGAACATATGTTGACAGATTAAACCCAAAACGCACTGCTATGAACCGTCCGTAACTGATGGCGGCAAACCTTGGAAACAAATATATAAAAAATGTTTAGCTACAAGGTGTTATATCATTACCATTCGTAAATAGCGAATAAAAAGCAAATTCATAATAATATCAATAAGTCACATTCATAAACGAGAAAGTTAAAATTATTATACAGGATTATATGTAGCATTAGTACAGATCCATCCAAACATCATGTAGTAGTAAAATGTTTGTACAGTCTAGTTGAATGATAAATCCTGTATATCACCAATGATGTATCCTGGTTGAACACTGTACTTATATTTGTTACTGGATGGAGATAAGTGGACAACTGCAATGTAATTATTTCACCCCCAAGTTAATATTCCAAACAGCACATGACACACGTGAAACTCTGGGTTAGACAACACACAAAATCACAGCAAGTTTACTAACAACACATACAGTGTCTAGCTATTTATAACCTTCAAGTTGAATTTCATATTGCACTAGTAAATACTTTGTAAGTACGCATTTACATTCTACTCTTATATTTCACTATTTAAACAAAACAGTAGAGTTGGTTCCATAACATAAAAAAAAAAAAATCTGCTTTACTACTGATAGTTTTACCTCCAATCATTCCACTGTAGCCCAAATCGAATATGATCACCATCCTTTAGAACGATCGGAGAATTCTTGACCACTCTGCCTGAGACCTTAATTCCATCATTAACGTATGTGCCATACTTTGAGCCTGTGTCAGTAAGTGAAACAACCGGTAGTTGACTGGGGTTTCCCTGAAGTAGCAAAACAACAAGAACTTAACAAGTACCATTACAGTACAACCGTCACCATCATTCTGTGATCTAATGAACGCAGAAAAGTATCATTTACGGACATCTTATTTATGTCACGAGTCTAGAAATAATGCCCCAGTTCGTTGGATTGCCCGGAAGCAGGTTCACCCCTCTTCTGTCAAAATAAAGGCTTCACTCTTGTACTCATGACTATAAATAAACCAGACAACTGGTATTTTCTACACAAGACAAAATCCTTCTGCCTTATAAAATTTCTCACCACATCTTTTATACTGTGTACAACAGTGATGACAGCATGTCGGCGACTAACAGACTGGTCACCTGATAGCGTCAAATTTCCGTCCTTACGGCCTACAACATGGCTTTTTCCTGCAATTAAGTAGTACAGTTCTCCTGTAAAAGAACATAATGCTAAAATTAATACACATACTTCTTCCACTCACACATCCATTCATACACACACACAAATATGCATGATTTTGGATCTCGCATCAAAAATACCTGCAAGATAAAAATATGTAATATTATATTGAACACAGTGGATAAAAATCTGCTGCACAAGAATTAAATTATATATTAGTGTTCACAGCATTAAACATTATATCTAAAACACTTTATGACTAAGCTTTAAGAGTATGGGTATTCTAGTAACTTTTTTTAGTGCCAAGTGTGTTACTGGTGAATAAGTATGATCAAATCACTAAACTATTGTAACAGTCTACCACGACGCATATATCTTTCTTCTGTTTAAGCACCTAAAAACAAAGAAATTGAAATGCCTCTTTGTAATTCAGATCACAAAAAGTGGCAACATTCACATTCCATTAAGTTAATTCACAGGAATTCCCAACACAAAATGTACGTTCCATAATGCTGCTACTTTAGAGATTCGCTGCTTACTTTTGCCACATTTCACTCATTTATATTGGCAAATCCGTAGCACACAGTAAAATATTTTTACGTTCATTTGACTGCGAAACAAACTGCATAATTTAAGGAACGTTAAGAAACGCCCTCTACACCTGCTGGTAGAAGAGGTGCGACAAAGTGAAGTGAAATGAAAAAGCGTCGAGTATTAGCTAAGCTATCCCTCAGTGAGTCTTCTATTAACGCTTCTGATCACACAGTTGTATATGAAGTCGAACGTACTGGGAAGTCAGTAAAAGGCCTACTTTAACTGAAAGGACATACCGGTCTTGGGAAGCTTTGGTACACATTTCTGTGGAATAGTAAGTAATGACAAGAACATGGACTCGACATGCAAACAAGACTTACCTTTAGTACTTTTTAACAACCACATTTTATTACTGGGTTCAAACACGACTTGACATCGGTATCTTAAATATGTATATCACATATTCAAATACCACACCATACAATAAAACGCTTTAACCATATATACTTGCACAGCAGGCTACAACACATAAAGGATGCATAGATATCCATCCGTCAATTTCTGCCGTAAATTCGCTTATGGATGCCCACAATCAAATACTGCTACCTATATATGTGATCTGTGACTGCTACAGATCACATATTACCACTTCGAAACTGTATACTAGATGATCTGTGGTGGTTAGAGCTCACGCGAGGGGCATGGATTACAGTCATGACCGAGTCACACATGGCCACGGTGTACCACATCACGAATTCAGCCACAGATTATTACTGATGCAACTAGAATGGAGTCGCGGATTAATCTGGCTAAGCAGGAACCGTGGCGCTGCTGGTTTCGGCAAAACGGCTGGAACACAAGCCCTGGCCGGTGCAATATTTATTAAAATAATATTGATTAGCGTCATGATCATAAAATAGTGCGAATGGGAATATTCTGGGACGTGTCATCGGTGTATATTGGTAAATAATACCGACCTTTTGAAGGCATTAAGGTCCTCCGAAACGGCGACAACTGTTTACTGATCTCCATAACGTAACATTCCCAAAGACCTCAAATCTCGCATAGTTTATAAATTGTCTTACGTATCGTTGAATTCGGCCGGCAGTAGTTGCGTTGTCGGTGTTTGGCGGGAGCTCGGAACGCACGATGAGAGACGCCAATTGGTATGCAGGCGAAGTATTTGTACTAATAAGTGCGCTCAACTTTTTTGAGATTATGGAAAAATAACCTGCGGTCGCTCAGGTATTCGACAATTTAATAAACGTATACATCTTCACTGCCCGATAAGTGGGTCCTTGCCACCACGGCAAAGCGCATCCTCAGGTTGCGAATGTGGAGGGTAGCTGCGCATATATTGAAAAAACAGTCGATGACTGCCAACAAAGGGTGGTCCTCCAGGTTGGGGGTTGGGCGAGGTGCTGTCAACTCCTCAGTGTAAAAACGTATCTTGGTACAAAATATGCACACAGCACTTGTGAATGCAGCAATGAACCTTCGGGCCCCATAAAATGTAGGGAATTTCTTGACTAGTTGAAAACCAATTAGCTTCTCAAGGACCCTGCACCATGAAGTAAGTAAGTATACATCTTCACCTAATTAGCATTTCCAGGAGCAACCGAATATTGAATATTGACCAACATAAATACGAAAACATCAAGCAAAACACCCAAACCTACACGTTACATGAATGGATGTTTGACAATAAAGTAGACTCCTCAACCCAGTAAATGTAACATAATTGTCTAACAGCTGTGTAACTAATAGACAGTGACACTAATCTGTCAGCAACAGAAGATGTGATAGAGTACCCAAATAAATTATTCTTGACAACAATAAAAAATAGCAAATTAAATTAAATTCCTTCACATGATTATGATGAAGTATTAACAGAATTACTCCAGTGCTGCAGATTACATTGATAGTCTTCTAAGTGGGAAAATTTTAAGTGTTGATGACATCAATACAACAGCAAGAGAATATCCTGCATGTCTAATTATATTATCATCAGCAGTATCTGAAATGTTTGAATAAGTTATGTGTAATAGAGTAAATTTCTTAAACTGAAACATATTTTGAGATGAATAATCTGGCTTCAGAAAAGTATCACTATATGTTGCATTCCAGTAGCATGCTTTCATACAGTCTTGAAAAGTGGAGCTTGACATGTGATTTCATTCTGATGTTGATATAATGGCCAAAATTTTGCTGTTCTTTCTATTAATTGATGTTATCAATGGGAAATTCCATTTTTTTAAATTACAGGTATACAAATTACAGACCCACAAACTAAATACCTTCCACACAATAAAAAAATCCATTACTATGATGTAAAATGAACCAACACCAAATCTTTTAAATTACATGAATTGAAAACAAGTCCCAAAATAGAGATCAGTTTTGATACCAAAATTGTTACGAATAAGAAGCGGAAAAGCCATTTTAAAACAACACTGTATAATTAGGCAATCTGTAATACCATCCTTCATAAAAGACAAAACACTTCACTGTTAACACTTGATTCTGTAAGAAATAACCAAAATTCATTGACATATGAATTTATTGTTACAGAAGCAAAAAATAGAATTGTGTAGAAAATGATTTCCCAGAGATAATGCCACAAAACAACACTTACACAACATTAACAAAAACTGCACCACGTCAATTGGCATTGGCAAGCTATAGTGATACAGAAGGAAGTTTTATTATACCAAAGCAAGACATGTGTTTACAAGCTAAAATGTGGCTCTTCATTGCAGTCCTAATCAAAGCACTGAAAGTCCGAAATTCACCCCCTGACTCCTAAACTGTTAGCTGTGGAAAGCAGATTTTAAGTTACATTTGTATCAAATGAAGACAGTGGAACGCAAATACTAATGAAATCAGAACAAAGGCTCTTTGATTAACTTCAAAATGTCTTGCTCGCACATCAGGCACTGTTGGAAGAAATCTCAAAAATTTCTAATGTGTATATGCAAAATAGTGAATACACATAGTCTCTGCAAGCAGTCACAGCACCAGATAAGTTTACCCTTCATTTCACAGCTTCATACTGAGGAAGGTTAAAATGTCAGTACATGAAAAACTTTCATTCATATGGCATGCATAATTATCTACTCTAAATGGAGATGGAATATTTCAGTCAATACTGTAACCAGGCCATGGACTGGGCAACCAAAGGACTGTGGCTTGATTGCTAGCAGGGAAAAGAGACTGTTGTCTTCTCCAAAATGTCTACAGCTGTTCTCGGGCCAACTGAGCCAGCTTTTAAATGGGTACCATCAGCTATTTCCCTAGCGATAAAGCAGCCAATCCCATGAATCTGACCACTTACTTTCAACTAGTGCCAAAGTTAAAAATGAGCAACTTTATACCTCTTCTCCCCCCATATGGCTTCCTGAAGTGGGCAGGGAAAACTTTAAACATGTTATAGCCAACTGATTGTTTGCACCAGCAACTGCGTTCCTACAGTGCACTGATCAAACAGCACACACTGCTCTGTCAGAACATTTTCAAATGTAAGTTTAGCGCTTCTGAAGTACAAAAATGAGCAATAAAATAAATATCTACACCACTACATGGATGAACATAATATTGTTGGTTAATGTTACCAGTTTGCCTACGGCACACAAGCATATGTGCAGAGCACCTAGTAAAATATGACTGTAGACATTAAAAATGCACATTTTATTAAATTCTGTACTGGAGAATTTCACAGAAACTGTTAAACAGTTTAGATATTTATGTACAAATGTTTCTGCAACCGTCATCTGTAACATGGTAAGTATCACAACAGCACAAAGCATTTTGAATCAAAGATGTGTAGAAAAATAAAAACACATGTCTGAAGTGCAACAATCCATGATCCTTAGAGTTTTATGGATTCATGAAAAGGAAATGAGAAAACAGAGCACAATTGTAGCACACTTCCTAATTTCAGACACAGGGGTAACTATTTAGTTTTGCAGTCCAGTGTTTTGAGTTGTACTGTATGGGAAGCAAACTGGCATTATCTCATAATAGAACAATTCATACTGCCACTTCAAAGTTGAATCTAGAGACAAATGGAATGAACACTGTATGGAATAAAAAAAAATAATAAACATCCATATAAGTATGCAAAACAATAAAACATCACTATCAGCATACAAACACATATACATAAACAGTTAAAATTATACAAATAAATTGAATGTGCATATCGGCGAGCAAGTATCAGAAGCAAGATTTCCTTTGATATGAAAGAGAGCTCTGGTGTTCATCAGAATAACAATTACCGTTTCATTCATTTTAGTACCATTGAAAAATTTCAAATGTGAACACCTTTGTTACTAACGTGACTTGTTCACTTGTCACACACAAAATATAAAAGTGAAAGCCTACACGGTGCTAAGAAATAAACAATAAATTCACATGTAAATAAATAACAGTAAGGGTAAAATTCTATTGCATACAACTTGATAACTCATGTAAGTCATACACAAGGCCTCAGACTGCAGCAGCATAGTACAGATATTGTGATAACATAACATCAGCACGAGGGGTAAACCAAACATACAGCTTGTTAAAACAGGCTGTGTGAGGCACAAGACATGAAGCACGTGCTAATATGTGATTCTGAACAAGTGTTCACGGTTCAAAATTTGAGAGTATATGTGCCTGCCCTTCTCAGATTCAACCTGTTTTAAGCTTGCAAATGAAAACCATATGTTTACATGTCATGTGCAAAACCAGTAAATCCATAACACCAATCTTTACCTGTTCAAAAACATAATTTACTGTGTCATCAAACACCTTTTATTTAGAAACAGCTACATGTTTCAGTCATTTATGACCATCATCAGGCCATCAACACAATATCTGAAAATAAGGTAAGAATGGAATACAAATACTTTCACCATATATGTAAATGGTGAATGTATATGTATTGCATTTTTTCCTGTGTCTTAAAATTTTGTATTGATGGCCTGATGATGGTCATAAATGACAAAAACATGTAGCCTGTTTTTAAATGCAAAGTAGTCGTGTATGATAGCATAGTAAACAATTTGTTTTTGAATGTTGCACAAACCCAATGGGATGTACTACATTAAATGAAGCTTTAACCACTAGCAGTAGGTGTGAGTGAAACAGGGTTGATGTCATTCTTCTCATAGTTGCGTAAATACTGACAAACCAAATTTTACCACTAGCACTAAACAATTAATTCAGTGGGCCCCCAATTAGCCACAGATCTTAGTTTCACATTTCCTGGAGTGAAAAACTTGATTCCTTAAGCAAAAAATGTTACAAGTGGGAGAAGTTACAAACAATTTCCCTTTCATCAGCCTTCATTTTCTAATCATTATCAACAACAATATATAACTTACATGACAAACAAATGACCTGTTAAAACATCACCCACAACTGAGAACACAAGAACCTACAAAAATACATCCACATAATAGAAAACATGGTTCTGAGTTAGGAATCTTCCAACTTTGATGACCTTTATTCAATACTGACTGTCTGACAATCTTTACATCCACACATATGCATGGTACATATGTGTCTTACTGTGAAGACAGTTGTTTATGGCCTATAAATTAAATGCTAGCATAAAACAATGCACACTTTATGTACCACAATGCCATTACACAGTACGTTTCTGCACATATCCTAAGGCTGGTTTGCTTTCAACAGTGCTGGCAGCATTGCTCACAATCCATTCGTGTTCCAAAACTGCATTTATTGGCAGGCGCAGGGGAGGAAATATCACAAGTAACTGAAAATTTGAAGCAGTATTGTTTATTAATTATGACACTTTGTTGACAACATATATGGAATGCGTAAATACAGGTAAGGTGAAAAGGGTAGGAAACTAATCTACAATGACAAAAGTGACTCAAAGTTATGAAAGCAACTTGGAGTTGAGGCTGCAAATATCACAGTTTAAAGTATTCTTGTTATGGTCTTCTAGCATGTGACATGGTGTCATTTGACACACATGTACCAACCTTGCAGAGGAACCTGCCATCTCCAGCTTCAGAAAAACTCCTCCAGATAACTTATGTCCTAAAGATGGAGTTAGTAGTTTCCTCCAAAAAAATGTTGGCAATTATTTGTGATAATGTGAAACACAAGCCATTGTACTTACTCCGTGAATGAGGTCTCTGGCGCCATCAGATACGTGAGAAGGGAAAGAATATTCAGCCCTTCTAATTCTACGGTACGTTTCTTCGTACGTTGCAGCTTCAAATGGTGGCTTTCCAACAAGGCATTCATAACAAAGAACACCCAGGCTCCACAAGTCAACCTTTTCATCATGGGGCTTACCCTGCACCATTTCTGGTGGAAGGTAATCCAAGGTTCCACACAGTGTGTCTCTCCTGGAAAACAATCTGTTACTGGTAAATTACTTCAATACACACCATTTAATTATCATGTACTTCCCCATTTTTATCCTAAAACATTAATACCCAAAACTGTAGATTCAGCAAGAAAAAAGAGAAGATTTTTTGTTAACCTTATGTTCAAGTAGAGTGCAAACGGAACGTGATGGCACACACGCAGAAACCAGATTCAGTTTTCCAGCGAAACGGACGAGTCCATTTATATCGGCGGGGGTGTCAGTTCAGTCGAGTACTGGCTTTCTTGGAGTGCGGGTCGGGCGAGAACGATTGTAGTAACACTGGATGGACTGTTCCG
>Ga0123357_10015353_pt1 | contig 10039 bp, 6 predicted proteins | sample TergutEmb28metaG_FD_89873 | JGI IMG/M metagenome (GOLD analysis project Ga0123357, IMG submission 89873) | Embiratermes neotenicus P4 segment gut microbial communities from Petit-Saut dam, French Guiana - Emb289 P4 | ecosystem: Host-associated > Arthropoda: Insects > Digestive system > Gut ... | reverse complement strand
GTTTTGTTTGGGGGAACTAAAAAAAAAATACAAAACAAAAAATATCAACAACAAAATAAAAAAAAAAAAAAAAAGGGTTCCCCCCCCCCCCCCCCCCACACAAAAAAAATTGTTATTTGATTGTGTTCACACTCAGCAGCCTTTTCAATACTTTCAATCATATTTGTATAAATTTCCTATACATAGTGCTGAATATATATAAGTTTTTTGTATCAGCATGTGGGTTCTACACAGTGTAGTGTGCTTGGTTTGTGCTGACATTTTGAAGGAATGTCCTGCCTCCAGCTTCAGAGTGACCTGAATTTGGTTCAGGGTGATGCTGCAATGTCAGGGAGACCAACCAACCATAAAGCTAACAAAAAGCTAAGATTTTTGCAAAGCACAAGTTCAAGTCCATTTGGCCATTCCTGCATACAATACATCACTGGGCTATGCCATGAAAACCCTAAAATTATAGGGGGCATTGTGCTTAAGGTAATGGATGTCCTGTCTTGGTTGAAGGCCTTGATACAAATGGCAGTATATCCTATAGTGCTCTGATGTAGTCAGCAAAAACTGAAACCTTTAAATCCTTGTCTATTTTGTTTCTTATTGATGTACCAAGTGCCCTAGTCACAATGCACAGACACTTGGATTGTACCGCCTGCAGCTTCCTGATGTCAGTGCAGGCAGAAGACCTCATTGATAGGACAGATAAAGTGCTTGATCCTACCAGGGTGGGTATTTAAAATTTAATGCAGGATTCATTAAAAACATGAGTATTATTTGAACAGAAAATTATACACTTATGATGAAATAAGGGGCGTTTTGTGGAGAAAGAAGCAGTTTGTTAAGCATGTCTTAAAAATTCAGTAAATTTCCTTGTTGCCTAAATATATAAAATGAATTTCTAAGGATGGTTTCCTGCATGTGTTTGCTTATGCAAATGCAGGTCTTTAAAAGGTTAAGGCTTGGCATGCCCATTCGCTAGGCTGCCCTTTATCTGATATGTGAGTCAACCAGCTCTGCTACATAGATGTACTGGCTGAGGTTTCCAGATCAGTTTCAGTCTTAAGGAAAGGCACAAAAATGTGTGTGATTTAGTGTGTTGACCTTTTGCAGGGGCAACGTTAATCTTCTTTGTATTTGAACTCTGAAAAACATACCACCACAGTAAGTACTGTGATTGGGAGCAGGAAAATCTATCATTTATGTATGGTGGTTGGAAGGAATTTTGTCCAGGAAAGGAAGTAGGCTAGAACCTGCAGTGAGCCAGTGGGAGCTGATGTTTCCAAAATACCCCGCTACCGGGCTTCAACCAGTGCAAGATGTGAAAATACTATAACTGGAAGGTGGCGAGTGATTAAACTTCATTAATGTGGGCATCAGTATTAAAATCAGGTAGTGTTGCCTCACCCTCCTGAGGCCAAAATTCCCTCAGACCTCCCTAGAACCAACAAATTATCTTCTCCCAGTCACTTCAGCGTCCACCTTAACCAAATTCAGTCACCCTGAGGAGAAAGTAGTGTCCCTCTAAATGCCAAACACACCAAGTACATTACATTGTGTAAAAACCCAAAATGTTATGATCATTTGACCAAGAACTGGAAACCTGAACACATATATAAAGCATCTGAAAATTCAGTTCCGTCCTCAGAAAGTATTTGAAGTGTCCTAACTTGTGAGGTAACTGCCAGTTAAAGGGATGCACATGGACTGTGTCCATGCCAGTCAGAGGGTTAGTGGGGACCCACCCCATATTCTACATTGTGTATCACTATGTTAGCCAGTAGAGCATAATAATTCCACCAGAAAAACGCAAATATATACAAATGAAATTTTGTTTACATACTGAAATGTTAGGGGAGAATGAAAAGCTGGGGAAGTTAGGTGATGATACATTTTTTGTTCCATCTTCCAAGGATGGAGAGGCACTGCTGTAATTTTCAGGTTGAGCACCAGTTGTTCCACTGCTCAAATCTGCCAGCTTTGGTCCCTTCGTGGTACTGGGTGGTTTTTTCTGCCCACTATCAAGGCTTTCCAGTCTCAAAGGGTTTTTAGTTAACCCTTGTTCCAATTCCAGTGCCATCACCTAAGAATTCAAACACACATCTGAGATATACACATAAATACTGGAGTACAGGTAACTTAATGTAAATGCTGTATTACTCTGCTGAAGGGCTGAATTTCAGTGTCACTGTTGACCATTAATCATCTTATTGTTCTCATTCAAGTTCAAAACATTTGATCCCTGCTGAATTACATATGCTATGGAAAATTATGTACTACAAGCTTTCTTTTCAAATATGCCACATATGCAGATTAAACAAATATTATTTTGAGATTTATAATAAGTACCGGTTCTTTACGCGGGTCTATAAATGGACCAGGCATACATCATCATTGCACTTGCTTAAACCAGATTCCAGTGATAGAGTCTTGTGATCATATCCAACAAAAAATTACAGAAGTGTGACACTTTAAAACACTAGTTCCTCCATTTGGGTAACAATCCTACTGAAATTTGGCCACTTAGAGCAGAAATTCTAACACCAAGCTACCGCAGAGGTTTAAACAATATCCTTTTACACGCCAGCTAACAAATCAGGACACCATCTTTTGCTGAATGACAATCGTATATTCTCATTACTAAACATCCGATCTGTAACTGTAAAGTGATTTAAAAAAAAAAAGAATACTCTTCAACCATGCATTCACTTATTGAGTAGAGTCACTTTATAGTACTCACAGCTGCTTCTTCCGTTTTAAATTCAACTAGAGCACTCCCTTTTCTTTTGGTAGACACAATTAAGGCAACAGTTTCACCATACTGCAACAGAATGAATGTATTCCTGATTATAAAATGTGGACTGAAAGGACTGATTTTAAATTTACTGCTCAATTATTAATGCATAATTCTTTAAAAGGGAAAATACCACTAATGCAGAGAAAGCTCAGTATTATGATACCTTGGAAAGTATTTTGTGCAACAGTTCACTGGTGTACCCTCCATTGTCTGGGTCATCTTTTGCTGCAGACCATCGTACTTTCAGCCTGTGATGACTGGTGCCATCCTCCTTCAGTGATCCTTTGCCCAGCCTCTCCTGTACGATTTGTTGTCGAACATACTCCTGCTCTATTTCAACTTGTTTTGAACCTTCCTTTCTTAACCTCTCAATCTCATCCTGCAACCACCGTGAGTTTTGAGTCTAATCCAGCTATATTTTTCACACACACACACACACACACACACACACACATATATATATATATATATATGTTAATTATTTGTGCACATTTCCTTCTCCCTGTTTTATTCACTACTTGTCAAATTTATTAAATGTTCTATACGTACACCATTCATTTTACACCCACTCCTCTGTATTACCCTGAATAATTTATAGTGTTTTGTATCAGCTTTGTAGATGTTTCTGTCCATCAGATACTAACAAGGCACTAAGCTAGAATCCTCACGATCCTGTATTAACCTCCCGAATTTAATTTCTGAAAAGAACTTGTTGCACCAACCAACAGTGAACAGAATAAATAATAATACCTTAACATCTGAGAAGTTGAATTCTCCTTGTTTCACTATACAACCCACTTTCCTGAAAAATGTGATAGGTAACTGACAGAAATGTACACATGTGTATACTTGTGTTTCTGTGCTATGAGCTATTACCAAAACATTTACTAATTTTTGGTGTGATCAAAAGTGATTTTTCAGAGAGATAATTTTATTGAAATACAGCACACTGTAATTATTTTTAACTTTGTAATCATGCAGGCATCCTTGTGTTTGGCCGCTGTGTTTCAGATGTCTCCAGTTCTGAACAGCTACGTAGAATTTCTTAAAAAAAAAAAAACAAAACAAAAAAACAAAAAAACAAACAACAACAACAACAACAACAACATAGTTCACACAGATCTGTATTCATTACTGTTCTTTTCATACCTCTTGACTTAGTAATAGAGATTAATTGAACAGTATAAGACCTCTGAATATGTAATTATTTTCAAGCATATATTGCATTTCCTGTAATCCTTTGGCTTCAAGCCTTCCCTGTTCTTTACATTTTATTTGCCACAACTACTTCTTGGCAGTATATAATTTATGTATTCAAGTTACTGCATGACTTAACATAATTTATGGACCATTCTATGCAGTTTTGATATATATCTTTATTCCAGGTGAACACTGCTTATGATCCTGAGAATACAATAATTTCAGTTCTGTTTTTATAAACTCCCAAACCATATGAATATAAATTGATGAAAACAATACATACAGCAGGGGTCCACAAATTTTCACAAAATGTAGGGGCTTAATTCCACCTCTGAAGCATAACATGAAGCAAGTTCTATAGTGAAGACTCATGGTTCTGTATGGAACCTGTGAAGCTCACCATCACCTGGCAGCTTCTGCTTGGTGCATATGAAGTAACACAGTTTTGAATGTCAGGATGAAACTTCAATGAATATGATGAAAATATCAGGCAGCACCAAACAAAATTTGATAGACTAGGCACCCAGGATTTGTGCAGCCCTGATATAGAAGTATTTTATAATTCTGAATAGTGAAAGGACACAATGCCAGTGAAGTGTGTTTTAAATTCTGAGTCTTGGCCAATCAGGTTTCAATCAGCAGCTCCAAGTAATTGAACATACAAGCAGGTTCAAATCCTGCTTGGATGTTCAGTTCTCCATCACCTCAAATTCAGTACACAGAATGATTACAAACAATGTGATTACAAAAGAAAGCAGTAGTCACACAACAATTGAATATGCACTGTTGTAAAGAGCAACTCACAAAAGTCATTTTCATACCCTTTTGAACTACAGGCCAACTATTCTGCAGTAAAGGCTGTTCAGTTATTGCAGTTGCTGTTCATATTTGAACCTTCAAGTTGTTCAGAGTTACAGGCACTGGTGAAACACAAACTTTATTTTTCAGGAAATCCCACAGGAAAATGTCAAGGGGCTTCACACCTGAATATCAGGGGCCAGGAAGTAACCACCCCCAGGTAACTGCCTATGAAGATTGTTGTCACCTTTCTCTGGATGTGTGGTGGCTCTCTGTCATGTTTTAGAAATATCTGGTTTGTCTTCAAGTAGCTGGGGTATTAACCACAATTCCAGCATGTCACTGCAGATAAATCTGTTAACTGTTATTTCCCTGAAGATGTGTGCAAAAACAAACATTTTGAATTGCTCTTTAAAATGGTTTGTGTTTAACTCTGTGTGCCTGTTACTTTCTTACCAATAAATGTTTGCAATCTTAGACATCATTTGTAATCACCCTGCACACTAATGAAAATAAACAATGAACAATGAAAATGTTTCATTGTTGTATCTTCCTGTTTTAAACAGAGCTGTATCTTAAACTTTTGTTCTTTGTTTGTATAATTATTCTTTCTTGTAATACTTCACTTACACATCATGTATGCCCATTTTGCCTGTCAGGATGCTGCAGCAGGACAGAATTCACCTGTTACCTGTAGCTTTTCTTCATCTGTTTTGGTGGCAAAATTGCGGTACTGTTTTGCAGATTCCTCAGCTTGTCGCTCCCTTGCTTCTAACTCCTCTTTCAGCTTTTGCCGCTTAGAATCAAGTTCACGATGCCGTAACTTAGCAGCTTTCTTTGCATTTAAAACCCTGTCATATGCAGCCTGGTAAAGCGAGAAAGTATAGAAATCATACAACAAAAAGTAACATAGATTTCCCTCACACATGTTTGTGGTCATAAAATACTACCATTAATTCAAGGTATTAAGTACAGATGACTCTGATCTTTTCTGATATGTATCCGTATCATATTTTTCAATACCAAATGAACGTCAGAGTCGAGGGGGTGACCCTCTTGCATCATTGGTTCAAATGTTCACAAGGAGAGTGCATATTCTTTGACTTCATCCATAGTTTTTATCAGAGACTTAAATTACATTACAATTGCTTCCTGCCACATCCTCTCCCATTTATTATCTCGTCATTTAATGTTGCAGAGTCTGAGTAGCTTGCAGCATTGTTGAACAGACTTTCAATGCACATTTCACACATACAATTTTATACTGTAATCTGTAGCTTCAGATACATTTCCTCATCCTCTTAGCAGTTTGTACCAAAATTTATTTCTCTCCTGCAGTGCTTTTCAACCAGTGGTAAGCAGAATTGGTTCAGGTGATAATGCTTCTGATGTGTTGGGGGCATACACCATCATCCTAACCAACCATCCTCAGCCCCTCAAAGTTACTGCAGGGACACAAGCTTAACCCTTTAGTGCCAGAATTATATGCCCAGTGTGATGGGCAGCAGACTGGAATTTAATTGGGGAATGCATAATAAAGGCTGTGATTGGTGTTGCCTATACCAGTCATCTGACATTTTGACAATCATACTGCATGATGGGTATACCTGGCATCAGGTGCCAAAGGGTTAAAATAAGCTGTGGTTATCTTCCAATTCATCATTTATTTGACACTACCTAATTTGAGCTACTGATATTAAATGAACAGTGAATAAACAAATTGATATGACACACAGTTTCCATTTATTTTTAAAGGATACACAACAGTTTGAACTTCAGTACAGTCATGTTCTCTACTAGGTCTGTGGTAAGAAACACGAAAAAAGAAATGTTACATTTTCTATAGATAAGAAACGAATTTCTTCAGTCAGGAGAACAACTTACTCGAGCTGATGCATCTGTCAAGATTTCTAATGCTTTGGACAGCTGATGAAAAAGTTCTGCAGCCTTTGGATTATCTGGATTCTTGTCTGGATGGCATGCCAACGCTTTTTTACGGTAGGCTTTCTTCACCTAAAATTAATAGAATATATTCAATGTATTAGCAATAGATCACTGTTCAACATGTGACTACTGAAAATTTGAAATTAATGTGATATTCTGAAGAAAATAAAAGTTGAATCAGGGCACGCAAAGCCCTCTTAAAGCTTAGTTACTGAACACATGAATGATAAGATCTATAAGTGTCATATATAAAGTACATAAAATAGGTTTTTTATTGAGGTCCACTATGAATAATATGAAATACCAATTCCAGCATCCTGTGTATAGAATTCTAGACACTTTGCCAGTGCTGAAATACAGTACTACAACTGGAAGAGTCATGCTAGTTTACTTCACTGTAGCCATCTCTATCAGTTTTCATGTCCATATAAGTGTTTGTTAAGAGGTAATGAAAATTCTCACCACTGAATTCACAAAAAGCATCAAACATATGATAGCAGCCTGCTTCTCTCTCACTGTTTAACCCTCTAAAGCATGGTGGTAACTAAATGTACTTCATTTTTTTATATTCAAAACCTCCGCACTTTTCTCACAAAGTGTATTTATGTGCTACATATCATTCTCAAAGTAAACTATTTCCCCACACAGCATTATACAGCTTGCTTTTATAATGGAAACAGTACATTTCCTGTGGGGTATTAACTAAATTTTTATGCACTTGCACAGGCTTAAAATGGCTATCTTAAGGCAAGAGAGTCACATAATACTATAATGGTTGTGCTGTTAACAAAATAAAGGAACAGCAATGGACTTGTCAATCTCACCTTAACTAGTAAATGCATTCATGGTGACCTTCGAAGGCATATAAAAAAATCACTCAAATCAAAATACAGATAAGTGGCCAATGACCATCTCACTGCACAGAACATAGTAACTTAGGAATTCCTCAGCCCCTTTAACTCCATAAAAGGTAAGGTAAAGCAATCCCATTACAGGCCCTGAGGGTTCCAGGATGTACCACCCTGACTACAGTGTAGGCCACTCAGTACATGGAGAGCCTACAGGCACACAAGTCTTTAAGAGTCAGATAGTGTACAATTGGTAAATGTTATGGATCCAGCTGTGAAAGTGAACTGCATTGCACTTCAGGCAAGTTCCTATGCCTGTTGACATGTCACAATAGTGCAATTTACACCAGGAATGTCAAAAAAAGGGGAATAATTTTAGATCACAATATGTGTCATCCTTCACTTTTAGCAAAGTCTGAACATCAGTAGTTTTAAAATCAGCCTGCTTATGTCAAAAATTACCAACTGAATATCATTTAGAAATGTGAAGGTGGGGAAATGTTATAACATGACAACGAAGAGAATTTAAAACAAATAAGCCAAACTGCACACATCATTCAAAGCTTAACTTTTGTTTGAAAGCTTGAAGGAAGTTTACATTACTACTGCCACTATCACATTGTCACCTCAGTTCACGATTTGACAAACAGTGCAGCACTTTAGTTTGTTATTATGTACGCTGGCAAGTGCACCATAATTTGTGGCACTGATGGCAAAATGAAGGTGTTGTTTTGTCCTTAAGTAGGCAGGCTACTTACAAACATTATTTTCCTACAAGGAAAGTATAGTACAGTGGGAAAACTGGAAGAAGCAAATACACATCTTAAATATATGAGAGATGGTCAGTTCGAATCTGGGATATGACACCATCTCCATCTTCATGTTTCTCCTCAGTCCTCCCAAGTAAATGTAAGGTGGCTATATTGGTTAGGCTATCAATTCTTCCTTCCACGTGCTTTTAAATCCATTATTCACTGGTGATGAATCATTCAGTACTGTAAAATCTCAGTTACTGACAGCGTCATTAAACGACAAAGGCTCTAGTGAACCAAAAACTTATTACAGTAAAAGTGTGGAACTAACAAAACCTTATATATATGACATACTACGGCGATCATTTCTTCCAAATAAAATCCCACAATCACTAGGAAAACGCGCACCTGAAAGGGATACAGCGAACTGTATACAGAATTCGAAATATATACATTACAGCGGATTACATCTGTAGTGTGACATTGTGTATTGTGGAGAATGTGTAAGGTATAAGAGTAAGTCTTGCTGTTTACTCTTCTACTCCAAATACGAGGATAGAAGGTTCCTGGATGATGTAGGCACCCATCTACTAAATTACACGAGGTCACATCCCAGAAGACCATAATCTTGACAAACAGCCCCGTGAGGACTTCAATGTCACAGGTTAGCAACAGGTTAGAGTTGTCCAATTCTGCTATTTTCCCACATAATTTCATTCACTAACCTCTTGTATGTTAGCTGTTGAAAGTACCCCAAGTAATTCATATAAATCTACGTCTTTGCAATTCATATTGCTTATTATTATTATTATTTTTAAATGGAAAACACAACCACTACTTAACGACGACACAACTATCGTATCAATCAAAATTTCCTTTGTTTATTCCCTACGGCATGGACCCACTGAAATAAATTCCCTTTTCGTTGTGATGGCGCCTTATTTTAAACTATTGTGTACACCATTTGGTTACATGCGTTGTTTAATGCGTTCTGTTCACTGAGTGCAAACCAGGCAGAAAGTGTGCACATAATGTGACAGATCGGCGCTTTCCCATTTGTGCTTCCTGGATCGTTTGGCAGATGGTCATGTTATTTACTCCACTGGGTAGCAACAGACGGACTGGTCGGCCACATAGGACCAGTTGTAGTGGTACAATACCATGTGATGACAGTGCCATGCTGGAATGGCAACCAAATAAAGTTTTCTACCAGGGGAATCCAGGGTTTTAAAACAGAATGTAAATCTCGAGCTTTGATGCAGAAGGTCAGTGATTTTAACACAGGCCTGCCTTTCACAATATAAAGCACCCTCGCTATCTCGGGTTCCCCACCCCCATCCTACCCTTGCCTCCTACTTTAATCCATGCCTCCTACGCAGATTATGCCTCTTAAGGAAAATGCAGAAGCTTTAATAGCTGCTACTAGAGAGATTGGACTGGAAGTAAGTGCTGATAAAACTAAGTACATGGTCATGTCTCGAGATCAGAATGCAGTACGAATTCACAATGTGAGGATAGATAATAGTACCTTCGAGAGGGTGGAAGAGTTTAAATATTTGGGAACAACTTTAACAATTCAAAATTCTATCGCGGAAGAAATTAAGAGCAGATTGAAGTCAGGAAATGCTTGCTATCATTCGGTGCAGAATCTTTTGTCTTCCAGGTTGCTATCCAAAAATTTAAAGATCAAGATATATAGAACTATAATTTTG
>Ga0123357_10015351_pt1 | contig 10040 bp, 5 predicted proteins | sample TergutEmb28metaG_FD_89873 | JGI IMG/M metagenome (GOLD analysis project Ga0123357, IMG submission 89873) | Embiratermes neotenicus P4 segment gut microbial communities from Petit-Saut dam, French Guiana - Emb289 P4 | ecosystem: Host-associated > Arthropoda: Insects > Digestive system > Gut ... | reverse complement strand
TTTGGGCAAAGCAACTTGCGATGTATCGAATCTCGCGGCAGGAACTTATAGCTTTGGCGCGTCTTTTGCGGGAGATACGAATAACGGTTCTGCAGCGGCAACGAATATCTCCAATTATCAGGTGAAACTTGGAACACCGGCTCCGCTTTCGATCACCGGTTTGAACAGCAGTTATACTTATGGCGCAGGGGCAATCACGCTTTCCACCACCGGCGGCTCCACAAACGGCGCAGTAACTTATACTTCGAGCGACCAGACAGTGGCAAGCGTTTCGGACAACAAGGTAACGATACTTAAAGCGGGAACATTCAGAATCACGGCAACAAAAGCCGCAGATGCCAATTATGCGGAAACAACGGCAACTTTCGATGTAACGGTGAATAAGGCAGATCAAAAACCGCTTTCAATCACCGGTTTAAATAACAGCTATACTTACGGCGATCCGGTGTTCGCACTTGGTACGACGGGCGGCTCAGGCACGGGCGGAGTAACCTTCACTTCAAGCAACACCGCAGTTGCAACCATTTCGGGCAATAAGGTAACAATATGCGGAGCGGGAACATTCACCATCACGGCAGCCCAGGCGGGAGATAATAATTATAATGCGGCAAGCGTTACTTCAGGTATAATAACGGTGAATAAGGCGGCGCAAACTTCGTTCTCAATCACCGGTTTGAACAGCAGTTATACTTATGGCGATGCGGCGTTCACTATCGGTACGACGGGTGGCTCAGGCACAGGCGCAGTAACGTTTATGTCGAGCGACCCAACTATCGTCTCCATTGTCGATAATGTCGCAACCATCCTCAAAGCCGGATCATTCATCATCACAGCCACAAAAGCGGCATCCGGCAATTATGCGGAAGAAAGGGCAACTTTCGATGTAACGATCAACAAAGCCGTTCCCTCTATGATCCTGTCGGCAACCGGCGGCGCGGGCATGAACGACGATGTTGTGCTGACCGCAACTGTTTCGAAGGTTGGAACAGGAATTATGCCAACCGGCTCCGTCACATTCAAAGAAGGCGAGACAACGCTTGACGTTACGTCGCTAAACAGCTCCGGCATAGCGACTTGTACGATAGCAGCTCCAGTCCCTGCAGGCGCTCATACCTTCACGGCTGAATATGCGGGCGACGGCGATCATTATGCAACCGCCGGCGCGGCGCCTTCCGCAATCTTCATCATCTACACAGCGATTGATGCGGCAAACGCGCCATCGGTAATCGTATATTCGCAACATGACGATCTGATCGTGAAATCGGATGCCACGATTCAGCGCATCATGGTGTATAACATTTCGGGACAGCTCATCAAAGAAGTAAAACCCGGAAGCGGCTATATCGAGATTAGCGGATTGCCCAAGACGCAGGTGTTGGTTGTGAATGTTATGGTTGACGGTAAAACAGGAAGCTATAAGGTACAGATTGAGAAATAGCGAATCCGGAACGGATTAGATATAGGTAGCCCGATGTGAAACGTCGGGTCAATGCAATATATGAGTTATCCCCCAGCTCGGCGTAGCGTCTCGCTACGTCGCTATCAAAGGCAAAGCGCTGCTTTGTATGCGCAAGTCTGGAGACTTGCTTTTAGCTTCGACATAGCCGGAGGCTATGCCGAGCGTGGGGAATCCGACAGCATAGAGCGGCAAATTAGTCATCCACTCTTCTTGCCTGTAGTCGGACAAAGAAGTACGAATAGCATTCTTGGGTTGATACTTTGCGCAAAATGCTTTCAAACTTTTTGCATTCAGGTTTTCAGTCGATTTCACTTCAACAGGAATAATCTCGTTTGAAAATTGCAATAATAAATCTATTTCACTATCCGAATTATCTGAAGACCAATAAGTAATTACAAAATCTTCATTATATACAAGCTGCTGAAAAACAAATTGTTCAGTCAAAGCCCCCTTAAATTCCTCAAAAATGCGACTGCCTTCCAAAATCACTTTTGCATCTAATTTCGCCATTGCAGCCATTAGTCCAATATCTACCATAAAAAGTTTGAAAGCCGAAAAATCCAAATAAGATTTCAGCGGCAAATCGGGTTTAGTAACTCGAAAAACCTGGCGTACTAAACCGGAATCTAACAACCAAGCCATTGCTAATTCAAATTCTCGCGCTCGTGCGCCTTGTTTTATTTTCGCATAAACAAATTTTCGGTTCTCTTTGGATAATTGTGGTAAAACAGAATTCCAAACCAACCTGATGCGCGGCACAATTTCATTTGGAGCATGTTTTGAAAAATCGTTCTCGTAGTCATTGAGGATATATTCTTGAATTTTGCGAACTTCCGAAAAATCGGCATTTGCGGCAAAATCAGCAACAGCAGCCGGCATCCCGCCAACATAATAATAACATCGTAACCATTCTATATATTGAGATTTAAAAGTTTTTATTGTATGCCAATCCTGTTTTTGTAACAAATCGACATAATCATCCTTTCCGAGAGCATATAAAAATTCAATAAAACTCATTGGATATAAATCAAGGTAATTGACCTTTCCGACAGGAAACGAAACGCTCTGATGCAGCGTTATTCCCAATAGCGAACCTGCCGCAACGACATGATACTCAGGCGCATTTTCACAAAAGTATTTCAATGAAGTAAGTCCTCGGGGAGCTTCCTGAATCTCGTCGAAAATGATCAATGTTTTTCCGGGTCTCGGTTCAATGCCCGAAAAAATCTTCAATTTAAACAATATTTGTTGAGGTTCTAAACTTTCGTCAAATAAAGTTCTGATTATCTCATTTAATTCAAAATTGACATAAATATAATCTTCGTATTGGGTTGTGGCAAATTCTTTTATCAGCCATGTTTTCCCCACCTGTCGCGCGCCTCTGATAATCAAAGGTTTTCTATTGGAGTTGTTTTTCCAACCTATAAGTTGTTTCAATGCTTCCCGTCTCATAGCAGTTATTTTTTAATTAAGGCACAAAATTACATTTTTCAAACGAGATTTGCAAGTGTATTACATTTTCTCGCACGAGAAAGTGTATTGATTTACATTTTCTCGCACGAGATTTGTGGACGGCAAAACGCATCGCGTTTCTGCATTTATAGCGCATACATCCCCTCCAGCCCCCAGCTCGGCGTAGCGTCTCGCTACGTCGCTATCAAACCCCCCGCTCGGCGTAGCGTCTCGCTACGTCGCTATCAAAGGCAAAGCGCTGCTTTGTATGCGCAAGTCTGGAGACTTGCTTTTAGCGCGACGTAGCCGGAGGCTACGCCGAGCGTAAGCTACGCCGAGCGTAATAGCCCGTTAGGGCTTACATATCAATAGAATACAATTTGATACAATCTTTCCATTGCCCGTAGGGCATTCATCGTGAATGTCTTACGGGCAATGTAGTTTTTTCCGCCGTTTTTTATTTCATTTTGAAATTTTTACTATTTTTGTACTTAAATTACTTTTGATATGACAGTATTAGAAAAGAAAAAGTACAATGTTATTCGTGCCATTATGAATGACACAGATTCAAGAAGGGTTACAGAAATTGAACGACTGTACAACCCAGAGCCATGTACTTACACGGCAGAAGAATTGCGGGCAAGCGTTATGCAACGCACGCAAGATTTCTATGACGGAAAAATGGAACTCATTCCGCACAGCCAAATAAAAAGAAAAATTGTGGTATGAAGGTCAAATGGTACATTGAAGCTGCTTGTGATTTAGATAAAATTTTCGATTATTACGCGGCAAAGAATCCACGTGCCGCTGCAATGTTGTACAATAAAATTTTAGATGATGTCGAAATATTGGAAAAACAGCCGTATGTTGCCGCAATCGAACAAATACTTATTGACTGCCCTGAGGGTTATCGGTCGCTTGTAGTAGGAAATTACAAAGTCGTATATTTTATCAAAGAAGACCTTGTTCTAATTGTTCAGATTTTTGATTGCCGGCAGACCTACATTAAACTTAGACGAACAATGTTACGGAGAAGAAACCGCCGCTCAGCTTAGCGTATGGCAATGTAGTTTTTTCCCACCGTTTTTTATTTCATTTTGAAATTTTTACTATTTTTGTACTTAAATTATTCTTAAAATCATGAAAAAAAGGAAAATCATTTTGTTATTTGTAATTACTTTTCTTTTGCCGGTATTTTCTTTGCAGGCGCAATATAAGCAAAAAGAACTTCTTTATGGAGTTTCCTATTACGATGAGTATATGCCCACCGAACGTTTGGATGAAGATGTGCGGATGATGAAGGAGTGCGGCATCAATGTTGTACGCATCGGCGAATCGACATGGGGCTATACCGAGCCGCAGGACGGAGTTTTCAATACCGGCTGGATGATCAGGGTATTGGATGCAATGTACAAAGCAGGCATTAAAGTTATTGTCGGCACGCCGACTTATTCCCTGCCAACATGGTTAGCAAAAAAGCACCCCGAAATATTGGTTGAGAATAAACAAGGCAAAAGCAGTTACGGATCCCGCCAGAACATGGATATTGTCAATCCTGTCTATCGTTTTTATGCCGAGCGCATAATCCGTAAAATCATGGAGGCTGTTCACGACCATCCGGCGGTTATTGGCTACCAGTTGGATAATGAGACTAAGCACTACAATGTTTATAACGAAGATGCCCAAAAGCTGTTCGTGAAGTATTTACAGGGGAAATTCGCCACTCCTGCCGAAATGACCCAAGCATACGGATTGAACTACTGGAGCAATTCGGTTTTCGCATGGGAAGATACGCCTTCGACAATAGGCACGATAAATGCCAGCTTTGGATGTGCTTACGAGCAATTTCAGCGTTCGTTGGTGACCGATTTTCTGGCATGGCAAGCTTCGATTGTGAATGAGTATAAACGCAATGACCAATTTATTACCCAAAATTTCGACCTCAGTTGGCGCAACAGAAGTTTTGGTATTCAGTCGCAAGTTGATCATTTCGAGGCGGCAAAAGCGGTCGATATTGCCGGAATCGATATTTACAATCCTACACAAGATCAATTGGATGGCGTGGAGATCGGTTTTGCCGGCGATCTGGCGCGAAGCATGAAGCAAAATAATTATCTCGTTCTGGAAACGCAAGCGCAGAGCATTTTAAATTCATCATTGCAGCATTTGCCTTATCCCGGACAGTTGCGCCTGCAAGCATTCAGCCACTTGGCTTCGGGCGCCAATATGGTGGCTTACTGGCCCTGGCATTCGATACACAATAGCGCTGAAACTTATTGGAAAGGAATCCTTTCGCACGATATGCAACCCAACCCAACTTATGAAGAGGCGAAACAAGTTGCCAAAGAATTTAAAGAATTGGGAGCATCATTAATCAACTTGAAAAAAGAGAACAATGTGGCGATCTATTTCAGCAACGAATCACTGACGGCGATGCAATGGTTTCCTTTCAGCAATAAGCTGGATTATAACGATCTGATTCAACAGTTGTACGAAACCCTTTACAAAATGAACATTGAGTGCGACTTTGCAGATCACACGGTCGGCGATTTGTCGAAATATAAACTGATTGTTGTACCTTCGCTATATGCAGCTTCTGACGAAGAGATAGAGAAACTGAACAATTATGTCGCCAATGGCGGACATATTATTTATGCTTTCAAAAGCGGATTCAGCAACGAAAATGTGCAGGTACGCCAAACGATGCAACCCGGCATGCTTACCGATGTGTGTGGCATCCGCTACCAGCAATTTACCAATATGGATCGTGTGAAACTGAAAGATTGCCGTTTCGAAATTGCTCCCGAAGAAAATTACATGATGGAATGGATGGAATTGGTAACCCCGGTTACGGCTGAAGTATGGGCTTCTTACGATCATCCCTATTGGGGACAGTATGCCGCTATTACGAACAATAAATATGGAAAAGGAACGGCGACCTATTTCGCCGGATATCCTTCGATGGAGGTGATGAAGCAGATAATAAGCAAAGTAGCCGGATTATCGGGAATAGCGGCGGAAGAAAACGGGCTTTCCTTCCCGATAATTCTGCGGAAAGGAACCAATGAAAAAGGCGAAACGATTCGTTATTACTTCAACTATTCCGCTTCGCCCGTTACTTTCAAGTATAGCCATAAAAAAGCGAAAGAGCTGTTTTCAGGGAAGAATGTCGCCAATGGCGATTCCTTTACCGTAAACGCTTGGGATCTGGCTATTTTTGAAGAATAATTATTACAAAACAATATGAAACTGTCCATTATTGATATAGGTATTCTCGCGGGATATTGTTTGATCGTCCTTGCGATCGGGCTTTTCGCTTCAAAAAGTAAAAAAGGGGAAAAAAAGGATAGCAGCGATTATTTCCTTGCCGGACGTGGTTTGAACTGGTGGGTTATCGGTACGTCTATCATCGCTTCCAATATTTCCGCCGAGCAGTTCATCGGCATGTCGGGCTCGGGTTACGCCATCGGGCTGGCAATGGCGACCTACGAATGGATTGCGGCATTGGGATTGATCATTGTTGCCAAATGGTTCATGCCCATTTTCTTACAGAAGCAAATCTACACCATGCCACAGTTTCTCGAACAACGTTTCGATGTGCGCGTGAAAACCGTAATGACTATTTTTTGGCTGGCAGTCTTCATTTTTATCAATCTCACTTCCATCATGTACCTTGGAGCGCTGACCATCGAAAATGTGATAGGTATTCCCTTGATGTATGGGGTGATATTTCTGGCTGTATTTGCCGGCATTTTTTCCATATACGGGGGATTGAAAGCTGTGGCAATTACGGATGTGGTGCAAGTTATTTTTCTGGTTGGCGGCGGACTGATCACCACCTTTGTCGCTATCAATTTCTTAGGCGGTGGCGAAGGAATAATCAAAGGTTTTAAAAACCTTTACGAAACTTCGCACGACCGGTTTCACCTGATACTCGACGCTTCGAACCCCGGTTATAAGGATTTACCCGGATTATCGGTAATTATCGGGGGACTTTGGGTGGCTAATCTCTACTATTGGGGCTGTAATCAATACATCATACAGCGTTCGCTGGCAGCGAAGTCGCTGGATGAAGCGCGAAAAGGGATGCAGTTTGCCGGTTTGCTCAAGTTGCTGATACCAATGATTGTGGTTATTCCGGGCATTGCAGTATATGCAATGGGCGTAAAGCTTGGAAAGTCGGATGAGGCTTATCCGTGGCTGTTGAGCCACATCGTTCCGACAGGCGTTAAGGGATTTGCTTTTGCAGCCCTCATTGCAGCCATTGTCGGTTCGCTGGCTTCGATGATGAACAGTATAGCTACCATTTTCACTATGGATATCTACAAACCGTATATTGAAAAAAATGCAAGCGAGAATAAATTAGTAACAGTAGGAAGGTTAAGTAGTTTTGCCGCTACGGCAATCGCTGTGGCTATCGTACCCATGCTTACCTCGCTCGATCAAGCATTCCAGTATATTCAGGAATTTACGGGTTTTATCAGTCCGGGAGCATTGGCAATCTTCCTGACCGGATTTTTCTATAAAAAAGCCTCGCCCAACGGCGCCTTGCTGGCTGCTATTGGAACGTTTGTTTTATCTACGGCGATGAAATTTGCATTCCCAAGTCTCCCATGGATGGATCGCATGCTGATCGTATTCATTCTCTGTGTATTGACTATTATCGTTACTGCCCATGTAGAGCGCAGAGGCGTGAGCGAAAAAGCCATTACGATAACGCCGGGTTTATTCAAAACAAGCCGCACATTTAATATCATCTCGGTGATAATTATAGCGATACTTGTAACTTTTTATATTCTTTGGTGGTAATCAACAATTTCCAAATAAAAAATATATGTAATATGAAAAATTTAATCATTCTACTTCTTTTGGGTTGGAGCTCATTGTGTTTTGCTCAAAATGGAGGATGGAACATGCCTGAATGTTCATGGTCGCGGAAAATGGGCGATCGTCCTGTTTATTCGTCAATAAACATATTGGGTAATCCGGGCATGAAACCGGAAACAATGACCAAAAAAGGGATGCCGCTGGGAGGTATCGGAACGGGAGCATTCATGTACAATATTTCGGGTTCGTTTGGTCCGTTTTGCATGAAACCTCAGGCTTACGAAGAGCGTTTTCTGAAACAAGCCGCCTTCCACATCAGGGAAGAGAGCAAAGGTAAAGTGATTGCTTATACGCTTGCCACTGAAGACGTAATGCCGGCATGGAACAGGCTTCAGAAAGGCGACGCTACCTACAAGGCGCTATTTCCAAAAGCCACATTCGACTACGACGTTTTCAGAAGTGATATTTCGCTCCTGTATTTTAGTCCTGTCATCAGCAATAACTATAAAGAAACATCCTACCCGATAGGCATGTTTCTGTTTAAAGTGAAAAACAATAAAAAGGAAACAATAAATCTGTCTTTCATGTTCACGTTCCCCAATGCTCCTTATATAGCGATGAGCGATACGTTGAGTAAAAAGAATCCTTTATATCCCTGTCGATATGGCTTATACAACAAGGTGGTGAAAAATAAGGACTACGTTTCTATCCTCCTGGGAGCCAACGACCCGAGTAATGAGGCGGAAACGCAGAATACGGCATGGTGTATCGCAACGCCGGCAAAAGCAACGTATGTAGAACAGTGGGACGGCGAAGGCGATGGAAGCGACATTTGGAAAGACTTTACGGACGACGGTCAACTGTCGGACAAAGCATTATGCAAAACCAGCATAACCCCGTCGGGAGCGCTTTGCGTTTCGATACAATTAAAACCCGGTCAGGAAATGGTTGTACCTTTTGCAATCAGTTGGTATTTCCCGCTGACAACCTTCGGATCAGGCGCTATATGGAAAAAACGCTATACGGAATATTTTCCCGACAATACAAACAACGAAGCTGCCGTAGCTATTGCAGCCGAAGGATTGAAATCATACCCCGAATGGCTGAAAAAAGTGGACGATTGGACAAACCCCATTGCCAACAACACGAACTGTCCCGACTGGCTTAAAGCCGGAGCCCTGAATGAATTATACTATCAAACATTCGGAGGCTCCTTTTGGGAAAACGGTTGTATAAACAGAGAAAAACGCTTCGGAAACAGGGAAGGGCAACATATCTCGGGAGTGATGGAATGTGGAGATTATCCATGGTTGGAAACATTTGATGTACGCCAACATACGGCAAGAGTAACACGCGAATTATGGCCTAAAAATGAAAGGGATATTCTTTTGACCTATTCTGATATCATAGCGTCAACAACCACGGGATCATGCCCTCACGACTTGGGATCTTCGTATGACGATCCTATCATCAAACCGGATGGCTACAGTGGAGAATGTAATGAAACTACGCCATGGTCGGAGTTTTCACCCAAATTTATTCAACAGGTTTATATGTATTGGAAGCAATACAAAGACGATGCTTTCTTAGACGAGTGTTGGCTGTCGGTTAAACGATCTTTCAATTATCAGGTAGCGACGGATAAAAATGACGATGGTATTACGGAAATGAAGAGTTCCGAATACATCGACAATAAATTATTCAATGCCGTATTGTGGATCGTCTCGTTAGAAGCTTTAAAAGAAATGTCGGCATACAGAAACGACAAGCAGATGGAATTTCTTGCCGACAGTCAATTGGAAAAGGCGCGTAAAAGCAGCGAAATACAATTTTGGAACGAAAAGCTGGGTTATTATCAATTTAACGAAAAAGTCCCGTTTCTGATGGCAGATGCTTTTATCGGGCAACGGTGCGCTGATGTTTTTAATCTTCCTCCGGCTTTAAACGAAAAACGTATGCTTTCGCATTACCACCAATGTTTTGAAAAATTGGTCAAACCTTTGAAAGATTACGACGGAGATGGAATCGGCGATCTTGGAGCAGCCAATATACTAAATCTGCAAGGAGGACCGGGCATAAAAACGAGCGAATATGATCATGAAAACGAAGTATGGACAGGCGTTTCCTATAACTTGGCTGCCAATATGTATCACTTTGGAAAAAAATACGGGGATAAACGTTTAATGGAAGAGGCGCTGTTGACAGGAAAAGGAAATTATATGCAGTGCTGGTTGGTTGACGAAAACGGATTCTGGTTTAATTCTCCGGAAGCCTACTGGTTTGAAAAAATGCCTAAATCCCG